>Ga0209777_10002559_pt1 | contig 23699 bp, 33 predicted proteins | sample FrelakmetHBP12HB_FD_187147 | JGI IMG/M metagenome (GOLD analysis project Ga0209777, IMG submission 187147) | Freshwater lake sediment microbial communities from the University of Notre Dame, USA, for methane emissions studies -HBP12 HB (SPAdes)... | ecosystem: Environmental > Aquatic >... | reverse complement strand
AAAGTTTGCCATCATGCCCATAACCATTATCGTCATCAATGGCTGCATTATACTATTGATAATACCACCAACAGCTTGAGCAGTCGCTTTAGATTCAACTTCAGATAAGAAACTTATTGCCATTGGGGCACAGAATGTTCCATACCCATTATTATTGTCTTTCGACGGTACATAATTTGGCCTTACAGTATCACCTGGTCTCAGACATACTCCTGGTATATATTCATCAAGAATTTGTACCATAGTTGGGTCGTAAGATGCATAAACATAAAAGCGAGGTTGAACTGCCATCTTAAACTCATCACGCAGCACTTGTACTTTTGAACCTTGTTTAAACCAAGCAGCCAGCCCACACATGAATGGGGTAGAAAAGCTTGTACCTGATTTAGCAACTTCTGCATCATCACCAGTAGAAGAAGCCATTAATACATCACTACCTACCATTAATACGTCAGGCTTTACTAGTCCCTCTTTGGTAGGGCCACGCGAACTAAAATCGTCAAGTGTATTATCAGGGAATGACGCAGAACCTACTGCCATTACATATTGTTCGCACGCAGGACAAGTAATTGTACCAGGAGCTGGGCCGTCATTGCCAGCAGCCGCTGCAATCCATATGTTATATTGTTCTATGGCTGTTCTGCACGCTACTCTCATAATATCATTTGGGTCACCAGCATCTAATGAACCTAAACTGAGATTGATTATATGGGGCGCGTATTGATGGTTTGCTACCTTCATTTCAATACATCGTTCAATTGCGCTGGTTATTTGTTCCTCGGTAGCTGTACCATCATCAGCAATAGCTTTCATATTAAGGATATTAGAATCAGGTGCGGTAACATGTACGATATGTGCGACACCTGTGCCATGGTTAAATACGTCACCTGTAGTAGGAGATGATGTAAAATTCTCACTATAAACTACTTTACCGTCAAGGCTCTTATGTGTTGTACGTACACCTGTGTCTACCACTGCTATATTAACATCTGTGCCTAATAATGGAGGAGTGAATGAATTTCTGAATGTGTTGAGTTTAGTCTCATTAATTAACGACTCAGGAGTTAACGAATCTGCTGCAGAAGCAGGCACAGGGGTAGGTATGGTTACCTTAGGAGTAACTGTATCTACAAGCCTAATAGTTACACCAGGGTTCTTAACTATCAATACTGCCACCTGTTCATTTGTCATGTGTGCGAATACAACACCGATTAGTGGTTTAACAGACAGGTTGGCGCCCCCCACAGAACTAACTAAGCCTGGAGGAGCGCCAACTATCGAGTATCTTTTCATTTCACTCATTCTGTCTACTACCTTTACACTGCGGTTACGGTGACACCAGGTCCTGTCTTGTACACCATGAACCACTCGATGTTGCCGACTATACCGGGACCACCTGCTGAGAACGCAGCTCGTAATGTGCCCGGCGTTAATATCCAAGGCAACATTTGCGTTGCTTTGGGTAACGTACCGGCAGCTGTTGGTGTAAGCACTGCTGGGTTGGCACTTGAGAAGTATATAGAAGTGCCAATTGCGCTAGCACCCATTGCTGCCAGCGTTGTCAGGACAATAGTAGCACCAGACGCCGTCACAACATGTTCGAGCGACAAGTTACCACATACACCGGTCTGTACTGTTACATAACCGAATATCTCAGTAACCAGAATCGCACCACCCGCTACTGTAAACAGGTTCTTCGTCGCGGTTAAACAATCGCAGTCCAACTTCTGTGCTACATGTTCGGCACGCTTACTATCTACTAGTGCTCCGGCTACTGCCGCCAACTTCAGTGTTACTAGGTCAGTAGCTATCGGCAAAGTTGGGTCACCAATACATTGCGCCAGCGTTTTAAGAAAAGTATTCGCTGCAAAACTACCAACGTTGCGGGATGCTTTCTCTGCATCGAAGTCTGCTGACCTACTAATCAGCAAAATATATGGTGTACCGGCTACAATCATTCCAAGCCTGTATGGCTCGGAAAATGCAAGCGTGCCACCACCACCGGCAACTACCCTCATTACATCACGCCTTACTGGGTTCGTTGGATGTAGAATCACTGTAGAACCTAACAATCCCGGTACGATGTAACTGTTGAGCCCTGTGTCGATTAGGGTATTGCCAAGAGCAGCACCATTTGCGCTGCTAACCCCCTCCATAAAGCCTAAGTCTTCAGAAGCCATTGTTATCGCCATCTTAATTCACCTCCTTTCTTATATGGATATTAATCATTGCCTTTCGGCATCATATTCTGCATCATGGGCATCATCATTGATAGCATCATAATCATCATGATAGGTTGCATCATATCAGTCAATGAACTACCACTTGACGAACCACCACCACTTGATGAGCCCTTATGGAATATACCAGTTACGTCACCAATGACCTTTGCTGCACCTGCACCGGCTAGCAATAATAATATCAATTGCCATTGCTGTGGTTCCAGCGCTACATTAGCAGGATATAATTGTGGATTAAGACCAAGTGTTACGTCTACATGGACGTCAGTATTTGTTGGGTCGGCCTCGTGACCTTGGGGTGCCCAGACATTGGCCGTAAGAATAACGACGCCTGGTGCTATTATAGCTAACTTTGCCTTAACTGCAGTTACCCAATCAATAGGTGTTGAAGGAAACGTAGTTGCATCAAACCATGTACGTTTCCATGAACCTTGGTATGATTGGGCTAATATATTCGTTTCAGTGTGGATTAATACCCATGTCGTCATATTAGTACTCCTCTATTACCCTCCTCTTTATAGGAGAAGGCAGTTGTATTGGCTGTTGCTGTGTCTGCTGAGTAGGTTTCTCTGCAGTTATCTCTTTCTTGGCGGTAGGTGGTGCTGGCTTAGGTTCTTCTGGGTTCTTAAACTCCTTCTTTGGTCCACCATTACCTTTTTCCTCATCACCACTTGGTATCATTCCCTTCATCATTCCCATCATCATGCTCAGCATCATGATTGTCATCATCATATTTATCATAGATGACATAGGGTCAACAATAGTTGTTACACCATTGAATTCAAATACATAGGAATGCAAGGTGTACAATGTTAGTGAACCAGGGGGAAATCCTGGGTCATTTTTCCTACCAAAGAACTCTACATTCCATGTATATGTACCTTCTTTAATAAGGTTAAAGCTATCCTTGCTCTTAAACTCTATTTGACCACCATTCTTTACCACGCTGGCTATGACTGCTGGTCCAATCTCAAGGTCGTCTAGTTTTATACCGTCAGGGTCATATACCTGCCATTTTACACCAATAACATAATCGTTACTAGATAAGTTAGTGGCTTTCACATACATACTGCACATACCTGTACCAACTAATACATCACCAGGTACAGGATATATAGTTGTACCGACTAGTGCAGCTTTGTTGGTGGCTTCAATATTAACTGAGCCACCTTCAGTAGTGGTAACTATACCTATCTGCATAGTCGATATTTGATTAACCTGAGTCCAACCTGTAGGAACTTCTACAACCATTATATTTCTCCTATTAAGGTATGGAATATATACACGTCGTTACGCTATATCCACCAAGCACTGAATCAATTGTGAATGTACCAGATTCAACGTCTAATATAGCGTTAGCAGCGCCTGGAGCTATTGTTCTACTCGGATAATAGAACAAATTATTTGATAGGTTATTCGTTGCGTTACCGTCACCATGTATAAGACCACTACAGTTGGCAGAATTAGGATTTGTGAATATTACTGTGCCACCCATATGGCTAATAAAGAACATCAAACCTAATTTAAAGGAAGCTGTACCGTCATTCTGTACATCAACCTTAATTATAGCAGTCGATAATGGTGTTAAGGAAGCACTACTAGGTAATGTGATAGTAACACCACCTATTTTAACCTTCTGTGCCTTTATTGAGGCTATGAGTGTTCCTGCCGTTACCACACCTATCTGCATCGTTGATATTTGGTTAATTTGATTCCAACCAGTTGGTACTGATTCCGGCACAAGTAAACCACTTGGTAACATTATCATGCCTGGGGGTACATTTACACTTGTCATAAGACTCCTCCTATACTACTCTTGCTAGCATACCAACAGCAATTGCCGGCATAACAGCCTGTATTGCTTGTGCCGTCATATTATTGCCTGCTGCTTTAAATGATTCCTTTGCTAATGGACCAAATGCCAGACCATATCCATATATGTTATCTTTAATTATTGGGGCATTATCTGGTTTCAGGCATGTATGTGGCATTAATCCATCAATGACATAATCCATCTTAGGTAGTACTGCCTGTCCACTCAACAATGCGCTCAAAAATCCTGTCGACACTGCATGTCTAGTAATGCCCTCAAATATTAGGCAATACAGACCACTTATCAATGGAGCAGAAAAGCTCGTACCCGATTTCGTTATGTGGTCATTATCACCTAGACTACTTGCCATATTGACATTACTTCCATACATGACCACATCAGGCTTTATCAATCCTTCTGCTGTTGGTCCTATTGCGCTATATGCTGATATAATAAATGGTTCGTATTCGACTGACCCTACCGCACATACGAATTGCTCGACGGCAGGTGTTGTTATAGAACCAGCTACAGGTGACATAACATTGCCAGCAGCTGCTACGATCCATATACCACGATTTATCGCTTCCCTGCACGCTAACCTCATTACGTTATCAATGTCTTGGTCATCAATGCCGCCCAAACTAATATTGATAACGCAAGGAGTTCTAATATCTTGGGTATCATACATATAAAGAATGTCGTCAATCGCAAGTGCCACACTCTCATCTGTACCTTGCCCAGTGCTATTAATTATCTTCATGTTCAATATGCCACATTGGGGTGCGATAGCCTTTATAATCGCGGCAGTACCTGTTCCGTGATTATATCCATCATTGACATTGCCTTCACCAGAATAATCCTTCTCGTATATGACCCCACCGATATCGGCATGGGTTTTACGTATACCAGTGTCTAATACCGCTACATTAAACCACTTACCGAGCAATGGTGGTATTGTCATTGTCTGAAACTCACCAAATCCAGCCGCCTCAGCTAACTCCTGTGGTGTATAACCAACAATAGCAGGTGATACAATAGGTGTAGGAGGAGGTGCTATATCATGTGTTTGCATATTAGACACCGGCTTTATTATGCAACCCATGGCAGTTAACTGAGCCATACCAGCTGTTGTTAAATCAGCAAATATGACCCCCAGTGTACTGGCTATCTTTAAATTAATGCCACCACACTGCAGTACCATCGACTCAGTTGCATTTCTTATTGAGTATCGAGTTGTCATTACGGTGTTTTACCTCTTCCGTTATTAATGATAGTCTCAAGCCGTACTAGTTTCTTATCAAAGTCTACTAGCTGCCTACCGAAGCCTTCTAATTTAATGTCGAACTTATCTAACATTCTAGCAGAACCTTTTGAACCACTCACGTCAAGGCGCTCAACCATCTCATGTAGTTGACCTATCTTAGTGTTAGTCTCTTGGTTAGCTCTTATCAAAGCTTTAATTTCCAACTCACTATCAGCGGAAGCTGTTCTTACACTAATAGCTTCCTCTGCTATATCCGCGCCTTTTGCTAGTCGCTTATCTCTATTAGTAATCCATTTACCACACTTACTACCTACAGTAACAACAATGTAGAGCAGCACAGATATAAGTGTTGCGACCAATAATACATTGTCAATATTTGCATCCATCATGTCTACTCCTTACGCGCTAGGTGGTATTGGCCAACCCCCACTTACACTACCATCAACGATATTAGTACGCCATTCGGTGCCAATTACCGTTGATTGCTGCTTAGTTATGATGTTTACTACAGACGGCAAGACACTTAGCATGATAATGCTTGCCATCATACTCAGCATATATTTAACCTGTGGTACCTTAACTTTATTATTCTTTATCATGTTACCTCTACGTAGCTGCTACAACAGTGATGCCACCTGCAATCTGTTGTTTAATCTTCGTAGTGCCCACAATAATTTCTATAAATTCATCATATGTACCTACCACTGTAGGCCATGTAATAAGAAAAGTGTCTGTACGTGCGACACTAGTAGATACTACAGCTGTCTTTGTTGGGGATGAAGCTTTCTCAACACCACCCTGGCTTACGTATACCCTTGCAAGATAACTTGTGCCTACAGGAGTAACAAGCATAGATACGGTGCCTGTTGCTACTCTATTTGCTGTAAATACCGATGCAGGAGCCTTACTAAATAAGACACTGATCGTAGTGTCACCAGTAACAGTGATAGGTGAAGCTGGGGTAACACTTGTCAACACATATCCAGCACCAGGAGTAGTAATAACTGTAACTATATCACCTGCCTTATAAGTTGTCTTAACTGGTGATAATGTAGCAGTACCAGTACCAGTTACATTAACAGTTAAAGTAAAGTCAACCTTAGCACCAGCAGCTACTGTCCAAGGTAGACTACCGTCTAGTACCCAACTACCAGTCACTACGTCTTTGTGATAGTAATAGACTGTGCCACCACCAGCACCAGATGCAGGCATACCGTAACCAAAGCCTAATGAGACTGAATTACCAGCAGCAACATTGTTATAACCTAATACAGTACCAGATACTATACCATACCCAATATAGCCTGATACTGTACCAGTGTTCCTTAATACAACGGCTACTGTAACGGCACTATTAGGTGGAGCAGAAGATGGTGATGGAGTTACTGAAACTAACGCACATATTGGTTGTGGAACTGTATACCCACCAGCAATTACAGATGATGTATAATAGCTATCACTCATCCAGTCAATTAAATCTGTTTTTGATTGTGCTACTATTTGGATATAGCCTGTTTGACCATTACTGTAACCTGGATATGGACAAGTTATGGTAGCTGTTGAAGTATAATAGGCATTAGTAGCTATTTTAGATGAGCTCGCAGAACCTACTACTTGTGCACAACCATCAGGTGTAAATATGGCCCTCATATAACCAGCAGCACCTGTATTCTGCAGCTTAGCTGATATTGTAAAGGAGGTTGTACCAGGTATCCATGCATTAGATGGTGATTGTGAACTAGATGGCAAAGTTACACTATTGAATGTAGCTTTGGGGTATGATGAAGTACCTACAGATACTGTGAAGGCTTTTGAACCATCTAACACCCAGGTACCAGTAGTTGAGTCTTGATGATATACATATACTACACTATTTATGCCACCCGATGGCATACCATAGTCATATGATAAGGGAGCTGTTCCACTAGCCGCTACATTAGTGTAGGCTACTATTCCTGAACCACCGATCGATATACCAATAGTTCCTGCTACTGTACCTGTATTCTTTATGTTTGCACCTATTGATATTGTCTCACCTACTGCAGCAGTAGCTGGAGCAATAATTGATACTATGCTACCTTTCGCTTGGGGTGTAGAAGGAGTAGAACTATTTGTTATCGGTATTGACCTACTATCACCTATTGACCAAGTACCCCCATCTGGGCTAGAGAATGCATACAGATTCATTGTAACATTATATGCTGGCATAGTTATCTGGCCTGGTTGTAGTGTTACAGAAGCACCAGCGGCACACCATATGTAGTCCCAAATAGTATTAGCGTCCCAGCTAGTGCCAATATAACACGCTGCGCCAGTGTTATTATATATGGTAATAGTTGCATTTATTACCTGCCCTGTTGTTGCAGATGATGGTACTGTATGACTAGTTATTGAACCACCCATGTTTATCTCCTATGACCATACTATCGAAAAATTGGTGATAGTTGGCGTTATTACTGCAGCTGTCACTTCTATTGCCGCTGTAAACCAAGCATCACCCAGTATTTTGCCATTAACAGGGTCTTCAAGGAATGCTTGGCCCAAACCTGTTACTCTATCATGTAACTCATCAACATCCATAGTTGTTGCTGGTATAGCGTCAGAAGTATTAACCTTCTCATACATAGCTAAATACAAGTCGTATGTACCTGGGTCTAAGGTAGCAACTGTTAATATAGTATCAGTTCCTTGTTGACCGACTGTTACTATTGATGCTAGTACAAGTGAACCACGATAATATGTAAGGCCACCAGAAGTCGCAGGTACTTTAGTAGAACTTATACCCCATAGAGCAAGTATGAAATGCCTATCAGTTATGGTCATACCTTTATTTAACCAGGTGATATTAATGGTCAATAAGGAATCTTGCGGTACTGATAACTTAGTATATGGTGCTGTTTGCATTGGGCTAATTACTGTCATTATTTAGCTCCTTGCTCCGCTAACCACGGATGTTCAGCTTTTCTATGAACAACTAGTTGATTCCAGGCATCGTTTTTATCAGTACCTACAAACTTCTTACCACATTCGCTGCATATAGTAGTAGGATAAGCTGTTGTAGTAAATATACCACCAGTTGTCTTCACGCTTTTAGTAGTACCTGCTGATGTATCAGCCGCTTCACCCTCTGCACCAGGCATCATCCCTTTCATCATGCCCATCATCATGGCTAACATCATAATGGTTATCATCGGTGTTATTACGGAGCTAAGGTCCAGTGATGTTGAACCTGATGAGGGGGGGTGTGTATAATCTTGGCCAGCTGCAAAAGTACATGAGCCATCTTCCACTGTAGCAGCTGAATTATAGTTCGTTGCCCATGTGCATTTACAGCCAGGTACCGTTGTGCTAGATGAGCCACCAAACCCTATAAATTCTATTAAATCGGACATGCATCACCCCTTATCCTATAACTATCGTGAAGGTACCAAATGTTGCTGGGTTAGTTATCGGATTAACCTGTAGCATGCTGTCATACCAGCCAGAACCTACTTCAGTTAATCGTGCTGCATATTCTGCAACATTAACTCCTACAACAAAACCTTCTGATTCTATAATGCTTGGTTTAATTAAACCAGCCGGGTCGACTATTGTACACATTGCAACCCTAAGCGCAAACGGAGTACCAACACCACTTTCTGATATTGCCTTAATATGTATTACAGTGGACGTGATAACCGTAGAGCTGATAGCTGGTGCACCACCTACTATATCCATTAACGCACCTTCGTTGTAGGTGATGCTAGTGTCAATAAATGTTTTGATAATATGACCTGAAGTGCTACCAAAGAATACAGATAGCACTAAGGGTGTACTAGGTACTACTCCCTTATTTCTCCATTGCAACGTACCTACAAGAGTTTGGAACTTTTCGATAGTTGTTACAGCCATGGCATTACTCCTTTACATTATGGTTTTCAATATTAAACGTGTACGCGCGCGGGGACGACAAACGTGCGGGATAACATGCAGTTATTTGAGGATTTATGATAAGACACATACGGGGTTCCTCCAGGAGACAGACAAAATACTAGATTACACCACCAACATATTCGTCGGCTCCTTCACCACCAGTCTCTTTTGCCGACTTCATAACCTTATTGTAAGCTTTCTTAGCCCAATCTACGCCTTGCGACGCCAAAACGCTAAGTTCATCAAAAGACTGTTTAGCGTATGGAGCAGCTTTTTCAGCATAAGGCTTACCTTTGACAATAGCGATTTTAACATATTTCTTTGCTCCTGCGATTATTTTATCCTGGCCAGCTGCAATACTTTCAGCAGCAGGATTTGGCCCCATGCCTTTCATCATGCCAGCCATCATGCGTATCATTACGAACATAACTACCAAATTAATTATCTGGCTTATCATGCTTGATAATGCCGGCATAAAGACAATGAATGCTATGATACCAATTATCGGTAATAATAAATTTAGTGGGGAGGTAGGAGATGCCGTCAATGCATGTATAGCGATAGAATCTGCTGGTGATGTATTATACATAACCATTACTGCGTTACCATCCAAAAACGCCACACCATTTAGTATACCGTTGGCTGCTAACGTAGTATTGACTGTGTTAATTGTTACATCAATATCTACAGGTACTGAAGAAAGCTCTACCCGTAAAGCCACTAATGAGCTCTGCGGGTAGAGCGCCTCAACCGAAACTAGCCCGGTTGCCAGCTGAGCTGGATCGAGTGTAGCAACTACGTTAGCTGTGTAACCGGTCGGTGTATACAACTTGTACTCCTTGGATTGATCGATCAATCGTTTATGATGTGACTTTGTTGACTTTGCGGCCACGTAGGAAGATGGCATAAGTATACGCGGCTGTCCAGGCAACAACTGTCGTGGTCGTTGTGAATGTCAACACCAGCGGCCCAACAAGTCTCAACTGGGTGCCGAGGCCATTAGCACGAAGAATGTTTGCCGCAACGAAGACGTCAATCGTGTCTCTAGCTTCGCCTGTGGCAACATTAATAAACTCCGTGCCGGCGCCGAGAGCTCCTGTAGCAGCTGTGCCTAACCGGCGTGCTACATCGAAGTAGCCGCCCGTTGTCAGGGTGGACATTCCTGGCCATCCGAAGTTCCATGAAGCAACACCAGTTGCATCTACCACTGGGGTTGTGCAACAAATCGATTCGATTATCCACACTTCTCCTGCGGGGACGGTGATCGTATCGGTGTAGACCGTGATAGCTGCGAGAGCAATTGGTATTGTCCGGGTGAAACCTGCGTTAAGGCCACTTACAACGTCTGTGGTCCAGTACCATTCTCCAGGTATCATCATCGAGTTGAGCCCTTCCAGGTTCAGCTCATAATATGAGTTGCTGGAGTCACGGACAAGGAGTACACCACCTTCGGCTGCCACGCCGGCAGCTACTTGCTGGGGGGCTATATTATTTATGCCCTTCATGTGTGTACCTCCTTTCCTTAATCGCTGCCCATCTTCATCATGGGCTTCATCATCCCGAAGAGCATCCCTAGCATCATGATGGTAATCATTGGGGATATGATGCTGTTAAGATCGAGAGATGTCTGGGATGCGGCAACGGTGCCGGGGTATACGGTGTACTGATTGGGATTCATTCCGCCTGCCATTTGTATTTCCTCCTTTACAAAATTTAGCTGCGGCTAGGTTATGAGCTAGATTGCTGCATCATCGGTTTCATCATACCGAAGAGCATTCCTAGCATCATAATGGTTATCATGGGACTGATAATCGTGCTCAAATCGAGCGAAGTCGCCTGGCTTGGATACGCCCATGATACTGCGCTGGCGCCCGTTGCTGGATTGACGCCAACCTGGGGCTGGACGGTGTACGGTGTTAATCCTGCCATCGAAATCCTCCTTAAGCATTCGGACTAGTTGAAGTATCGTCTATCCACTGCCAAGATAGAACAGATAGCTTCTACTATACTCCGAACGCCCTTCGATAATTTCGCGCCCAGCGATTTGGCATGTCTGGGTCACTGATCTTGGCCTGATAGGATTGGCCGGCGGGGGAAGCTGCGATCTGGCCTGCGGATACACCGAGGAATGAGCCGACGCCCTCCATGTATTTGTCTACCATGGTGCGCTGCTTGAATCCGAGTTTCGCTGTTGCGGAAGCAATAGTTGCCATTTGTTGTACCTCCTTCAAGATACTTTCATAAAATTTGGTTAGTAGGTCGTAGCATTTTATCTACGTGCAGTAACCTACCTTATCCATACAGGTACATTATAACACATATTTGTTACCGCGTATACATTAAATGGTGAAAAAATGCTTTTATGGACCTATGATTATATGGCAAGATGTTATGTCACCAAGTTGATAAAATTGACAAAAAAAGAGGCTCTATCACTAGAGCCCCTTACACGTACATGATTAATAGTTGTATGTCTGTTAGCTTCTTCGCTCGTCAATTATCTTAGTTGCGTATTCTCTGGCTATCCTCTGCCTATGGTTAGCATATTCCTGAGAACTCCTATCAACCTCAAGAAACCGTAGCTCCCCATCAACATAATTCATGACAAGCTTGGTCCCCATCAACACTCTTATCGCTGTCTCCCTATGTTCAGGGTCAAGGTTTCGGGGCATTTCGGTTCCTCTTGATAATCTTACCCTTGATACCGAAGAACATGTCAAGTTGGGTCGCTAATTGCTGTGGGAACAGCTCAAGAAGGTTGTCTTTGACTGGCCTAATCTTTGGGTCATCACCCATCAACTTAATTGTGATAGTACCCTCTTTGAAGTCAGAAATGATTTCACCGGTCAATGCACTTGTTACCTTCTTGACTTCATTCATCTTTGCCATCTGGTCTTTTGACATGCCAGGTAGCCCAGGTAAGTTCTCTGTGTTGTCGCGTGGTGATACCATATTGCACTCTCCTTTATCCTTATTCTTCTGTTTCTGGCCAGCCACCTACTGGTGGCAACTGCTCAGTGTTTGGTTGCTGATTCGGTGGTTGCTGTTGATTGCCTCCCATACCAGGTAATCCAGCGAACATACTACCCATTAATTTTTGAATTGATGGTTCCATTGCTCTCACAAACATGTTCTGCATTGGGTTAGCACTACTACCTCTATCCAGCGCATCGACCTTCGTTCTTAACGATGCTAAATCTGGTCCAATAGAACCTTCAACCGCTTGAGCAGCAGCCAGTCCAGCTTCCATTGCGCTGTTCTTCGCAGCTAACGCTTCACCTTCGCGCATTGATTTGGCCATATCTAACAATGGCTTGGACTGTTGGACGCCGATAGCAGATAATTCTTGAACAATGCGCACGGCCATTATAACCACTGACATACCATACTTCATGCCTTCCTTCAAGACATCTAAATCACCAACTGGTACTTGTAGGGAATCTATCATTCCTTGTAACTCGTTGGGTTTGCCCCTGGCAGGGACTTGAGGCCGGCCATCTACACTCATTAATGCAGTGTTCTTATTCTTACTTTTGCGCTGTTGCTGTTCTCGCTCCTCTTTAGGTAGCTGGTCACCAAATTTTGCCCGAACTGTGCTAACTACAAACCTAACAGAGTTATATGCCAACTCCTTAGTATTGACAATGTCATCTTGGCTGTATCCATTTCGCCATAATATTTCTACTTGACCAGTAGTAGTATGAGGACCTGCTCGTAAGTCCGTAGGTACAGACCTTATTGGGAGCCCTGCGATTTCAAGTATTTCACCACTCCGTTTCATCATTACACTAGCTACAGGGCCATTCTGTGGTATTTCTATTGTGTCATCAGTTACTTCTTCTACCACTTCACCAGTGACCTGTTGTACTTCTTCTTTTTCACCATTATTTTTTGGTGCAGGTGGTAACCCATCATCATCCAATGGCACGTTATTCTCACTTACCATACTTCACCTCCCATAGTATTCATAGTCATTATAGCACATTGTTAATAGTTTGTAAATACCCGTCGCGCTACGAATACCCCAGCAAATTGACATTCACAGCAAACAATACATGCCATGCTACGAATATCCCTACACTTTCAAACACTGCAGCAAGCTATACATAGCAGCAAGCCAAGTTTCGTGCATATCCATTTTACGATATTTTATATGCAAAAATATAAGGCAGCCCTATGCTGTGCTTTTTGCATGCTGTGCTTGCTACCTTTTAAGGATTAGTCTGATTGCTTCATTAACACCAATCTTTTGTGACATCCTGGCAATGCGTACAGCATCACGAATATCCCGTGTTTTGCCAACAAGGGCTGTTGCAACTTCTGATGCAGTCTTTTCGTCTAAACCTTCCCTTCTCGTTAGAACATTATTTACAACCTTTATGAAATCGTCTGTGCCGTAATCACGCACTTCGACAATCGCAAAACGTGATTTGAGTTCTGGGGTCAATCTTGACAAGGTGTTAGCTGTAGCAATGACCCAACAATTGAGTTCTATATCAAGATTTCTGTGATGCTTGGTCCTCACTAGTCGGCCATTTTCCATTAGATTCAACAAGCTCGCAGTATCTGATATGTCCATTTTCTCGAGCTCATCGACTAACAGCCATCTTGGTCGTCTCTCAGCTAATGCGTCCCATAAACCTGCTTGGGAAGTAGCAGAACCGCTTACCCACATAGATAAACTTCCGCCGAACTGTTCAAGCGAACGCAAGAACATTGTCTTAGCTAGCGCAGGCGGACCAAATAGTAATACATGCACTGGTTTATCTAATACCAACGATGTGACAATTAGCTCTTTGACATCATCATAATTGACAATGTCGCCGAATATCTCTTGGGTAATCTCTGGTATGACGATATTTTCTGTGGATGGCTCTTCCAACGACTGTTCAGCTACTAACCGACCTTTATCTGTCAACTTATAGTACGTGTGGCTATGCGACTTATATGGGATGTTGACGAACCCATTTGTAATCAATCGCATAATGATACTGGGATGAAGGCTAACATCAGACCACTCCCAACCAACTGGGTAGCGAGCCTTATCCATTGTGTTCTCGAAATCGAGGATACACTTCAAGTGAATATAGTCTTCATCCTTCATTTCTTGCTCCTTGCTGGCTTCTTAGCCGGCGACTTCTTAGTTGCTGTCTTTTTGGCTACGACTTTCTTTACTGTAACCTTCATGACCGTAGTCAAAAGTTGCGGCTTGCCGGGGTGACCATTAGGGCAATATATATAATCGCCCTTACTGGCCTTCTTGTGCGCGAAATCTGTAGTGATTATAAATTCGACTCCGCACTTAGAGCAGCCTATCTTTGTTAAGCCTGACATCATAACACCTCCTTTACTACAATTTTACCCTGTCGGGTTAATTCCCAACCGTCATTCCACGCAGCTGCCTGCGCAGGCTTTGTCCTACATGGGCAGTCCGCAAGGGTCTTCTTTTCATAAAAATCTATTGCACCTATGAATACATCTGACATATATAGATTCATCGCTATGTCGTCTGAATTAAAACCGATAAAGTAACCCATACTATTTCCATCCTTTCATCTTCTTTATTACCTCATATGCGACCTGAATCTTCTTAAAATCTTCTTCTTTACCCCCTTTATCTGGATGATGCTCTCTTGCCTTGATACGGTATGCATCTTTTAGTTCTTGTTCTGTTAAATTCTGTTCCACACCTAATACTCTGAACGGGTTATATGTTGACTTCATCATCTTGTCGATTTCGTCATTAAGTCTGTCGATTTCAGTTTTCATAATCTTCCGCATGCATTCCATATAAATGTCAAGCAGTTCAGTCTGGTCAAAACCAAATCGATTAAACAGTTGACTTCCAACTCTGTCAAACATATTATCGTTAAATGGGTCAAAATTGAATGGGTTAGTCGTCATGAATACCTCTTTATATCAATTTCTGTAGTATCACGCCAATTTGGACCAACTTCAATATCGACTGGTAAATCTAATGATAATGTCTTATTAAGCGGTAGGTCATTAGAATACTTCGCAACAGGCATAGTCTGTAATGCTGTTCGTATAACATCGTCTGCCATGTTAACTGGCACTGACAACACTACCTCATCATGCACCTGTAGAAGCATCTTAATATCGCTATTCTTTATCTGATTATACAATTTCTCCATCCCGACTTTACATACTTCAGCGGCAGAACCCTGTACAATTGTGCTAATAGCTTCACGTTCTGCATGGCTGAATCTTTCGGGCTCTTGGAAATCTGGAAGATTCCTCTTTCTGCCCATTAATGTCCATGCAGCCTGTTTATCAGCGCAGAATGATTTAGTTGACTCTTCCCATACTTTAAGACCATTATGTATCTGCCAATACTTCTCGAGCCATTTTCTGGCTACAGCTACCTTTACCCCTGCTTGTTCAGCTAGTTGTCGTGCTCCACCACCATATACAACCGAGAAATTGATTGTCTTACCATAGAATCTCATTGCAGGGTCACCAAAGATTTCCATAGCAGTCTGTAAATGAACATCCATGTTATTAAGATAGGCAGCCATTAATGCTGGGTCTTTAGAGAAATGAGCAATAAGGCGTAGTTCTATCTGTGAATAGTCGATAACAATAATGACATGACCAGTTTCAGCAATGAATACCGCCCTTATCCTCTTACCTTCTGGCCTACGCGCAGGTATATTCTGTAAATTAGGATTCGTAGACGACAAACGGCTAGTTCTAGTTCCAGTCTGATTAAACTCAGTATAGATTCTACCATCGATAAGCCTCTCTAATATACCTTCTACATATGTCGAAATCAATTTCTGATAATGCCGATATTCAAGCAGTAAAGGTACAACCGCATGATGGTCTTTCAGTTTCTTAAGATATTCTTCATCAACTGTATATCTCTTACCAGATTTTGTCTTTGGGCCGCCTTTCAACCCGAGCTTGTTGAATAATAAGTCGGCTATTTGGTCATTCGAGTTCCAGTTCAAGTCTGTTACGCCTGCATGATAATTCATTGCCTCTTTAAGCAAATCAGCTTTATGTTGGAACTCAACACCCATAGCTTCCAACGATTTAACATCGATAAGTGTGCCAGTCAGTTCCATATCAGATAGAACAGGAACTAATGGCATTTCTACCTCATTAAATACACCCCATGTTCCATTCTTAACTAACTCTTTGGCATAACCATCCCAGATAAAGTCCTCACCATTTGACAACTTTGACCAGTAACCATTCCATAATGCCCATGTAGCTAATGCATGTGGCATAGAATATTCTGCAACTTCTTCAGGCGTTAGGTCATTCATGCTCTTTTTGCCAAGGTCATCAAATGACTTTATGTTCCGTAATGTCTTGTTATATGTTAATCTCTTCAGCCCTAAGCCCATTTCACCACATAAATGTGCGGCAATCATTGTATCATAGACATTATTGATAATAATGCCATGCCGCTTCATGATTGACCTATCGAACTGTGCGTTATGAGCTATCTTTGGTATCTTATCGTCTTTAAGCGTCTCCACAGGTAAAGCAGGGCTATCCCTGAGAAAATAATAACTGGAATTATTATCATTTGACATAGAAAGCCCAAGTAATGTATCGGTTTGGACACAAGTCCCAGTAGTCTCAGTATCGAACGCAACAACGCCATACTGACCCAGTTTTTCAGGCTCATTAGGCCCTCCTATTAAAGATTTATGCCAATGGGAGGTAGGCACTGATACAATTTCCATGCTCTGCTTTCCCCAATCTTCGGTACGTCTTTCAGCTCATCAACAGTACAAGTCCACATTAGTGGAGTTCTACCAAAATGATTAAATATTGCTTGCGCTAAACCTGGCCCGACACCAGGAAATGCTTGTAATATACCCATCTGGAGTTCAGGCACTGTTGGGGTGCCCCAAGCCCCCTTCGTTTTCGGCATACGGCTCAACCCAGTATGGACTGGTGTATCAATAAACTCTACCATATCTAATACCATCGCGATTGTGTCAGGAGTGTCGTTTGTCTCCATGTAATAGCACTGCTTAATCATTTGAATCTCAAATATCAGTTTGCGGATTGACTTTCTCGTAAATCTATCAAACACCGCATGCTGTACATGGCGTGGAGCATCAGATGCTACTGACCCATTTGCGAAATATTTGAAGTGACCTTCACCAACCACAATCGGTATGTCACATTTTTCACGTAATAATGTCGTCTCTTTAGTTAATCGACCGTCCTGTATTGATGCTATAAAATCATGGGGAACTTCTTTTCGTTGAATACCGATCGTAACTTCTGGTGTTATCAATAATATATCAGCACCATACGTTTCGGGTAATGATGACACTACTGCTCTGTTACCTAAGCCAGCGGAAATGTCACGGTCTGTTGGCGAAACTAATACTGTCATTTAAGCTCCCATCCGGCTTTCGCCACCAAATACTGATAATAAAAGCTTACGAACATATCCTTCTGGAAATACTCGCGGTTTGCCCTATCTTTTATTGTCGTTACTTTCCATACTGGCTTTTCTTTCACAGAGATGTCAATAGAATAGAGTAGAATAGTATGAACAGCATGCCCCAAATTTTTCTGACCAGACGCCCGTATCCCAAAATCACCGTATGTTACCTTGACTGTTGGATCATCTTTAGGAGATAACGACTGTACCTTTGTTGATAGATATATATGCGCACACTGGTTATTGATTATCGGCATGATGAAATCAAAATACATAGCGTTAATTGTTGGCCAGTCTTCCCACCCTTTAAGACCCTCTTCTGACATAAAAGCTTTCTTGCCACCAGATTCCAATTTTGACTGTACCATGCGTCGGGTCTGCAGAAAGTATGCACCTTTTCCCTTGCCAAACACCTCATTTGTGTAAAATCGTTGGACAGCATCCCACGGTGAGTCAGCCATATCGATGACTATCCAGTCATTTGGCTTAATAGCCTTTAATATCTTTTCTTGTGCACCATCAGGATGTTTATCGTCTTTTGCATGCCCATGATAATCTTCCCATTCATAGACCTTATAGACGATAACGTTACCACCATTCTTAATGTCCAACTCAGGATATGACGTCGCTATCATATAGTCAATAGCGTTGTCTGTGTCGATGACATGGAATTTTGGCCCCCCTTTCTTGTTGAGAATTCTGGCCATATCAAGCCATTGCTTGGTTTTGCCGGTGCCAGTAACCCCCATTGCAATTATTCGTTCTAATGGAACCATGTACACCCTCCTAGTCTACCTTCTCTATAAATACCAGCTTGTACCAACCGCCACTGTATGGTGGCTCCGCTGGATGCTTACAGTATATTCGTCTTTCTGATATATAAGTGGCATATACTTCATATGTCTTACCACAATGTGGGCAAATATCCCAACCTACAACTGTATATATTGTCATATTATTTACCTATAACCTACAACTCATCTTATTAATAGTGTCTACTGCTACTATAAGCTCTTGTGCGCCTACCACAGCAGATTTACCACCTATTGAAATGATTACTCTGCCATCATGTTCTTCCATGTAGGATTTCTTCCTGTCTTTAACTTCTAATATAACGTCACCTACTATTATCTGCATGGCTGCCTCCTATTTATCTATAACTCGTCGTTCCCTTTTTACAATTATCATAAAACCCACAATAACTACTACTGCACCACCAACCATTAGGATTATATGGGAAAACTTCTGCTCTTACTCCTTTGATTATCTGCCCTGCTAATTTTCTCCACCACAATATATCATCAACTGTACGTGACGTCCTGACAATATTGATCTTCGGCGTCTTATACTTTAAGGCAACATGGACCTCACAGTCAATTGGTCCCCTTAATGCAAATGCTTCAGCAGAAAACTGAATCATATTGTCAGCTTTCTCCTGATCATATGCTTTCGCAGCTGTTTTATGGTCAATAACGATGAAGTTTTCATCGATTAGGTCAATCCGGCATTGAATTAGTGTATCACCAATTGGTACCTCAAGCCATTTCTCTACTTCAATTGGTATAACGCTAGGCGATACTGTGTTCATATAGCACATAACTAAACCGATTCCCTGGTCCTTCAAATACAGTTCTGGTTGCCAGTCAGGGAATAAATTTGTTCCTTCTAATATACCTTCATCTAGTTTATCTGCATAACAGTCAAGCACGGTGTCAAGCGGCATATCAAATCCTGACTTTATTTTCTGTGTGAAGTTAAACTCCAATGCTGAGTGGTATGCTGACCCTAATACCAGGTTACTAGATGGCCGTTCAACCTTATTCTCAAAATACTTCAATGAATACTGATAAGGACACATAAGGTATTTTTCTATCTGGCTATGGCTTATATGATGTATATCCATTATTTTGCATCCTCACAACAAAGATACTGCTTGTTGCCATCTTTATCAAGAATAGGTTTATCTTCTTCGTCAGTAATTATATATCTATCACCACATAAACAACCACAGCATTCACACTTCTTATCAAGTTTATATTCTTCTACCACACTACCCCCTTCATCAAGCGTAGGGTGGCCGCAGACCACATTACTCGCAATCTACGGCCACCCCGCATTAGCACGTGCTATTGTCAAGTGGTCGTAGCTATCCCTACGCCCTATGCATGTTGTAATAGCCATCAGCAGATTCATTCAAAATGCTGGCTAACAACGCCTGATTGGCAAGTACTGCCTTATCTCTAAGGGCAGCACCTTGGAACGTTGCCATGTCCATGTTTGCGACCATGACGGCCAATTTTGCATCGAGAGCTGGATCAACGATCAACGCAGCCTTAACAGCTGCCTTTGCCGGCTGTGCCTTAACAGGCTGAGCTACACGGGCTGCAGGTTTTGCCACTTGAGCAGCAGGAGCAGGTGTACCGGCTAACTTGCCAAGGAACTTCTGCGGCATTAATACGTCCTTTTCCTTGCCGCTTACAGTAGTCATCTTCACGATGTTCCAATGGAAGCCTAGGCCTTCCCATGAAGAAGCATGGAGAGCATCCGGCCCATATTGGTTCATGTCGACTAACAGCTGCTTGACGACAGTGTCCACGAATACGCCATATCGTGAGTTGGTTACAACGTTCTTTCTTGTCTCGTGCTGGATAGAGGCACCATTGTCTTGTGTGAACCAGTCCTTGCCGAGGGAGAATACTAATGAACTTAATAGTTCACCCTCTGGATTAACTAGCTCTGCCAAGAAACAGAGCTGGTCCGGAGTAGTACCGTCCTCGACGGCCTCGTGCATTTTCTGCGCGTATTGGTCATTGATACCGAATCGGGCATTTTGGATGAAGGCGTCAATGTCGTCTACCATCCCTCTACTAGTATCCCAAGGTCCTAATACTTCTGGTGACATGTGGTTTTTCCTCCTTTTAATATCTTTTGTTGCTACACTCGCCAGACTTGCACGTTATAGAAACGTGGTCAACCGAACTAATAATCACCTTCCAATATCCCTCCTTCCGGTGTGTTGTAATATCATCGCACTATTGCCTCTTTAAACCACGCTGGAAATAGTCGTGGATTATCTGAATACAACCGACCAAACTGTTCATCAAGAATATAGGTACTAGCATAATCGTCAACAGAACGCACGCCCCTCCCAGCCATCTGTATAATAGAACTCACAGTCTTATGTGCATACCATGATTTGCCATCTCCTGACCCATATAACCTCTTTCTGATTTGTGGGTCACCCAAATTCGGATATGGTAGTTTTGCAATTATCACAGCTCTACACTCATCTTGTGGTAAATCCACGCCGCGTTGCATTGATGGTGATACTAATACCATTGGTTGTTTACTAGACTTGAATGTGTTTAATACGTCTGTTCGATTAAATGTGTTGTGCATCAACATTCTCCGCTTATTCGTAGCGTTATCGAACAGATATTTCGCAATGGCATAACTTACTGTATGAATCAATACCTTATCGTTTTTATGGCTATCTAATATCCTGTCAACTGCTATACATAATTTTGGTAGATTTTCCTGCATGTTCTTGTGAGAAAAGGCAGCTACAGGTTGATAATATATAGGACGGTTTTCTTTTAGGAATGGGCTCGACATCGCAATATAATCATATTGACGGTCAAATCCATTAGATAACCCGATATTCTTGTCGAGTTGTTTTGGATCAAGTATCGTAGCACTCATACCATATAGTTTTGGTATATGTTTCCATATAATGCCTAGTGCGTACTTTGACACCCAGACAGGCTTAAATTCCCACTGTTCTTCACTAGGGTACCATACCCATGTATTATTGACTTCACGCTGGAAGAACTCTAATTTACCAAACAATCTCTTATACTGCTGTAGTTTCTTCATTGCTCTAAAATCAACTGTGCCCCAGCCACCTTGAGCACTGGTTTCTTGTTCAAGCTTTTCTATGGCTTCTTTTACATAGGATATAGCTGGTACTGCCCACTCTTGCCAAGCCTCAAATTTAGTTTTGTGAGTTGGTGGGTCAATATTCATTGCATCCAGTTGTTTCTTTGTGATTACTAACGATATAAAACCCATTAATTCTTCTTCTAATGCGTCAACCTCATCAGCAATCACTGGGCCTAATCTTGAGAAAGTTAGTTTGCCTTGAGAATAGTTGGTCTCATAGAGAAAATATGAATAGTTGAGTACAGCTAACGGTGCACTAAGGGCAGCCATCTTTGCAGCCATATATGGACAGTTAAACTGATGCTCGCAAGGGAATTTGTCGGTAGCTATACATTCGTTAGCTGATATTTCTGGAAAATTATGAGGAAACTTCAGACATTTATAATTAGAGCGGCCTTTCAACGTTTTAGCGTATGGGAAGTCATGTAGAATCTGGTCCTGCAATTGCTTCGTATTGACTAAATATATGTGGGTGGTCTTGCTAACAGCCTGAAACGCTGCCCCAATAAGAGATTTACCAATACCTGTTGGAGCATCAATCAAGAATGCATATTTCTCACAAGCTTGACCAGCTATAAATGCTCTATACTGCTCATTTCGCCAAGTTGAGAATTTTGGTGGCAGCCCGAGTACACCAGGTTGAATCATTTAATATTCCTTTCAGCAGCTAGTATCTATTGTAGCGTAACAATCTTCTTTATCTTGTCATCACACGATTCTAACATAGATTTAGTTGTGTGATTATTTAATATCAGATAAATCATCTTATTTTTGGTCCATTGTTGTTCTTCGCTAGGAATTTGCTTTATATAGTTGATAAAGATTTCCTTCGCTTTCACAGTATCGTTATGTTCAACCATGTAAGAAAGCTCATCAACAAACACATTGAATTTTGTTACAAGTCGCCGTGATTCATTTGCCACATCGGTTGCTTGTGCTAACTTACTTTCAAGCAACATCTTATTTATGCCTCCATACCTACATGTCTGTACAAATAGACCTAAATACACAGAGTCACGAACGACGTCAGCATTAAGCTTATATGGGGCAGCTTTATTCTCTTTTAAGGATGTAACAACACGAGCAAGATACTCAGGTATACGTACATTCACCTGTACAGAGTTACCTGCTTCATCACGAGATTCTGTAAATACAGGGAGATTAATAAGGTAGTCTAAATCAATAACCCCATCATGTTCAGAACCAGTAGACCACCCATCCTTTGTGACATCAATTCTATCTTTTTTATTGGACCTATGGCCATTACCACCAGCTTTACCAGTAGCAAAACCTTTAGCCTTCTTAGCTTCCATCTATACCCCCTTAACTTTCAACGATTATATTTTACTATAAGCAAAACTTTACTTAGAGAATATATCAATGACGAATTACTGTATTTGGATACAAGATATATAATTAGTAATTGGGTATCTATAATATATTAAAGGAAAACTGCTAATCGTAACATGCATACGTCGTAGATACATCCTAAAAAAAGTGTTTGGTGGATAGTTATTAATAAACTCATGTAAAACTTTTCTCATCATTTTATCACACTAATCAATGATGTATATTCAAGCATGCATATAGCAATATAAAGCATTTTCTCCATTAGAAATTTCCTGCGCGGGCCAAATAATTACCGAGCACCTGTGACCCTCTATCAGTCATTGTATAAATGCTCAGTGGCCTTCCAACACTACTGGCCTTTATATGGTCAGACACCTGTATGTAGCCAGTCTTTACATAGTAACTCATCTTATTTGCCGCTTCCTGGTCAGTCCAACCGAATTTCTCAGCGACAAGCTTTATTGTCGTCCAATTCTGATTGGAACTCATTAATTCAAGGATTTCACCGAGCCGATTATTCTTACCGACATGGGTGTGTTTCTCCTGGTGAGTTTCTTTAGCGTTTTTTTCCATTCGCTTTTTAGTTTCGTCCCAGACAGGCATTCTTAACTCCTTACATTCGTTCTGCTTTTTAACTGTGCCTCTATATTATAGACCTTTTTTAGTAAATTGTAAATACCCCTCAGTCACAAAGAGGCTTGCAGCAGTGAGGAGCGCTTTATATCTCGAGTGATGAACTAG
>Ga0209777_10002558_pt1 | contig 23705 bp, 15 predicted proteins | sample FrelakmetHBP12HB_FD_187147 | JGI IMG/M metagenome (GOLD analysis project Ga0209777, IMG submission 187147) | Freshwater lake sediment microbial communities from the University of Notre Dame, USA, for methane emissions studies -HBP12 HB (SPAdes)... | ecosystem: Environmental > Aquatic >... | reverse complement strand
AGCTTATTCATCTTTGCCATAAACTTTCTCTCCTTTTTATCAAGGTTGATGAATTGAGAAGTTTATACTAATGTCCACTTATTACTTATAGCATTGTTGTCTGTTAATAACATGAGTTTAAAAACATAGCAGTAAAAAAGTTGTAAAAAAGGTAAAGAGGTGCAAAGGTGAAGGGGCAACAGTTTGAAGATTGAGAGGTTTGGAAAAAAACGTGTCAATTCAAAAGGTTCATCTGATTAACTAAGGCTTCAGTTATAGTTATATATTGGCATTGTAATTGGATAGTTGGACAAGGGGCAGGGCATTATCTTGATTGAAAAGGCCAAAGTAAATATCTTATATGTTGATGGTCTGATTAAAAAACAAAAAACCTTTTGGCCTTTTTACCTCTTAGCCTTTTGACCGTATAATAACTCTTACTCCTCAACTCATTGGAGATTTTGGTGAATAATAAGCATGGCGGTACAATTTACGCAATCGCCCGCCAGATGGGAATAGAACCTTCGGAACTTCTTGACTTCAGCGCCAGTATAAATCCCCTCGGGTTTTCACCGCGCGTTAAGAGGGCTCTGAGGGGACATGATGACGCCATTCTTCATTACCCTGACCAGGAAGCCCACGATTTTATACAGGAGCTTGCCGGATACCACCGGCTTTCGGCGGCCAATATTATTGCCGGCAATGGCTCAACTGAGCTTATATTTCTGCTGCCCAGGGTTGTAAAAACCAAGAAAGTATTGCTGGTTGTGCCCACATTTTCAGAATATGAATCAAGCATCAGGAAGGCGGGCGGAAAAGTCTTCTATTTTAGGACAACCGAGGAGGAGCAATTTTCCATTCAGCCACAGGACGTATTAAAAGAGCTGCAGAAAGGCTATGATGCGCTCTATATCTGCAACCCCAATAACCCGACAGGGGTGCTGATCTCAAAAGAAGTGCTGAAGGATATTGCGCAGAGTGCATGGCAACGATCGACTACGGTTATCATTGACGAAACATTCATTGATTTTGATGAAAGCCAGTCCCTTAAATATGAAACAAAAGAGCTTGAAAATATATATATTTTAAGGTCTATGACGAAATTTTTCGCGCTCCCGGGACTCCGGGCCGGCTATCTTATTTCCGCAGCAGGTAATATTAAAAAGCTTCGCGAGCAGCAGGAGCCATGGACCATGAATGCTCTTGCCCAGCATGCGGGTGTTGAGAGCCTCAGAGACAAAGATTATATCCAGAGGTCATTGCACTATATGAAAACAGCACGGCATGAGCTTGCTGCCGGGCTGCAGAGAATTCCCTGTTTGAAAGTCTTTGCAAGCGGGGCAAATTATCTGTTGATCAAACTGCTTGAACCGGCCCCGTTGAGTGTTTCCGGGCTTTATAACAAGCTTTTAGAGGAGAGGATTATTATCAGGAAATGTAATACGTTTCAGGGAATGGGCGATAGTTTTTTCCGTATTGCAGTAAGAAAGAAAAGTGAAAACAAAATGTTAATTGGTAAGCTTAGAAAAATACTGGAAGGCGGTAAATCGGTGAATAGGTGAATGGGTAAATCGGTAAAGAGGTGAACAGGCAAAAGGGTGAAAAGGCATTTTAACCTTTAGTTGACTATTTTTATAATTCAGACTTAAAGCGCGGAGACCAGAAGAGCTTGCGGAAGTGGTAACCGTAGATGGCCAGGCACACAACTTCTGAGAATGCGGTGCGATACTTTGAATATGAGTTCTTGAGCAACCGCCAGTAATAATTTTTAGTCTGTGTCCGGTCAACAATACCAAGATACCAGAAGGTGCGGATAAAGGTAAGGACATCATTTTTCTCAAGGTAAAATTTGGTCTTCGGCCGGTAGTCCTGCAGGAAGGTCATGATGCGTTTATAATACATCTCCGGTGAATAAATAGTGTTCATCACCCACTTATAACCATTAATAAGGGTCTCCCGGTCCATTTTGGGGATGAAGTTAAGACTCTCCTGCGGATCGGTATTATTGCAGGCGCATTTAAACAGAAGCCGGCCTTCCTCTTCCAGACGTTTATAGAGCCGTGTTCCCGGCATTGCGGTGAGCAGGCCGATCATGGCCGTGACAATGCCGGTCTTCTGAATGAACTGTACCTGCCGCTGAAAGATATCCGGTGGGTCGCTGTCAAAGCCGATAATAAATCCCCCCATCACCGCCAGGCCGTGATTCTGAATGATGCGCACTGAATCGGTAAGGCCCCGTTTAAGGTTCTGGGATTTGCCGCATTCTTTGAGGCCCTCCTCAGATGGTGTTTCAATCCCCATAAAAACTTTATTAAATCCCGCCTGAACCATCAGGTCCATCAGCTCTTCATCCTCTGCCAGATCAACCGATGCTTCGGTAAAGAAATTGAGCCGGCGCTTGCGCTGACCCTGCCAGGTAATAATCTCCCGCAGAAGCGATTTCACCTTAACCTTATTGCCGATAAAATTATCATCAACAATAAATACGGTTCCGCGCCAGCCCCGGATGTAGAGCGCGTCAAGCTCTGCTATCATCCGGGCATTGGTTTTGGTCCGCGGCACCCGGCCGTTCATGACGATGATGTCACAGAACTCGCAATTGAACGGGCAACCCCGTGAGTACTGAATGCCCATGCTGGCATAGTCAGATAAATGTATCAGGTTCCATTGAGGAATCGGCGTGGCATCCAGTGGCGGACGATTATGTTCCTCGTAATATTTTTTCGCAGCCCCGTTTTCGATGTCTGCAACAAAACGGGGTACGGTGAGCTCGCCTTCACCCAGTATCAGATGATCCGCATCCTGAAAAACCTCCCGGTAGGAGTTGAACAGCGGGCCTCCGCACACGGTTTTAACACCGAGCTTATGGCAGCGATCAAGCACGGTACGGGTGGAGCCCCATTGCGCCACCATGGCGCTGATAAACACATAATCCGCCCACTGCAGGTCATCATCATGCAAGCTGCGCACATTCATATCCACCAGGCGTTTCTGCCAGGAACAGGGAAGCATTGCCGCCACCGTGAGAGCTCCCAGCGGCGGGAAAGCAGCTTTTCGCTGCACCACCCGCAGGGCGTGCTTGAAGCTCCAGAATGTTTCAGCAACCTGGGGATATACAATCAGGATATTCATTCACCTATCTCCACTGAGCTATCTGTTGGTCACCTTGAAGGCATAAAAATAGTAGCATATAGGATAAGCGGGAACAATGGAAAAGTCCTGAAAAGGCATCCTGCGGTATAGTGGCCGGCGGGATAATAAAAAAGGGAGTTAAGGAAGTAAGCAAATGAGATGTTGAAGAGGGGGGAACAACGCTCTCAAATGTATTCTTACTCCTTAACTCCCAACTCAATAGCAATGGAGCTGCTGCCTGTTGGTGTATGATCTTCAGTTACTGTCAAGTCTACCGAATATATTGTGCCCGCAAAGCAGCTTAATTAGTTCTATGGCATCACCTGCAATTATTTCTTATTATATTATATATTATAAAATAACACATTTTCTGGTTTTTTTAAAGAATAATTTTTGCCTTTTATGTGGCAGTATTGGCTTTCCCCTGAAACTGGTTTTTGCTCTGTTTAACGTGTTTCAAAAATAAATTTGCAACTTTCTTTTTGCCAGACTATTTAAAGATATGTTATGAAACATGATTATTCAAATAACACTTGATTTGCAATAAACACTTGATTTGAATCATCACAAGACTATCTATGTAATAATTTTTGGAGAATTGGTATGTCCAGAAGAAGAGCTTCTTTACTGCTGTTGACAATCGCTATGATAGTATTGCTCCTGCCGGTCTTCGGGCAGGCACAGATAGACGCTCTTACCGTTAAAGGGGTGGCTGCCACTGATTTGTCCGGCATCCCCAAAACGTCCTTCAGCCCCGGCGATACCATACGCTATACGGTGTCATACTCTGCCAGCGGGTTCTCTTTTTTGCGGGCACGCGGCACGGTCGCGTTTACCGGTGCGCCCCAGAAAAAATTACCGCGGCAATATAAGACCGGCAGCGGCGATTATACTATTTCCTGGGACAGCGTCATTCCTGCGCAGGCTCTGGGCACGGCAACCGTGACCATCCGCTATTTCAGCCTTCCGGGTGGTTTCGGGACTTCCTTTGCCACTTTTATTGTAGCGGAAAACCCGCCGCTTCCGCCGGCCTCATATGTCGGGACATCCCTGTGCATAGCCTGTCATGGCAGTTTCAGCAAAAGCATAGTCGATGCATACAATGAGTCAGGGCACCACTTCGCACTAAATGCCGTCAGTGCTTCTGCACCGGTATATCCCGGCATTGCGCCGGGAGTTCCCCAACCCCCGGCAACGTTCCCCTGGCCTGATATTCTCTATGTGACGGGCGGTTACGGCTGGGGAGCACAATTTGTAAATCAGGACGGGTACATTCTAACGAACGGCGTCAATGGTGTTGACTCACAGTACAACCTGCCGGATGCGTTTTTAAACCTGCCGGGGCAGTTTGTTCCCTACGAGGTAATCCAGTCCGCAGCCAAGCCATTTACCTGTGGCGCCTGTCACACCACCGGCTATTCCGCTGCAGGAAGCCAGGGAGGTAAACCGGGGATCGTCGGGACATGGCAGGAGCCGGGAGTCGGGTGCGAAGCATGTCATGGGCCCGGCAGCAATCATGTCGCAAATCCGAGCGTGGTAAAACCGCCCAATGATCCAGCACAGGCCTGTGCTGACTGTCATACCCGCGATAATAAAGCGGTGGTTGAAGCGTCTGACGGGCTTGTCCTTGACCAGCAGCAGTCTGATGAGCTGCAGGCCGGTATAAAATCTTTTTTCAAGTGCGTTTCCTGCCACAATCCCCACGCGTCAGCACACTATGACCAGAGCGCTCAGGGTACGGCAATTGTTCAGGCCTGCACCAACTGCCACAAGGATAAAACCGTAGGTCTGGGTATGGGGTTTCTCAAGTGCACGGACTGCCACATGCCATTTGCGGTTAAATCCGGTGCGAGCATACGTTTTAAAGATCCGAGCGGCCTTGATGTGAAACTGGGTGATATGCGCTCCCATGTGTTCAGTATAAATCCTGATGCAGCAAGCCCGTCGGAAATGTTCAGCCCTGACGGCTCGTCACTGGCAACAGGCAGCGACGGCAAGGCAAAGGGCCTTACCCTTGATTTTATGTGCCTGTCATGTCACCGGCAGGGCGGGTATGCCGCAACCGCTTACAGCTTTGAACAGGTGAAGGGACTGGCGCCGTACGTCCATGGCAGCGTGCCTGCCAAGAACGGTTATATCGGCTCTGCGCTCTGCATTGCCTGTCACTCGGGCAGGAATAAGGACATAACGGATGCCTATTCTGCTTCCGGCCATCACTACGCGCTGAATAAGGCAGGCGCTGCTGCGCCGGTGTATCCGCAGTTTACTCCCGGTGTTTCCCAGCCGCCGGCAGGCCTGCAGTGGACGGATATAACGTATGTGACGGGCGGCTACGGCTGGAAGGCAAACTTTTTAAATACAAGCGGGTATCTCATCACCAATGGCACTAATAAAATTGACAGCCAGTATAATCTGCCGGACAGTTTTATCAGCACACCCGGGCAGTTCGTCCCGTATGAAACAGCACAGACAGCGCCAAAAGCTTTTGACTGCGGCTCCTGCCACGCCACCGGCTATACCGCACAGGGCAATCAGAACAGCCTTGCGGGAATCAAAGGCACCTGGAATGAGGACGGGGTAGGGTGCGAGGCTTGTCACGGCCCCGGCGAAGAGCATCTGAACAATCCCTTTGGAGTTAAGCCGCCGAATGATCCGAAGCAGGCTTGCGGCACTTGTCATATCCGCGATAATGCCGCAGTGCTTGAAGCCGAAGGCGGTCTCATCCAGAGCCAGCAGCAGGCTGAAGAGCTGAAGGCGGGTGCAATGAGTTTTCTCACCTGCGACTCCTGCCACGATGCGCATGCATCAGCGCATTATGACCAGAGCGCACCGGGCATCGGGATAGTCACGGAGTGTCTCTCCTGTCACCCGGGCAAGACCATAGGCCTCGGCATGGGGTTTCTTAAATGCACTGACTGTCACATGCCGTATGCTGTCAAGTCGGGAGCAAATATAAGCTATCAGGACCCGGGCGGCCTCGCGCTGAAAATTGGTGATGTGCGCTCACACCTTTTTACCATCAATGCGGATGCAGCGAGCCCTGCTGATATGTTTACGGCTGACGGAACGGCGGTGGTTGTCGATGCGAATGGCAAAGCTAAAGGGCTGACGCTTGATTTTGTCTGCCTGGCCTGTCACCGGCCGGGAGGTCTTGCCAATACCACCTATACCTATGAGCAGGTAAAAAATCTGGCAGGTTCGGTGCACTGAGGCCTGCGGTTAGATAGAGACGATAAAAAAAGCGGGAGTGGATTTGAATCCACTCCCGCTTTTTGGTTTAAAAGGATCTGCTTAGTTTGTTTAATCCTCGGTTATTGATGAGGCTTTCACAGCGCCAGACAGATCCGCGGTTTTTGTTGCGGCTATTACAGCGAGTTCGAAGCTGTTGTTATGCACGCCCTTGCTCAGATCCTGCTCGAGCATCGCGTAGTTCCAGCATGCTTTTACCATGTTGCTGGTCTTGCTGTACACCAGTGCTCCGGTTCCGTCCTGAAGTGCCTGCAGCTGCACGCCAAATTTATTGGTCGTGGTCGTACTTGGCTGTTCGCCCGTAGCCCCGGACCAAGGTATAGTGATCGGCGTGGTCAGCGTGATATAAAACGATATCTGGCCATGTATTGATGGAGATATCTCGATGTCGGTTATCTTATTCGTCGAGGTATCTATGGTGACATTAGCGACCGTGGTAGAGCTTGCAGAGTAGAGGCCAGTTGCCGAGTCATAGGCGACGACCTTGATGGTGCCGAGGCCGTTCAGCTTTGCTATTGCCGCATCCGCGATAGTTTCATCCAGCGATGTCAACGCGGTCTCAAAAGCGCTCTGGATGCCGGTAGCATCGGGGATCACGGTCCCGTGGCACTGCGTGCAGATGTTGATGCTCGCATTAAACTGATGGTTGGTGCCTCCCAGCTGGTAGCTCAGGTCTGCCGGCGGCGGTGTCTTATCCATGTGGCACCCGGCGCAGGAGTCTGTCACACCAGCATGCGGTGAGCGCTGGCCGACGGTGGTGAAAAAGACATTCTGCCCCATCAGAATATCCGTCTGGGTCGGTTCATGAGGGCCACTGTAGGATGTGGGCGGATTGGCATCATTATGCAGACCCCGGCGTGAGTTATGGCACACCGCGCAGATTGCGCCCCTGCCGAGGCTTGTGGCAGTAAAACCGGCCTGCAGTTTCGGCGTATCACCGGTCACGCGCACGGTTGCGTCATTGGCATCACCAGAGGTGGTGCCGACATCATGCGGATCATGACAGGTCTGGCAGGTCTGCGGCTGTACCGTGGCAGCTGTGATGTTCAGTGCTGTCATCTGATCGGCCGAAATAGTTGCCTTGGTCGCATCATAACCAAGGGTGCCCCAGTATATGAAGCCCTGGCCGGAGTGGCAGACTGCGCAGCTGCCGTTTATTCCTTCTGCACCGGCGACTTCAAAATTGCCGTGGCCGCTCAGCTGCCACTGCTGGTAGCGCCCATGGCGCTGCGGCTCGCCGTGGCAGGAACCGCATACTTCTGCGGAGTATGTGTTTCTTGTTGCGCTGTCACCCGGGTGCAGCGGGCTGTTGTTCGGGCCGTGGCAGTTTTCGCACTGGATATTGGTCAGGCTGGCGAATTTCGGATAGGTGCTGAGCACGGTTGTCCAGTTGGACGCAGCTGTGTTCGTCATCAAGCCTGAATCAACAAACGCCTGGAAGTCAGACTGGTCATCAGCGCCGTTGTTTGCGGCATCCAAATTAAAACCGACCGTATGACAGGACAGGCAGTCTTCACCGTAGTGGTTGTTAGGAGTAGTGATGTTCTGGCTGAAGATATGGGCATGGCCGCTCTTGGCCCAAGTGTCAAAATTGTCGGAGAACGTAGCGGGCGAGCTGTGGCACACGGTGCAGTTGCCCATGACCGGGTTGCCGCTTGCATCCTGGCCGGTGATGCCGCCTGCCCAGGTCCCTGCATAGACCTTTAATTCAGTCTTCGAGTCTGCTTCAGTTATGTCATATTCGCCCTTCACATCCGGGGTAAAGTATGGATCAGCCGTAGTGGCATCCGTTAATGCTGCTGTTGAACCGCTGGGCCTGGCGATTGACCAGCTGAAGGTGTCCCCTGTTCCATGCAGCAGCACCGGCACATTGATCGGTACATTCGGCACGCCCGTGGTCACTGCAAGCTCAAGCGGCAGTTCTATAACGGCGGTGGCTGAGTAGGTGCCGCTGGAGGTAGTGACGGCGACATTTAATGCTGTTTCTTTTCCTGCAGCAAGGCTGTACGGGTTAATACCAGAAATCATGAAACGTTCAGGCTCTTTCAAGCTTGTAACAAGAGCAGATTTTGACTGCTCATAGGTGGCGAGCTGTACATTAAATCCCTGTTGAGTAATACCGGTGAGCGTCGCCGCAGGGCCGCCGGTCTGCGACGGCAGTACTGAGGACAGGGTTGATCCATCAAGGATGTCAACACTTACCTGTAGAGAAGCCGTGCCGCCAAACGTGCCTTCCTGGCTGGCAGGGGTGACGCTTACCACAACATTGGCTGTCGGTACAAGCACGGCATCAGCGGTTGCCGGCTGCGTCCATTTGATGGTAGCAGTGCCGGTGCCGTTCGTGTAGTTTGTCTTGGAAAAGGTCAGGTTGTAGGTTCCTTCGGGAATACTTGCTGTATAAGCACCCGAGGCATCAGTAGCGATCGTTACGCCACTAACTGGAGGATCAAGGGTAACAGTAACACCCTCGATGCCTTTTGTGGTAATGCTGTTCGTGACGGTGCCCTTGAGAGTACCCTTGCAGCCGTTTGCTCCCATGAAGCCGATTGCTATCACTCCCAGCAGTAAGAACTGAATCATTTTACCAATTCTCATAATCAAATCTCCTCCCCATATAGATTAATAAGAAACTTCCCCTCCACTTGTTTAGTTGGTACAACAGTGTATGTCTTTGCATCCCTCCCTTCATCATTGAAAACCAGAACGTTATCCAGCTTTCAAGCATAATAATACATATAAGAGTTAAGCCTGGTTACACTTAACTCAAGGTAATGGTGTTTTGTTTTTGCAAAGGTTGGATGGATTGCTGTAGAGAATATTTATTACCCAATGTACTCAATACCTGACTATCTAAATTAAGTCAAATAATAAATGAGCAAGGTACCCGGTAATTTTTTAGATAGTTGTTCTTGAAATTTACCCCCGAATCATATACATAAATTACAAGCACATAATATTCTTTTAAGTGTATAGAATATAATATTACATGGTGCAAGGGGGGGTGTAAATTTTCTGGTTCTGGTCGAGACAGTTTTATATATTAATAACCATTCAGTTCATAAATCCACCAGCTATATAATGGCAATTCATACTAAAACATTTATTATCATTTTTAATAGCGTGGTTCTCGCAACCCTGCTGTGCTTCATTTCTTCCGGGGATGGGCAGTGCATGGAGGCGTTTGATTTTACCGGCATCACCATAACCGATAATCTGGGAGTTCCCGCAACAGAGTTCGGACCGGGAAATATCGTCAATATCGAAGCTGCCTTTACCCTCACCCGGCCTGGCATCGCGTGGCTGCGCGGCACTGTCATCGGCACGAACTGGTCGGCAGAACTGCCCGTGAAATTCCGCGTCGGACTCAAGGGGGATTACAAGGAAGCCTGGTCTATAACCACGCCGGTAACAGCAACCGGGCTGACACAGGTCCAGATCACCCTGGTCAATCCCTTGCAGGAGCGTATTATACGCAGCGCCTTTTTTACCGTTACCCCTGTCCAGGCGGCATATGTTGGTTCTGATGCCTGCAGCCTGTGCCATCCTGATGTCTTTGCCGCCTGGCAGCAGACCCCGCATAATCCGTTTGCAGGGTGTGAAGTGTGCCACGGGCCCGGCAGTAAGCATATCCTGACCCAGTCTCCGCAGTTTATCGTTATTAATAAAACCTCAGAGCTTTGCGGGCAATGTCACGGGCAGAACAGCGGACAGGGTATTGCCGCCGGTAACGGTTTCATCAAGCCGCAGCAGCAGTACAATGAATTGCAGGCAATCCGTCATGGCGCCGCCCTGGTCTGTGTCACTTGCCACAACCCGCACTACAGCATCAGTGCCGCGCCGGCTAAGGCCATCAAAGTCAGCTGCCGGGAATGCCACGCAAATAAGAAAGTTGATCTGACAATGGAGGGAGTAGAATGCGTGGAATGCCATATGCCATACGCGGTACTGAAAACACAGTCGACCGGCGCGGGGCCTTACCGCAAAGGTGACGCGCGGACCCACATTGTGCGGATTAAAACCGAAGCCAATCCCCAGGATATGTTCACGCCGGGAGGCGCAGCGCTCACCGAGGATGCCCTGGGAGCTTTTATTACTGACAACTTTGCCTGCCTGGGCTGCCACAACGGAACGATTGCCCGCTTTGAGACCTTCGAGGATGTCCGTAAAACCTCCACGCTGGTCCATTAAAGTTTAGTATAGATGCGCTGGCAGCCAAGTGCCCTGGTGCGTGCTAGAGACCTGCACGTGTGCTTCTGACCAGGATGGAGCCGGGACGATTGTACTATGATTACTGAAGGCAGGAGAGTGTATAAGGCATTCTCCTTTTTTTGTTGGCATGAGTTTCCCCCGATGTGCTTGAGAAACAGGGGAATTGAGTATAAGTAACAGATTTAATTTTTTTAAAAAAGATATATGGAATTAACCAATAATTTTGTGTTATATAAAACTCACAATCTACCAGCAGGGTCGCTCTTCCTTTAATCGATACGCATGAGAAAATTATTAATTATACTGATTGGCATTAGTGCGTGCTGTTCAGCCTTCTACCGTGCAGGAACGGTCAGCTGCGCTGAAGAGGTCGGCATGGTCCTGGTGCCGGGCGGCAAATTCAGCCTGGGAGCAGAGGACGGTGACCCTGATGAGATGCCGGTACATGAAGTGTATGTTGATTCTTTTTATATTGACGTGCATGAGGTAACCATCGGGCAGTACAAAAAGTTTATGGAAGCGACCGGCCACCAGAAACCGCTCTACTGGCAGCCGGAACTCGACCGTAGCGAGGACCCGGTTGTTGGCATAAGCTGGCAGGATGCCGCGGCTTATGCTTCATGGGCAGGCACAAGGCTCCCCACCGAGGCTGAATGGGGGTATGCTGCCCGCGGGGGGAGTATGCATGGCAAATACCCGTGGGGTGATAAGCCGGATACGAGTTACGCAAATTTTAAATCATTTGGCATATTACCGGTAAAAAGTTTAAAGCCAAACGGGTACGGCTTGTACGACATGATTGGTAATGTATGGGAATGGTGCTCGGACTGGTATGACAGTGCATATTATTATTCAAGCCCGGATAAAAACCCTCCGGGACCGGTCACGGGAACCCATAAAGTCCTTCGCGGCGGAGCCTGGTATTGTGATGCGCGAGAGGTGCGGGTCAGCAATCGTTTTTTTTCACTTCCTGATGCGAAAAGCTACAGCGTCGGTTTTCGCTGCGTGAAATCAGTCAAATGAGCCGTAGATCATTGTTACTATTCCTGCTTCTATTGTTGTTCTGCATGTCATCACGGGCATACGCTGTTGACGAGGAGAACTGCCTGCTGTGTCATAGATATTCAGGCCTGGGAAGAATTGATAAAGAGGGCAAGAAGCACCTCTACTATGTCAATGAATCCCTCTACAACCAATCGGTCCACGCTAAAGTCCGCTGTGGAGAATGCCACACGGATATTAAAGAATTTCCCCACGGCACGGTAAAAAAAGTTGACTGCGCTGCGGTCTGCCATCTCGTTGACCCGTCATCAAACACGCCCTTTTCCCATGCCAAGATGATTGAGAAGTTTGAACTGAGCGTGCACGGCAGGGGACCGAAGGATAAGCCCAAACAGCATGCTGAAGACCTTCCCACCTGCACCTACTGCCATGATAACCGCATCTACCCGCCGGTCAGCACCCTGGCGAAACAGGAGCAGGGGATCGCCCGGGAGATACTTGACCGGTGCCGGGGCTGCCACACCAGGGATGATTGGACCAATGTGTTCTATTATCATTTTACCGAGCGCCTGAACCAGCGCCGCTCATCAAAGCGCATGGTGGAACTGTGCACATCGTGCCACGAGGATGAGGAAAAGATGGCCCGGCACAATATAAAGACCGTGGGCACGTTCCGCGACACATTTCACTGGCAGGCAATAAAATACGGCGACCCGAATGCTCCCAACTGCATAACCTGTCATGCGCCGGTCGGCTACTTCTCTCATGAAATAATGCCGAAGGACAACCCGCGCTCTGCCATTTTTAAAGACAACCTGGTTCGCACCTGCAGCAACCAGGGCGGCGTGCAGGCATGTCACCCGGATGCCACGCCCAGTTTTGCTCAGGGAAATATCCACCCCGCCCAGTACAAAACCGGATTTTTTGAAAACAAGGCAGATGCTATGGCACGCAAGCGGGATATAGAAAAGGGACAGATGAAGCCGTTCCAGGCTTTGCTCGGCCAGACGCTGCAGGTTGATACCAGAGACCAGAGTTATTATCAGGCTATAATCTTAATTCTGATTAAATATTTTTACATGGTGCTCATCGGAGGATTAATAGGATTTATGATCGTGCACCAGATTCTTGATTATTTTGCCACGCGGCGTGAGCTGCGCAGGGTATAGTGTTAAAAGTTTTATAAAAAAAAGGAACAAAATGAAACCACGGAGACCACTGAGAGATACTCTGTGTTCAATAAAGCTAATAGCTGTAAGCTGTCAGCTGACGGCTTTAAATAATTTTCTCTGTGTTCTGTGGTTAATTTTTAACAATACGCTTCGCAGCAAGGGGAGGCATCAATGAACCCGCACACGATAACAGCAGCAGGCGGTCATCAGGCCACCGGCGCAGAAAAATATTACATCAGGCTCAATCTCCATGAGCGGGTGCAGCACCACATCACCTGGTCAACATTTGTCGTGTTGGCTGTAACCGGGTTCATGGTTGAGTTTCCAGAAGAGTGGGTGGCACCGCTCGGGCAGTACCGGGACCTTGTTTTTTACTGGCGCGGGATACTCCACCGAGTTGCTGCCGTGGTCATGATTTTAAACATGTTCTATCAGGCAGGGTATGTTTTTTTTACCGCAGCAGGCAGAGGCTACCTGCGGGATATGCTGCCGCGCGTAAAGGACCTCCGGGATGCAGGACAGAATATGGCGTACTACCTCGGCTGGGCTCATGCAAAGCCCCTGTTTGACCGCTTCAATTACAAAGAGAAGCTTGAATACTGGACCGGCATGATTGGCGGTATCATCATAACGGTTACGGGGCTGTTTCTCTGGTTCCAGGAGTACTTCCCGAAGTTCATCTTTGACATTTCAGTGCTCGTGCATACCATGGAGGCGATACTTGCCTCAAGTGCCATCATGGTGTGGCATTTTTACGAAGTTCATTTAAAGCCGGGGAAATTCCCCATGTCAACAATCTGGCTTGACGGAAAAATATCAGAACACGAGCTGATAGAAGAGCATCCGCTTGAGTATGAACGCATAACGAAGGGCGCGAGCAGCGTATAATTCCAAATGACGGGAGATATCAATTTTTATCATCAGCATTATTCATAAGGGTCCAAGGGGTCAAGGGTCCCAGTGGTTATTTCACTCGAACCCTTGAATCCTCGAATCCTGTGGTTTTCAATCATCATGACAAATCCCTTACTGAAACTTATCTGCAATCTGCTCGGATTCCTGGCGCTGCTGGCCATTATTTTCTGCTTATACAGCCTCGCCCGGTTTCTCTATTTCCAGCAGCCCCACCGGCAGACCGTTTCCAGAGAACAGGCGGTACCTGAAAAATATAGTAAAAAGCTGCGCCGCGACATAGGAACCGGCCATTTCCATGTGTCCGATGAGCCGGTAACGACAGATATTGAATCTGCCCCCATGTGCCTGCGCTGCCACGGGAATTTCTGCCACAACAAATCTGAAGAATTCAGGTCATATTATAATATGCACACATTTTTCCTGGCCTGTGAAACCTGCCACATCAGGAAGGAGCAGGGCTCAGCTATCCGGTTTACATGGTTTGACGACAAGACCGGCAGGGAGTTGAAACAGGTTAAGGGTCAGGATGAAAACTATGGGGCTAAAATTATCCCCGTCAAGCCAGAGGGGCAGGGGTTTGAGCGCCTTGATGCATTCCCGGAAGAAAAATTAGCGCTTGATTTTATGAAAAACAGGGAGCGTTATACCCGGGAACAGAGAGAAAAAATTCAGCAGCAACTGATGAAACAGGTCTCCAAGAAACCCGTTACCTGTGAGGAATGCCACTGCAAGCAGGGATATCTGAACTACAGCGAGCTGGGGTATGATGCGATCAGGGCCGCAGACCTGTCACGCATCGAGATTGTGAAGATGATCAAAGAATACAAGGATTTCAAATTTCCGGTTATTTTCGGCTCAGATAAAAAATAGCTGTCCTGCCTGGCGCTTAACCGGATGGCTTCGAATCGGATATACCGGGTTTCCTGCTTTTTTGTACCCCCCAGCACAAACCAACATAGTTAGATATTTTTTATGAAGCGCTTTGCGTAAGAGGAGAAAGCCTGGTGCAGCAGAAAAATATGTCAACGATCATTGTTCGCGTCATAATGCTGGCAGTGACGGCACTACTTTGTCTCTGTGGTTCCGCCGCCAATGCGTTCGACGAAGAGAACTGCCTGTTCTGCCACAAATACCGGGGTCTGAGCTATCACAACAAGGAGGGCAAGTTCAAACTCCTGTATGTCACTGAAGACATGTATGTGAACAGCCCCCACGGCAACCTGCGGTGCACGGACTGTCACGCCAATGTTGACAAATTCCCGCATGGCGAGCCGAAGAAGGTCGACTGCATGCTGGTCTGCCATATGAACGAGCCGTCATCGGGCAAGCAGTTTTCACATAAAAAAGTAGGAGACTTTCTGGATAGAAGCGCCCACAGCCCGGTCGCAAAAGACGGCAAGCCCAAACAGAACGCGGCTGACTACCCGGATTGCAAAACCTGCCACCAGGACCCGCTCTATCGCCCGCTGGCCTTTCTCAAACAGGAACGTCCGGGCCTTGCAGAAATGACCATTTACCGCTGCTCTGTCTGCCATGAGAATAAGGAATTCATGCGCAAGTTCTACAACCACTTTACCTCGCGGATGCAGAAGCAGCGCAGCCCGAAAGAGCTGTTGGAGATGTGCTCGGAGTGCCATGCTAATACCGCCATGATGAAGCGGCACAACCTGGAAAACGTCATCGGCTCCTATCTGGAAACCTATCACGGCAAGGCCGTCTCTCTTGGCAATGAGCTGGCGGCGGACTGTAATGACTGCCACGTGGTGCCTGGCGAATCCATCCATTCGATACACAACTTCAAGGACCCGGAGTCTGCGGCATATAAAGACAATATCTATAAAACCTGCTCCGCTGTTGAGTGCCACCCCAAGGCGGCGCTCAACCTCGCAGGCTACAAGGCGCACGTGATTGTCGCGCCGCACAAGAACCCGGTCGAGTTTTACGCGGTGGTCTTTTTCGTGCTGCTCACGCTCGGCAGCTTTATTCCGCTGATGCTGTTTACCGTGCTTGATATGCTGCGCAATATTTTCCCCAACGCGGCTTTGATTAAAAAGGAAAAAAAGGACGATGAGAGCGATACAGATAATTGAAAAAAAAGGGAAGCTCTATTTTCACCGGCTTACGTTAAACCAGCGCATCCAGCATGTCCTGCTGTTTGTCTCCTTTACCCTGCTTGCTGCTACCGGCCTGCCGCTGAAATTCCACTCAACGTGGTGGGGGCCAAAGTTCTACGCCCTGGTGGGAGGCATCACCTACGCACCCATAATCCACCGCATAAGTGCCGTGATTATGACTGCAACCTTCATATACCACGCGATCTACGTGCTGGTCGCCTTCTACCGTTACTATATTGTTCCCCTCAAGGAAGAGGGAAGGCTCACCCTGTGGATCTTTTTGGGCGCTTTTGCAGAGATGCCCATGGTTCCAAGCTTGACGGACATCAAAGAGCTTTTCAGAGTTCTCAAATATTTCCTGTTTATAACCAACGAGCGGCCATCGCTGGTGTTTCACGGGCTGAAGGAGAAGTTCGGCTACCTGGCAGTGTTTTGGGGTATTCCGGTTATCGGCATATCCGGCTATTTTTTGTGGTACAAGGAATATGTCACCCAGTTTTTCTCCGGCAATGTTCTGAACTTTGCCTATATCGCACACAGTGACGAGGCATTTCTTGCCTCTATTGTTATCTTCATCTGGCACCTGTACAACGTGCATTTGGCGCCGGCGGTTTTCCCCATGGGCGCAGCGTGGCTGAACGGCCTGATTAACGAGCGGGAGATGGTTGAGTATCACTATGAAGACTATGTGCGGGCGATGCAGGACGCGGGCCTGCAGGATCGGGTGCGGCCCAACGCGCTCAAAGAGAGCTTTAAGACGGGCTTGTTAGCGAAGACCGTCGAGAAGGCCTTCATGGGAATATATATAATTGCAATTATCGCGGCCACGGTGGTCATCAGCCGCGTGATTTACCACTCTGCGTTCATCATGGGCTACCAGATTGTGACTACCGAACCGAAACAGGAAGTCGAGGTGCAGGAAGAACCGAAGTTCTTTGAAGAAGTGGTGCTGGAAGCTGCCGAGGGCAAGCAGATGTACCGAGGCTACCGGTTTATTGAGGAAAAAAAGATTAAAAAGCATTATCACCGCATTGAGCTGAAAGTGGGCCCGGAAAAGACATCGGCCTGCATCAAGTGCCACGGCGATCTGCCCCATGGGAAAGCAGAAAACACCAGGGCATTCCTCAACATGCACAATTTATATTTTGCCTGCAAGACCTGCCATGTCCGCCCGCAGGAGGGGAAACCGCACTTGCCATATTACTGGTACCACCGCTCTACCGGTGAGGTGGTGTTAAACCCGAAGATCGGCGAAGGGCCGATTGACGACCTCGATATCAAGCTCACTCCCTGTGAAACCTGTGAGGGAAAACCCGACGTAAAAAAAATCGAGGAGGAGCGGGCAGCAATCAATACACTGGTGGACAGTTTAAAGGAAAAAGGCCTGAGCAAGGAGCAGAAAAAAAAGATACTCGAGCAGATTCATAAAGATACTTCCAAGCAGCCGGTCACCTGCAACGAGTGCCACAGCAGGAAAAACCCGTTTATACCGTTGACCGATGTCGGATATCCAAAGGAACGGGCAGCCATGGTGACCAGCGATCAGATAACCAAAATGATTGATCAGTACGAAGTGTTTCACACACCGAAATTTTTAGAACCCGAAAGGCAGCCGCGTAAATAATGAACCGCCGCAGCATATCAGTTCTCGTTATGGCAGCAGGGCTGGTCCTGCTGTCTGCAGGCAGCGTCCGCGCTTTTAAGATAACCCCGCTCAGACACCTGTTTGACATCGAACACGGCTTTCTTCAGCCCAGCGATGTAGACGTGGGGAAGAACCACGGGATATACGTGCTTGACGGGGTGAACAATCAGGTCAAGGTGTTCGATGAAAGGGGGGCTTTTCTGTTTTCCTTCGGCAGCAAGGGTACGGCAAAGGGCCAGTTCGAGTCCCCCCTCGGGCTTACCGTTGATAGCCAGGGCAGGGTCTTTGTGGCTGACACCGGCAACCGCCGCGTGCAGGTATTTTCTGCTGAGGGAAAAGCGCAGTCGGAATTTTCCGTTACGCTGAAAGATGCGCAGCATCCCTGCGACCCGGTAGATCTCGCGCTTGACGAGAAGCGCAATAGAATATACGTGGTGGATAATGAGAACCACAAAGTGCTGCTGTACTCCCTTGACAAATTTTCTTTCCTTGAGAGCTGGGGAAGAGAAGGTGAGGGCCGCCAGGAGTTCCGCTACCCGTTTTTCATAGCAGCGGGAAAGGACGGTACGGTTTTAATCGTGGACGTGCTTAATACCAGGGTGCAGGCATGGGACCCGAAAGGCAGGGCAGTAAGCACCATTGGTGAATGGGGCGTTGACGTGGGCCAGTTCTACCGGCCCAAGGGAGTATGCGTGGATAAGGACAACCGGGTGTTTGCCAGTGACAGCTATCTGGGGGCAATCCAGGTATTCAACCGTTACGGCAGCTTCCTGTCAGTGCTGGGGGATGAGTCCGGAAAAATCATCAAATGGAAAACACCTGTTGGCATGGCAATTGATGACCGGCAGCGGCTATACGTGGTGGACATGATTGCCAACCGGGTGTGTGTATATCAAATTATAGACAAAGATATTGAGGTGGCCAGATGAACCGTAAAAAGATTGTGCTGCTCTGTTTTGTCGCTTGTCTATTGCTGCTGCAGATGCTGTGCACCCTGTCATTTGCCCGTGACCCTGAAAACTGCCTGTTCTGCCACAAGTACCGGAGGCTCCGGGGGTATGATGAAAAGGGCATCCTGCATAATTATTATGTGGATGCAAAGCTGCATAATGAATCTATCCATCGCGACGTGGCGTGCGTTGACTGCCACACGGATATTGACCAGGTGCCTCACAAGGCTGAAGCTAAGAAGGTTGACTGCTCCAAGGAGTGCCATATAGACAAATGGAGGATTATGAGTGGCGGCCCTTTTTCCCACCGGGACGTTGCCGAGAATTATCGCAGCAGCATTCACGGCGTCAAGCCGGATGACAAGCCGGAAGTCGCCCAGCTGAAGCCTGACTGCAAATACTGCCACCTGGATGATGTCTATGAGCTGTCTGAAGAGGTGCCTTCAGACGCTGTGCTGAAGCGCTGCATGAACTGCCATAAGGAAAAAGGGCTGAAAGATATTTTTATCCATATCTATCATCGCTTCAAGCGCAAGCATGTGAGAAAGCCGCTTGAAATCGTGGAGCTGTGCTCAAGCTGCCATGCGGACAAGGATTTTCAAAATGTCATGGGGTTTACCGGCGCGCGCGCGGAAGTGGTTGAGACCTACAAGGAGACCATCCACTACCGTATCCTGCAGCTGGGAGGCCAGGATACGGCAGACTGCACCAATTGTCATGCCGGCTCAACGATCCACAACATTCTCCCGGCTTCAGATCCGCAATCATCCGTCAACCCTGAGAACAGATACCGCACCTGTCAGGCTGAAAGCTGTCATCCCGGGGCCAGTCCCAGGATATCAAATATTGACAGTCATCTGAGCAAGGACAAGGATAAGGGCATTGAAATCACCGTGGTTGAATCAGCCATGCAGGGTGTCATGTGGTTTACCCTGTTTTTCCTCTTTACCCTCATGGGCATGGAGACCTACGGCCGGCTGAGAAACCGTGATGCGCGGTTCGCCCGCTGGCTGAGAGTTCAGCAGAAATACCCCGGCAAAATGCCGGCCGGGGAACATCATCTCGGCGAAATACCGAACCTGCACCGCTATGTGGAGTTCAATCCCAAAGGAGATTATCCCCGGTATTCAGTTAATATCGTGATCAATCATTTCCTGGTCGGGATTACCTTTACCGTGGCAGTGGCTACCGGCCTGCCTCTCTATTTTCACAACTCCGCCATCTCCCATGAAGTAATAAATCTCGTGGGCGGGATTAATGTGACACGGGTAATACACCGTTTCAACGCAGCCCTGTTTACGTTTAACTGCATCTATCATCTCATCGTGCTGCTCTGCGGAACGTTGAAAAAAATGAGCAGCAGTACCTTTGACATCCGCCGCACCCAGTTTCCCCTGTGGAAGGATGCGCAAGACCTTTATTTTGATATCCGCTATTTCCTCGGGCTGGAGAAGGCGCGGCCGCACATGGAAAAGTTCATGTATAAGCAGAAAGTCCACTACCTGGCAATGATCTGGGGCTGCTCGGTACTGACCTTATCCGGGGTGTGCCTGCTGTTCCCGGAAAGCATGGTCACGTATCTTCCGTTCTCGAAAGTCTCTTTTAACCTGCTGCGCCTGCTCCATGCAGACGAGAGCGTACTGGCCTTTTTGGTCATTACGCTCTGGCACCTCTACAACGTGCACATCGCTCCGGGCCGCTTCCCTCTGCAATGGGCATTCTGGAACGGCCGCATTACCAGGGATCATCAGATAGAGGAGCACTATCTCGAGTATGAGCGGCAGGTACAAGAGGGCGTTGCAGAATGCGAAGAAGACAAGCTGGCGAAAGGAGGGCAGCGCAATGAGCAGTAATGAAAGAAAATCGACCACAGAACCAATCATTGCTTTTATCATTATCGTAGCTCTTGCGGCACTCCTCAGCGCGTATCTTACGTTCAGAGTGCAGTTTGAGCGGCGCAAGGAGCCAGCCGAACCAAAGACTAAAGAGGTCTCTTTCCAGACGCTGCGCATCAAAGAGCAGGAGCGTAAACAGCAGCATGAACACTTTCACCTGGTTACCGATGATGTTAATCTGGAAGCATGGGCGGATAAGTCAACCTGCCTGATCTGTCATTCGCCCTATCCCCACGGAAAGAACAAGAAAGCCAAGGCCATCATGAACCTGCATACCGAGTTTTTGACCTGCCATTCATGCCACTTAAAAGCCGAGCACCAGGAGAAGGTCAAGTTCGGATGGGTTAACCCAACCGCTCATAAGCCCCAGGGCAAGCCCTACGGCACGTCGATAGATGTTGCCAACGGCCTGTTTGCAGAGACTGATGACCATTATTCAAAGCTCACGTCTTTTATACAGGTAAGCGGTGCATGGAAGCCCGTGACCTCAGCAGAAGGGGTGGCAGAGGCAAAAACGTATATGGAACAGGGCACAGCGTATTCTCCTGAGAAAAAGAAAGAGATCGAGGACCGGCTGCACCGGGGCACAGAGCTCAAAGAGTTTATCAAGTGCTCTTCCTGCCATTCGGCAAGCGGCATTATGAATTTCAAGGAGCTGGGGTTTGACCCGGCACGCATAAATCAGCTGGTGAAAATGGAAATCGGCGGCATGATAACCAATTATGATGTATTCTATTTCCCCCAGATCTTTGAGGAAAAATTTAGATAGGGAATCGGGATTAGAAGTTCGGGGCTCGGGATTAGGGATTTATTATCGCATGTATTTTAAGAAGCGCGTTTTGATTGTAATCATGTTGTTTCTATGCCTATCGTGCACAGGCGCATATGCACAGCTGCGGGCTCCCCGCCAGACTGATTCGGCGAAAAAATGCGCCATCTGCCATTACCGTTGGATCTACACTTTTTATGTCGAACACCGGGGCACGCCTCTGGCCCCGCTTGATGAAAAAGAAGTTGTGGGAAGCAGGGAGATGTGCCTTTCCTGCCACGATGGCTCGGTGCGGGACTCACGGGATAAAATCTGCAATGACCCCGGACATCGGGTTGGTATAGTGCCGTCACAACACGTGAGAATCCCTAAAAACTTTCCGCTGGATGATCAGGGCAAAATGCAGTGTTCCACCTGCCACACCCCGCATGCGGTAAGTTTCGAACAGGGCATGCAGTTTACGTTTTTCCTGAGAAGTATAAATAAAGACTCGTCTTTTTGCAAAGAGTGCCACGTGGAAAAGACCGGCGGGCCGGACAAGGGCAACCATCCGATTGATGTCTCGGCAAAAAAAGTTCCCGAACTGATAATCAAGGCTGGCGGCAGGATGGGTAAATCAATGCCGGACCAGATAATATGTGAGACCTGCCATACCCCGCATGGCGGCGTTAATAACAAACGGCTGGTGCTCTCTGTTGAGGATCCCCTCACCATGTCGGTGCTTTGTGAGGTCTGTCATACAAAAAGCCCTGATGCCATTAAAAATTCCGGAGCTAACCGCTTCTCGCACCCGCTTGATATAAGCCCGGATAAAGCCGTGCAGGTGCCGAAAAAATGGACGTGCGGAGAGGACGTGGTGCTTGGTAAAGGAGGGGTGCTGGTGTGCCGCACCTGTCATAAGCCGCACCAGGCAATTGAAAAAAAGGTGCTTCTCGCAGACCACAATTCCCGCGATTCCATGTGCGGCGAGTGTCACCGGGGAAAAGAAAATATCGTCGGCTCAAGCCATGACCTGAAGGTTTCAGCACCCAACGATAAGAACATACAGGGCAAGCGCGCCGCGGAGACTGGCACGTGCTCTCCCTGCCACCTGGTGCATCAGGGTGCCGCGCGCTACATGTGGGCGCAGCCCCTGAAAGAGCCCATCAAAACCGCGGATGACTTCTGCAAAAGCTGCCACGCGAAGGGGGCGAGCGCTGAAAAAAAGATTTCCGGGAAATTCTCCCATCCCATCGGCGTGCAGGTGACGCCGCAGGCAACATCGAAACTGCTTCCCCTGTCTGATGAAAAGGGCAACCGGGCAAACAATGGCATTATCCGCTGCTTTACCTGTCACGATGTCCATAATCCTGCACCGCTCTATTCGAGCACAGAGAGAAGAGATATAAAACATGGAAAATTTCTGCGCCTCTCGCAGTCACAGCCTTCTGAAGTATGCATTGCGTGTCATGCAGCGCAGGGAATGATTCAGGGCACAGACCACGATCTGCGGATCACCGATACACGCTATAAAAATGTGCTCGGTGTCACGCTGCAGGGCGGCGGGATATGCAGCCCCTGCCATGCGGCACATAACGCGCCGCAGCAGCAGTACCTGTGGGCAACCCCATTGGGTCCTGGCAGCCTGGATATATGGAAGGGGCAAACCGGATACCGCGACAGCGTCATGACTAAACTGTGCACCGGATGCCACGCCCCGGGAAAAATCGCCGCGGAGAAAAATCCCCAATGCGCTTTTCATCCGGGAGCCATTACGGGTCATGCCGGTTCACACCAGCCCGGAGAAACGATTATTAATTACGACCTGTTTAATGAACAATATCCCGTTTATACTGATGCGGGAAAGGCGGGGAAGGGGGGCTTTATCGTCTGCTCAACCTGTCATAATCCTCATATATGGAAAAACCAGCGTGAGAAAGGTCCCGGGAAAAAGGTTGAGGGAAATGCGACGAACAGTTTTTTAAGAGAACAAATTGTCTCCCAGTTCTGTGTGCGCTGCCATGGAGAGGAAGGGCCCTCTAAATTTCTCTACTTTCACAGCCAGCTCAGCAGGGAAAAAGCATCGTCACCGTTTCTGCAGTTCCAGGACACAGACAAATAGGTTATGTGGGTATCATGCGCTTAAAACCATTATATTTATATATTCTGCTCCTGACAGGAACAATGCTTTTTTGCAGCAGACTTAGTGCGGCTGAAACCGGCAAACAGGCAATAAATCCTCACGGGACCGGGAAGTACTGCGAGGAATGCCATACCAGTAAGAATCCCCAGCAGAAAAATGCGTTGCTTCAATTTTCCGGCAATCCCATTAAACTGTGCGACAGGTGCCATTCCCGGGCCTGTGTTACCGTACAGAGCCACTCCATTGAGGTGCAGGTAAGCAAAGACATGGAGCGCAGGTTTCCATCCGGATGGCCGCTCAACAAAGGGAACATGAGCTGTCTTACCTGCCACGATGCGCTGCTGCAGATGCATGATGATTTCTCTGTGCAATGGATGAACCCTGACTTTCTGCGCGGGGCACCATATAAAAAAAAGACAGATTTTTGTTTTACCTGTCACCCGAAGGAACAGTTCCAGAAAACCAATCCCCACCAGCAGCTTGACGGGCAGGGAAAGATTATTGAAAAAAACTGCCTTGTCTGTCATGAAACAGTACCCAATACAGCTCAGC
>Ga0209777_10002557_pt1 | contig 23707 bp, 19 predicted proteins | sample FrelakmetHBP12HB_FD_187147 | JGI IMG/M metagenome (GOLD analysis project Ga0209777, IMG submission 187147) | Freshwater lake sediment microbial communities from the University of Notre Dame, USA, for methane emissions studies -HBP12 HB (SPAdes)... | ecosystem: Environmental > Aquatic >... | reverse complement strand
TTTGGCGATTTCTGGGCGCGGGCAAAATCGGTGGAACCCTTGTTCCCGGTCGGGCTGAAACAGCCCGATTTATCCCTGCCTTTTCCCAGTAATGAAACCTGGAACTTCACCTGCGGTCCGCACACCTCCTGGGGGAAGGAAGGCATACAACCCCTGGGCGCACTGGATTTTGCCCCGCCATCGGATCGAACCGGTTGTGGCAATTCAGTCCATTGGGCAACTGCGATGGCACCCGGGCTGGTGATCGAACGCAGTTTTCAACCTGCCGGTCTCGTGATTGAGGACCTGGATAAAGATAACAATGAACAGACCGGCTGGGTGTTGTACTATATGCATATTGCCGGCACCGATCGGGTCAAACCCGGCACTTTGTTGCGAACCGGTGACCGCATCGGGCATCCCTCCTGCGAGGGCGGGAGCTCCTCCGGCATCCATGAGCATGTCTTCCGCAAGTACAATGGCGAATGGGTGCTGGCGGATGGCGGACTTCCTTTTATTTTAAGCGGTTATCAGGCTGCTAATGGGCAAAAGTTCTGTGAAGGCACACTTACCAGGGATTCAGTGGTGGTGAACGCTTATCCCTGGGGAAACTACCTGACCAAGATCTGCCAGCCGGACAGCCAGAAATGCACAATGGGAACGCCGACTCCCAGACCAACCACAACACCTAAACCAACCCAAACTCCTTAACCAACCATAACACTAAAAAAATAATGAAAAAAGAAGAAAAATGGTTGCGGGTGGAGTTCCATTGCCACACCGCCATTTCCAGGGATAGCAGTAATCGTCTGCCGCGCCTTCTACAAGTTGCCCACCAGCGGGGATTGGACCGTCTGGCGATCACTGACCATAACACCATTGCCAATGCATTGAGAGCCCAGGAAATGGATCCCGAACTGGTGATTATCGGGGAGGAAATTAAAACCACTGGCGGTGAACTGCTGGCGTTTTTTGTTACTCGCAATGTGCCTAAGAATGTCACCCCAATGATAGCCATCGACCTGCTTAAGCACCAAAATGCCTTTATCAGTGTGGCGCACCCGTTTGATTACCGGCGCAGCGGATGGACCGTGGATGAGTTGCAGGAGATTCTGCCTTTCCTGGATGCCATTGAGGTCTTCAACTCACGCTGTTTAAAACCTTCTGCCAACCAAATGGCTTTGGAATTTGCCGAAAAGAATAAATTGGCAAAAATGGTTGGCTCGGATGCCCATTCTCGGGTGGAATTGGGGTTGGCAACTATGAAATTGCCGCCATTTAATTCCGCGGATGAATTGCGCCAGGTCATCCACTTGGCGCAGATGGATACTCAGCCATTTTCTCCTCAAGCGCATCTTTTTGCCAATGCTTCAATATTAATGGGAAAGCTGATGCCCTGGAATTGGGGTAGAAAATAAACATATCTTAATCAAAACAATTTCAAAAATGCCACTTGTATTTCAATTCGAAATTCTCTATAATCTAACTACCATCCGAATCCAATTTTGAGGAGGAAGTAATGCTATCGATCAACCTGCAGGGGTGGAATAAACTGACCGATGAACAACGCCAACTCGTCAACAAGATCATTCATGAACTTGGGCAAGGTAATGGGGATGAGGAACTTAAAAAGAATGACTCCAAAGAGCACGAACATCATGAAATTGAACACTGGTACACAGGAGAGTTATAAGTAGAATTTAATTTATTAAGTAGAATCGTTTAATTTTCAGTAAAACATTTTTCATGTGGGGGAATGATGGTTGTTGAGTGATTTTATTCAGCCTGAGAAAATTTCCTAGGTCATTACTTCTTGTGAAAGTCGCATAAGGTTTATGCAGTTTATTATCAGGTTAGATTAATTATTGATTTTTCAACCACAACTGCATGAATTTAACTTGAAAGTTTTACGTTTTTGAGTACAATTGCTTTTGTGATGGGGCGGTGGCGGAACTGGCAGACGCAATGGACTTAAAATCCATCGGTAGCAATACCTTATGGGTTCAATTCCCATCCGCCCCACTAAAGGGTTTAGACTAATCTAGAGAAGTACGTTGGAAGGAAAAATAGACATAGAAAAGAAAATCTAGAAAAATAATTAGACGGAATGGTCGGTTTATTACCACCAGAAAGGAAGGGTAATCCAACAGACGAAGAATTACTACACTTATTTGATCAGTTGGCCGAGGGGGAACAGAAAGAAATATTGGAGTGGGTTGGGTTTAAAATGGAAAAGAGGAAATAATGGCAAAAAAATCGAGTCTTTCAGTTTCTAAAAAAAGAGTGTCAGGAACATCATCTTCTAATAAAAGGGTGTCAGGAATGTCATCTACTAAAAAAGGGGCGTCAGGAACATCATCTGCAAAGGGTAAAGCATCCAAGCCAACCGGAAAACCTCTCACAAAACAGGGGACCCAAAAAGCAATAGGAAAGTCGACTGGTTGCATTTTACCCATCCTATCCTTGTTTGTTTTATTGATAATCTTTCTAAAATAACAGGTTGGATTTTGTACGAAAAACTCGTACAAAAATTTTAATTCAATTGCAGAGGGTATTAAGGTTTTAATTTAATTTATTGCCTTTGCACCCTCTGCCTTCGTCTTAAAAGTGGTCATTATATAAAAAAAATGAGCTGAATGGTTCTGAAAAGAAAATCAGCTCCTATTAAATTCCCATTCAAACATACAATTTTTCAATTTATGCTTATAACGATCATGCCCCTTAAATGCCAGTTTTTACTTAATCAGGTTTAGATAAGCATCAGCAAAGCGTCTTCCCAATTCCATGTAGCCTTCAATAGATAGATGCACGCCATCCACCACAGCCAGATCATCGGTTTTGATCATGCGGCAAAAAGGAAGTTTCACCGAGGCTTGCTGTTGTTTAATGGCTTCCCAGTTGATAAAGCTTTTCGGGTCGCCGTTGGTGGCCAGTTGGGCAAAGACCACCGGCAGGTTGGGGAATGCCAGGTCAGTGCGCCAATTTTGCACCAACCCGCTGAACTTGCTTGCCCATAGGTCGGGAGGAATTATGCCTTTATCTGGATATAAATGCGGGTCAGAGGCATCCGTCTCGCCTTGGTAGATGAGGATGCCAGCCGGTGTTCCCATCTGGGATGCCTGCCGAATTCGATTGAGGCAGGAGCCGTACAAGCTGGTAACGGCTGTGTTCCGGTCCCAGGCGCTGATGGATACCGAATTTTTTGCGCAGGGGATCAACCCGATGAGCATGGTCGGGTCAAGTTCCAAAAGCCGTTCGGCAAAACTCATCGCCGGGCTGAAACCCGCATCCAGGTCTTCGGATACTTTGTCAATCTGCCCGGCAGCATTATCGATGGGTTCCTCTGCCAGTTTCCACTGGTAGTCATTGCCAAAGACGAATATCCTGGGGTTGGTATGCTGCCAGGTTTCAGGCACCTTGCCTCTCCCGGACATATTGGACTGCCCGCCCAGGATGAATAATTTTAGCTTGCCTTGAAATTCGGGAGGAATGCCTTGTCCCGGTGTTGGGCTGGAAAGCGGCACCGGCTGGGTTGTAGCAGTCATTAAAATAGAATTGGACTCTGGTTTAGGACTGCAGGCGGTCAGCCAGACTAAACTCAGCAGGAGATATGGAAAAAATCTTTTCATATTTAATTCTGATTGTAAATGATTTCTTGACCCTGTTGATAAAATGGCAACCCGTGCATTATTAAGAGAATTATATTATTATGGTCTTTGGGAAAAGAGCAAAAAACAGTTGAATTGATCCCACCAGTGTGGTATTCTTTAAATACAAAGTACATGACCCTGCCAGCGTCACCAAGGAGGAGAGCGGAGAATCGCCGGCAGGGTCTTCCTGTTGATTTTCCCAAAATTTATTCAATGTTAAAAAAAGTCGGATGGTATAATCCAGTCCGTGTTTCCCCTGGTTGTCATTGACATTGAAACGACTGGTCTCAAGGAGGATAGCGATGCCATTCTTGAACTTGGCGCTGTGCGCATTGCGCCGGACCAGACTCAGACAACCTGGAGTAAGCTGATTAACCCTGAACGTCTGATCCCTCCCGAGATTACCCAATTAACCAATATCACCAATGAAATGATCCGCACTGCTCCACCTCTTAAAGTGGTCTTGCAGGATTTTATTAATTTCATTGGCGAAGTGCCGGTTGTGGGTCATAATGTGCGCTTTGACCTGGGCTTCATCCAGCGCCAGGGTGCTTTGAAATATAACCACGTCCTGGATACTCGTGAGATTGCCGCAGTGCTTCTGCCCACTCTCAGCCGTTATAACCTGAGCACTCTGGGGGAAGAATTCAAGGTTGAGAATGACAATCCTCACCGCGCCCTGGGCGATGCTTTGCATACCGCCGCTGTATTCCAACATCTGGTTCAACTGGCTCAGCGTTTACCGGTGGAATTACTGACCGAAATTGTGCAGCTTTGCCGCGGGCTGGACTGGGATGGGCGCTTTTTTTTCACCGAGGTGCTGCGCGAGCGTTCCAAACAGCCCATGGCTGCTAAAAAAATCCTATCGCGGAATCCGGGGGTTTTATTTGATTCTCCCCAGGTCATGCTTGCCCCCGCGCTGAAACCCAATCCACAAATCCAATTGCTCAATGAAGATGAAGTCTCAGCCTATATGGAGCATGGTGGCGCATTTGAAAAATATTTCAGCGGTGTGGACGGCCGTCCATTGTTTGAAAGTCGTCCTGAGCAATTGGAAATGCTGCGTTCGTTGACCAAAGCTTTAAATAAAAGCCGGCATATGATGATCGAAGCCGGCACGGGCATTGGCAAATCCTTCGCTTATCTGCTGCCCGCGGCTTTCTGGTCTTCTACGAATAATCAGCGGGTAGTGATTTCCACCAATACCATCAACCTGCAGGATCAGTTGATGGACAAGGATATCCCCGACCTACGCGCTGCCCTGGGGTTAAACCTGCGTGCCACTGTATTGAAAGGTCGTTCCAATTATTTATGCCCCCGCCGCTTGGAAGCCATGCGCCACCGCGGACCGCAAAATATAGATGAAATGCGCGTTCTGGCCAAGGTGCTGGTGTGGCTGAATGCAGACGGGTCAGGCGATAAAAGTCAGATCACTCTCAGTGGACCATTTGAGCAGGAGGTCTGGGTGCGCCTTTCGGCTGAGGATGAAACCTGTAATGTGGAAATCTGCCAGTCGCGGATGGGTGGTTTATGCCCCTATTTCCAGGCCCGCCAGGCAGCCCAGGGTGCGCATGTGATTATCGTCAACCATGCCCTGCTGCTGGCTGATGTGATTACCAATAGCAAAGTGCTGCCCGAATACAAATATCTGATTGTGGATGAAGCCCATCATCTGGAATCCGCCACCACCAGCGCGCTAAGCTACCGTGTTTCCAGCGCAGATATCAGCCGCCTGTTTTACGAACTGGGCGGGATTGGCAGCGGCACGCTTGGGTTGCTTTTAAAGGCGCTCACCAGCCGGGTTAATCCTTCTGAACTGGCTGGCATGAGCGCTGCCATTGATCGCGCCACTGATCTGATTTTTCAGGTAGATAATTCCTTTAAGAAATTTTTCCGTATTGTGGAGGAGTTCCTGGAGCAGGAGCGCGAAGGGCGCGAGGTCAGTGATTACGGGCAGCAGACGCGTATCACTGCCAGCGTGCAGCACCTGCCGGGTTGGACTCCGGTGGACATTGCCTGGGATGATACCAACCATCTCCTCGATGACCTCATTAAACTGCTCACCAAACTGCAGCGGGATATCACTGACTCTGCCCAGGGGGAAGATGAAACCCTGGCGGAGATCATCAGCGACCTAAATAGTCTCTTGCGCCGCCTGAGTGAAGTACAGATGCGGGTCACTTCTCTGGTCTCTGAAACCAATGCTGAAACCATCAACTGGGTGGAAATTGAACCGCGTGCGCAGCGCCTTTCTCTGAATGTCGCCCCGCTGCACATCGGTTCCATGATGGAGAAGTATCTCTGGCATGAGAAGGATTGTGTCATTCTCACCTCCGCCACCCTTACCGCCGATGGCGTCTTTGACTACCTGCGCGGACGGTTGAATGCGGATGAAGCGGATGAACTGGTGCTGGGTTCTCCTTTTGATTATGAGAATTCCACTCTCTTATATATTCCCAATGATATGCCTGAGCCGGTGGAGTATGTCCAGTATCAAAAATGGGTGGAACGCGCCCTGCTGCAGTTGGCCAGGGCAACCGGCGGACGCATGCTGGCTTTGTTCACTTCTTACAAGCAATTAAAAATGACCGCGGCCGTCATCTCCCCCCGGCTGGCGGAAGCCGGCATCCGTTTATATGAGCAGGGGGAAGGTGCGTCTGCCACCGCTCTGCTGGAAACCTTTCGCAAACAGGACCGCGCGGTCTTGCTGGGCACCCGTTCATTCTGGGAAGGCGTGGATATCCCCGGTGAAAAGCTTTCCATCTTGGTGATTGTCAAATTACCTTTTGATGTGCCCAATGATCCCATCATCGCTGCCCGCGCGGAAACCTTTGAAAGCCCATTTGACGAATACATGCTGCCCGAAGCCATTTTGCGCTTCCGCCAGGGTTTTGGTCGCCTCATCCGCACCCAGTCAGACCGGGGTGTGGTGGCGCTCCTGGACCGCCGGGTGCTCACTAAAAAATATGGCCAGCAATTCCTGCATTCCCTGCCGCAGTGCACCCAGCGCATTGGTCCGGTGGAGGAGCTGCCCGCCGAAGCCAAAAAGTGGCTGGGACTATAAACTTACTCCTAACCCTGTTCCCGCTTTGATATTGCTGATTTAATTTCAGAATAATTAATTCAACTGACAATTTAAAGTCTTAATGACTGATTGGTTTAATTAATAACCTTTCTTTTATTGGTTATCCAATTTCCAGATTAGTATTGTGCCGTCCGCTGAGCCGCTGGCGAGGGTGTGCCCGTCTGGCGAGAAGGCTACACTCAGTACTGTGCCACCATGACCAGCGAGGGTTTGCAGCTCTTTCCCGCTGGCAGCGTCCCACAGGATGATCGTCTTGTCCCATGAGCCGCTGGCGAGGGTGCGCCCGTCTGGCGAAAAAGCTATGTCGGTTACAGAGACGGCGGTATCCAGGAATGTACGCAATCGAAGTGTGTCTGCAGAATAGAAATAGATTCCAACACCGCTTGCGACTGCCAGTGTTTTTCCGTCTGGTGAATAAGCCAATTTTACGAAAGTACCCTTACCCAGGCGAGCCTGCGCGCCTTGCGGCACCGGTCCGGCGAAGGGATTGGTAAACATAGCTGGCAGGGAAGGGACAGCTGTTTGCGTCGGAGCAGATTCCCCATTCCCCGGGTTTCTTCCTGCTGCAACGCAACTGATCACTAGTGTCGATGCAGCCACCAGCAGCCCTAGGCTGAGCCATACTCTGGTCATTATTTTTCTCCCCGCCTTCCGATTCGAAGTGCCCAAAGATTGATTTTTGATTTTTTTCATCATTAACCTCTTTGCATCTGATGGTTATATGACGAATATATGTTTTTATTGAACCAATGTCAAACGACTATTCTGAACTAGAAGAAAAAGAATCTAATCTCGGATTATTAGGAATAATCAAAAGAGGGCATTTCCCTGAAGCTTATTGTGGTATTGATCACGATAAACCCACCACTTTACCTGTGTTGACATCGATATCCACATCAAAGAAAGCCGGACGGGTGGGTAGACCGGGCATCACTGTGATTTCCCCCAGCAGCGGATAGACAAAGCCCGCGCCCACTGAAGCCATGATATCCCGCACCGGGATGCGGAAGCCTTTGGGTTCACCCTTGAGGGCTGGATCGTGGCTTAAGCTCAGGTGGGTTTTGGACATGCAAATGGGTAACTTGCCATATCCCAGCTTTTCATATTCAATGATGCACGCTTCTGCCTGCGGGGAATAATCCACCCCATCTGCACCATAGACTTCTATTGCGATGGTCTCGATTTTCTTCTTGATGGACCAATCCAAGGGATACAGGAATTTAAAATGGGATGGTTTCTCGGCAGCTTTTACCACTGCTTGGGCTAGCTCTTTGGCGCCCGCCCCGCCCAGTTCAAAGTGGCGGCAAATGACCGCATCATCCGCGCCGCCTTCTTCAATGGCTGCCTTCCTCACCAATTCCAATTCGGCGTCGCAGTCGGTATGGAAGCGGTTGATCGCCACCACAACAGGTATGCCGAATTTTTTAACAATTTTAATATGATGAAGCAAATTAGGCAGTCCTGCACGCAGCAATTCAAGGTTTTCCTCGATATACGCCTTATCCAGGGATTTGCCAGCAGTCACGGTCGGTCCACCTCCATGCATCTTGAGCGCACGGACAGTAGCGACCAATACGACAGTATTTGGCACCAGCCCGGAAATGCGGCATTTGATATCAAAAAACTTTTCCATACCCATGTCCGAGCCAAAACCGGATTCAGTTACCACATAATCCGCCAGTTTCAAGCCAATGCGGTCAGCCAGGATGGAGCTGTTACCGTGGGCGATGTTGGCAAAAGGTCCGGCGTGTACAAAAACGGGTGTGCCCTCCAGGGTTTGCATCAGGTTTGGCTTGATGGCATCCCGCATTAAAACGGTCAAGGCGCCAGCAATACCCAGATCTTCCGCGCTGACTGGTTCACCCTGTTTGCTTAATCCGATGATCATTTTCCCCAGGCGTGTGCGCATATCCGCCAGATCCGTGGTGAGTGCCAGGATGGCCATGATCTCGCTGGCCACAGTGATATAAAATCCGGTATGCCGTTCCATCCCTTTTTCCGTGGGGGATTGTCCGGTGGTGATTTCCCTTAAAAAGCGGTCGTTGGTATCCAGCCCGCGCTTCCAGGTGATGGTGGTCGGGTCAATATCCAGGCGTACCAGTTGGCGCTTTTCCTCCGGGCTGAGCAGGTTCAGGTTTTTTTCATGAATGCCCAATTTCTCCAGGCGGGTCTGCGCGCTGCGGGTGAGCTTGCGCTCCCCGTTTTTTTCATTCGGGTAAAGCCGCTCAAAGAGGGTTTCATCGCTTTGGGAGCTCTCATGAAACATGCGTGCGTCGATGGCTGCTGCGAGTAAGTTATTGGCGGCGGTGATCGCATGGATATCCCCGGTCAAATGCAGGTTCAATTCTTCCATCGGAACCACTTGGCTGTAACCACCACCTGCTGCCCCGCCTTTGATGCCAAAAGTGGGTCCCTGGCTGGGTTGGCGGATGCAGGTGACCACCCGTTTGCCCAGGTGGGCACCCAAGGCCTGGCTCAGCCCCACCGTGGTTGTGGTCTTGCCTTCCCCCAACGGAGTGGGGGTGATGGCAGTGACGTCAATGTATTTCCCGTCGGGTTTTTCTCTTAATCGTTTGAGCGTTTCCAATGTTACCTTGGCTTTGTATTTGCCATACATTTCCAACTCATCCGGTAACAAGCCCAGCTCTTCTGCCACCAGACTGATGGGCTCAAGTTCAGCTGCCTGGGCGATTTCGATATCGCTGGGGATTGGTGATTTAATTTTTAGGAGGATGGGTTTGAATTTTTTCTGATTTGTTTTTGTCATAGTCTTTCTTCTCTCTGCCAACGTGGACCTTGGCAAACAATCCGTTAATAATAATCCAAAAAACTAGGAGAAAAAAATTATCCTTAGAGCCCTAAAATTAGATTAGGGTGTCAAATGCCCATCGATTGTTTCCATGATTTCTTCATTTGCTGGAGGAGCAGTCCGAAAGCGATCCCTGGCTTTGATGTGCAGGTATAGAAAACCCAGGGCAGCGATCAGGCTGACCCCACCGGCTAAAAACCAGATCAGGTTGGGATTGAAATTGTCCATCATCAAACCAGCGGCTATTGTTCCAAAGGTATTAGGGATTGCCCAGCTTAACCCGTAGACTGCCATATAACGTCCGCGCATATCGGCTGGCGCAAACCGCGCCGCCAGACTTTGCGCCACTGGAACATGCAGCATTTCCCCAATGGTGATGATGGCCATTGCCAGCATAAAGAGCGGATAAACTGCTACAAAGCCGAACATGGTAAATCCGATGCCATACAGAACGGTGGCCGCTACCAGCACCATCATCGGTTCGAACTTTTTTATCTTGCGCGTGATCCAGAATTGGAGTACCACCACCATCAGAGCATTTAAGCTCATCAACAAACCAAAACCCTGTGGAGGTACTTGATGCACTATATTAAGAAAGACGGATAGGGTACTGTACATCTGCGTATAGACAAAGATCATGGTGATGGATACCATTATAAAAGCCATGAATAATTTATCTCTGGCTACTTTGACATAACCACTGAAAGTTTTGAGCATGCCTTCGCTCTGATGTTCAGCGCTGAGGTCGGGCTTGGTCTCCGGCAGGGCAAAAAAGACGATCGCGGCAGTGATCAAACTGGCACAGGCATCGATGATAAATAACAGCAGATAAGAAACACCTGCCAGTACCCCGCCGATGGCCGGACCGAAAACGATAGCCAGATTCGCCGCAACCCGCAGGATGCCAAAACCTTCCGAACGTTGTTTTTCCGGCAGAAGGTCAGCTACCATTGCTCCCTGGGCAGGACCGCCGATATCGGACAGGAATCCGGCAAATGCCAGTACCCAAAAGAAAGTATCCAGATCATTGGCGAAACCCAACAACAGGGCAGTTCCGGCGCTGAAGATAAGGCCAAAAATGAGCATAAACCGCCGACCAAATTTATCGGTCATCGCTCCACCCACCATGCTTCCGGCCAGTTCGCTGATTGACCATACTCCAAACAGCAAACCCACTTCGGTCAGACCCACATGAAAACGGTTAGTGATGTAAAGTGAGAGGAAGGGAAAGATGAGCGCACCTCCCAGGCGGTCAATAAATGAAGCACCCACGAGGGTCCAGAATGAACGCGGAAAACCAGAGAATGTGGTACGGATTTGATTGAACAAAGCATCCCTCCAGGATAGCCGGCGAAGATTTCAAGTATATCAACAGATGAAAATAAATAGCTGATAGAAATATTCATCCATTATTAAACAGGTTAAAACCATTGAGATATAATTTATAAAAATAATGCAAAGTCCATTTCTTTCCCCATTTTCAAAAATCTTGGTTACTGCTCTTTTTCTGGCGTTTATTGGTTTGACCGGATTGGTAGTAATTTTATTTTTCACAGAACCCACCCTGGGTCCACGCTGGCTGGCGTATTTTTTTATGACGCTACTCGCAAGTGGATTGATCCTGCCTTTTGTGCATATTTTTCAACGGCGCATCGCCATTCGGCCAGTAGCAGACGGCATATTAATCCGTGAAGCGCTCTGGTTTGGCATTTACGTGGATTTAATTGCCTGGCTTCAATTGGGCAGGGTTCTGAATGGATTGATTGCCATGTTTCTGGCTGGTGGTTTTATTGTTTTAGAAGTGCTTTTGCGTATGAGCGAAACAGCCCTATTTAAACCGGATGAAAATCCTGATGAATGATCTTCACAAGCTTCCCTCGGTGGATGAATTGATCCGCGATGATAGAATCCAACCTTTGATCAAACAAGCAGGACGCAGGACGGTACTTGATGGGTTCAGGGAGGTTCTTGAGCAAATCCGCAACGACGATAAAGAAAGCAGCAATATTCCATCCATATCAGAGATTATTAATTTAACGAAAGATAAAGTTGAAAAGTGGATAAAACCCAGTCTGGTGGCAGTGATTAATGCCAGCGGGGTGATCCTGCATACCAACCTGGGCCGTGCGCCGTTGAGTTCAGCCACTTTGGCAGCCATGGTTGCTGCATCTCAGAGTTACAGCAGTTTGGAATACGATCTGGAAAAGGGTGAGAGAGGTAAACGTTCAGTGCATGCTGAGCTGCTGCTGACCCGTTTAACCGGCGCAGAGAGCGCCCTGGTGGTGAATAACAATGCTGCCGCGGTCCTGTTGGTGTTAACCGCGCTTGCCAGGCGCAAACGGGCAATTATTTCCCGTACTCAATTGGTCGAGATAGGTGGAGGGTTCCGAGTGCCGGAAGTAATGGAACAGTCCGGAGCAAAATTAGTCAGTATTGGCACCACCAATCGAGTTCATTTGCGGGATTATCAGCAAGCCCTGCAGCAGCCTGCGGGATTGGTTTTATGCGCTCATCAATCCAATTTCCGCATCATTGGTTTTACCAGTGAACCGGAATTAAAGGCTGTTGCCATGATGGTTCATCAAGCCGGCATTCCTCTGATACATGACCTGGGCTCTGGCGCCCTCCTGGATACCGCCCGCTTTGGGGTTGCCCATGAACCCACCGTGCAGGAATCCTTAAAAGCCGGTGCAGATATTGTCTGTTTTTCCGGGGATAAACTGCTGGGAGGTCCGCAGGCTGGAATTATCATCGGGAAGAAGGTGTTCCTGGATAAGATTAAGAATCATCCTCTGGCGCGTGCTCTCAGGGCAGATAAAGTGTGTCTGGCAGGGCTGTCTGCCACCTTGCTGCATTATCTAAAAGGAGAAGCAGAAAAAGAAATACCAGTCTGGCGGATGCTTTCAACGCCTTTACCGGAACTAAAGAAACGGGTTAAATCCTGGATTAATGAACTCGGCAGCGGAGAAATGATTAAGGGTTTTTCCATGATTGGCGGCGGTAGTTTGCCTGGTGAAATCCAGCCAACATTCCTGCTGACTCTTAAAATAAAACAACCCAATGCATTCCTAAAATCACTTCGTCAGATGCCTTTACCGGTGATCGCCCGTATTGATGATGACCTTGTGGTTTTTGACCCACGCACAATAGCAATAGATCAAGAATCTGAATTTCTCGCGGAATTGAAATCCATCCTATGACAGGTTGAATGGTTTTATGATGAAAGCAGTGATTAGCTTTTGGCGCAAAGGATATTTTTATATTCTTCTGGCTGGAATGTTCTTATTCGTATTTCTGGTTGATTCGCGCATAGGCATGTATGACTGGGGGAAGGAGATGGCATATTTCAATGTCATAAAAATTTCGCTGACTCAATATCATTCCTTACCTCTTTTCTGGTGGAATCCGCAGCCTTATGGTGGTTACCCGGCTGTCTCCGTCAGTTCTTTTTTTCTTGCCAATCCTGAAACTTTTTCTCTTTCCCCTTTCGTTTTCTTATTGTTTTGGTTGGATACTCTTTTTTTCATGAAAATATTGGTCTGTGTGTTTTGTATCATCGGAATTATTGGTATCCTCAAATTAAGCAGTAAATTGAACTGGCAGGAAGGACAACGCCGGATTTTTCTCGCACTTTTTTTGTTTTCACCGATCATTATTCAGCATATTGCCATTGGTTACTTCCCGTGGATTAATTTGTATCTCTTCCCCTGGTTGATATTTTTCCTAATTGACGAAGAATTTTTAAAGAGAGTATTAGGTTGTGCGGCGATTCTGGCGCTTACTTTATTGCAGGGCGGCGTTCATCCATTCGTCTGGTTTGTGGTTTTCATCGGGTTTTATTCCGCTGTTCGCTTCATTCAAAAACCGGGATTGCGAATGATCTTCTTTATGGTTGTGGTGATTGCCTTGTCCATGCTGCTGTCTCTGGTACGCATCTCCACATCAGCCCAAACGTTTGCCGATTTCCAACAGAAGTTTTTTAATGGATATAGCTTGAACGGTTTTATTACCTGGGGATTAACCCCGCCTGTTTTTACCCCGGCAGATATGGATGACATTGAACCATATATCGAAAGTTACAATAACGGGGTTCCTTATTGGGATGGGGCTATCTATTGGGGAGCGGTTCTTCCTGTAGTTATCATCTTGTTTATTGCTCTAGCTGATAAAAAAATATTTCATAGAGAAAAGCAGAATGATACCCAGAATGGTATATTTTTTTCAATCGCGATTGCATCCTTTTTAATTACCCTGTTGTCTTTCGATCACCTGTATCAAAATTTAATCACGGGAATTGCCGATTGGATTAAGGTCCCATCTTTGGAAGCCATGGAGAAATACCCATTCCGTTTTGCCATCCTTGGCTATTTTGGTTTTAGTCTGCTAATTTCTCACTATATCAATGACATCCTCATAATAATAAAAAAGCCAATCCAGTCCTTTTTATCAATTCTTGCTTGGGAGAAGGAAAAACCAAAAAAGGTCAGAAAAAATTCTTATTTCAAATGCTTTTTTCTTGCCCTGATCTTTTTTTCATTCCTTTACTTAACCAGCATCTTAATTCGTGCATATTTTTTCTCCTGGCTGGAACCGGCCATCCAATCAGCTTATCGTGGGGAAGGAAATGCCTGGCTGGCTGGTTTGATGAGCCAGCGATTGACCATCCCAATCACGGCTTATATTCAGAAGGCATACTCACTCTATAGCGGCATCCAAACCATCTTATTAGTGGCGATGTTATTCGGTTGGGGGGGGTATTTACTTCTGCGTTTTTCCCGACCAATAGCCGCTTTTCTTTTCCCCATTGTTAAATCTCTGCACAACCGTATGAATATTTTACTTGAGGTGATATTGGTAATTCCTCTCCTGTTCACTTCGGCCATGTGGATGCGTGTGGCTCTGGCTACCCCTACCAGCAATTTTTTGCCCGCGACCTTAATACCTCCGCAAATTGAGGTCCAACCAGCATCATCGCTTTCCTTTACCACAACCCCGTCGCAATTATCACTTTCGCTGGAAAAAACGGACGAGATTCAAAAAATTGTGTTCAGTAAAATTAAATTTTCCGATGCGCGTTTTCTCCAGGTGGATGACGCAAAAATTAATTGGTTTAATAGTAACGGTTTTCTGGGTTTCACCCCAGAAAATAACTCTCTGATTGTGGTTAAGGTTAAACCTGAAAGTTACCTACCTGCGTTTTGGATTACCCTGGCTTCCTGGCTAATGGTAATTGGAGTTGCAATCATTCAGTCACGTAAGGAAAAATTGAGTAATCGGGGAAATCACAATTCCTGAGATAAAATAACTTTATCTTCGCTGAGGAAAACATTATGCAGTCTGATATGGATAGGATAATGAAGGATCACGGCATTGATGTGCTGTGGGTCACTGGCCCGGCTGACCATAATCCCAATATGGTGTATTACACCGGTCTGCATCATTTAACCGGGGCGGATTTAATTAAACCATATGGCAAACCCGCGCTTTTATTCCATAATCCCATGGAACGCGAGGAGGCGGCTAGTACCGGTTTGCCGACTCGCAGTCTGGCGGAATTTTCTTTAACCAAATTTCTTGAAAAAAGTAGTGGAGATGTGCTCAAAGCATATACATTGATGAATGCAGCCATCCTGAAGGAATCAGGCATCACTTCAGGCAGGATTGCAGTATCTGGTAAAAACGATGTCGGTTCTGCCTTTACTCAATTTTCTGCTCTCCAAAAACATCTACCGGAGGTTGAATTCATTGGTCAACTGCAGGACAATGTATTCAATCTGTCTCGGATGACAAAAAGTATGGAGGAGATAGAACGGATCAGGAAAGTAGGTCTTTTAACAATTGAAATTGTCAGCATGACTGCCGAATATCTCAGCACTTTACGCGAGGTTAATGGCGTTCTGGTTGGTAAAGAGGGAAAACCGGTAACCGTGGCAGACGTGAAAAAAAAGATCCGCTTGTGGTTTGCTGAGCGAAATCTGGAATCCCCGGAGGAGACTATTTTTGCCATTGGTCGTGATGCAGGTATTCCGCATAGCGCTGGGAATCCCCTAGATGTCATCCGAACCGGCGTGCCCATCGTTTTTGATATTTTCCCCTGTGAAGCCGGCGGCGGTTATTTTTACGATTTCACCCGCACCTGGTGTTTGGGGTATGCACCGGATGAGGTTATGAAATTATATGAAGATGTGCGCGGGGTTTATGATGTTATTATTTCTGAGTTGAAAATTACTCAGCCATTTTCCAATCTTCAAAACCGAACCTGTCAACTTTTTACCGAATTGGGGCATACAACCATCAAGGAAAAACCAGAATTGGAAGAGGGGTATGTTCACTCTGTAGGTCATGGAGTTGGATTGGCAGTCCATGAAAAACCATTTTCAGGAATGGGGGCTTCTGCGCTGGATGTATTGCAGTCAGGAGTTGTTTTCACTATTGAACCAGGGCTGTATTATCCCAGCCGGAATATGGGTGTACGTCTTGAAGATACCCTCTATGCAACGGAAAAGGGAGAATTCAAGATTTTTGCAGAATACCCACTTGACTTGGTAATTCCCATCAAAAGATAAAAAGAAATGCCTGATATTGGCCCGGAAAATCCTGCTTCTAAAATAACGCGCATCCTTGGCATTGAAACCTCCTGTGATGAAACGGCTGCCGCCGTGGTGGAAAATGGGCAAAAGATTCTTTCGAATGTCATCGCGTCACAGGTGGACTTGCATGCCCAGTATGGCGGGGTGTTTCCGGAAGTGGCTTCCCGCGAACATATCCGCGTCATTTATGCGGTGGTGGAACAGGCACTCAAGCAAGCTCATTTGGATTTGAAAGAACTGGATGCCATCGCGGTTACCCGCGGGCCGGGTCTGGCTGGTTCACTGGTGGTGGGGTTGAATATGGCTAAGGCGTTGTCCTTGGCGTCCAATATTCCTCTAATAGGAATAAACCATATTGAAGGGCATCTTTATTCTGCCTGGTTGACCCCTGAAGATGGGCAAAAGGTTGAAGAACCACTTTTCCCTCTGGTGGCATTGATCGTTTCTGGAGGCCATTCTACTCTGATATTGATGCATGACCATTTAAAATATACACGCTTGGGCGGCACGCTGGATGATGCCGCCGGCGAAGCATTTGACAAGGTTGCCCGTCTGCTTAATTTGTCCTACCCGGGCGGACCATCCATCCAAAAAGCTGCAGAAAAAGGTAATCCCCTGGCATTTAATTTTCCGCGCTCGCGTTTGGAAGGCAGCTGGGATTTCTCCTTCAGTGGATTAAAAACGGCGGTGTTGCGGACGGTCAAAGAAATCAGTGCGGATGGCTCTGCCATCCCGGTGGATAATCTGGCTGCTAGTTTTCAAGCCGCAGTAGTGGATGCTCTGGCGACTAAGACCTTTGAAGCTGCCCATGAATTTCATACCCGTGACATTGTTGTCGCTGGTGGTGTCTCAGCCAATCGTGCACTCCGCAATGCTTTTACCAATCAGAAATATTTTAAGGTGCATATTCCACCTTTCTCGCTTTGCACAGATAATGCCGCCATGGTTGCGGCAGCTGGCTATTGGCGTTTTTTAAGTGGGCAGCGGGATGGACTGGAGATGGATGTCTTGCCCAACTGGCCGCTTACATAATTTGTAGAGAGCCGGTCTATGGAAGATTCATACATAGAACCATCCTCTAAGACAAAGGACTCCATTGAACCGGCGCGGATAGATCGTAAAAATTGTGATCTCAGGTCCGGCAGTTCTTGCCCAAAGTGCGATCAGGGGATTTTGGACTATAACGGATTATTGAATCTGGTTTGTTTAAATTGTGATTTTGAATAAGGTGGCGTTTATTCCTGATAAATAAAAACTCACATTCCCGGTGGGGATGATGATAGGAAAGGAGTGAAGATGTGGATGCGAAAGTAATTTGGAAGGGGCGGATGAGTTTTACCGGTTCAGCCGAGAGCGGTTTTACTATTCCATTGGGCACTTCCCCGGATGTGGGCGGCGATAATGATGGATTACGACCGATGGAACTGCTTGCCATTGGACTGGCGGGATGCACTGCCATGGATGTGATCTCCATTCTGCAGAAAAAGAAACAGGAAGTGACCGGCTTTGAGGTGCAGGTGCATGCTGACCGTGCTGAAGAACAACCTCATGTGTTCACTAAAATTATCATTGAGTATCTTGTCAGCGGACGAAAAGTGGAACGCGCTGCGGTGGAACGGGCGGTGCAGCTTTCCGCAGAAAAATACTGCCCGGCCCAAGCCATGTTTAGTAAAGTAGTCCCGATCGAATTGAAAATCTCTCTCACGGGATGAACCTAAAATTGGTAAGTCAGCTCTATATTCCTACAAGCCTCCAATTGACTGATTCCTAATCAGGTTTTTCGCACATTGAGGTTTCAATGCAGTTCCATAATTCATTTTTTCGTTTGGAAATCAATCCAAAGCGCGGTAGTTTTAATCTGCTGCCTATAGATAAATCCTATCCCGCAATCATCGGATCAACCCTTGCCATTCATTATTCTCAGGACCATCATAGTAAAGTGTTGAGCCTGAACGCATTTAAGTCATTGAGTTCAATTAAAGAAGTTCGTTCAAAAGAACATGGGAAAATGCGAAGCGTCGATTTCCTCGCTGGCACAGAGAATTCTCTGCTGGAATGCCGGCTCACTTATGCTTTAACCGAGAGTCATCCACTCATTCTCTGGAAAATAGAAGTTAAGAACCTTTCTTGTTTTCCGATTTTTATCGATAAGATTGAAATGTTGAAAGCGGGGGCAAATCATAGTGAGGGCAGTTACCTCAAATTTCCATCTGCAGAAAATTCTGATCTTGCCTTTTATTCCAATGGCTGGCAATCCTGGACGTATTCGGGAGTTTATTCTGCAAAACAGTCAGCGCGCCGGACCAGATTTGGTCCTTTTCAACTTCCAGAGAATACCAACCCGACCACGCCCATATTTCGTGAAAAAGGTCATTTTTCAAGCGATTTCTTTGGCTTGATTGGGGATAGGACTTCACACAAAGGTCTCATCGTTGGGTTTCTTTCCCAAAAACAGCATTTTGGTGTAGTTGAAACCAACCTCAACAACCAACCCGGTTTGAAGTTATGGGCGAGCGGTGACCATACCCGGTTGAATCCCAATGCAACTATGGATACTGATTGGGCAGTTCTTGTGCCCTTTTCAATGGATGAAGTAAATCCTCTGGATGAATATTTGGGTGCAGCGGCGCGTGAGCATCATCTTAAGGATTTTGGTGAATTGTCGGTAGGGTGGTGTTCATGGTATCAGTTTTATTCCAACGTAACCGCTGCACAGATTAAGGAAAATCTCATCGCCCTTAAAATGATTGATAACCAGTTGCCGCTAAGGACATTTCAAATTGATGATGGTTATCAAAGTCAGGTGGGCGACTGGCTCACTTTCCGGAAAACATTCCCGGATGGAATTGAACCTTTAATTAAAGAAATAAAAAGAGCTGGTTATCAACCCGGGATTTGGATTGCGCCATTTATTGTCCATCCACAATCGGATTTGAAGAAAAATCATCCTAGATGGTTATTGCGCAAGGAATCCGGTGCGCTGGTTAAATCAGGTTTTGCCTGGAATACCTTTAATTCCTCACTGGATTTAACCAATCCCCAAGCTATGGAATATGCGGTTAAGGTAGTACATACTGCCGCGCATCAATGGAAATTCCCTTACATTAAACTTGACTTTTTATATGCGGCTGCCCGTCCAGGTAAATATCAGGATGATACCAAGACCCGTGCCCAGGTGCTGCGAATGGGGTTGGAAAAACTTAGAGAAGCCGCCGGTGATGAGACCTTGCTGCTGGGGTGTGGTTTGCCTCTCGGTTCCGGGATTGGCATTGTCTCCGCCATGCGCATTGGTCCGGATGTGCTTGAAAGCTGGTATCCAAAATGGTTTGGTCTCAGTGCGATTTTTCGTAAGGAACCGTATATGCCAGCAGCGCGCAATTCCATTCAAAATATCCTCACCCGTTCCTTCCTGCACCGCAAATGGTGGATCAATGATCCGGATTGCCTGTTGGTGCGTCCGACTTCTGACCTTACCTTGAAAGAAGTGCAGTCTCTGGCAACCGTCATTGGAATGACGGGTGGTAATATCATCCTTTCAGATGACCTGTCGCAATTGACACCGGAACGCATCAAACTGGCTGCCAGCCTGCTGCCACCCATCGACCAGCGTCCCTGGGTTATGGACTGGTTTAATGCGGAGACACCTTCACGCTTACGCCTGGACCTAGAAAATGCTACCAGACGGTGGCTGGTGCTTTCGCGTTTTAATTGGATGGATAAACAACAGAAAATAGAAATTCAGCCATCTGATTTCAAATTACCGGCTGGCAGATATTGGGTACGTTCATTTTGGAAAAAAGAAACCTGGTTGGCTGACAAAGGTCAGCCTTTGTTCAGCGGTGAAGTAGCTGCGCATGAGGTGGTATTACTGGCAGTCAGGCCGGTTGTGCCTGGTAAAGCCCAATACCTCGGCAGTGACCTGCATATATCTCAGGGATTGGAAGTAAAAGAATGGAAGGAAAACAAAATGGGAATTATCTGCACGATTGCATTAGGTCGCGATGTCCGGGGAGAAATTGAACTGGCTCTGCCCCTTCCTCCCCGAAAGGTTTATAACAAAAACACAAAAATTCAATGGATTGAAAGCACTCCAGGCTGTTACTGTTTTATGCTGACAATACGAAACATACTTGAGTTAAAAATAGAATATTAAAGCACTTCTAAAGAAGTCAGAAGCACTTTTCTGTAAATATGTACATCAGGTGTTTCACAAAACACCCGAACTTTAAATAATTTTTATTTCTTGTTCACAACTGGTGCTTTGGATTCCGCTGGCCTGTCGGTCTGGCGGTGTTTGCGGACTGCGCGGACGATCAGATAGATTGGCAGACCAATGATCAGCACGAAGGGTACCAGCACAATGATCATAAAAATCAGCAGGTTAACCAGCAAGGTGAGCCCCTTTACCAGTGACTGAAGGGCTTTTTGCACTTCCAGCCCGGGCTGCCAACCAGCTACAGTGATGGGTTTGATGGCTTCCTTGGCTTTCAGGTTGATGCTCACTGCCGAGAGGCGGGCGGCATCCTTGTAGTAATTAAGCTGCCCTTGCAGCACTTCTATCTGTTCGCGTATGCTGGTTAGTTCGCGGAAGACTGCCATCACATCCTCAGTCTTGGTGGCTGCTTCCATGATCTTCACTAATTGGGTTTCAGCCGCTTTGAGGTTATTCAGGCGTGATTCCGTGTCAGTGTATTCCTTGGTCACATCCTGACCGGAAATATTTTCGCTGAGGATATCCGTTTTGGCATCCGGGACCAGCGCCTTGATTTGTTTGAGGGCGTCATCTAATTTCTCAGCAGGCACACGCACAGTGATATCTGCACCGGGAAGCTCAACACCTTCCGAAATGGTGGTTTTATAAACATTCGAACTTACCACGAACCCGCCCATGCCCTCCGCCATGGTGGTGATGGACTGCATGGATGCCACTGGATCAGCCACAGCCAGGGATAGTGAGGCATTTTTAATTACAATCCGGTCAATCGTATTGGTCGTTGAACCGATGTCGTTGCTGACCATCTCACCAGCTGCACGAGGGGCTGAGGGTGCCATGGTGGCTGAAACCATTTTGGGCGCACCGCTTGCAGATTCAGAGCGTAAGGGTGCAATTGCACCACAGGCAGTCACCAGCAAAGCACATACTGTAATCAGGGAAATAGTTATTTTTCTTTTCATTTTTCTCCTATCTGCTTGTTACCTTTTACCCCATAGACGCACAATCAAGAAATTTTGTTCCCTCACCAGCCCTCATTCAAACGCAGGGCATGCCGCCAGGGCAGGCTGGTTTTTTTGATCCGTGCTTGCACACTGGCAATGTCGTATTCCACGCGGCGGAGTTCCCAGGTGCTCTGTACTGGATCAAACAAGGCAAAGGCAGCCCGGCGGTCATGGTCACGCGGCTGCCCGACTGAACCCGGGTTAAGAATGGACCGCCCGCTGATATTCATCCGCAGGTAATCGTGAACGATGGCTGGGGTACCTTCGCCTGGATTTTGCTCCCACAGCGCTGGCACATGCGTATGGCCTACAAAACACAACCGCGTTTCAAAGAAGGGAAAAACCTGAAGGGCAGTGGGGTAATCCATCAGATATTCCCAGACCGGGTTGCGCGGGCTGCCGTGAGCCAAAGTTACATCTCCTTCAATCAAGGTTTCCGGCAGATTTAACAGGAAATCCTGACTTTCGGCGTTAATTACGTGTTTGGTCCAGGTGATGGCCTGGCTGGCCTCATGGTTGAAGGTCTGCTGATCCATTTTTCCCAGCACGGCAGCATCATGGTTGCCAAGCACGCATTGCAGGCCGGGCAGTTTGCGCACGCGGGCAATGCATTCATTTGGATCTGGTCCATAGCCCACCAAGTCACCCAGACACCAAACGGCATCATACCTTCCCGCGGCATCCAGTACGGCTTCCAATGCTGAAAGGTTGGAGTGAATGTCGGAAATGACTAAAATTCGCATAAATCCGGATTTCCTTTTCTATTCAGCCAGCCAGTTAATCAGGGTCTGGATGATTTTTTCCGCCACTTCGCTTTTTTTCATCAACGGCAAATCCTCCGAAGAGCCGTTGGCAAACAGCAGGCTTACCTGATTGGTGTCTGTCCCAAAGCCAGCCACTGGAGAGGTGATGTCATTAACCGCGATGATATCCAGGTGTTTGCTCTCCAGCTTTTTTTGGGCATTCTTGAAAATATCCTGGCTTTCAGCAGCAAAACCGATCACCCGCAAACCGGGGTTTATTTTTGGTTTTTTATTGGCTACTTCCAGCAGAATATCCGTCGTGTTTTCCAATTGGATTTCTTTGAATCCCTTTTCTTTTTTAATCTTTTCCTCTTGCGGATGAATCGGGCGGAAGTCCGCCACGGCTGCGGTCATGATTAAAGCCAGCGCCTCTGGAATGTTATCCAGCACCGCTTTGCGCATTTCCTCGGCTGTTCGAACTGTGACAATTTGCGCTCCAAAAGGAATGGGCAGGGCGGTGGGCGTGGTGATGAGGGTTACTTTTGCCCCGCTATCCAGAGCTGCCTGGGCAATGGCATAACCCTGCTTGCCGGAAGAACGGTTGGAGATCACGCGAATCGGATCGATGGCTTCCTGGGTTCCGCCAGCGGTGACCACAATCTTGCGACCGGTGAGCGGTCCGCCTTGCGAAAGAATCCAGCTCACTTGATTAACTATATCCTGCGGTTCGGTCATGCGCCCCTGTCCCTCCAACCCGGATGCCAGGTGGCCTTCCACCGGACCGATGAAGGTAATTCCGCGGGATTTCAATACCTTTACATTATCCTGGGTGGCAGGGTGGGTGAACATGCCGGCATCCATCGCCGGAACGATAACCAATGGGCAGCGGGCAGCCAAAGCGGTGATGCTTACCAGGTTATCCGCAATGCCATGTGCCAGTTTGGCAATGGTGTTGGCACTGGCAGGCGCGATCAACATCAGGTCAGTTGTCCGCGCCAGTTGGACATGCACGATATGCCCTTCGCCGCCCCACAGGTCGGCATCCGTGAAGCACTTATTGCCAGTCAGCGATTGAAAAGTAAGCGGGGAGACGAACTTTTCTGCGGATGGAGTGAGCAGGACATTTACGTTGGCACCTGCCTGAGTCAATTTGGAAGCCAGCTCGGCGCTTTTGTAAGCAGCTATGGAGCCGGTGATTCCCAACAAAATATGTTTATTTTCCAGTGGATTGCTCATATTATTTCTGATTCAGCTCCCAGATGATGCGCAGCCCATCCAGGGTGAGCCAGGGGGCGGCGATATCAATGGCTTTGGTGTGAGGGGCAATAATGCTTACCAGTCCGCCGGTGGCGATCACTTTGGTATCTTCTCCCAGTTCGGCTTTGAAGCGCTTCACCATCCCTTCCGCCATGGACACATACCCGTTGACGATCCCGGACTGCATGGCATGAATGGTATTGCGCCCGATCACATTGGGTGGGGCTTGCAGTTCCACCGGTGGCAGCTTGGCAGTGCGCCGCACGAGTGCATCCAGGGCAATTCCTACTCCGGCGGCGATGGCGCCGCCCAGGTAGACGCCGTCTTTGGAAAGGGCATTGAAGGTGGTGGCTGTGCCAAAATCGATGATGCAGGCT
>Ga0209777_10002556_pt1 | contig 23708 bp, 22 predicted proteins | sample FrelakmetHBP12HB_FD_187147 | JGI IMG/M metagenome (GOLD analysis project Ga0209777, IMG submission 187147) | Freshwater lake sediment microbial communities from the University of Notre Dame, USA, for methane emissions studies -HBP12 HB (SPAdes)... | ecosystem: Environmental > Aquatic >... | reverse complement strand
CAGGATTGTACAAAGCAGAAAGAGGCGGATGAGTTGATGGTTGAGTTGGATGGAACCCATAACAAGTCCAACTTGGGAGCCAACGCCATTCTCGCGGTCAGCATGGCAATATGCAAGGCTGGAGCATTGGAGTCGAACCTGCCTCTTTATGAATACATCGCCGATCTTGCTGACTTAAAAGGTGTGACTTTGCCCATTCCCCAAATGAACGTGATCAATGGTGGGGCGCACGCTGGCATAAAAAATGATTTCCAGGAACATATGATAATGCCTCTAGGCGCTAAAACTTACTCTGACGCTCTAAGAATGTGCTCAGAAACTTACCACACTCTAAAGAAAAACCTGAAAGAAAAGTTCGGGAGCTCCGCAATACTGGTCGGGGATGAAGGGGGTTTTGTTCCTCTATTGAAAAGCATTGATGAAAGGCTCAAATTTATCTCAGAAGCGATAGAAGAACTTGGCTACACAAAAGAATTCGGTCTAGCAATAGATGCTGCAGCATCAGAATTCTATGATAAGGGATGTTATAAAATCATGGAAAAAGAATTCTCTTCTGGGGAATTAACGAATTTTTATTCTGAGCTGTGCGAAAAATTTAAGATAGTTTCAATCGAAAATGGCTTGAGCGAAGACGATTGGGATGGCTGGGTTAAGATGAAGTCCGAGTTGGGTAAAAGAGTTCAGCTTGTCGGAGACGATCTTCTTGTTACGAATGTTGAGAGAATTGTAAAAGCAGTCAAATTAGACGCTTGTAATGCTTTGCTACTTAAACTCAATCAAATCGGAACTGTTACCGAAGCTCTAGATGCTTCTAAGTTAGCCAGAAAAGCTGGGTGGAACATAGTCGTCTCTCACAGGTCAGGAAGTACTGAAGAAACTTTCTTTGCGGATTTGGTTGTTGGCTTAGATGCGGGGCAATTCAAGTATGGCGCTCCTGCAAGAAGTGAGCGGACTTGTAACTATAATCAGCTGCTCAGGATCGAAGAAGAATTAGGAGCTAAGACGAAGTATTCAGGAATTTTTGGGTAGCACCGATTTTGGAGATGGCGTCTGAGTGGAAGACATAGAATTTTCTTTTGGGGACGCAATGATTCCTCAACAGAGGATCCTCGAAACGGCAGAAAGATTAAAACCTGAGATTAGAAATATGGCGACTGCTATTTCTGAAGGATACGAGAGTGATCTGGCTTCGCTATATCTGCCTGATGACAGCCGCATGTTGGGCAAAGTCAGACAAGCTATAGACAAAAATTTGCAACTGAAGCCGGTTTACCTCATTGTCGATGGCATTGGCGGCAGCAATCTAGGAACAATAGCTGTTCAGGAAGCTGTTCTTGGAAAGTTGTACAATCAATTGACGACGGCTACAAAGGTGTTATATGCCGACACAGTTGACTCAGACGGCATTAACAACATAATCACGCTGGTTAAGCCTGTATTAGAAAAAGGTGGCAACATCGCGTTGAATGTGATAAGTAAATCGGGTACTACAACGGAAACGATAGCTAACGCCGAGGTGCTTATAGACCTATTACGAAGGCACAAAAAAGATTACAAAAATTGTGTAAGTGTTACTTCAGATAAAGGCTCAGACCTGTGGAATATTGCCGTCAGAGAAGGATTCATTGTTCTAGAAATACCGAAGAAAGTCGGTGGAAGGTTTTCTGTCTTTTCGCCTGTAGGTTTGTTTCCTCTTGGATTGTTGGGAATAGATATTGAACGATTATTGGATGGAGCAAAATGCATGAGAGACGCCTGTATCGACACAAATATTGAAAAAAACCCTGCAGTGATAAGCGCAGCAATACAGTACCTACATTATGAGAGTGGCAAGAACATTTCTGACTTGTTTCTATTCGCGAATGACTTAGAGTGTTTGGGCAAATGGTGCAGGCAATTAATGGCTGAAAGCTTGGGCAAGGAATACAACAAGAAGGGGGAAATAGTGAACATAGGCGTAACTCCAGATATCTCAATAGGCTCCACTGATCTGCATTCAATGGCACAACTTTATCTAGGAGGGCCATACGACAAATTTACAACGTTTCTAAGCATCAAAAACAGTAATTCACACATAAATGTGCCTACGCTAAAAGGTTACTCTAAGCTTGTCAATGGAATTCAAGGTAAGAGTTTGGAAAGCATAATGTTTGCAATAATGGAAGGGACTAAAGCCGCTTTCAGGAAGGGTAGAAGACCATTCATAGAGGTGAAGCTACCGTGTAAATCGGAATATTCCATAGGGCAGTTCTTGCAGTTCAAGATGATGGAGACTATCTATTTGGGATATCTATTGGGCGTAAATCCTTTTGACCAGCCAAACGTTGAAAGCTACAAAGAGGTAACCCGGAAGATACTAAAAGAATGATATAAAATATACTAAAAAGTTTTTCAAGCAAAGTTCCAATGATAAATGAAGATATTTACCTTCAAAATAGAAGGACTACTTAACTCTGAAAAAATGGATTTCACATACTAAACCCTTATTATTTTTGGTGCAATCATGTTTGTAAATAATGTCAAATCAAGCTAGTGTAGCTTATCTCTCAATGGAAATTGGTGTAGACGCTCGACTTCCCACGTGTTGTGGAGGACTTGGAGTCCTAGCGGGTGACGCAATAAAAGGTTCCGCGGAAATAGATTTTCCTTTAGTTGGCGTCTCATTAAGACAACATAAAGGTTATTTTGAACAAGAAATTGAAAACTACCAGCAAAAAGAAGTTCTAAAAAGATCAAATCCATTTGGCATCTTGAGAAAAAGGGATGAAAAAGTCAAGGTAAAAATTGAAGGCAGAAACGTAACGGTTGGAGCCGAAGAATACATCATTAAAAATGGTCATAGCAACAAAGTAACCATATATTTTCTTGACACTAGACTAAAAGAGAATGAAGAAGAGGATAGAGAAATCAGCGAGACATGCTACTGAAGTGGTAAGTATACTACATATGAAGTGCATCAAAGACACCGATTCAAACAAGAAGTAGTCTTTGGAATTGGCGGAGTTAGATTTCTAGAAAAGCTTGGGTACAACATAAGAAAGTACCATATGAATGAAGGTCACACTGCACTCGCAACATTAGAGATAGCAAAAAGAAATAATTGGGATATTAAAGAGACCAAGAAAAAATTCAGCTTCACTACCCATACACTGGTTCCTGCAGGCCACGAAGTATTTCCAATGAGTATGGTGGAGAGCCTTCATAAAAAAATAATTCAATATAATTTTAACGACAAATATAAATCTTGCTGAAAGATAATGGTGAAAAGAAAGACAAAAAAAGAAATACTTTGCCTTCGAGATAAATATAAAAAGAAAGAAGTGTTGTTTGAGGTTTTGGCGCTAATGCTTTTTCTCAGCTTAGAAAGCCAACCTTGCCGTTTAATCCTAATTGACTATACACCTTCAACCCTCACTGTTACGCCACGAGGATTGATTCCAAAACAGGTAAACTGTTGTCTAAAAAAGCACTCCACAATTTCAAGCAATTTGCAATTTATCCGAGTGCACATCTAAATCTTGGTTTCATTTCCTATACTGAAATTTTAGAAAACAGCAAAAACAAAAAATGCGTCCACAACTAGGTAATTTCTTACTGCTTAAAACAGGAAACTATTGTTAATCTTTAGGTCAAGGTGAAATCCTAAAAGGAATTATTAGCTCCGCTTGGCGCTTCTGATTTGCAACACTAAAAAACCGTCTTAAGTTTATACCTAATTGTGGACTATTTGGAAAATAGTGCTTAACAGCACAAAAAATGTTGTGTCTATTCGTCTTCTTCTACCGTTTCGGTTTCCGTCGCTTCTTCACTGGTCTCTTTGTTTAGGAACTTGCGGAATTGCAATGGTTTCTTGTAAACTTTGTATAGTTTTTCCAGCGCCATCGTTTGAATCTGACAATTTTGTTCTTTATCGTCTCCTAGGAAGATCGTTGAATCTTTGCCGCTAACATTTTCGATTGTGTCTTGAAACTCAGTTTTCAAATCTTCGATTGGGACATCGACTAATCCAGCTAATTCAAAGAGTCCTGCGCGAATTGAGCCTTCTTTTAATGCTTCAAAGCGCTCTTCGGTTCTGATTCCAGGTTTTTACACAGTCTGTACACGGTATAAGTTCCTAACTCAAACTTATTGAATAAGACAAATCGCCGCAGATTTTGACCAAGTTTGAAGGTACCCGTCCCCCCCAAGGTTCAAAACCTTTTCTTTACACTTGGCTTCTGATTTTTCTCTGTAGGGTAGTTCACTTACGGTATCTAACTTGTTTCTTATTAGCGACAGCAAGCTTAAAAAAGTAACTTCTTTTCTTTCAAAACGAAATAGAAATCAATCAATCTGAGAAAATTATTGGTTACTCATCTAGTATACACTTAAGCATCTTTTTGGCTGTTTTTCAATGTTTGGTCGCAGTAGGGGCAATGCCCAACCAGTTTTGGTTTTGATTGGACATATTCGAGCATAAAGAGGGGTGTACTGAATTGTTTTTTGCAGTTCGAGCAAGTTAATTTCCCGTTAACTGGTTTGTTTGTATCAATCTCTTGGTTGTTTGTTTTGTTCAGTGTTGGTTGGGTCAGTCTTTGAGCTGCTGATTGCTCGGTGAGTTGGATGATTGGTTGTTTTATCGGTTCTTTTTTTTGTTCTGTTTTGTTTTCTTCTATTTTGTCTTTCATTTTTAGTGTAATAGTTGGGGGATCGGCTTTAACTGGTGTTTGATATGTTGTTTTAATGCGAGAAATGAAGGGGTTGTAGGTTGACTGCGGTTTTATGGTCTTCCGTTTTTTGATAAGAGTAATGGTTAAGCCAATTAGCACCACAGCGACTGCTGCTGCTATGGCACCATAAGTGGCAACGCCATGAGCTGTTTCATTGCTTATTATCCAAAACATGGAGAAGGCAGGATTCCCAAACAGGTTAGTCGCATTGCCAGCAGTATAAAAAATTAAGCAACCTGCAATAACTATTATCGCTATTAGAAGCTTTTGTTCTTTGATTTTTTCTGACATTTTTTCGCCAAAGTGTTTAGTTGAAAATCTTAGGATCTGTGTTTTTTCAAAGTTTTAGTAATGATAGAACTTAAACAATTAATTAGGATTATGTATCTTAGCTAAATATTATTCTACTTAGGGCTTAATAAGAAGTAGTTTTGTTTGCTGGCGGGCTTTCTGTCTTTATGATGTTGTATCCTTTGTCTTCTACTTTTTCTAGAATTACATTCAATATGTTTTCATTGCACGATGAAGAGGAAACAACTGTTATAGTTGCAGGCGGCAATATGCTTTCAACAGTTTTTATTAACGCTTTGCCGACTGGATCATTTAATGCTGTTTTCTGATTTGCTTCATATTCCAGGTTTAAAACTTCAGCTAACCTCTGACTGGAGTCCATTTTTGATTGCTCAAGTTGAGTAATTGACCTGCGAATTTTACGCATTTTAGTGGGCTCCAAAACTTTTTCCGAAGGTTCAACAACGATTATATTCTCTGTTAATCGTAGCGTTTTCTTCAATGCGTCTCTAGGATGGAGTGGTGGAGACATTGCAAGAACTCCATCACAATTATAAACAGCGAGAGCAGTTGGCAGAGACTCCAAGGCGAAAGTATAAGCAGACATTACTAAATCAAATGCTAACTTGTCCGCTTCCTCGGAATCCTTAGCAGTTAAATCAGCAATCAAAATAGCATTCTGTCCCTGAGCACCTGCAAACTCCTTAACAATAAGCTTTCCAAAAAGATACGTGTGCTTCCAATCAACGTCCTTCCATCTATCGCCCGGCTGATACTCACGGCTTCCATAATACTCTACACCTTTCTTAGCAGACTTACCAGAGGAATCTGAAACAACAGAACCGACCATGCTTGATCCGGAAGCAGTGCGCTCAAGATACTTAAGAGCTAACCAACGAGCATAATGAGCCCTCGGAATAATATGCAAATCAACCGGCTCCAAATTCTGACCAGTCAAAATTAGCCCGCGAGAATCAACAGTCAATGCATGAAGCAAAATTTTGCTTGGACCAGCTAAAGGTGGCATAAAATTCAAAGTAACATTCACTTCGCTACCGGAAGGTAATACAAACTCTGAATGTTCAACCTTAACCCAGGAAACCGCAGAAGACAGAGAAACAAAAAGGGGCACATTACACTTTGACTTAAGAGGAAACAAATTCCTCGCAGTTTCACCTACTACTATCCTTTTCCATGTCTTTGATTCTTCAAAAGGCGCTCTGGAAATTTTACAAAAAACACCCGATAGGACAACAACAAAATAAATCCCTATAAGAGTAATCGTTAACATCAGCGTTAAATTCCACAGAAAGGCTGAAGCAACAAAAACAATAACCGCTGCTGCACTAAAGATTTTCAAAACATCAGAGGCGCTTCTGCCCACTCTCTTGAAAACAAAAGACTGCCCCGCAACGTTCTCTTTAAGGCTATCATCTAAAAGCAATAAGACAGGAACTATCAACAAAACAGCGAAGACCCCATCGACAATAGCGCTAAATGCTAAGGGAGCAAAAATCAAAGAGGCAAAAACCAAAACCAAGCCTATGTTTCCCTTGGGTTGTTTATAGGTCAAACCAAGCTGAATTGCTAACAAAACAAGAGCTAAAGCCAACTGTGGAAGTGGAGAAACGAGAATAGCGAGCAAAAGCACAGATACAAAATATACTTTAGCAACGGTTTTAACAGTAACTGCTACCATCGATTCTTCATCTGTTTAGTTAGGGCTTAACTATATTTTTGGAACAGCGACACTTTTGAGAACCCTATCAACAATATTGATGGGCTTTACATTTTCAATCTCAGCTTCAGGCGTAACACGTATTCTATGAATCATAACTGGAACGGCTAACTTCTTCACATCATCGGGTAAAACGTAATCTCTTCCTTGCAGGAAGGCAAACGCTCTTGCTCCTTTGTAAAATGAAATGCTGGTTCTGGTGCTTGGGCCACTGAGAATGTCTGGATCTTCTCGCGCAAACCTGACTAACGAAACTATGTAGTCTCTGATTTCATCGGATACGTGGACCTTTTTGACTGTTGATTGTAGGCTTGCAATTTCCTTAAGAGAAGCAACTGCTTTGATGTCGGGTTCTTCGATGTAATCTAATTTGGAAATAACGTTCTTCTCATCTTCTTTGCTTAAGTAGTCGCTCCAAACTCTAAGCATGAACCGGTCTGCTTGAACTTCAGTTAATGGATAGGTTCCTTCAGACCCATAAGGTAACTGACTTGCAATAATCATAAAAGGTCTAGGTAAAACATGTGTTTTACCTTCAATAGTTACTTGTCTTTCTTGCATGGCTTCAATTAAAGCTGCTTGGGTTCTTGGCGTCGTTCGATTCAGCTCATCAGATAAAACCACGTTGGCAAACAATGGTCCTTCCAAGAATCGGGATTTTCCGTCAGGAGTATAAAGATTAAATCCTGTTACGTCTGCAGGCAACATATCTGGTGTAAACTGGATTCTTTTGAATTCTCCACCTATAACACTGGAAAATGTTTTTGCAAGCAGGGTTTTGGCTGTTCCGGGTAAGCCTTCGATTAGAACATGACCCTCGCTCAAAAGTGCGACCAGAAGCATTTCTTTTATTTCTTCTTTACCTACAACAACTTTTGAAACTTCATCAAGAATTCTGCCAGGAATTCCAGTTATGTCTTTAATGTTTGTCCCCAATTCTCGCTCCCTTCCGCCACATCGAGTTCAGAGATAAAACTAATATCACTGCTATTAAGCTTAATATGCCAACAGGCGAAGCAACCGCGCCATAGACTGCTCCAATATTAGCCTTAGCCTCATCTAAAGGTTCCTTGGTTAAATGAGATTGATCAACAAAAATCTTAGGGTTACTACTCTGTATTCTAACAACATTGTTAACAAACTGTAGATTGTCGTCTAAACCAAGCATGCCATTAATCATCAGGCTCGGATCAGAAATGGCAATAACGATGCCTTGACCTACTGGATTATATGCTATAACTGGAAAAGGCCCATTGGGTTCATTATTGTCCCATGAACCGTTACCATTGGTGTCTAAAAAACTAAACGTAGAAGAATAAGCGACCATGGTAGCGTCTGAGGTATTATTCAAGCTAGAAGCATGGTTAAGAACTATGTTGCTAACATTAGCTGCAATTGAGGCATTTGAGAAATCAGTAATCTTAGGCATCCACTTATCCTTATAATTATACAGGGGATCCAGCATTGGCACACCAGTAAACCTCATTTTTAATCCAACGCCACTTAGAACTTGGTTGCCATAGCCATAATCGTCAAGGATCGCCAACGTTCCCCCATTTGAAACATAGTTTTTTAGCTGTGAGAGTTCAGTATCAGAAAACGGTTCGTAAGGCACTAGAAGAAGGGCAGTTCCTTTAGGATTAGCGGGCAGATTATCAAAAGTATCTATAACAGTGAGTTTATCTTTTGAGTTAAGTATTGAAAGCCCGTTCCAGGAAGGATTGTCAACCCTGAAATCTCCGTTGGGCGGGAAGAACCAAATCAATGTCAACATTGAAACTATGATGACTAAGGTTAAGGCAAGTAAGAGTTTACTTGTTTTCACTATTTAGTATCCTCCCAATTTCGTCTGCGTAACTTTGTGCTTTTAATAAATCCTGCTCTTTAGGCATGTGTGTGGAATACAGAGCTCTTTCAGCCAACAATGTCAAATCAGTAAATGGATTAACCGCATTACCAAGACTGTGTTCTGTCAAATGCAAAAACTCGCGCAAAGTCATGTCTTGATTAAGTGTAATTCCTGTAAGTGACTCGATGCTTCTTAGAGCGTTAATGTAAGCTTCCAAGACTTTGCCCTTAACTCCTTCGAATTTGAACTCAGCCTTAATGGAAGTGCCAGCGTCATTCGTTGCTGGAGTCTGCGCTGCCACTGAATAATAATCTTGAACCAATTTTTCTTGGTTTTTCTTGATTTTTGATTTAGCAAACCTCAAGTATAAAACGCCAATAATGGAGAAAGAAGCCGCAAAAGAAATTGCTGTACTAACCGAGTTCAAAACGAAAATACCTACATTTTTCTGAGCTGATCCTTGCCAAGGTTCAGCCGGCAAAACAGAAACCCTGATGTTTTGAGTGCCTGCAAAAATTGTGCTCAACGGTATATTCATTGTTGAGTTGAAGGAGCCATCATCCATCGTTAAAACTATGTCTGAAACGTTTGCAAATTCCAGCGTAACCAAAGCATTTCTTAAAGGTCCTGAAGCGGAATTTGCAGTTCCGGAAATATGCAACGTTGATGGAAGGAAAACAAAAGAGGGTGCATTAAAGTTTAGTTTTGAAGTACGCTGTGTGACTGATAAGTTTGTGTTTTGGCTTACTCCTGCGTAGAGTTTTTCGGGATCAACGCTTATGGTTAAGCTGTGTACTCCTACTTCCGCTTGGTTACTAAGAATGGTTTCGATACTGAATAATCCAAGCTGATTGGTTGTAATTTGCCCAACCGTTTTCTCATCAAAAAGTAACTTCACTGCTCGCTGATTTACTGGTGATCCATCTTGGGAAATTACCGCACCACTAACTGTATAATTCAAACCTGGATAAGCAACATCAGGCGTCGTCACGTTAAGGTAAGTTTGATAGAACAGTATGTTCATCGAGATTTTTGTGCTTAAACCTGCTAAATACGTTTCTTTGTCATAGCTACTTGTAGGCGCATAAAGTGCCTGAACAGTCATTTTATTTACGTAGTCATATGGAACACTAAAAACTGCAAAGTATTGCCCATTTGAATTAGTGTTGAAACTTGCAACTTGATTTCCATCTAGAAGTAACGTTACAACCCGGTTTTGCAAAACTTGCCCGACACTCGTGAGCACTCCTGAAGCCGTTACTGTTGCGCCGACAAATGCTGTTGTCGGATTAAGGCTAAGCGAAAGCTGAGTGGAATCAAGTTGTTTGGCCTTAATACCATCAGCTTGTTTGTTATCGCTCTGCAAAAGCAGATGGTATTGATTAATAAGGTCGTTTAATTTTTGCAGAAGACCTTGAAGCGTATCATATGATTGTCTAATGTTGCTTTGAGCTGGCGCTGCAAGAAAGCCGAGCTGTTGACTCACGGTTGTTGTAGCATCTTGCAAGTCACCTAGAAGTATCTGTGCTCTCGCAACTAAAACGCCTGCGTTATCGAGGGCTTGGGAAGCTTCGTTTAATCTGTTTTGACTAAGAAGGGAAGAAGCGTTATCCAATGTAGAGCTTAGGTCAGATAAAGTGCCGATAAGTTGCTGAGTTATGTTGTTGTATCTGTTTATGATATAACTTAGGTCTGGCGGCACCGAAATATAGCTTAGCTGTGCAGTGAGCTTGCTTGCATTATCGTATTGCTCGGATGCAATAAGCGACAAAATGCCTGCATACTGAGACAGAAAAGAGTAGGGATCCATTGTGCTTTGGGCACTTGTAGGGTCCTCATGTGGAATATGCGCAGGTCCAGCTTTAACCAAGAGGACCGGAGAAAGAAAAGAAACAGCTAAAAAGAGGATTAGAATAGCCGCAATGCGCTTCATAACCTAACCCCTATCAGTATTTCGAGCACTTTTAACGCAACGATAATTATGAAAATGCCGAAAAGTGAATAGCCAATCAAATTAGTTGTTTTTTGAGCCTTCACGTTAAATGGTGAATGTAGAAGCGTTAAAATGAAGTATTCAACAATATAAATCGAAACAAACAGGTCTAGCCCGCTTGCGGTGTAGAACGAAAGCGCAAAAGTTGTTAAGGCATAAGCAACGGCTAAAGATAAAATGTACCTTTCCGCTATTTTCAGAAACTTCGCCCCGCCAACTTTAGATCAATAACGCATTTGCCCCTGCTGTATTGCTCGTTGTCAACGGTAACTGGTTTATCCAAGACCTCAGCAACTACAGATGCAACTATAGAAGCGATTGGGCTGCCTAAGCTTTCATAAACCCACATTTTCTTGTATTCCAAACGGGGATTAGAAATCTCAACTCGAAGTTTCTCCTCGTCCATAGCTGCTTTCGCGCCATCTGCTAAACCTGTTGTGCTAACAAGAACAAGTGTGAGAGCAGCCTCTAAGTCTCCTTCTGACGCATCAGATTTTGTTGTCACTATGCCTGCAACAGCTGATCCGGGTGTTGTAACCAACAGTCCCATGTCTTCAGGGTTAGAACCATGCTTCACAATAAGCCTTTTTGGCAAAACAATGTTCCCAAGTGTGGGTGGATTAGGATTTGAATTTATGGGTATAAGAGCCTGAGGTTTTCCTGAAGTCATTGAAGAGGGCAAATAAATTGCCTTGGATTTTAAACCTAACTCTTCCACGATTGCTGAAATATTTTCTATTCCTGATTGCAAAAGTATTTCGCTTGCTTCTGGCGAAATTTTTGGTTGGCCTCTTCCTAGAGCAAGTGAAACTGCACCTAAAATTATGGTTGATAATCCAAGTGCGGTGATGGGGGTTGACTGTAAAATAATGAAAGCTATAGCTACCAGTGTTAAGCCTGATAAACTTAAGTAAACGCCAAGCAGAGTGTATGAATTGCTGATAGGTTTCATTGTTTATCCCGGTAAGATAGGATGCCCTCGGTTCTCACCGTCTCTCCTAAATGATCTTTTAGGTAATCATCCTTTTTATTAAAGTTTAAAGCTTTTCGATAAAAAAAAAGTAATCAAAGTATTTAGGAGAAGTGTCAAAGTTTTGCATTGGTTACTTTGAGCCTATCGTGTAATATTGGTATTTTCTCACGAGCGTACCAAACGCCATTGCTTCCGAAAAGACTGCCAAGGATACCATAATTGGGGTTAAAGTTATTCCCCAAGGAGTGTAGTTTAGCATAAGTCCGACAAGTGGTACAATGGCGAGACTTAATCCTATTGATAAAGCCAATCTTTCAAGCTCATCTATCTCCCTGCCTCTTGGGTAAAGCACAGAGATAAGCATGAACCCTGGCAAAAATAAAATAAAAATGCCGCCTAAAACATAGCGAACATAAAGCAGCAAAGTGCTATCAACAGTGAAAACAATAAGCATTGTAAAAGCAACTAGTACGGTTGTGCCCCAGAACCACATGTTTTCCAAATTAAAAAGATAATTTGCCAAGGATGAAGAAGGCTTAGCTTCGGATAGATCTAAAGTGCCTTTTTTCCATTCCACGTAGACAGCTTTAGTTGCATCTTTAAACTTGAGACCTTTTTTGTTAACTAAATTGTCTACAAGATCAGAAACAGTCGGTTGACCTAACGATTTAGCGGTTTCTAAAACAACTTTATCTAAATCAGCATTCAACCCTCTGGTCTCCCACCTGCGATGATAATACAGGTAATCTTTATCAATTTTTATATATATCTTATGCTTAGACATCGTTATTTCGGGAACAAGAGAGGGCAATGAAAAAAGCGTCAAAATTATTGATTGTGTTGCTGCTTATTTTGATCATAGTTCCAGCATTTGCCCTAGCTTTTGGTCAATCATCAATAAACAGCAGTGCACAAGATGCAACCTACAACGCGTACAATGCAATTGTCAATGCCTCTAGTGCAGGTGCTGATACAAACCAGCTCATACAACAACTAAACCAAGCAGTAAACTTGACAGCTCAAGCCCGACAACTTAATGCTACAAACCCTCAGCAAGCCCAAGCATTAGCTGACCAAGCGCAAACGATCGCTCAAAACGTTACACAACAAGCAATTACAGCCCAACAGTCAGCGTCAAACGTGTTACCAATAATTGCAGTAGCAACTGCCGTCACCATAATAGCTGCAGGCATACTTGTCTATGTGTTTGGTCCAAAATTACTTTGGAGAATCTGGTTTAATCTTAGAAAAAACTATCGAATAAAAACCAGAAATCCCTTAGCAAATAATAACCCTCTAGTTATTACAGCTGAACAATTATGTGCCATAGTTTTAGGGATAACAATCATTATAGCGTTTTTTTCGGTTTCACAAATTATACTTCCAAGAAACCAAGGTGAACAATTCTCAGAATTAGGCGTCTTGGGGCCAAATATGAAGTTAGGTGACTATCCGTCTCAAGTGGTTGCAAGTGACACAATCAATTTGTATGTTTATGTTGGTAATCAGATGGGAAGCCCAGTTTATTATACTATTTTGGTAAAACTTGGAAACAATGATACCGCAGTAGATCCAGCGCCTAGAACTCCGATCCAACAATTTAGCCAAATATTACCTAATAATCAAACGTGGACTTTTCCAGTAAACGTTACCTTAACACAACCGGGCTTAAACCAAAGAATAATATTTGAACTCTGGGCATACAATCAAACTTTAAACCAAAATCAATACCAAAACGTATGGGGACAAGTCTGGCTTAACGTTACCGCTCCAGCTACCTAATTTCAATGACGCCAGAAGCAAGTAATAAGAAGATTCTGCTATTTTTAAGGCTGAGTCTCAAGTTTTTGCATGTTATCTGCTTAATCAACTAAATTTCAACCGTTAATATGAATAAATGTTTATTTGCGGGAGCAGCAAACTAAACTGCAATGTATCTTCTCGGTCATATTGCAATAGGTTACCTCGTTGCTTGGGCTTTCGCTAGGTGGAGGAAACAGAAACTTTCATTATGGCTGGCCCTCACAGTCGGGATCGTCCCTGACTTCGACATCTTATTTCAAGGACTGGGTCTGCAACACCACACCTACACTCACTCTCTTCTCCTCTGGGCGCCCGTAGCCATCGCCTTAGTATTGTGGAATAGAAAGAGCTTGCCATATGTAGCAGGTATTTTGGCGCATCTTTTAATCGGGGACGTCTTGGTAAGCAGCATTCCGTTTCTCTTGCCGTTAAGCAGCATCTCCGTAGGGCTGAGACTTGGCATGCCTTCATTTGCCGACGCGATACTGGAATCTGGCGCCTTCTTGCTAATGTTTCTGGTTATGTGGCGAAATGAAGACCTCAGCCGGATGGTTAGCGGAGAGATGAAAAACCTATTGATGCTTGTCCCCTTGGTCTCGATGACCTTGCTGACTTGGCTCGCTGCAAGAACACCCGAGTTAGAGCAACTTGTTAGGTTTGGATTCTCCAGACTCGAAATCGAAGCAATATCTATGGGGCAAATCTTACTGATGATCTTACTCATAATCCCCATAGCTGTCACCGTTATCAAAGAAACAGGCTTGGTGAAACGACTCAACATGAATTCTTCAGCAAAGCAAATACGTTCTTGAGAAATTCGCTGCAATTTTTTCTCTGCGATTTGGGTTGTTTTTTTTGGTTTGGGGCTTGATTTGTCTGCAGGTTGAGTCACCAAAAGTCACTACGAGTCGCTAAAAGTCACCAAAAATCAAAACTAAAAAAAGAGACTTGCTAAAATAATTAATTGTATCGTGATTTTTTGTTCAGCTTATTTTGGGGTGCTTTTGTAATTTAGATCTTTACACTTTTGCAGGTTGCGTCATTATTCGTCACTACACGTCACTACGCGTCAAAAAGTTATTATCCACGCCCCATTAACTCAAAAAGTCTTCATGCGTCCCTAAAAGGCTCTTAAAGGTGAAGATAGTTACCATTAACTCGAAGTTTTAGTTTCAAGCATTCGATAATTTTGGCAAATCAGAACAAAATAGCCAAAACTGACGCGAAATCAACTAAAGTATTGAATTCCACCTAAGAGGATTCAAACTCAAAAACTTGTTTGCCTAAAAAAATTAGGCCGCGTTTTGTTGTTGTCTAAATTGTTGGGGTTATATGGGAAGTGCTTGCTGTTGCTTGAAGCATCTTTTTTGGAGGTGAAGATAGTTTTCTATGATAAACTCTTGCGGCTATACACAATCCTGCGGCTACAATCGCAAGCCAGAAAGGCCATTGAAACCCAGCCAAACCAACCACGCTTACGCCTATGCCCTTCGGTGTCATGCTTGAGGGCAAAACAATAGTTCCAGCTCCCGTCAAAGGAACGTTAATGCCAACTGCTGCTTGTATTGCATATATTGCAATTAGTAAACCCGCGACACTTAGAATTACTGCATATAGCGGTTTTCTATAAGCAAAACTAAGGAGTTCTTTTGAATAAGACTTAGATGGGTTAACTGCGTAAATCAGCATTATGATTCCGCTTGCTAAAAACATCAGGATACTTGCAATATTCATTGCCCAAATCAAAGGCATTGATAACTGGGAACCTAAGACGCCTACGTTAGTATTTACTGGAGACACATTGATTTTAAACAAATTATCGCCGATTACTAGTTGCCACCATGGAAAATAAATTGAAACAAAAAGAAGGAGCAAAATCAAAATGCCTCCGACCAATGCGAACCAGTTGATTTGTTTTAACATCATGTTTATCACTTTAAGAATTGTGGAGGAATTGGAATATCTCCAATATTTTGCCTATCAACTTTAACAGTGACTCCGCCTACATCGACGTTTAAGTTGACGAAATCAGCATTAATTGAATTTTGACTAATGGAGTTGGTTTTGAAGTAGTTTATGGCTTCATCAGATAGTACGTCAAGAGCAGTGATGTTCATGGTTTGTCCTGGTTGCAGCCTTAAAGGTTTGTCGATTGATACGTTTCCTAAGAAAGCGCCATCATCATGTGAGACGATAGTTGCTTGAAGTGTGTCAATTGCAATTGGAGTTTGCAGAGGATTGGTATAATTGAAGGTGAATACGAGGGTTTTGTTTTCTGCATTGTATTGAGGCTCGCCGACTGGCTGTGGAAGCTGGAATCCCGAATTTATTAAATTGCTGATGGTAGTGTCGTTGTTTATTGGACTGCTATTATTGTTGCTGCCATTGTCGATGCTTTTGTTGTTGCCATTAGCTATGTTGGTGATTTCTGGCGGAATGATTAAACCCTGTAAATTATCCCTGTACAAGATAACTTCAAAGGCTATGGGTACTACAATTATGAGAACAGAAAGCAGAGTGAGAAATATTTTGAGCTTCTTCATGGGTCCCGTTCTCTCTAATACTTATTACCATTTGGCGACAAGTGCTTTTATTGTTTATGAACAATTAATCAACAATCCAAAAGATATCAGACGGACAGTTCAATATTACGCATTATTTCTCGGAGTTTTTCTCAATAAAAAAACTCCGTAAATATTTTGAAAAACTATTTTTGGTCAGAATGCAAATAATCCAATCAATAATGATAGTGGTTTTCTGTAAACTCGATTGCACTTTTAGCTATTTAATAGGGGCGATTTTCAGCCATGCTTTTCTTTTTACACAAGCAAGAGAAGTGAGGCTTGTTATGAGAAATGTGCCGCTTGTGAAAGAGGCAGGAAGGGTAAGGTCAGGATGTTGGGTTGCCCAGAGGCTGACTGCTAGAAAAGCATAAAACGAAACTAACCCCGTAACCAGTTGAATTAAATGAAGTGCCTTTCGTCCCTGGTAAGCCTTAGACTTTAACTTATTTAATGATGAATCGATTTTTTTTGAAACGTCTGGAAGGTCATCTAAGAGCAGGGCAAATCCGGCTAAGAAAAGAAATTTCCCAGCGTTAACCGATACGCTTTGATTGTACACTAGAAAAAGACTAAGCAATGAAACAGATGTAAACGCCGTTACAAAAACGGCGGAAAACAGCAAAACAAAAAAGCCATACATATAATGATGAAACAAGAATCGTCCAGTGTGTAGAGTTCGACCCACACTTGCACTAGGATAAATATTTACAAGCGCTGCAACAATTACTAGGAAAAAAACGCTTCCGTTAACAATGTATGGTGAATACGGCTGCCAATATGGAAAAGCTTGGTAATAATGAAAAAAGATTTGTGCTACAGCAGCCAGAGTTATGAGTGCGTTAAGAATCAATGAAAGACTGAATATTTTCTTAGTGATTACCCAAATGGAACAAACCATGCTAAACCCTTAGAAACTATGCTTGAATGCTTCAATTTCTTTATGAATTCTATACATTAATACTCTACTCTATTATTATACACAAGAGTTTTCAGCCCAAACCTGCTTAAAGCTTTACTCACAACAATAATCTAACTGTCCTTGCATGAGTTCATAATACTTAAATAATCAATGCTGAATATTTGTGATCGTTAAGAAATTAGGGTTAATTCAATATCGTAATAGTAGATAAGCAAACCCTTAGGCGACAACTGTGAGAGAAATATCTAAAACCCGAAAACTACAAGTCGCAATGATAATTATTGCAAGTATTTTAATTTTTTATGCTGTCGGAATTGTAACTAACTTTTTTGCGAACCCTGTATTTTCTATGTTCTTTATAATAAGTAATGAAACCGCCCACGTCATAGCTATTTATGTGGCTTTAGTCGGGTTTGCCGTGGTTATAATCGGCTTATCAGTAACTCTTATCAAAAAAAGAAAATCCACAAAACCACAATCCCCCCACAAACCATTCATTTTAAGCTTCAAAACAACTAACAAAGCACCAATAGCAAATAATCCATTGAACATGATCCAAGGACCAAAAGATTACAAAAATAATGAAACAAAACAAGAAACCACACAAATTATCGAGCAACCGCCCATTCAAAAAACGACGCCGCCCACAACAGATCGAAACACAACAAACAACCAAAAAACCAATGCAAACAAATCAGACAATGAGAAAATAACTTGTCCCTACTGCAAAAAACAATTCAGCACACCCAGTTACATGTTGGACAATTCTTCGTCAACTCCAAAGCTAATCTTGTTATGTCCCTTCTGTAAACAAGATATATCCTCAAAATCAAGGAGCAGTGAAGAAGAGGATTCTTTTGGGAAATACGTTGATGACCTTCATAGGAAATTTGGTGTTGAACCATAACGATACTAGAACGCTGTTTTTTCTGAAATTAGGAGTTGAAGTAGATTTGGTTTATCTGTTTTCTCATGTTTTCTGCTATATTTCCCCTGCGTAGAAGAATGCATGGTAAGTTGTAAAACGCGTTAAGATGTTGCAATGGGCCGACACAACATTTTGGGTGAGCTCGTCTATGAATTAATCAAAAAAGCTTTTGTAGTCAGTAGTTCACCTAAATCAACCTTGCAGGTATAAACATGCTCCGCAGATGGAAACTGCTGCTGCTCCTTTTGCCTTTGATTGTAGCTGTGGCGCTAAGGATCTATCCTTATCTGGTGACTGGTGCGCCATGGGGAGTTGACAGCTGGACCCTGATGAGAAACTCGAACCTGCTGCTGTCTAATTCTCCGACACAACTTGTCGGAAATCCAACCTTTGACACCTACAATATTTGTTGGCCAGCTGTAAGCGTCTTTGGAGCTGTCGGATCTTTGGTTTTTGGTGTTTCGCCTGTGAATTTGATGCCGTTTCTGATTCCTCTCGTCGGTTCGTTAACTACGTTATTTCTTTTTGTGGTGGTGAGAAAGGTGACGGGTAATGTCTTGCTTGCGTCGGTGGCATCCATTCTTTTTGCTGCAGCCTCATTTGACGCAATATTCACAGCGTCTGTAACCAAAGAGACCTTTGCGCTCCCCCTCTTCATGATTGGCATATTACTACTTCTCAAAAAAGTGAAAATGCCTAACTTGGTTGTTTTTTCGCTTGTTTCGCTGGGTCTAATTATGTCGCATTTTGCTTTAGCGTTTATTCTTTTCCTTTTGGCGGCTGAAGTCTCCATTGTCCCTCTGCTTATGCGAACCCGAGGTGAGACGCTTCAACCTGAAAAACTTGTTTACCCGACGATAATGGAAGTCGTTGGTCTTGCCTACTTTTTCCTCTACCTCAACGCGAAGCCTGTGGGGATTTCTTTTAGCTTGGGTGATGGCTTGTCTTTGTTTGCTTTCCTAACTTTGTTGGCTGGGTTTCAAGTGGGTTTTCAACAGGGTTCTGGACAAAAAAATTCGTCAAAACGCTGGGCAATTCCAATCATTGCTATAGCTATTGCCTTTGCTTTGCTTGTTGTAGGAACAAGGACTGCGATTCTTCCTTTTGCCCCAACCCTTACACATGATTTGGTTATAGAAGCGGCACCTTACTTTGCGGTTGCTATGTTGGCAGCATTAGGGTACCTGTTTCTAAAAAAATCGGAGAACCGTTCATACACTTTTATGTCGTTGTGGCTTGGCGTCATCCTGGTTTTAGTAGCATTTGGTGTCTTCGGGTCTACTCAAGGCTTTGGAATAATTTACAGGCTCTTCACATTTCTTTTCATGCCGCTTGCAGTGTTCGCGGCTTTTGGCTTGATAAGGTTCGCCAAAGGTGGAAGCAGAATCCGTCATGCCACCAAGATTTCTTTTGCGGTTGCCTTTTTGTTTGTGATCGTTTTTGCACTTTCTTTCCAAAGCTATTCAGCAGTTGTTGAGAATAACAACTTCTTAGGCGGAGAGTGGGGGTTTAAGCCGTCGGATTTGTCTGGGTCCAGCTGGGTTAATGCCACTCTTCCTTCAAACACAACCTTTTTGGGAGATTCCCATGTCTATGGACTTTTCGCCTATTTCGGAATTAAACCAAATATAAACTATGGATATGCATACCTAACTGGCGTTTCAGCATGGAATGGAGAACCACTCTTTACTTACAATCTAATGTCCAAAAACGGCTATGACATTATTGCATATGGTGAACCATTGCCTGCTGACTGGTCAACTAAATTAAGTTATGAAATGTCGCTTGTCTACTCAAACGGGAACGATAAACTTTGGGTTTAGGTACTGTCTCGTGGGCAAGTTTTAGCGATAATTTCCTCGCTAAGGCAACAGCTAATAAGTTAAGAAGAAGCATAATCCGTTCAGAAAAGTGAAATATAGCCATGTCTTCGTTTACATTCCGCCTTTGCATCGGACGAACCAACGATTTCATCAAGCAAATTCTAACCCTAGCCACAATCGTTGCTTTAATCACCAGCGGTTTATCCATAAGCAACATGGCATACAACTTTTTCAACATCGGAGCTGCCTCAAGATTCCAAGTAGTAACCTTAAGTCTTCTATCGGAGTTAACAGGTATCTTTTGGGTTTGGCTTGTGGCAGCTTGGTCTCTTCTGGCTGTGTCCTCATATGTTGTCGGCCTTCAATCTATTCGTTCCATGATTCCGACCATGAGCATACTTTGGCAAACGGGTTCGCCAAAGAGGATGTATCGAGCAATGATTTCACTTCGTTTACTACTTCTCGCAACACTAAGCTGGCTCTTCGGATGGACCGGCGGACTTGTCGCATCCCAAATGGCCTACAGACTCGCCGCATACGCAATAAAAGCGCCCTATGCAATTCCAACCCTTCAGCTTACGGACTTGGTAAACCTTCTTGCCCTCACCTTTACAGCTGTTTTCGCTGGCGGTTTATATTTCGTAATTAAGACCAGAAAACTAGATGAAGCAGGAGCGTAAATGACGAAATGCTCCGTTTCTTTTTGCGGCTTCTATCAAAACGCGCTCTGATTCCCTTTGCAATCTGCGTGTTAACAGTCTCCGCCGTAACCTCAACGACAGGCCTGCTCTTAATGGGAGCTTTATCAACTGTCCCCTATTCTATCGGCGAACGCAATAATGTCATCGCGCTTTATTCAAACAACTCACAACTGCCCCAAACAAGCCTTATCCCAATCCAGTTAGCAACAAATCTGAGCAGCGCACCTGGGGTTCAAATCGTAAGTCCTGAAGTTCTCGCCACAGTTGCAGTTAACGGCCAAATTATCTACCTCAGAGGCATGAATATGAGCCTCTTGAAGGAATTAGACAGCTCGACACTGGTTTCAGGAGCATGGTCCAGTGACCAATTAAGCAACGGCACTATGGCTGGTCAGCAGTTAGCAAACCGTCTCCATTTAACAACAGGCGAAAACATTACAATTCAATCCTCATTCGAAAACTTCTCCAGTAGCCTAACGCTATCCGGAGTTTTCAGCACTAACGACGCACTCAACGACGAACTAATCACTCAACTACCAATAGGACAGATAATGCGTGATTCTACGAGCAGCTATGTTTCCATTATAAGAATGAAAGTTGACCCCAGCATATTCCATTTCAGTTCCGTCCAAAACCTCCTTGGAGGCAGCGAAACAAACAGCGCATTGCAGAATCTTCCCATAACAAGCATAACAAATATAGGTCAATACCTGGTCGGCAATCCGCTTGACGCTATGGGTCAAATACTTTCAAGAAGCATCGGCTTATCCGAAACCGCCCTCTGGGCACTCTTTCTGGTCGTTTTCACAGCGTCAATTCTCTCACTTTATTATAGTTTAGCGTGGGGTGTCAAAGAGAACTTTTGTCTCTTTTCAGTACTCTCTGCCCTGGGCATAACTAGACGAAGGAAAGTTGGTTTATTCGCTGCCTTTGCGGCAACTTTGGCGTTTATCTTCGGCATCTTGGGGTATTCTCTGGCGAACGGCTTGCTAATGATATTCGCAAACATGGGTGATTTGCAGGTTCTGTTTCATACTATGGTTGTGTCTTTCAATCCGTTGGTTCTCTTATTTTCTGTAGCACTCATTGTATCGACTGTATTGGTTAGTGCCTGGAGAATCAACTTTGAAGAAACACCCGATGACTAAGCATCGTCTTGCTAAGGTTCATTCTTTGACTTCTAGAGTTTCATACGAAAGACGATATCGGGTTCTAGCCGCATCCGACTCCTCAACACTAGTCGTAGTCATCAAGATAGATGTACCGAACTCTTTGTTCAACCGCTTTAACAAGTCAAATAAAATCTCAGCGTTATCCTCATCAAGATGCGCTGTCGGTTCATCAGCTAGAATTAATGAAGGCTCGTTCGCTAAAGCTCTAAGCACAGCAACTCTCTGTTGCTCTCCAAGGCTCATCTGATGCGGAAACCTATCCGCCAAACTCTTTAATCCAAACTTGTTGAGCAGTTCCAAAGCTCTTTCTTTTCTTTTTAAGGCGTTGACCTTTTTTAGCCACAGAGGAACTTCGATGTTCTCCGTCGCGGTTATGTGAGGTATCAAATTGAGTGACTGAAAAACGAATCCAATCTTCTCAAGTCTAAGTTTTGCGCGTTGTTTCTCCCCCAACCCGTTTGTTGCTTGACCAAAAAGATTGAGTTCTCCTCGATCCATCTTCTCTAGGAGCCCTATGATCCTGAGAAGGGTGGATTTTCCAGCTCCGGACCGTCCTTGTATTGAAGCAAAATCACCTTCGTTTAAGGTAATTTGAACGTTCTTTAGAACAAATTGCTCGTCTACGTAAGTTTTCCAAATGTCTTTTGCTATCAAAATCGACAACTAAGTTCCTCCGCAAACAAATCGCGAGTGACATTTGCCTCAATATTCATGACGGTATTTCACCCTGAAGTCTTGCACTCTGGAATCGCTACCGCATTTATAAAATTTTGTTGTTTGTGTTTCTGCGACAGTTCTGAGCTTGAAGCAATAGCAAAGTTCAACGCTATAGTTCCAGAGCGCCAACTACTGTCTATCCAAGCTTTAGCGTACCTGCATAAACGCGAAGACAAGATAAGGGAACTTGGCTCCCGTTTTCCTAAAGCTGGCGATGGCTTGCCGCGTATTTTCATAGCCAGGCATTGCGTCAATTTAATAAGTGAATTGTTGGAGTATAGCGTCGAAGTGAAAGAGAGAGACCATGCAGTCGACGCTTTACGGTATGCGTTGAAACTCAAGTCTTATGCTCCTTTGGATGCTTTCAGATTTGGGTGACTAAAACGAAATGTTTTAACTTAAACTTGGCAAGGACAAACAGATAAGTATGATAAGCTGTGGCTTTGGTTGTGGCTAAGTCTCTGCTAGCGCTTCTGTCTGGGATGTCGCCGTCAGATTTTTTGTCGTTAATTATTTTTTTAGGCAATAAAGGATATATTTGTCGTTTAATTGTTTATTTGTCGGTGATAGCAATTGTCAGTTGAAGTTGGCAGGTATGGACGTGTTGTGCTGCCTAAAAAGATACGACAAAAATATGGATTAAATGAAGGCATTCGCCTCATCATTACAGAGTATATGGGACGCGTCTGTCTTGTACCTGTAAAAACCCATGATAAGCCTACTGAGGCGCTGTACGGTTCTGTGAAACTGGAAAAACCCATTGAGGAGCCAAAACGTTTAGCGCGAGAATATATTCGAAAAAAGTTAGCCGAGGATTTTGAGTGACAGGGTTCGTGGATACCAACATTTTCATCTACACCCTCACAGAGCATCCACGTTTTGGTAAGACAGCTAAGAATATTCTTGAGCGCATTCAGAAAGGCGAGAAAGCCATAACGTCTACGTTAGTGCTTTGTGAAGTAGCATGGGTGTTAGAAGCTATGGGCAGGCAAGGAGATATCAAATCTGTCCTTGAGAAGATAATGTCATACCGAACTCTTGAAATAGTCAGTTATACCCAGGATGATTTGCTAGTGGGCGCAAACAACATGGCTACAGAAAATATAGATTTCAACGATGGCGTCAACCTTGCTTTAATGATGCGGTTGGGTATCTCTGAGATTTATACCAACGACCAAAAACACATGGGCAAGCTTGAATATTTAGAACTAATTTTCGAGTGATTCGGCTCGAAAAACAAGAAACTGATTCATACTGTTATTCGGAAGAACTTTTTTAGAAACGCGCGCAAGTAGTCTTTTTGCGTCTTACTACATACCTCTCGTTCCCTTCTGTTTTTTTGGGTTTAGCGATTTTTCAGATGTATTTGAAGAGTCGTATACTGAGTTAAGCATAACCCGACCAAACTAGCCGCAAGAACACGAGAATCCTCTGGATGCATTAGCGCTTACCCCAAAGAAACAAACCTTGATGAAGGCAGCATTTAACGGAATCTTGGCATAAAAATACAAAGCAACACCCTATTGCC
>Ga0209777_10002555_pt1 | contig 23716 bp, 28 predicted proteins | sample FrelakmetHBP12HB_FD_187147 | JGI IMG/M metagenome (GOLD analysis project Ga0209777, IMG submission 187147) | Freshwater lake sediment microbial communities from the University of Notre Dame, USA, for methane emissions studies -HBP12 HB (SPAdes)... | ecosystem: Environmental > Aquatic >... | reverse complement strand
CACCTCAACATTACTTGATAATATGTATAATATTTTTCTCATTTTTATATATAATTTATTACTTTTCTTTATTAAATACGTACAAAATTAAAAAAGGTTACAGTAAATGTCAAGTATTTTTAGAAATTTATTTTATATTTAGTGTTCCACATTCCATTTTCTTGTTGATCTTTTTCTTTAATTTGCTTTAATTTTTCTTTTGCTTTTGGGGATGTTATTAAATTTTTTCCATCTACTGTTATTGCTCTTTGTGTATTCATTAAACCCAATGAGATTAATTCTTGATAAACCTCATTACTAAATTTTTGTCTGGCAAATGATTTCAAATTTTTTGCTTGTAATAATGCAATCAATGCTTCATCAGAGATATTATCTAATTCTTTATTATCAGGGATTAAATTCATAGCATCATCACTAACGGTTAATCTTAATCTTTTTGGATAAGTACCTACCGTAGCCAACACATAACCAGAAGGTATTTCTACAGTACCATATGGTTTATCCATCATACTTGTTTCAGACCAACCTGTTTTTGATACGGGATTGCCAACCATTTCAGCACCATTAGGAGTTAATTTAAAAAATTGATGCGTTTCTTTATCTGCATCATGCCAAGGCATAGTTATTTCTACTTTGCCATTTGTTTTTTCTATAGTTATGTTTCTTTCAAAACCATTTCCAAGATATGATTTTGCCCATGCTAATATTTGTTGTGGTAATTCTTGTGGTTTAACATATACTTTATTTTCAACAATTAAACTGCCTTTAAAATCGGGATTAACATGATGCATCACCTCAAACAATCTTTGTTTACTATCTTTTTTCATGGGAATATAATTTATTATAAATAGTTAAAAATAGTTGAAATGGAATGATAAATAATTATTTCATTATATATAAATAATTCGTTTATTAGTTTTTTCAAATACTATAAAATAGCAATGAAATTTTCTTGCATTTTTCTGATTTTTTAATTGCCAATCAGCTACAATTCTTCTTTTAGATAGTAAAATAAACATATCCTTACAGTAATATCCAATTTTTTCTGCTTCATTCATTATAAAATTATGACTGAAATATTGTTTTCCACTACTTACTTTATCTTGGCATTTAAAAATTAAAATTCCATTTGGTTTTAATATTCTATGAAATTCTTTCATAGCATTGACATAAAATTGATATAAATTTTTTTCTGTAGGATAAACACCAAATCTTTTATTAATTATATTACTTTTATTATTAATATTTAAAGAATTACCCTTTGTCGCTAACATAGGAGGATCAAATATTATTGTATTAATACTTTCATCTTTCAAGGGTAAATTTTCTGCATTTGCCTTTTCTACTTCTTGACTTTGTGGACATAAATCAAATTTAAATTTTGGTTTACCAATATTGTTTTTATAAAAATTTCCTTTTGAATATGTAGGATCGAGTTCAATTGGAATTTTACAATGAAGTTTTAAAATCCATTTTATTATTTCTTGTTCGTCATATGATATACTTTTTATTAAACCTTCTTTCATTATTATTGTTTAAGATTTTACTTCTTCAACAAATTTAAAAAATTTACCAGAAATTAAATGATAGAATCTCTCATTATCAAAATAACTATTAAATACATTATCATTGAAAATAACTTTTACTATACATTCTTTATCATTTTTATCACCCATATATCTTTTACATTCTTCAAGTGTAATAAATGCTGAAGAATATCCAAGATAATCTTCCCGATAATAATTTGATTTGTGTGGAGTACCATCAAATGACCAATCAATAACAGTAGACCATTTAGTTATATGTCTAATTTTTTCTGTATCTTTAATTATTTTTTTAAAATGATCTTCAACTTTTCCGGGTTTTATTTCAACACCAGTAGAAGGAGAAAGATAAACAGTTTTACCTTCTTTTTCAACTTTAAGAACAATTTTATATCCAGTTCTTTTTCTTGTTGGTTTTGCTAATACTACACACATAATTATTATTGTTTAAAATTTTATTATATTTTGATTTTCCATATCATTTGCCAAGAACTTTTATTATATTCGGGAGCATCAAATTGTAATGGTGCATACCATTCATTAAAATTCCATCCAAACCATACTTTATTAAAATTACCAAGATAATAATCACCATCATATAAAATCAAATATTTTTTCCTTCTCTAATATCGGGATGATCATGTTTATCTGATTTTGACATATTTAATGGTATTAGTTTTGGTGTTTTATATTTTTTAGTTTTCATAATTATAGTTTAATTTTATCTACTAATAAACGATAATGCTTTATTTAATATTTCTTCAACTTTTATTAAATCAAATTCATTATTTGTTCTTACTCCTGATTCCAAATCAATCCAGACTTTACTATTTCCCAATTCAATATTTTTTCCTATGATTTTTTTATCATTAGCATCATATGAATTGATACCTTCACACAAACAAACTTCATTATTTGAATATAAAATTTTTGCCATTATATAATCATCATTTCTGTTACTATCATCATAAAATTTAATCGGCTTGTTTATGCTGATTTTTTTCATTTTTAATTTATTTAATATTTAAAATTTCTTTTATTACATCTGTATTTGCTATTATACTTGCTTGATACATAGTTTTAGCAATATGTCCAAATATATCCTCAATTTTATCAATATAATGAAATGTAAATTTTGAATTTATATATAATTTAATTTTATTTCCCGGATTTCGTTCTATTTGAAATAGAAATTCTAATGTAGTAAATTTCCAAATAGTACTACCTCCAGAAGATGGATTGTCTTCTTTTATAAATCCTAAATCCTTTAAATTTTTTTCTGTTATTTTCATAATATCATATATTAAATATGTATTGTAATATAGCGATTAGTGGTAATAAAACCAACACTACTATATATGGTAATAAGAATAAAAATATTCTCAATAGTTTTTCTTTTTTTTCCTTATTCATAATTTTAAATTATTGATTTTTATTTTAAACATTACTTTCATAAAGAAATAATTAATTATTTAGTAATTCATATATCCTTGGTTTCCAATTAAAATCACCAAATTCAAAACCGGAATATTTTTCAACTGCGTTTTTTATTTCTTCTTTTAATTTATTTTGATTTGGTGCAATATTGCTGTTATCTTTTTTCGGATAATTAATATATATACTACCTTTGGTTTTTGTGTAAATCCTGCTATCAATATAATAAATTTCACCTGTGGTAACAATTTCGATTGTACCACCATCTAAATAAGGTTTTATTTTTATAATTTCCATAATAATTTGTTATACGTAAATTTTTAAAGAAAGGTTACAATTCCTTATAAAATTAAGTTTTAGATATTATTTCTTTTTATATAATTCATACAACATACCATCTTTTTCAACAAACATTTTCAATGATAATGAAATTTCATCTGACCTATATTCAGAAGACGGGACTCCGTATAAATTGGCATAATTTATAGTATATCCGCAACAGATTTTATCGTCAACTTTTAATTCATTTCCTGCACCATACCATCTGAGAATTAGTTTATTTAACTTACTTTTTGTAACTTTTTTAAATGTTCTTTTCATATAATTTTTTAATTTAAAAATATTTTAATAGGTATAATTAATTATACGTAATTTTTTGAAGGAGGGTTACGATTTCTCATAAAATTATATTTTAGGTATTCTTTCCTTTTCACTTATTTGTTTTAATATTTCTTTACCATCACTGGTTATTTCAAAATAAACATCAAATGCTTCTTCATCTTCTTCAAGCAGACCCATATCAACTAATTCATCACATATTTTCCATGATATTTCATTACCATCCATATCTTCTTTTATATCTGATGTTCTGTTTTCAAATTCAATACAACCATCATTATTATGTAATACAATGAATAAAGTTCTTTTATGCTCTGAAGTGAAATTATAACATCTACAAATTTCACCATTATTATATTTAAGTTTTGTTTTCATTTATATAAAATTTTTTAGTTCTTTGAAAAGTTCTTCTTTGCTAAAACATATTTCACCACCATTTTCTTTACAAAAAATGTACATTATATCCCATCTTTCTGGCTCTTTATCGAAAAGAACAAAACAAGTTTTACCTTGTCCTAACATATATCCTAATTCCATATGCCCAGATTTTCCTGCTGGCATATAGAGAATAGCTATATCTGCTCTGTCAAGATGATATTTATCAAATTCGAATATATGTTTTCCTGCCCAATTATTAAGTGCTTCTTTGTATGTGCTACCTCTTATTTTTTCATATTTTCTCCAAAAATCATCTGCTTCAGGTCCGGGGGAAAACCAATCATCAAAAACTTCAAAACCAAGTTCCCTTATTTCTTTAGCTAAAAATGGTATTTTTTCATTTTTTAGGCTTCCAATTAAATAAACTACTTTTGTCATTATTTTTTTATTTTAGTATATACTTAAATGTTCTTGATATGCTTCACAACCTTCACAACGATAATAGGCACAACAATGATTAAGTACCCAATTACTCTCAGGTACAAAGGTTTCATATATTCCGCATTCTAAACATTTACCAATTATCATTCTATGCTTTTTTTTACAAGAAGGGCAATAAATTAATATTGATTTTTGTTTATTTTTCTTTTTCATTTTGATACTTTTTAAATTTTTCTAACAAAGCAATAATATTATCTTTTCCCACAGGATTCATTGAGTGAACAAAATATTTTGGTATCTCTAATTTATTATCCATACAAAAATCAACCAACCATTTAGCACAATCATATCCCGTCTTTTCTTTAAAAGTACCATCAGTATAATATTTTGAATAATGCTCTATATTAGGATCATACATTGATGGTCTATAATGCTTGTCTGAAAGATCATGGTCCATTGATAATATTTCCGGTAATACTTCATATTCTAAAAAATTATGAGTAACTATATTAACAAACTGTTCATAATTACGAACAACTATCCATTTTTTATCTATATAAATCAAATTATGAGTTATATTCCAAACGTCAATTGGATTACGAATATCATCTAATAGCAAATTATATTTCATTTGCAAGAATAGTTATATTGTAATTCGGGATTATCTGTATACCATACTGGTAATAAATGTTTATGATATATAAACAATAATGCTTTATCCCAATTATCATCTTCAATAAAACAAATATTACCATTTTTTATTATATTATAATTATTATATTTTTTTTCTATTATAAATTCATTATTTAGAACATCTTTATGTTTTTCATTATCAATCCAAGGAATTTGCCAAAAAAGATTATTATCTACCATTATTTTATCAGATAATGAAGATTTATTCAAAAAATCAATATAAAATTTTTCTAAAAAATCATCTACTACATAAATAATAAATGCCGAACTATATGTAGGGCTTGATTTAATATAGAAATGAAAATTTTTACTTTTTTTTCTATGTGGTATTGATAATCCCCTAGGCCAGTCTTTTACTGTTGGCATTTTTTTATCCCAACAATGTCTTTGATCCATTCCATATTCATATTCAAAGGTCCCTAAATTATTACCTAAATGTTTACCTAAGAAAAAATCTTTATGATCATCTTTACCCGGAATTGGAAAAAAATTAAAATGTTCTTTAATATACCATTCTTCTATTTTCGATCCTTTAGTTAAAAAAAGATGATTGAAAATTTCATACATTTCTTTTTCAGTATGTTTCATTTCATCTGCTAATTTAGAAATACCTTCTATATCTTTCATAATATTATTTTTTTATAAAAACCAACTCATTATTTTTTTCTATTTTTTTAATTTTTGAGCTCTTTGCGGAATATATCACATCTATTGTATTTACATTAAAATCTGGATATACCGTATTCAAAATTTCTTTATCATTATCAATGGATATTGCAACATAATTATTTGATTTGCTTAATAAATCCATCATGTTCTGAAAATTATTTATATCATAATCAATACCATACCAATCTTTGCCATGTTTGATATAAGGAGGATCAGCATATATTAAATCATATTGATTAATATTATCAATTAAAATATCTTTATAATCCAAATTACTAACAGAAATTATTCTATTTTTTAATAAAGTATATGCGTTTAATATATTATTTGAAATTCTTTTTTTATTCCAATAACAACCAACCTTCCATTTACCAGTTTGATTTTTACCCCCAATCGGAGAACATTGAATGACAACTCCATTATATGATGTTTTATTTAAAAAAATTATTTTAAATGCCATATCAAAATCATTTGTTGGTTTAGATGAAAAAATTTTAAAATATAAATCAAGTGTTGGTGTAGTATCTTTAATTTTTAAAGTAAAATCATTAATATCATTTTGATTTGCAAAATTAAAAAATCTCCAAAAACTATATATTTCAAAATTTAAGTCGTTTATATAAAAAACAGCTTTTGGAATATCTTTTGCCATATTAATTAATGATCCACCACCACCTACAAAACAATCTAATATTTTTGTGTTTTTAAATAATAATTTAGGATATGAAGAAATAATAATTTCATCAATCTTTTTCATTAATCGTAATTTACCACCGGGATATCTAAACATAGATTATGGGTTTATGTGGTTTTAAATGTAATTTATAATAAATAATTTCTTCTTCTTTAGTTATATTACCTAATGTATATCTGCCAAGAACCATTCCCGTTTTTTTATTCCAACTAACTACATTAACTGGAGAATCTTCATAAAATGTTAGATTTTGATAAATTATTTTATTCCTTTTTAATGAAGTAAAAAATTTATCATACTTTTTTAATTCTTTTTTTGCTTTTTTAATTCTTTTTACTAAAACTTTTCTCATAGTAATTATTATTTTTATTAAAATAGGTGTAATTCAATAAATAATGTTATTTGCAAATGTATATAAAAAATAAAAAACCTGCAAGTATTTTGCGGGTTTTATTTAAAAAATAAGTGATTTATATATTATTTTTCGGGGAATTCACCAACAATACCTTTAATTAATTTATATTTTAATGGTCTATTTTTATTTAACCAGTCAATATTTATTATTTCACCACCTTCATCATATAATATGACTTCGGCATCTTCATAATGAGTTTGTATTCTTTCTGGGAATTCTGCTGGTTGTAGTTTTGTTGCTGATTTATAACTTCCTTGGGTATCATAAGCAACTTTGTCTCCAATAATATCCAAGCTTAATTTTAAATCATGTTTATTATAATTATAAATAAAGCTGTATTGGAATTCAAAATCAACAAGGTCTTCAGTATTGTCGTATGCCTCTGCTTCTTTAGTTGAAGAATAATCCATCTTCCAGTCTTTTATTGTTTGACTATGGTTAATTATATCATTTACCAATTTAACTTGGAAATCTTTCGAATTTAAAACTGCATTAAAATTATCTTCTTCTTGTATTGCTTCGTGATTTAAAAAATTATATTCCGAAATCTCTTCATTAATTATTTTAATTATCTCCTTATGATTCATATTTATTGATTTTATAATAAATACGTTGAATTACTTATAAAAATACTATTAAAGGAAGGATAAATTTATAAAATAAATATAATAGTGTTATCGTGTGTATCCACTGGTCAATACCTATAAAATGGAAAAACCAATTGGTATTATTTTTTTTATAAAAATATGTTATTATTTTACTGGTAATAAAATCTGTCAACCAATGAGTTGAAAGTATTAAAGAGAGAAATAATAAAAAATTTATTATCGTTCCATAACAAATAAAAAGTGGTAATGTCAAAATAAAAAAAGAAGAGTATATTAAGATGTGGAAGGTTAACCATTTAACTGAAGAAGACTTATTGGTTGCCACTTTTCCTGTTTTGAAACATAAAATCTCCCATTAAATGCATCCAAAAAAATAAGCCTAAATAAATAAACATATACATATCATCTAATGTAGTCATATTAACTCATTAATTAAAATATTTTATATTTTCTAATTTTTCTTCAATTTGTTCTTTAGTTAGCATATTTATTAATTTAATATTCAGTAAATTAAATTCTTTTTAATTATGTTTTCATCAATTATATAGAAATCCGAATCTTTACGTTCAAGATAACATCCAAACATATACCAAACATCATATTTAGAATCATACTCATAAATATTCCATTTACTGCCCTTTATTTTATAATGTTTTGACATTTTTTTAATTTGACACCAATAATATCCTGAATCTCTTTTCTTTTCCATATATATTTTATTTATAAAGCATCCATCCAAAATTCCATTTCTTCATTGAAAGTTTCTTGGGGTGTTAGTCCTTCCTCAAATTGTTGCTTAAATCTATCAATATTAAATAATTCATATACTTGTTTTTTTGTCATTGGTTCTAATTCACCTTCATTATAGACTTCTGCTTTAATAGCAATTTCCCGAAGTTCGGCAATCCAGTGGTTAATATTCTTTAGATTTCTCATGATAACAGTTTTATTTATTCATACGTAAATTTATAATTAAAGTTACAAAAAAGCAAATATTTAACTGTCAATTATTGCAACATATTGATAATAAATCATTTTATTGTCAAAACCCTGCAATAAAATATTTTTACTATTTTATGTAACTAAAATTTTTTATTTACGTATTTATAGCAAATAAGTATATTGCTTATAATATGTGTAAGTTATGTTTATTTGTTGAAATCTTTGATAAAAAGTATGCCTGATATTTAAGGTTATGTAAAAAGATTTTGTAAAAGACTTGGAAATTAGAAAAATGTAATTTAACTTTGTATTGAAAATTAAAATATTTATTAATGAAAAATTTAGTTAATATATTGGTACATCAGCCCCAACCGCAACATCATCCACAAGAGATGCTGGACAGGGGAAAATTATATTTTATCCAATATAATTAATTATTTAGGATTAACTTGATTTTAAAGCCCTGTTCAGCAAATGAGCAGGGTTTTTTGTTTTATAGTAAAACTGATAGAGAGACTAAGGTAGCAACCATGTTTTGGAAACATGGGGTAGTCAGTCCGATTCTGACCTATCAGACAATTCATTGATAAACATCGAGAATGTAGTGTAACCCGGTAACACGGAACATTTGGGATGTTCAGTAGGCGTTCAAATCGCACATCCTCGACATATTTCCCTATGGTGTAATTGGTTAGCACAATAGTCCTTGAAATTATAGGTTCAAGTTCAAATCTTGATAGGGGAGCAAAATATATGGTGAATATGTTGTAATGGTAGCATTAGTGGATTGTGACCCCACAGGTTTCGGTTCAACCCCGAATATTTACCCTTTGCTTTGTGAGGTAATAGGCAGCCTACAACTCCCTGAAAGTTGTTGTTTGGGTTCAAATCCCAACAGAGCATCTAATAATATATGTATGTAATTTAATTAACAAAACTTTCCGGTGATGGAAAGAATGTGAGTTTGAATCTCACCAAACATATATTATTTACTTAACCTGCCCCATTTTACTGTTCTGACGGTAAAATTTTGTTTCTTTATAGTTTAACCACAAAATTTTTTAATTTATTAAAGGAATTTACTGTTATGACAGTAAATTTTTTATTTTTCTGTTTTACCTAATTTACTAACCTTTCCGCATATAGTGCATTTTACTTCTCTTGTCTCAAAATCAACTTCATGGACAGTAGTTATTGCTTCACATAATTTACTAAGTTGCTCTTTAAATTTGTTTCTACATTCTCTACTATCGCATGTTTGTGCGAATATCATTTTTCTCATTTATTATTTTTCAAGTAGTAAATTTTTTTAATTACAAATATAATACTAATTTATTTCACGTGAAACATTTACCATTTATTAATTCTACATTTTGATTTTACACTTCTAACTTTTGCTGGCATAAAGCAATGGCAAAGTGGACACATATAAGTAGATGTCAATTTATCACAACCTAGACAAATTTTTAATCTTTCTTTTGCTATTTTTTCAACTTGGGGGTTAGGAAATGCGTAGTTTTTCCACCCACTGATTATTTCTTCGAACTTATCCAAAAAATCCATTAATATTATTTTAATCTAATATTTTATGTATAATTCTTCCACCAATAGAAATTATATAATTATATGCTGGATTATTTTTTAATTCAATTTCAGCATTATGTAGTGCTTCTCGTTGAGTAAAAGGATAATCATATATTCTTAATTTTTGTATTCCACCAATAAAAGAAGTATCAAAATTTTGTTCAATTAATAAATTATTTTTAGTTGAATCCTGATTTAATTTATCTGAAGCAACATAATTAAAATCATCTATATATAATATAAAATTATCATATAAATTTAGAGTTGATTCTATTAAAATACCAGCAAAAACCAGTTGTACTTCACTATTTTTTTCAGTTTGAAATTTGAATTGTATTGTCTTCCAACTATTTTCCCCTGTAGTATTTCCGGTAATTACAAGAGGTTTTTGATATTCAATATCAGACAATACATTAATTACGGTATTACCAGTATCATATACTGCCAATTTAATTGAGCTATAAACAAAATAATTATTCTTGTCATATTTTTTAAATATTCCAGTATCATATATTTTTGTGGTTAAAATATAATCTCTATTAGATAATACTTTAATCGGATTTTTAAATTTAATAAAATAACTAGTTAATGTTGTACCAGTATTTCCGGTATGTTTTATTTCTAAAACAGTTTTTGGTATTTGAATAATAGGATTGCATTCATCAATAGTATAAAAAGTAGTGGTATTAGCGGTTAAAATTATATTAAATGAGTTATATGTACCTCCAGTATCACCAGTATAACAAGTATTATCAACAAGAGGATTGTTAATAATTTCTAAATTATCTTCGATATAAGATTGAGATTCACCACTGTAAAGTATATGTTTTTCAATATCATAGTGCCATGAATGTTTTAAACCAAATGACCCACCACCCCAAGAAATTGAATATGGCACTCCTATTTGTTTTTCTTTATCATTATATAATCCTCTAAAATAATATTCATCAAAATCTTTTATTTTCCAAAACAAACTTCCATTAACATATATTGCAAATTCTCCCTTTCTTCTTGGATAGCATAATGCTTGTTTTTCAGTAATAATTTCATAAGGTCTAAAAGTATGGTTTATCATAGTCCAACCAGTATATTTTATTGTATGATCAGATTTTTTTGTAACAATAATACCATTTTCGTCAATATATTTTAATCCAATTTTTTTATCGGTATCTAAAAAAAATGCAATTACATTGTTTTTTAAATTATCTATCATTGGTTTAGTTTCTGGCATTAATATAGTTCGATCTTCCCATGATGAAAAAGCTGGTTTTATTTTTTCTTTATTCTGATATGAAATTAAATAATTATCCTGACTTGTGGTAACACCAGAAAATCCTGTTGTAGTAGTTATAATAGTAACTGGTATACTTACAACTCCACTTGTAGTTACTATTTTTTTAGTTGTAATTATTTCTTTAGTTTCTCCTGAAAAAAATAAATTATATTTATCTTCAGCTCGTGTACCCATCATATAAAAAATTCCATTGTTAAATGAATCTGGTGTAATATATAATAGTGTTTCTATTGTCAATCCTTTTGCATATCGTGCTGGTAATAATTCATAACTATAATCTTGTAATTTAAAAAATCCTTGTAAATATCCACCATCAAGTAAAAAATAATTACCTGTTAATCCACTTGTAACTGCACTTATAGGATATAAATCATATTGTGTTTGTCCGCTAAACGGAGTAAAACTATTATTATATCCTACTCTATATAATGTAAAGTTAATATCTTTTGGTGCAAATGTAATTCCATTATATATATAATTAATTCTTCCATTATCATATGCAGTAAGACCAAAGTCTAATAGATTTAAGTTATCAACTTTTACATTTTTCCATTGACTAATACTAGTAGAAGTAAAACCCGTGTTTAAATTCCATGATCTTAAATCGGTTAAATCTATTTGGATAGCAAGACCATTGGTAATAATATCTTTCAAGCAATTTAAATTCATATTGTAGCAATTTTATATAAATACGAATGTATTTGAGCTATTGCTACGTATTTATGAAAAAGTATATCTAACCATGAAAAAAACAAATAAAGATTTAATTTTTGAACGGATGGGACTTAGTTCACCCAAATTTGAAATGAAAATTCCAGTTAAGGAAACTAATAAAGAAATATATGATATGGCAAATGCTAATGCAATTGTTCAAAAAGAAGATACTAATTATCCTGAACAAGCTGGTTCGGCTAAAGGAATTATTGAAGTTTTAGTTAGTAATATTGAAGAAACTATTAAATATATTAATGAAATTTATATTAATTTACCAAAAGAAAAACATGATCCCACTTGTATTCAAAAACAAATAACTGATTTAGGTAATATTAAAAAAAGACTATTTTTAAATTTAGAGAGAGCAAGAAAATTTATTGGTCAATAACAATGGGTAAATTTAAAATATATATTAAAGAAAACATTCTGGTTAAAGAAAAAAATAGCTCACCAAATAGTAACATACCTAATGGTAATAAGATAAAACCTAAATTAAAAAAGAAATCAAAAAGTTTTGATAAAATAATAGGAGAGGTTATTGATCCAAATACTATTGATGTTAATAATCTTGCTAAGAAAAATGAACTTTCACCTGATATTTGGGATTCAGAAGATAAAATGAATCCTGAAGTAAGAAATATATTATTAAAAAATGCCCTTGAATTTCTTAAATTTTGTAAACTAGATACCGTTAAATTTAAAGACATTATTTTAACCGGATCACTTGCCAATTATAATTATAATGATAATTCGGATTTAGATGTTCATGTTTTAATGGATTTTAGTCAAATTTCTGACGATACTGAATTAGTTAGTGATTATTTTAAAACAAAAAAATCTCTTTGGGCAGATAGATTGCCAGTAAAAGTTAGAGGTCATGATGTTGAGGTTTATCTTCAAGATATTAATGAGACACACACAACTACTGGAGTATATTCTATTTTAAAAGATAATTGGTTAACTAAACCGATTAAAGAAATGATTGCTATTGATGTTAAAAATATACAGTTAAAATCATCGGATATTATGGATGCTATTGACAATTTACAAACTTCAAATAATATTGATGATATTGCAGAAAAATCAGAAGCTTTAATGGAAAAAATAAAAGAATATAGAAAAGCAGGTCTACAAAAGGAGGGAGAATTTTCGACAGAAAATCTTGTCTTTAAAATTTTAAGAAATTCTGGTTATTTAGAAAAACTTGCCGATTTAAAATATGATGAATTAAAAAAAGAATTAACTCTTGAAGATTTAAATACTAATATTGAAAATGAAATATACCATTAACGAAGAACAATATAGAAATTTAATCATTAAGAAAAAACAAGATAAAATTGCAAATAAAATTCTTGAAAAAATTCAACGAATAAAAAAGAATCTTAATGAAGGAATACTTATTGAAGAAGGAATTACTACCGTTTTAAAAGAATATTTAAAAAAGAATCTTTTGACTACTCCAATTATTCGTAAATTACTTGCCAATAATATTAATGAAGAACAATTAGCAAAAGCAGGGATTCCAAGTAATAAAATTAGAATTTTGCAATTTTAAAAGTATTTATAAAAAAGTGTAATTAAAAAAAATAAATTTTAACTAAAATTATAATAAAGAAATGGGAAATCCATCAAAAGAAAGTTTCTATAAGAGACTTAGAGAGTTATCAGACGTAAAGAGTGCCGTTAAAGAAACTAATCAAGGAGCACAAGGAACATTAATTGATTTTAATAGATCAAATGACGGAACAGCATATGGAGTTGTAAAAGAAAGCCATCATTATTTTATTAAAAAATCTACTTCACAAGGAGAAAAACTTAATGAAACGGATTTTGTATATATTGGTGGTTTACAAAACAAAAATGAATATAGATATGAATCACTTGGTGAAGCAGAAAAACAAAGAAATTTTTATGTTCAATCATTAAATGAAGCATTTTCTTTACAACCAAAAAAAAGTGCTGACCAAACTAATAAATCAACTATTCCAGAAAAAATAGAAAATCCATATAAATATATAAAAGGAAGAATTTCTGAAAATAAAAAAGCAAATAAAGAAAATCTTGAAAATAAATTTAAATCTACTCTAAAAGAAAATACTGAGCAAATTAAAAAGAGAACAGGTCTTATGCCTGAAACGGCAGAACATGCAATCAAAAAAGCATTGGGTAAACTAAATGAAGAAGAAATTCTTGCTACTGCCGATTCTAAAATAAAAGATGTTGACAGACTTGATAATAAAACTAATTTTGAAAAGGGGCAATCTACTGCATTAAATCAGGACGATAACCAGAAAAAAGCAGATAAAGCACAAGCAAAAGATTCTGTACCAGCAAAACCAAAAACAAAAGGTTCAATAGCTGTTAATGCTTCTGATAAACCATTAAAAGAAGGTGAATCGTTAATTGTTGCAGATTCACAAATAATTGCTGGAGATTCTCCTGCAAATGAAATTAATCAAAAACATGAACCAGCACAAGCACCTATTAATGATGAGAATGCTAAAAAAGAAGCAGATAAACATGATGCAAAAGGAAAAGGTAGTACTGTAGATAATAAACCAAAAGAAGAAAGTGAAACAGAAGATGTAGTTGCAGAAGGAAAAGCAATGTCAACAGAAGATTCTTTGCAAAAAGATGCTGATGTTATTGCAAATAGTAAAAAAGTAACTGAAAAACCTAAAGCTCCATATAATTCATATAATCAACCCGATAAAGGACAAAAAGAAAAAAAGGGAACTCCATTAAAAACAGAACCATCAAGAAAAGATGTGGTTGCTGAACCTTTAAAAAAAGATGTTGTTGCTGAAGCAGATGAATTTTGGAAAAAATCTACAGATCAAAAAGAAAAAGATATTATAACTGCCGATTCAAAAGAAAAACAAACGGATGCGGTTGCAAATAAAACAAAAACTGATTTACCAAAAAAACATGGAAAATCTGAAATTGTTGCAGATTCAAAAGAAAAACCGAAAGATTCGGTTGTAAATAAAACAAAAACCAATCTTCCTAATCCAGTATTTGAAGCAGAAAAAAAAATAAAAGAAGGAGAAGATTTAATTACAGCAGATTCACAAGAAAATCCTGAAGATTCTGTTGCTAATAAAACAGAGGTTGATTTACCAAATCCGATTTATGAAGATGATAAAGTAAATAAAGAATTAGATAATGCATCAAAAGCATTGGATGATTTAAATGTTGCCGATGTTGGTAGTGAACAACAACCATCGCCAGATGCAGTAGTTGCACCGGAAGCTGGTGTTGAAGGAGGAAATCCTGAAGATAATATGCCACCATTAGGTGCGGATACTGGTGAAGAACCAGATGCTACGGCAACACCAGAAACTGGAGTAGAAACGGGGAAAGAAAGTGGTGATACTGAAGATTTATTAACAAAAGAAATTCAAAAACTTGTTGGAAAACTTGGTGAAAAAGTAAGAAATGCCGATCTTACTCCTGATCAAACAAAATCATTTATGAATTCAATTATTGCTGCATTCAAATCTGATTTAGGCGAAGTTGATGTTGAAGATCGTAAAGAAATGTCTGATAAAGTTCTTAAAGCACAAGCTTCATCAATAGAAGGTGGTGAAAATGAACCTGAAGCAGGGATAGAAGGTGGTGAAGAACAACCATCTCCCGAAGGAGGGTTAGAAGGTGGCGAAGAACAACCAGCAACATCAATATCTCCTGAAGGGGGAGCTCCAACACCAGCAGGTGCTGAAAATGCTAATCCTGAAGCTAATGATGCTATTGATCAACAAATTAATAAATTACAAACTAGTGAAAAGGGTAAAAAAGTTGGTGAAAATAAAAATGCTATAGATGATGAAACTTCTGAATGTTCAGAATGTGGAACATTTGAAAATTATGCCAAATCAAGAGGATATAATCGACTTAATGAAGGTGAAGGTTCTGGAATGGAAATTGCAAATTTAATCTCCGGTTTTGCAAACGCATATAAAGATGGTAAAAATGATGGGGATTTTAAAGCTGTTGCAGTTTTTTTAAGTCCAAATGTTGAAAAAGAATTAAATGATTATGGTCATGAAGATTATGTTGAAAAAGTAAAACCTTTTGCAAAAGAACTTACCGATGATCAAAAAGTTGATTTTGGAAATTTTGAACCTCAGCCACCTGCTGAAACTGATATTGAGCCTGAAGATGAAGAACCCAAAGAAATTGAACCTGAAGTAAATGAACCTGAAAGTGAAGAAAGTGTACCAGAAAAAGAAAATACTGAAGAAAGCAAGGAAAAAAAAAATAAAAAAATAACTGAAGGAGAAGAAATTAACGAATTAGGTTGGAGAGATATTAAAAATTTTGGTGGAGCTCTTGCAGGAACAACCAAACAATATGGTAATCAGGCACAACAGGGAGTAATGAATAAAGTTCAACAGGGTGTTGGAAAAGTAAAACAATTCGGACAAGACGTTGCACAAAACGTAAAACAGTTTGGACAAGGAGTTAGTCAAACATGGAATAAAAATTTAGCAAATAGCATGGTTGCAGATATTCAAACCGATGCTGCAAAATTAGGTGATACAATTGCTAAATTTAATGAAAAAGCAACAAAAGCAGGACAAAAACCAATTCCAATTCAATCAATCATGATGCAAATTCTTAATCAAATAAAAAGAGGAGGAGGAATTAATCTTTCAAACAGAAGATTTGAAAGTGAAAAAATTGGTGAGGATACTGTTTTTGCAAAACCACCACAAACATTAGCTGCTGGTACTATAAAAAATAACGTTACTGAAGGTGAAGAATTGATCAGAAATTATGTAAAATTAAAATTAGAAGAAAAGATAGGAAAAAGAAAACCTTCCCTTAATGAAGGAGAAAAATCTAAGACTATTAAAGTACTAGATAAATTAATTGATGAACAATGGAATCTTTACAAAAATGAAATGAAAAAAGTAGATGAAAAATGGGGTAAGGATGTTAAAATAAAAAGTACTGGTGAACATGCGGGTAAAACTATTGAACAAATAAATAAAGAATTGGAAGCTCTTAAAAAAAGAAGTGAAAAATATCAGGAAAAGGGAGAAAAGGTTCCTGAAGAAATAAAAGAAAAGGAAGCTGAATTAAATTTTGCTAAAAGATCAAAACAAAATTGGAAATAAAATAAATTTTTTAAATGGAACATACTCCGGAAGATTTGAAACTCATATATGTTCTGAAAATTGGATATAATTCTAAAGGACAGGGACTATATGAGTTTGTTTTTTCAAAAGACCCTGATAACATTGATATCGAAGGCTGGAATTGGGATACTTCTCCTGCTTGTGATAATGCAATACCACCTACTGATGATCATGTTGATGAAATTTTTTCATTAAAGACAGATAGCTTTGATTTATTTTGTTTACATGAAGCAGTAGATAGACCATATATACATGGTTACTATAATATACATTGTTTAGCATATGAAGATTTAGAAAGTGAAAATATAGATACTAAAAATATTGCTGATTATGAAAATATTTTTGATAAAAATTTAAAGTCTTCCACAAATAATGATGATGTCCCTTTACTTGTTTTTCATTATAGAATGACATTAAAAGATGTTGAAGATTTATTATATGAAAGAGATATTATTTTAAAAGGAAATGAATTTTTACAATCAAAAAATATTAAAATAAAAACTTAAATATTATTTTTAATTTTATACCCGTTCTGGTATAATAAGATAATTAATAATGATTAATATACCTTTTCGGGTATAAAATTTAAAATCCACTTATATAAGTGGTTTTTTTGTTAAGTATTTATAATAAAAAATATGTCTAAAGAATTAATAGATGATGATGACGATATCATTGAAGAAAGTGATGATAATAGTAATGATGGTGGAGTTGAAAATTTACCAATAATTCCACTTAATGATGATATTGAAAGAAAAAAGGGAGAAGCTATAAGGAAAGAAGTTGAACTTCGTAAAAAAACAGCTCCTCTTATTGCTATTGTTAAAACTATTGATGGTATTGAAAAACCAGTTACTGAATTAAATGGGGAAGAAAAACAAATTGAAATTATTCGTTGTAAAAAAGACCCCGTTTATTTTATTGAAACATATTTTACAATTTTTGATCAAACACAGGGTGATGGTGGTAAAATTGTTAAATTTATATTATTTGATATTCAAAAAGATTTAATTAGTTGCTATCAGAAATATCAACTTAATGTTGCAAATAAATATCGTCAAGCTGGTATTTCAACAACTACATCAGCATATATTGCTTGGTATATTGCATTTAGTGATCATCGAAATGTTGCTATTGTTGCAGATAAATTGGAAACGGCAAGAGATGAAGTGATGTATCATAGTGTTGAATTTTTAAATGCTTGCCCAAAATGGTTAGTACCACAACCAACAATTAAAGATACTCAAAAATATAAACACTATGATAATGATTGTCAATTACGTGCTTTTGCTTCAACATCTCTTCGTGGTTATACACCTACATTATTGTTTTGGGATGAAACTGCATGGGCAGAACGTGGAGATAAATTCTGGACCGCTGCAAGACCTGCTGTTTTAAACACTGGTGGTAAAGTAATCTTTGTATCATGTGTTACAAAAGATACATATATTTTTACAAATAAAGGTATAAAACAAATAAAAGATTTTATAAAAACAGAAGAATTGGGTGCACATTTTATTAATAATATTAATTTATTAGGGATTAATAAAACAAGAAAAACTAATATCATTTTTAATAATGGATATGTAAATACATTAAAAATAAAAACGTCATATACCGAATTAGAATCAAGTGAAAATCATAAATATTGGGGATATAAATTAAAAGATAATAAATATGATTGGTATAAAGCTTCTGAATTAGAAATTAATGATTATGTATCGGTGCAAAAGGGGATGAATATTTGGGGAAATAATAATGATTGTTCAGATTTTAAACCAACGGAAAATGGTTACATAAAAAATATATTTAAACCAATTAAAATAACACCAGATATTGCATATTTAATAGGTTTATATATTAGTGAAGGTTCTGGAAATATAAGAAAAAATAAAAAAAATAAATTTTATGGTATAACAATTAGTTGTGGAGATGATATATCCTTTATATTAAAAATTCTCAATATGCCCTATTATTTGCATGATGACAATATACACTATAATATTAGTTCATTAAATTTTTCTGAATTTTTAGAATATTTAGGTTTTGATTTATCAAAAAGGGCACCAAAAAAAATAATACCATCAAGACTATTAGAAATGCCAAAAAAAAATATTGTTGCTATGTTGCAAGGTATTATGGATGGTGATGGTTGGGCATCATATAATGTACCAAATAATTCAATAAGAGTTGGTATTGGATTATCTTCAAAAGAACTAATTAATCAAATAAGAATAATATTTAATAATTTTGGTATTTTAACTGAATATCATGAAGTATTAACACCAATAACAGAAAGAGTAAAGGTTGAATCAATGCAATATAGAATAGTTGCAAATGCTGAATATGCTAAAAAATATTTTGAAGAAATTGGATTTAGATTAAAAAGAAAAAAAATAATTATAAATAATTACAATATTACTAAAATAGGTCATATTGGAGTTAAAGATAATATTCCAAATGGTACTCAAATAATAAATGAAATATTTAAACAAATAAAATATTATGGTTTGTATGATTATTTGGATAATAATGATATTAAAATAAAAGAAATTATTCATAATAAAGTAAAAATAATAAATCCCTCTTCAAGAAAAACCATATTAAAATTATTAAAATTAGAGAAAGAAAATATTTCAAAGGAATTGATAGATAAATTAAATTCAATAGTAAATGAAAATATTGTTTGGACTCGTATAAAATCAATAGAGAAATCTAAAAATTATACATATGATTTTTCAATGTCAAACGATAATGAAAAAGAAGAAAATGAATTTCATATGTCATTGATTTATAATGGATTAATTACACATCAAACTCCAAATTCCTTCGATCCGATTTTTTATAAAACATTCCAAAATGCAAGACTTGGTAAAAATAGATTTCACGCAATAGAGCTATGGTGGTATAATGATCCACGATATACTCGTAATAAAGATACGGGTGAATTCGATCTGGAATGGGTAAAAAATAAAGGAAAAGAAAATGAAATAAGAATTAAAGATGAACATTGGGATAATAAAAAAAGATTATCTATGGTTGATGATGGTTGGACTGCAACCTCTTCTTGGTTTGATGAACAGATTCTTGAATATAATGGTAATCTCAAACAAGTGGCACAGGAATTATTATGTGTATTTGGTGAAGCATTGATTACAATAAGAAATAAAAAAACAAATATTATTGAAACATTGAAAATTTCTGATTTTTATAGTAAATTTAATGAACAAAGTTATTTTCTTTTAGTAATAAATAAAGAATACGAAATATTAAATAGTTCTGGAAAATTTGTAAATTTTTTTGGTATTGAAAAAACATATAAAGATGTTGGTTATAAAGTAATATTAGAAAATGATATGTCAATTGTTGTTAGTGAAGATCATATTTTTTTAGCAAATGGGAAAAATATGTATGTTAAATCACTAATTCCAAATATAACATATTTAACAACAAATATAGGTGATTTTTATGTTAAAAAAGTTGAAATTGTAGATGGTTGTGATTTTTATGATATTGTTGATTCTGAAGATTGTGAATATTTTGCTAATGGATTTTTAAATCATAATTGTTCATTTTTAGGGTCTGGTGATAATTTTATTTCAGAAGAAAATATTAAAAGAATTGAAGAAAATGAAGTAAAAACACCAATTCGTCAAGAATATGTTGATTTGGAAATGTGGATTTGGGAAGACCCTAAACCGGAAGAAGAATATATTATGATATTGGACGCTGCTGCTGGGCATGGTGATGATTATGCTACAATTAATATATATAAAATAAAAGAAGTTATTGAAGATAGAATTGTTAAAATAAATGATAAATATAAAAAGAAAAGAGTAAGAACACATAAACTTGAACAAGTAGCAGAATATTACAATAGAGTCCTACCACAAACTCTTGGAGAAATAGCATATATATATGGAACAAAATATAATCAAGCATATGCTGTTGTAGATATTACTGGGGGTTATGGTGGACAAGCTATTGAAAAATTAATTGAAATTGGATATACAAATATTCATTATTCTGAAGTTACTCATAAACCAACTCGTGATAAATTATCCGGATATATTAAAGTAGGTACAAAAATATTACCAGATGGAAAAATGATAAACATTGATCTTGTTCCCGGATTTTTCGTTGGGGGGAATCGTGGTTCTATACTTACTGAATTTCAAAGGGCAATTAATATGCTAGATATTATTATTCGATCAATAAGATTAACTAATGAAATAAAAACATTTATTAATGTTCCGGGTACTCGTGTTGCCGATCATAAACGTTCTTTTCATGATGATTCATTAATGGGTAGTGCTTGTGGTGTTTATGTTGTTAATTACCAAATGACAAATTTTAAAAATTCACAAGCAAAAACAAAAAAAATGTTAGATGCTTATTTAAAATTAGAAGGCGATCAAGTTATGGTAAAAGTAATAAATACTGAAAATAGAAGTGAATCAACCAGAACTCCTGATTATCGTGTAACAAGAAATAATCCATATGGTGCAAATGCATGGTTATTCAAGAATTGGAGGAAATAAACTATTTATAACAAAAGAAAGTCTTTTTCAGAAAATTTAAGTATTTATAAAAAAATATAAAATATTATAAAATGGCAAATGAAATCAAAGGAAATAGAGGAACCATATATCAGCAATTAAATAAAATGCTGAATCTTGATGGTTTTGGATTTGCTGATTCTAATTTACAAAATCAAGAACCAACAACTCAAAATAGACCTAAAATTATCATAAAGGGTGATAGTCCACAAGATTTACAAAGAAAAGCATTAGAATTACAACAAAAACAAGAACTGGAAGGTAAATTCTTCCGTACTACTGATCGTGGTTTTCAAAAAGCAATGCAATATGAGGCAGCAAGATTGCCAGCGTATCTTGACTATGAAGGAATGGAGTATTATCCAATCATTGCTTCTGCTTTAGACGTTATAAAAGAAGAATGCACTTCAATAGGGCAAAATGGTAAAATGTTGAATGTATACTCAGATAAGGAAAGGATAAAAATTCATCTTGAAGAATTATTTTATGATATTCTAAATGTAAATGTTAACCTTCCTTTCTGGACTCGTAATACAATAAAATACGGAGATAATTTTTGTTATATTTTAGGTGAAAAAAAGAAGGGAATAGTTCATATTAAACAAATGGTTAATTATGAAATGGAACGTATTGAACGTATTGAGCATGGAAAAGCAACTATAAAATTTAAACAAAGACAAACCGGAGATGCATTTAATGTATTTGAAATAGCTCACTTTAGAATACTCGGAGACGACAAGTACTTACCGTATGGCTCTTCTATTTTAAATAAAATACGTAGAGTTTTCAGACAATTAATTATGGCTGAAGATGCAATGCTCACTTATCGTATCATACGTGCGGGTGAAAAACGTATTTTTAGAATTGATGTTGGAAATATTGATGAAGATGATATTGAACCATACATCCAAAAAATTGCAACAAGATTTAAAAAACAACAGCAAGTATATGGTGATACTGGACAAATTGACTACCGTTTTAATATACTTGGAAATGATGAAGACTTTTTTATTCCAGTTCGTAATGCAAATGTGCAAACTGGTATTGATACTTTACAGGGTGCATGTTTCGCTTTAGATACTAAAATTGAATTACTTGATGGCAGAAGTCTTTCATTAAATGAAATTATTAATGAATATGAAAATGGTAAACAACTATGGTCATATTCAATTAATCCTGATAATGGTTTAATAGTTCCGGGCAAAATTACTTGGGCAGGAATAACAAGAAAAAATACACAAGTTTTAAAGTTAACTTTAGATAATGGTGAAACTATTACATGTACACCTGATCATAAATTCCCAACTAAATTTAATGGAATTAAAGAAGCAAAAGATTTAACTATTGGTGAATCTATGTGGTCATTTAATAAGAAATTTGAAAAAATAAAAAATCAAGGAAATGAATATGAAATGATATATGATCATAGTTTAAATGATTGGATTTTTACTCATAAAATGGTAGATGATTATATTATAAAAATACCATTAAAAAATGGATATGTAAGACACCATATTGATTATAATAGATTTAACAACAATCCCGAAAATATAAAAAGATTATTATTTAGTGAACATTTTAAATTGCACGCAAAACAATCAATTATTGGTGGATTGGCATATAAGAAAAAATATAATGATGATGAAAACTTTAAAAGGGAAGTTAATAATAGATTAAATTTAAACAGAGAAAAATATCATAATAAATTAAAAAATGATGGTGATTTTAGAAATAAAATAATAAAAAAACGATCTAATTCATTTAAAAAATATTTCAACAATTTAAATGAAAATGAAAAAAATAAAAGAGCATTAAGATCAATAAATAATTCGATTAATTCAAGAAATAAATCGGTAGAAACATTTAATAGTAACCCAAATAAAAAGGAAATTATTAAATTAAGAGGATTATCAATTAGTAAAACAAAATCATTACCAGAAAATAGAAAAAAACAATCTGAAAGAGCAACGTTTCAATGGGAAAAT
>Ga0209777_10002554_pt1 | contig 23716 bp, 21 predicted proteins | sample FrelakmetHBP12HB_FD_187147 | JGI IMG/M metagenome (GOLD analysis project Ga0209777, IMG submission 187147) | Freshwater lake sediment microbial communities from the University of Notre Dame, USA, for methane emissions studies -HBP12 HB (SPAdes)... | ecosystem: Environmental > Aquatic >... | reverse complement strand
TGAAGGTACGGGAGTTATGACCGAAGTCTCGCAGGAATTCGAAATCGAAAATGGATCTCATCAGTGTTACTCTATTGATATCGTTCAATTTTTCTAGGGTTCAAAAAAAATTAACCGGACAGTAGTGATATCGATGTTAGAAAGATTGGGCTGGGATGAAACCGAGTTTATCGCCCATTCCGCAATCAAGTCAGCGATTGCAGCGGCACAAAAGAAGATGAACAAAAGGGCAACCGGAGATCTGGGAACACGCTCGGCAAAGGAGTGGTTCTATTACAACTATCCTGAATCAATTTCCTCAGCCCTATAGTTAAGCCGCAAACCGAACAATTTAGCGAATCGTGCTTGATTTCAATTGGTAAAGGTCAGTCAGTCCCCTTTTCCCATTGATGAACGACAGAGAACCCGGTGGGTCCCGAGAGAACCTCATCATATCTTGATCCGTTGAACGGTATTTCTGCGCGATCCCTGAGATCCAATTCTCATTGAAAAGGTTCTGGAAGGGGGGAAGCGCCTTTACGTAACCCACCTGAATTTAGGAGGAATGGCACCCACGAAGATCAGAAGGAAATGGCCGATAAGGCATGGCTTAACGAACATCCCATATCTTGAGGCTTTGCTTGACATTCAGCTTCGGTTTTCGTATAGTTAGCTCGCCTCCCCAAAAGTCCTTATTTCTAATATTTGTTGGAACGATATGGGGATGTTTTTCTCTATGTGAGGTCCCGCGCCAAGGCGGGCCAGGTTTTTTTTGTATTTCCATTGTCAAGGAGGAAGTTCCATGAAGCGACGTACTGTGTGTGTTGGGATGGTGGCGGTGCTTGTCCTGATCGGGTCCCTGGTTGTTCCGGCCTTTACGTGGGCCCAGAAGTTTGACTGGCAGATGCACAAGGGTACCTCAATCCGAGTCATGGCCAACAAGAACGCGTCCGGCGAGGCGATTCAAGCTCTGGTCCCTGATTTCGAGAAACTGACGGGTATCAAGGTTCAATATGAGACGTTCACGGAGGATCAGTATCGCCAGAAGGTCCTTTTAGAGCTGGCAGCCGGCACCGGAGGGGTGGATGCCATCCAAACGGCCACGGCCCAGGAGGGGTTGAAGTTCTGGCGGTCCGGGTGGTACGAACCGCTGGATGATTATCTGAAGAACCCGCGGCTCACCGATCCGAACTTCGATTTATCTGACATCAGCAAGCCCTCCCTGATGGGCAACACATACGATGGGAAGCTGGTGGCCCTGCCGACAACGCAGCAAACCACCATGCTTTACTACCGCAAGGACCTTTTTGAGAAGTACAAGATCAAGGTTCCCCAGACCTTGGCGGAGATGGAGGAGGCAGCCAAGAAACTCCACAACACCGAGGACAGTGGCCAGAAGATCATGGGCATCGTCCTCCGAGGCAAGAAGGCCGCCGCCACCTCGCAGTGGGCGCCCTATCTCCTGAGCATGGGCGGAAGCTGGCTCACGAAGGACGGGAAGCCCGCTATGAACTCCCCTGAAGCGGTTCAGGCCTTTGACCTCTACGGCCGGCTCCTCCGGAACTACGGTCCTCCCGGTGCTGTGAACTACCACTGGTATGAATGCGTCTCACTATTCGTCCAAGGTAAGGCAGCCATGTACACGGACGTCTCGAACCGTATCTTCTATTTTGAAGACCCGGCCAAGTCCCAGATCGTGGGGAAGGTTGGCTATGCACTCTTCCCGGCGGGGTCCGCTGGCCGCAAGCCGACCATGGAGGTCTGGTCCGTGGCCGTCGCCTCCAAGTCGAAGAAGAAGGAGGCCGCCTACCTCTTCGTGCAGTGGGCTGCCAGCAAGGAAAACATCCTCAAAATGCACCTGAAGGGGGCGCCGAGCGTCCGGGCCTTTGCCTGGAAGGACCCGAAATTTCTGGCCGATCAGAAGCACAAGGACTGGATCGAGGCCTCCCTCAAAAGTCTGGACATCGCAAGCACGGAATGGAACCCGCCGGTCGTGGCTGTCTCCGAGGTCCGGGACGTGGTCGGAGCGGTCATCGTCTCCTCCATCCTTGGGGAAAACGTCAAGGCCGAGGCGGACAAGGCCAACGCCGAGATGGCCAAGATCATGGAGAAGACGGAGGGGAAATAGATCGCGTATGGCGATCCGAGCGAAAGCCCAGTCGAAATCCTCACTGGCAGTGCAGACTCCCAGGACCACGGGGCTCAGGGAGTTCTTCGAGCGGCACTTCAGCCGGTTGGTGCCATTGCCGGCCGCAGTGACCATGGCCCTGCTCATCATCTTCCCGCTGGCCTTCAACGTCTACATGAGCCTGCACTCCTGGTTCGTGTCGAGCACGACACCTCCGCATTTCGTGGGCATCAAGAACTTCGTGGAGATCTTCGGGAAGGACGCGCGCTTCTGGAACGCCGTCTGGATCACAGTGAAGTTCACGGCGATAGGGGTCTTCCTGCAACTGGGGTTAGGACTGGCCATCGCTCTCTACCTGCACAGGGATTTCCGTGGTCGCGGGATCGTGCGGACCGTCATGCTGTTGCCCATGGTCTCGACGCCGGTGGCCGTTGCCTTGATCTGGGTGGTTATGTTTAACCCCAGCTTGGGGGTGCTGAACTACTTCCTGAGCCTCTTGGGATTTAAGCCACTCGTGTGGTTGGGGCACCCCCGGACGGTCCTCCCGTCCCTGATCCTCATGGATATCTGGAAGTGGACCCCCTTCATGGTCCTGATCATCCACGCCGGGCTGCAGTCGCTGCCCTTCACACCTTTTGAGGCCGCGCGGATCGATGGAGCTTCCCGCTGGCAACTGTTCCGGTTCATCACGCTGCCTCTCCTGCGACCGACGATCGCCGTAGCATTGATCTTCCGCACGATGGACTCCCTGAAAACCTTCGACACGATTTATGTTATGACCGAAGGCGGGCCCAACAATGCCTCCGAGATCCTGAACATTTACGTCTTCCAGACTGGGTTCAAGTATTTCCACATGGGCTACGCCTCGGCGCTGGCCGTGATCCTGGTCGTCTTCGTCTTTGCCGTGAATCTCTTCCTGATCCGTTTGCGGGAGCGATCGTGGAGCTACTGATCCCTTCCGCAAAAGAACGACGTGCCTCTCGAGCGTTGTCCACCGCCGGCTACTATGTCGGGGTGATCCTGATCTGCATCCCCTTTGTCTTCGTCTTTTTGTGGATGGCTCTGGGGGCCCTCAAGACCCAGGTCCAGAACACGGCCTCCCCGCCCGTATGGATTTTTGCCCCGACCTTTGAGAACTTCCGCAAGGTCTTCCTGGCCAACCAGTTTCTGAAGTACATCGAGAACAGCCTCATCGTAAGCGGGGGAGCGACCCTGCTGGCTCTTACCCTTGGACTTCCTGCGGCCCACGTCATTGCGCGGTACAGGCAGCGCGGCCTGGCATTGGGAATCCTGGTAGCGCGTATGGCGCCCCATCTGAGCTATGTCGTCCCGTTCTTCATCCTGTTCCAGAAGCTGGGGTGGATTGATACCTATGCCTCCATGGTCCTGTCCCACCTGGTCATTACGCTGCCCATGGTGGTCTGGATCATGATCGGGGCCTTCGAAGACGTGCCGCGGGAGCTGGAGGAGGCGGCGCGGATCGACGGCTGCTCCCGATGGCAGGTGTTGACGCGAATCTCGCTGCCCGTGTGCCTGGCCGCCCTGGCGACTGCCACGATCCTGAGCTTCATCTTCTCCTGGAACAATTTTATTTTTGCCCTGATCCTCACCGGGCCCGAGCGGCGCACACTGCCCGTCGCCGTCTTCAACTTCATCTCCGGCGACGAGATCGACTGGGGAGGTCTCTCTGCCGCCGCCACCCTGATCACCCTGCCGATTCTACTCCTCATCCTTTTCGTCCAGCGATACATCGTGAAGGGCATGACGGCCGGCGGCCTGAAAGGGTAGTCTGTGGCAAGATGAACGCGGGTTAGAGTGAGGGCAAAATCCCTTTCTGCGATGGCCTCAACTTAGCTTCCCAAGCCTGGTTCCGGGCTGGCGCTCGAACGGATGAGGAGGACACTACCGTATCTTGTGGTCGATTTTCGTTGACACACCAGTTACTATTTGTCATATTCAGCATACCGTAATGCGAGCTCTTACGATTCGAAACGGCCCCAGTGCTCCACCCCAGTGGGTCTCCGATTGGATACATTGTGATACTCATTCTGTTTTCTTCGGAAGCCGCCTGTCAGTCAGCCCCCTTGCTGCCAAGGCCGGGAAGGCCCTTTCACGACAGATGGGGGCTGAGGTAGAAGGAGCCCAAGGCGATTTCCGGGTGGAGCCAGGGTAGGTGCGCTTCAGGGAGGTAATCAAAAGAAGTGGAGGAAGAGGAATGATAACACGAGGGAAAAAGTCGGGAGCAGCGGATTCTCCGGAGAGGCGCCGTATCAATCTCACGGTGAACGGACAGCTTTACCAACTGGACACAGGGAAGGAGCTTGACAGGGTTGATCCTGCCGACACCCTGGCCCGTACACTCAGGGAGACCCTCGGTCTCGTGGGGACGAAGGTGTCCTGCGACAGTGGCGCCTGCGGATGCTGCACGGTGCTCATGGAGGGGAAAGCAATTCTTTCCTGTATGACATTGACCGTAGAGTGCGATGGAAAGAGCATCACAACCATTGAAGGCCTGAGTGACCCGGTGACGAGAAGGCTCGATCCCCTTCAGCAGGCATTCGTCGATCACACAGCCTTTCAGTGCGGGTTCTGCACGCCCGGCATCATCATGAGCGCAAAGGCCCTGCTCCAGGAGAATCCCTCCCCAACGGAAGAAGAGGTGAAGGAGGGGCTTTCAGGTAATTTCTGCCGATGTATCAGCCACTACCAGGTCGTGAATGCGGTCATGGCAGCATCCGGAAAGGTGAGGTGACGAGGATGGCGGAAGAATACCGATTCATAGGCAAGGCAACACCCCGAAAGGACGGGGCGGAGATTGTCACCGGCACGGCGCAATTCCTTGACGATATCAGGCTGCCGGGAATGCTTTATGCGAAAGTATTGCGCAGCCCCCACGCTCATGCGCTGATCAAAAGGGTTGATAAGGCTAAGGCTGAGAAGCTCCCGGGGGTTAAGGCGGTACTGACTTGGGAAGACGTCCCTGATTGGAAAGGAGGCACACCCAACGCTACGCGGGTCCTCGATCGTAAGGTCCGATTCGTGGGTGACGCGGTAGCCCTCGTTGCTGCGACAAGCGAAAGGATCGCTGCAGAAGCCCTTCGGCTGATCGACGTTGAATACGAAGTTTTGCCTGCTGTCTTTGATGTTGAGGAGGCTCTGGAGCCGGGCGCCCCGCAGCTATACGAGGAATTTCCCGGAAATGTCGTACCTCCGGGCGCCCCCTATTTTGGTCCCAACTGCCTGAAAGAGATTGTGATGGGAGACGTGGAGAAGGGGTTCAACGAGGCCGACGTCGTGACGGAAGGAACGTTTCGCTACGAGAATACACCGAACCCCATGCCGCCTGAGCCTCCGGGCGCAATCGCCAGGTGGGAGGAGCCAAACAGGATAACCCTCTGGGTGACCGACCAGGTTACCTACCGGCACAAGATCTACCTCGGCCGGGTCATCGGGAAAGAGATTGAAGTGAGGACTTTTGGAAATTTCTGCGGCAGCAGCTACGGATCGAAAGGCATGTCCTGGCAGTTACAGCTCCACGCCGCCCTGTTGAGCAGGGCAACCGGCCGGCCCGTGAAGCTCATCTTCACGAAGGAAGAACACCTCGCGGCCTTTACGCTACGGCCAGGTTCGCGTATGCGGGCCAAAGTGGGCATGACGAGGGATGGGACGGTAACGGCTGTGGCAGGGACATGGTTGATCGATACCGGTTATTATTCCCGGTCGACTCAGGCCCAGGTCGCCGTCGGCTGTGGCGAGGCCCAGATAGCTGTCCGGTGCCGCAACTGGAATCTGAAGCCGACCATCGTCTGCACCAACCGAAGCGTATCCGGCATCGTGAGAGGTTTTGGCGGTCAGGAACTGAAGTGCTGTCTCATCCCGCTTCTAAGCCTGGCCATGCAAGAGGCGGGCGTTGATCCCTTTGAGTTCTTCAAGAAGAATTACGTCAAACCCGGAGATGGATACTATTGGCGGAACGGTACGTGGTACGTTTACAGGGGCGTGGACTACTCAAAGGCCATGGACAAAGGCGCGGAACAGTTTAGATGGAAAGAAAAGTGGCGGGGATGGCTCAAACCGACTCGGGTGAGCGGGAGCAAAAGGACGGGAGTGGGTGTGGGAGTGCACGGGAATGCTGATATTGGCGAGAGTGCATCCGAAGCCTACGTCCGTCTCGACCCGGACGGCACCGCAAAGCTCTACTCCTGTTTGATAGAACACGGGACCGGCCTGCCAAGTAATATGGTAAAAATGGTAGCCGAGGTGCTCCAGTTGCCCATGGATCGCATCTCGTTGATAGCCTCGGACTCCCTTATTAGCCCCTACGAGTTCGGGCCTGCAGGATCAAGAGGGATTTTTGCCATAGGAAGCGCGGTCATCGCCGCGGCCGAAGACGCAAGGCGAAAACTTCTTGACCTGGCTGTCCCCCTATTGGGCACGGAGCCGGACCACCTGGAGACGGAGGACGGCGTGATCTTTGTGAAGGATCATCCCGAAAAAAGGATCCCCTGGGAAGTTGCAACAGGGCCTGATCGCACGTGCATGGGTTTCGGCCGGTACGAGGCCGACTTCACCTTCGCGAATTGCATGATGTCGTTCGTGGAGGTCGAGGTCGATATGGAGACGGGGAAAACAGAGCTTCTGCGCGTCGTCAATGCGACCGACGTAGGCCAGGTCATTGATCCACCCGGCCTCGAAGGTCAACTGAACGGGTGTCTCGGTTCTGCAGGGATAGATAGCGCCCTATTTGAGGAAACCATACGCGACAGGCTCACAGGGCATATGCTCAATGCCAACATGATCGATTACAAGTGGAGGACCTTTGCCGAACTGCCTTCGATCGAGAATGTGATCCTGGAAACACCTTTTCAGACCCATCGCTTCCATGCCATAGGGGTTGGCGAGGTCGCAACTGCGCCCGGTCCCACTGCCGTGCTCATGGCTGTTTCCAACGCAATAGGGGTCTGGTTGCATAGTTATCCGGTGACACCCGAGAAAATACTCGAGGCTCTCGGCAAGGTGCCGACCGGGGTACGCAAAGGAGGTGCGGCATGAGGTCTTTCACACACATCAACGCCCATACTGTGGATGAAGCCTGCTCTCTGCTCCGGAGGTACAGGGGCAGAGCTGTACTGAATGCAGGCGGGACAGACCTGTTCTCCACGCTGAAGGGAGAGAACCTCCTCGAGTATCCTGAAGCGGTCATCAATATCAAGACGATCGCCGGCCTCGAATACATCAAGGAGGACCGTGATGGGTGTAAGATAGGATCACTGACAAAGCTTTCCGATATCGCCGGCTCGCTTCTTGTCAAAGAACGATACAGGGTCCTTTGGGAAGCTGCTCGTTCTGTAGCAACGCCCCAGATCCGCAATGCAGCCACCCTCGGCGGGAACCTGTGCCAGGATGTGCGCTGCTGGTACTACAGGTATCCGGGCCGCATAGGCGGACCGATACGCTGCCTCCGGAAGGGAAGCGGACCGTGTTTGGCCGTCAAAGGCGACAACCGGTACCACGCGATCCTGGATGGAAAGAAATGTTTTGCCATATGCCCTTCAGATACTGCCGTTGCATTGGCCGCGCTGGATGGACAGATCACTATTGCCAATCCAAAGGGTGAGAGAAGGCTGGCAGTCGGGGAGTTCTTCGGACCCCTGGGGAATGCCTTGAACAGAGATGAGATGGTGACCGAAATTCACGTCCCTGAGGTCCCGACTTTCGCAAAACAGACTTTCCTCAAGTTCGTCCTGCGGAAGCCTGTTGATTTCGCCATCGTAAGCGTCGCCTGTATCCTATCTACTGACGGAGCTATGTGCTCGGATGCTCGGATCGCTCTCGGAGCCGTGGCCCCGGGCCCCATACGTGCGAGCAAGGCCGAAGAAGTCATCAAAGGGAGATTCATTGGCGAACCTACGGCTGCGGAAGCCGCAAGGCAGGCACTTGCGGGCGCAAGGCCCCTCAGTATGAACGCCTACAAGGTTGAGATTGCCAAAACGCTCGTGAAAAGGGCCATATTGGGGGTTGTCTAAGAAATTCAAATTCTACATACGTTCGGCTAACATATATAGAGAGTGGACATTTTGGAAGTGTTTCCACTCCCCCTCAAACAATAGGCTGGACGATACACCTTGCCACGCCGGACCAGAGGCCCTGGATATCCTCCAGAAATATTACGCGGGCCTGAAGAAGAAAAGGGATACTTAACTCCATCGGCATACGGCCAGATAACCCGTCCGCGGAAATAGCTTGATAAATTGACCATCTACCCGGCAAGCTTCGAAGAAGCAAAAGACCTCTCGAGGAGTATCCATCAAATGCTTTTCACGAATACCATCGACTTGATTCTTTTTCTTTGTTTCGGGTTCATTTTTGGGATGCTCACCGGATTTTTCGGAGTGGGAGGCGGGTTCCTGATTACTCCCGTTCTTAATATATTAGGTTTTCCAATGGTGAAGGCTATCGGGACGAGTTTTGCTGTAATCGTGGTGAATACCCTCGTCGGTGCCGTAAAACACTATCGGCTTGGGAATGTCGATTTTAGATTAGGCGTCCTTCTGGGTCTGGTCAGCATCATCGGCGTGGAACTGGGCAAGAGGCAAGTATTCTATTTGGAGAGACTGAATCTCGCCGGACCCTATGTGAGAGGAGCCTACATCTTCGTCCTGTTCCTCATTTCCATTTTGATGTTGGGGGAATATTACCAGAATATAAGACCGAAGAAGGGAAGGTCGAACATTGAGATAAAAGGGATGGAAGAAAAGAAAGGTGCGCTGGCACTATGGATTTCCCGGCTCAAGATTCCTCCGACGATCTTCCTTTCTCCTTCAGGAGCGGATTCGATTTCGATTTGGGTCATCCTTGCGACGGGGGTATCTGTTGGTTTTATCTCAGGTTTTATGGGAATTGGAGGCGGGATTATTGTTGTCCCTCTCATGATCTATGTCATGGGGATTCCGACGATGATGGCCGTTGGAACGTCCCTCATCAGCACTTTTTTTGCATCCTCTTATGGAATGATTGTTTACGCCATTGCTGGAAAGGCTGAATGGGTTTCCGTTCTAATCATCCTCGCCGCGTCCGTTGTGGGTGTTCAGGTTGGAGTCTACGCGACCCAATACATACCGCCGATGAAGATTCGGTTTCTCTTCGCACTTTTCCCGCTGTTTGTTGCCCTTTCCGTTCTTCTGAAACAGATTGAAATGGTGACTGCAAGCACCTGCCTTGTCGGTGTCTCCGCTTTGATTCTCTCCCTCATCATCCTACTCGTCACGGTCAGGAATCGCCTGGCCCAACCCTCATCGGAAAGAAAACATAAGATTTAAATGCTTTGTAGCTTCCAGGCTGGGGAGTCGAAGGATTGACTTCTCTCAGCGATTTTTGGTAAACTGCTATCAAACATGAGGCCCCCGATTGATCGCCTTTAATTACAAGAAAGGTATAAAGGGCCAAGCAGGGGTGAGGACCGGCTTGCCCGGAAAGGATCAGAAGGAATAGGCAGAGGTGAAATGGAATGGAAACGGATCGCAGGGGGCATACTCGATTCTTGGTCCAGGATGATGTGCTTGTTGCACTCCCTGACGGATTCACGAAAATTGGGAAGGCGAAAGATATCGGTAGAGGAAGGTTATCCTTCGACCATATCTATGAAAACTCAACCGTGGAAGTCCCGAAGGCACACGTCTCTCCCATCGATGATTCAGATTCTCAGGTTCCATCTTCTACCCCCCTTCTATCCGGACCCCGATTACCCGATGTATTCCTATGTCTTGTGGTCGATCTTTCTTGACAAACTACTCCCATTTTTGATTTACACGATCCCCAAGCAAGGTCTTACCATTAACATTGTGAGCAAGCTGCGGTGAGTACCCAGCGTTCGCTTTGATGCTCGTGTCTTCGCAGCAACTCTCGCAAATGGCGGCGCAAGGCTAGGCACGGCTGGCGGCAGAGGCTGCCTGCAAAGGCACGCTGAACGAGGACCGAGCGCTGCTCCAGCGCTTGCGTGCGGTGGCGGGTCGCATGCACCCGAGTTCCTGAGCGGCCATCTGTGCGTTGAATCGGCCAAAGGTAAGGGAACAACCGTTCGTGCATCATGGCTATTGAGCGGGAATAATTGATCGCCAATGAACCGCCTCTTGGGGGGGTCAGTATCTGCCATCCCCGGAGCCTTTTTCAAGGCCCAAAAACTTACTGTTTGAGGACAAAACAGAGACATTTCCCTATTCTTTTCAGTGGCTTACGTTTGGCAAGATATGTTTAACTTCAGAACCTGAAACCACCGGAATCTGGGACTGTGGAGCACTTCCCGAAGTCTTGTTTTTAGAGTCTCCCAAAGAATACAACATTCCCTAATGCAAATCTTCAATTTTGGCCAGAAAATGGTAGCAATGGGGGGAGGCTTGACAGGAGGCAAATTTCCTCTTGACTATTCATATGGATAAGAGTATTTTTTAGTTCTTGTTTCTCTCCATAGCCAGGTAAACTCAACAACCTAACCCTTAACCTTCTGGAGGGAAGTATGAGAAGGAGTTTCCGGAAGATGCCCATAACGATAGGCTCCGGGAGGATTTGACTATCCATTTGGAGGCTTTCTTTCTTTACGAAATGACTTTCGAGAATACGCGTTCTCGGAAACTAAACGGAAGGAGGAGTGTTTTATGAAAAAGGGATTTTTAATGTTGGTCATTCTGGCGCTTGTTTTGTTCAGTTTCGGTCCGGCCTTTACGGCCACAGACAAGGACACCGTCGTGATCGTTCAGGGTGTGGATCCCACCACGATGGACCCCCACAACCACATGGAGACCCCGGCCTGGAATCTTCATATCCAGCTTTTTGACACTCTTCTCCGGAGAGACTCCAACATCAAGTTAGATAAACTCATCGCGGAGTCGTACCGGATCGTCAATGACAAGACCTGGGAATTCAAGATCCGCAAAGGCGTAAAATTTCACAACGGCGAAGATTGCACCGCAGCAAACTTCAAATTTTCCCTGGAGCGCATGGCCGACCCCAAGAACAAGCTGAGACAGACGGCCTTCCAGGGGGTCATCGAGAACGTCGAGGTCCTCGATGATTACACCTTTCGCATTCACACCAAGAAGCCCTATCCGGTCATGGATGCCATCCTGGCTATATACGGCCAGCCGCTTCCTCTGAAGTACTTCCAGGAAAAGGGCCCGGAGCACTTTGCTTCCAACCCCATCGGGACCGGACCTTATAAATTTGTCCGCTGGGTGAAGGATGATTATATCCTTCTCGAGGCCAACGAAAACTATTTCCGCGGGGCGCCCAAAATCAAGAAGGTCATGTTCCGCCCCATTCCCGAAGCCACCACCCGCGTTGCCGCCTTGCAGACCCAGGAGGCCGATATCGTCACCAATATCCCCCCCCATCTCGCGCAAATGATGGACTCGAAGGGACGCTCCTTTGTCTCAAAGGCCCCCAGCGTGCGGGTTATCTTCATGGCATTTGACACCACCAAGCCAGGGCCCCAGGCCGACAAAAGGGTGCGCCAAGCCATTGCCATGGGGGTCAATATGGAGACGAACATCAAGAAGATCCTGGACGGGAACGGCATCCGCCTGGGGTCCCCCCTGACCGAAAAACATTTCGGCTACGATCCCTCCGTCAAGCCCTATGACTACAATCCTGAAAAGGCCAAACAACTGCTGGCCGAAGCAGGATATCCCAACGGGTTTGATTTCGTCATTAATTCCCCCACCGGACGATACTTGAATGACAAGGAGATGGCCGAAGCAGTTGCCGGAGACCTGGGTAAAATCGGCATTAGAGCGACTGTCAAGACCTTTGAGTGGGGGCATTACATGAACACTATGATGTATGGACACAATGCCAGCCCTGCTTATATTCTGGGCTGGGGCAATACCTCGTTCGATGCCGATTTCACCATCAATCCCCTGATGCGGACAGGCTTGCTGCTCTCCAATGTTTCCTTCCCCAAGCTCGATGCCCTGATCGATGAGGGAATCAGCACCATGGACCCGAAGAAACGGCTGAAGATCTATTCCGATGCGGCGAAGGTCATTAAGGATGAAGTACCCTGGGCCTGGGCCTACCAGCAAATGGACATCTACGGCGTGAGCGAGCGGCTGAACTGGAAAGCCCGAACGGACGAGCTAATGGTAGTGTTTGATATGTCCTTCAAGAAGTGATTATAAACCCTGCGAAAGCCAAAGGGCATCCTTGAATTGGCAAAGCAGGCTCCAATGACACATTCGGAAGAGGCAGGACCGCCAGGGATCTGCCTCTTTTGATGTCTATAAATCGTGACCCGTGTATCCAAGCAGAAAGTCCATTTCAAAAAGAAATCTTTGTGTTACAAAATCTGCTTCGAAATCAGACCTTTTCTGCTTTTGAATCGATTGAAGAAAGCGGCAGATCAGTGAAGGTTTACATTTTCAGGAGACTTTTCCATTCCATTCTTGTCCTCGTGGGCATTTCAATGGTTGTCTTTATCATCCTGCACCTGACGGGAGACCCGGCGGCCCTCATGATGCCCATGGATGCAACCCCCGAGCAAGTTGCCCAGTTCCGGAAAGAAATGGGATTCACAGACCCCTTGCCTGTGCAATACTGGCGCTTCTTCAAAGGGACTCTCCGCGGGGACTTTGGCAATTCTTTTCGTCACAGCCAGCCTGCTTTAAGCCTGGTCCTGGAGCGAATGCCGGCGACGATCCAGCTCACCTTCGCTGCCTTGATCATCGCCTTAATGATTGCCATTCCTGCTGGAATTGTTTCGGCCATACGGCGGAATTCCATTCTTGATCACATCGGCATGACAGGAGCTTTGTTGGGGCAGTCGATGCCCGTATTTTGGTTGGGGATTATGCTCATTCTGATCTTTTCTGTGACCCTGCGATGGTTCCCTTCTTCTGGACGGGGTGGAATCCAGCACCTTATCCTCCCGGCCATAGCTCTCGGTATGTTTAGCATGGCCCGGACGGCCCGAGTAATGCGCTCCAGCATGCTCGAGGTGCTGGGCCAGGAGTATATGACAACTGCCAAGGCGAAAGGACTGGCTCCTCCAGTGGTAATCTTGAAACATGCTTTGAAGAACGCCGCTATACCTGTAGTGACGGTTGTAGGCATGGAATTAGGGACACTTTTGGGAGGCGCGGTGATAACGGAGACCATCTTTGCCTGGCCCGGGGTAGGGCGATTAGCCATTCAGGCCATTTACAACCGGGACTACCCTGTAGTCCAAGCAGCCGTCTTTATTTTGGCATCCATTTTCGTCCTGATCAATCTCATGGTTGATCTCATCTACACTTACTTGGATCCTCGGGTGAGGTTGGGATAGAGTTTTGCATGGCCTTATTTGAAAGCACCACGAAACCTACAAGCTTAACAAGAGGGGACCGCCGAGCCGAGCGCTGGGGCAAAATTCTTCGCAAATTATTGGAAAATAAGGGTGCCACGTTCGGATTGATCATGGTCCTTGGGGTAATTGTCTCGGCGATCTTTGCTCCCGTATTGTCTCCTCATGACCCGATCCTTTCGGATGTGGACAAGCGCCTTCTCCCTCCCATTGGACAGAAGGGGGCTAACCCCAGTTATTTATTGGGAACTGACTATCTCGGAAGAGACATCGTCAGCCGACTGATCTACGGGGCCAGGATTTCCCTCGTCGTAAGTATTTCTGCTGTGGCTTTCTCGGCTATTTTGGGTACAGCCATCGGATTGGTATCGGGCTTTTTTGGAGGAATGATCGACAGCATTTTTATGCGCCTGGCTGACGTGCAACTGGCTTTTCCGTTCATCTTATTGGCCATTGCCATTGTCGCAGTTTTGGGGCCCAGTCTGCCGAATATCATCATTGTCATGGCAATCACAGGGTGGGTGATCTATGCCCGTGTGGTGCGGGCGGAAATTCTTTCGCTTCGAGAAAAGGAGTTCGTTATAGCCGCCCAAGCAGGGGGCAGTTCCAATGGCCGGATCATATTCGAGCATCTCCTTCCCAATGTCATTCCCCAATGCATCGTTATTGTCACCTTGGAAATGGCCCGTATGATCATCATGGAAGCGGCCCTCAGCTTTCTCGGGCTTGGCATTCAGCCACCCACCCCTACATGGGGCGGGATGTTGGCCGATGGCCGCGTGTACTTGGCCACTTCGTGGTGGCTGGCGACATTTCCTGGACTTGTCATTATGCTTGTGGTTCTCGGGATTAACCTTTTAGGGAATTGGTTGAGGGATATGCTGGATCCCCGGTTGACCCAGTTGTAGATGTCTCCGATTCCATCATCAACCCCCAGATCATCCTGCTATTTCACATAAGCAGGGTATGCCGTGTAAAACATCGAAGATCTGTGCCCGGACCCGAGCGAGGTCGAAAGCCCGGTAGGGCCTAGCAACGACGCGAGTAAACCGGATATTCATATGGTTTCGCCTTCTTGTCGGAAGGAGAATTTAAAAGGGACGCCACCTTTCTGCGCAATGTGAGCGATGAGACGAAAATAGCCATTTAAATGGGCTTCGGCAGTCCATTTTTGCTTATAGCTCTCAAACCCTCGTTGGCCAAGAACATTCCGGTAGGTAGGATTGATTAGAAGTTGATCCATTGCAGAAACCAAGCCCTCTTCGTTATCATAAAGGAGGCCACCCCTGCTTTCATTAATGATTTCTGTCATTCCCCCAAGGTTCCTGGCGATGACTGGGGTCCTATGCCTAAAGGCCTCTATCATGACCAAAGGCGAAATCTCATAATAGAGGGATGGAACAATCAGCGCGAGCGCCCGCATGTAAAGTTCCTTCAATCCTCCGTAAGGCAGGTGGCCTAAAAAACGAATGTTGGAACAACCTTGGGCCAACTTGCGCAGGTGGGCGTACGATCCGCCGACCCCAGCAATCAGCAGATGGGCTTTTCCGTAACGACGAAAGACAGGGATCAGTGTTTGCAATCCTTTAACCTTTTCCAACCGCCCCACAAATAGAAAATAGGGTTCCTGACTGTCAGGGACGTTCGGTTGTCCCTCGTAGGTCGGAGATACATCCTCCTCCTCTTCAAGAAAAAAGGGGAGGTGGATATAGGGAAGCTCCAGTCCTTTTTGACGATGTATATCTCTGCTAAAATTCGTCAGATGTATAAAAGCATCGACATTCTGGACTGCTTTCTGTAGTAACCCACCATAGCGCCACCACTGGGGAGGACGTTTGTGTGCTAAAAGGCAGAGGAAACAATGTTCCCGTCTGCACGGCGCTCTATTAAATCTGAAGAGAAGGTGCATGGGGCACACCAGCCAGTATTCGTGCATCGTATAAAGCTTAATCGCTTTACCATACTCCATGATTTTTGGACCGCCCACGAGGGATATATTGTGGTAATGGATCACATCAAAACCTTTATCCAGAATTTTTTGGATCTGCGCTAATTTAAAAAAAGGGGCACCCGTCTGGTGAGTAGCCAGTGGAGAAAGAAAACCAAACCTACTCTGAAGGCCATGGACGCTGACATTCGAGTGATCTTCATAGACTCCTTTGGGCTCCCCGTGGGCCAAAAGACGATAGGCATCAACAGAATGGATCACATCCACATGATGTCCTCGCTTGGCCAGCTCGTTCGACAGCCGATGGACGAAAATCCCATCGCCGCCAAACGTATAGGGCGGATAGAAGGTTGTGATCATGCAGAAGCGGAGCGACTGATCGATCATTGGAAATGCCGTTGGCGTGGCGATGTCATTCTGCCAGAATCACCACGGAAAACCCGTCTAAGAGTCGTGCCATCCATTCTTTGTGCAGGGAGAAAAGGATCTTTTTCAACAATTTCGGTAGATACCTTCTCAACCCCAGATGTCGCAAAGAAAATGGACCGTAGGTATAAAAAATATCGATGATGCGATATCCTGAATCTTTGAGAGTCGCCAGGGCCGTTTCTTTTGTAAAGTAGTGGAGGTGGCCGAACGCATTTCTCGCTTTCAGAATGTAAGCGCTCTTGAATATAACGGATTGGATTGAAATGTCGAGGGGGATGCGAAGAATTTTGTACCGGCCTTTATGCCTCAATTTTCTTAAGAAGCCCAGATAATCTTCCACATGCTCCAAAACATCAATCACAAGTACGAGATCAAAAAAGACATCTTCTTCAAGCACATCTTTGTGGTAAAAGTGGAGATTCTCTTTTTGTCGGGACTGGCAGAGCTCAAAGGCCTGTGGCGAGACCTCATAACCATAGAATGTTATTTGCCCCTTCAATTGTTGAGAGAGCTGATTGAGTATTTCCCCAGCTCCACAGCCTACCTCGCAGATCGTGAAAGGTTGTATTCGGTGACGGTCAATGATCCTTAGGATCCACCCCACCTTCTCTTCCGAGTCTTCCACGTGCCAGGTTGGATTATTCCGGAGATATCCACCGTCCTGATAGATCGAGGAGATTCCTTCTTTCATTTCTCCATCACTTCCCTCGTAAATCCTTACCGTCTCCAATAGTGCAAGTACTCTTTGATGTATGAACCAAGGCTAACATCCAGATTGAGCGTGTACCGGCAACTGCAGCCCGGGCATTCTTTCATGAGCGCTTTCTTCAACAGGGATATGTATGCTTTCGACCTCAGAATCTTTTTCAGCTCCTGCTGGCAGAGGTTGCCCACCGTTTCCATGGAACAACAAGGCCTGACATCCCCGTTCGGTCGGATACATATCTTTAAAAGTGTTTGGTAACAGGGTGGCCACTTGTGACAGTGGTCGTTGAAATAATCTCTGATCCATTCGAGGTGGATCATCCTCGGGATGAGGTCAGGATGTTCCATGTGTCTTTCCTTCAACCATTGCACCAATTCATATAATTCCTTTTTCTCGTCGGAATTGAGTGTGTATTGCTCCCTGGAAAATTCGGTAGAGAAAAAATGGTGTGTGAAATTAATAAGATTAAAAAAGATAGTCAAATCATTATTGATCGCAAAACGGACAATATCTCGAATGGAGGGCAAGGTGCATTTCATGATCGTTGTGCTGAGGCCTAATCTTATCCGATGATTGGAGGCTTCCTTTAAAAGGTTTAAAGAACGGATGACTTTTTCTGCGGAGTCCGGAACCCCTCTCACGCAATCCAAATCCTCGCTGAGCATATCTAACGAGAGATGAAGAGAGGAAATCTGGGAGGCCATCAAGGCTTGAGCAATTTTCTCAGTCACCGTAAATGCATTGATCGTCAAGTGGACCCGAAGACCCATTCCAGAAGCACACTCGATTAATTCGAAGATGTCTCCCCTCAAGAAAACATCGCCGCCGACGAAATAAACGATTCGAATGCCGCCTCGGTTCAGCATAAAAAGGATCTCTTTTAACTGGCCGGTGGTTAACTCCACAGGGTCCCTTTCTTGCCACTGTTTGCAGGTCTTGCAGCGTCCGGAACATCTGGTTGTCACCCAAAAGTTGGCATAGAGCGGTTTGATTCCCACGCAGTTTAAAATATGGGGATAGAGGCCGGCAATGTTACATCGTATGGCTTCTCGGGCTAAACGAAGCAACGAGACCCGGGGTGAACCCTTGACTGTTTTTCTTATAGGCAGTAAAGAATACATGAAGTGTGTCAGGCAACCTCAATAGCCACGCGTAGATAGAATAATCGCTCTGCGGCGGCTAACAACCTGTATTTCCTCATAAAGGCCTGTGTGAAATCCCGAAAGGCTTTGAATTCGTCAATCGTTGTGATTTCGTCAAGGATCACTATGCTCCCAGGTTTGAGCAAAGAATTCATGCTCGCCAGTAGATAGAAGGTTGAGCTGTAGAGGTCTGCATCGCAGTTGATAATCAGTCGGTGATTGGCGGCGAAGGTCTTCAAAAAATCAGGCAGAATGTCCTGAAAAAGACCCTTGAAATATTTGACCCTTGGATCATTAAATTTGGGTTTTTCGCCTTTCGCATCGAAGGAACCCTTGGGCAACACTTCCGCAAAGAACCTCCATTCCTCCGGTAGCCCCTCAAAGGAATCAAAACCAAAAAATCTCGAATCAGGATGACGATTCAACTCTGACCAATGTTTGATCGATTCCCCTTTCCAAACGCCGAATTCTAAGTAATCAATGGGACCATTTCTCACAATCTCCTCGTTCAGGTAACGATACAAATCAAACCGCGATTCAAAGGCGACCGGAAAGGGATGATCCTTCAGCCATCTTCCGATTTCAAGCAGAACGTTTAGCATCTCAACCCGGAAGGAAGAGGGTAGCCCAGACTTGATGACCCATTCTTTTATCTTCATCATGATGTGCGAGCATAGCATGAATCAAACGTATAACAAAACAAAAGGTTGCAGTCAATGGTCCCAACAGAAAATAGGCTTCACGCCTCACTTTCTGTAAAGTTAATTCGTGTTTTTGAAGTTTCTTCTCCTATCTTCCTCAGAAGCCCCGTTTTTCCGTTGGTTCTTTTAGCAGTAAATTTTTCCCCATGAAATCCTGCCGGTTTAGCATGGATACAGCTCTCCTGCCTTCCCATTGCGTAGACATCTCCGCAAAGGCAATGCCTCTTGGTTGCCCGGTTTGTCGGTCCTGGACAATCTTGGCAGACATGACGGCCCCGGCCTTGGAGGAAAGAGCCTTGATTTCAGCTTCAGTGGCTTTGGAGCGGAGGTTGGCTACGTAAACTTTCCTGTTCATATTTCCTCCTTTGATATTCCTGATAGGATGAAACATTTCATGCACAGCCGTATTCTGTCGTGGCGGAGGAGCCGGGGCGTTGGCTCGCCTTCTGCAGCCCCGGCCTATGGTCTTAAGAGATGCCCGAAATGGGTGGATTTTGGAGCATGGAAACGCCAAATGGGCATTTGGCCGAAGCGAGGATTCGTAAGCGATAAGTGAAGGGGACAAGGTGGAACCTTCTTTTGAAGTCGGATACCGCGGAGGTTACGATAGCGTTCATCTGCTATCTATTGACTCTTTCACAACAATTCCAATGAGTTACGATTTGATATCCAGATATTGACTCCTAGCGAAGGTGCAGAAATTCGATTATTTTATGTACGCGTTCACTCAATAATTGTTCATTGTTGGGCCGTGGAATATCTGACGATTGGGTGTAATCGTAGGGAAGAATTAATTTGACAATGTCTGCCAAACTAAGTGTCGTTCAGGAAGTAACCCTGTTCACCGGTATCTTTTCTTTTTTTCCCACCGCTGGTAACCTTTCACCGACTCCTCGGATCGAATACCTAAATAGAACTCTTCCACCTGAATCTTCGTCCTGTAAAAGCATCTCAGGGGTGTTGGAGGTTACAATGAAACCACTCACCGAAAATGAACTGGAGAGCAAATCCTTCTCTCTCTCTTCCTACAAAGGGCGAGAGTTTCCCTCTTTGAAAAGGAGGGGTAGGGGAAATGCTGTTAACATAAAACGTTCGTGCTTCTGAGCTTGCCCTTCGACAGGCTCAGGACGAACGTTTTTTGCCTAACCGGACAGCGTCAGGGGTTGGGGGGAATTAACAGAAGAATATGCCTTCTCGATTACGGACTTATTGGTAACCTAAGAAGGATGTGCCCGGGTCTCTTGACGGTATTGACCACATTGTGGTAGTATTCATTCACAGTTGCCATGAGACTTTTCGCTGCCCCTGACTTTTTTGGTCCGGGTTTTGAGGAACACAACTGGGATTGTCAGGAGCTGGTTTGAGGTTGGAGAAGATGGTGGTTTCAGTAGCCAAGATGAAGGGCCATCGTATCGGCGACTGCAATTAGAGCCTTTCTGAAAGATGTGATGTCTTAGGTAAGGGAGGGAGGCCGAATGGAGCGGAATGAGTTTTCGGGGATTCGCCATTTTCTGGGAAAAACTCAAAGTCAATTAGCACGGCTGTTAGGTACGTCTTCTAAAGCCATTCAGAGTTTCGAACAGGGCTGGAGAAACGTTCCCGTGCACACGGAACGTCAGTTACTTCTGCTTCTGGCCCTGAAGAGTTCTTCCGGCAAAAGGACCAAGCCCTGTTGGGTGATCCGTAAGTGTCCTCCCAAGACAAAACAGGACTGTCCGGCATGGGAATTTCGAGCCGGACATCTCTGCTGGTTTATCAATGGAACGGTCTGTCAGGGTGTGGCCCAGGAAAGTTGGAAACAAAAGATGAAAATATGCCGCGAGTGCCGCGTATTCCGGTCCATGCTACCCAGTCTCCCCAAAGCCTTGCAAAGATCTACACCCTAACCGCTCCTGATCGATTCGAGGGATAGAGGGATAGAGAAGCTCAACCAGGGAGGATGTATATTCTACAATACAACATTTCAAACCGAAATCACTCATATGAATTGGTTTTCCCGGTGTCCGAAGATTTGTTTGTTGAGTATATGGATTATCCCAGGTTGCAAGTTGGCTTCAAAATACAGTCTTTTTCTTTATGGCTCATCGTGTGAGTGAATGGGCAAAATTATGTCTCCTTGAGCATACAAGCAAAACTTTGAGCAGGAGACATTCTTCATCCCGAAGACCCTAAACCCTTCTCTGAATTACCCGAATTTTATTGTTCAGACCTTCAACAGAACCTAAGGAAACTTTGTTTTCGGCCCTCCCATACTGCTGGTAATTGACACGGCGAATCTCCATCTTCATAAGAAAGAAGGCGGGGGAATTGAAGAAGTTTAAGGAACATTGTAAAGTTGTGAACGTCTCTATAATGGATAGAGGGAGGCTTGCCCTTGCCAACGTCCGGTAAAAGAAAAGTCCTTTTTGTTGGGAACGATCAGTTTCTGTCCAACTGGTATGCGAATGTCCTTAATGGGGGGAACTACCTGGTCGAAGTCGCAACCCTGAGCGAATTGGAAGCACATCTGGCTCGCTTCGCTGCCGATCTCGTTCTACTCGACCTGCCGCCTAAGAAAGACCCCATAAGATATTTGAAACAGATCCTTCTTGTCCGGCCGGCCGTACCAGTGGTTCTGTCGATCGAAATGGAGGATTCCAATCGTGTTAGCGAAGCGTTACGTTTCGGGGCAGCCGATCTCTTGATCAAGCCAGTGGAGCCCCAACTGTTGATGATGATCTTACATCGGACCCTGGAGAAAGACCGGCTGCTTAAGGAGAACAAAGAACTGCAGAGCTATATCAATCTCTACAGCGCCTGTCAGAGAATCACGACCCAACTTGAGGCGGGGGGGGTTCGTACAGCCACCTTGGCCGCTCTGGTATCTGAGACTGGGGTTCGAGGCGCATTTTATCTGGATTGCCCCTACACAACCGTGCCAAAGGGAGAGGAAATCTTAGGCTTGGAATCCGGTAAATCAAAACGATTTTTGGATGAGCTTATCCCCTCGATTGACCAACACAGAACAGAAGTTGAGGCCTATACCATTACTTTGGACCGCTCGGATTCGGAATTTAAGAATCTACGGGAAACGGGTTATGCCGAGGCTTTAATTGTCCCCTTACGGAATCACGAATCGGTATTGGGTGTCTTCGTTCTGATACGGCACAAACACGATGGTCCTTGGCCGGAGAGGGTCATGGAAACAGTGCAATTCATTTCCCGGCACGCGGCATTAGCTTGGGGTAATGCTACCCTTTACGCCAGTGCCAAGAATCTGGCCTTCGAAGATTCCTTGACCGGTCTATACAACGCCCGCTACCTCCAATTGGCCATCGAGCGTGAAATCGCCTTCAGCAAAGAGTCCGGTGATCCCTTCGCTGTACTGTTTCTTGATCTCGACTATTTCAGGCGGGTCAACGACCTTTACGGCCACCAGGTGGCTAGCCAGTTGCTCGTGGAAGTTGCGCGGGTCATACGTCGCTGTGTTCGGGACCATGACATTGTGGTTCGCTATGGCGGCGATGAGTTCACCATCGTACTCAAGGGAACCAACCTGGCCACCGCTGAGCAGATTGCAGAACGGATGCGTACGGTCCTTGCCGGACACGCTTTTCTGAGCCGTGAGGGATTGGATGTTGCCATTACTCTCTGCATCGGAGTATCCGCCTATCCCCTCCACGCCCTGAGTGCTGAAGAACTGATTTTTCTGGCTGATCGCGCGATGTACAAGGGCAAGAATTCAACCCGCAACCAAGTCAACATCGCCGATCCCAGAGATCTGATTGGCCAGAAAATAACCCTGCCAGAATATTAGCAGAATGAGGACCGATCTATTCATTTCCTCACGAAATCGGAATGGTCTTCGAAGAGAATTTCTCAGGTGATTCTCCGGCACCAGGATCTGAAGACAACCCGGGCCTATCTGGGAGGGATAGGCGAGTCGGGACCCTTTCTTTTAGGTGATTGAATTACGATATCGCAAAGTTTTCGATTTCTGCTATCCTCGGAGCTTTTTTCAAAGCCCAAAAGCTTACGATCTGAAGATCAAATAGAGATATTTCCCTGTTCTTTTCCAGGTGTTGCAGTTGGCAAGATATGTTCACTTTTGGGATGCCGATGCCACCCAAATTTAAACCGTTGATTTCTTCCTGAAACATTGTTTTTACATTTTTGAACAGCAATACAACCTTTCAAGTCGTAATCATTAAAACGGGTCAATTGCCGAACGAATAGGCTCGCATTGGAATACAGTGGTTTTGACCAAAAAATACTGTGTTCACTGTATTTACGTACACCTATTATTCGAATAAAATGATTTTATACAAATTTATTGAATAAGAAAGGAGACCCCAGTGCGAATGCTTCTACATGCGAGGATTCCTCACGAAGAGTTCAACGCTGCTGTTCGAGACGGTAGCGTAGGAAGGAAGATGAAAAAACTTCTCGAAGAAATAAAGGCGGAAGCTGTCTACTTTACCGAGTATGACGGCAGGCGTGGGGCCATCATGATCATCAACATCAATGACCCGTCAGAAGTGCCAAAGTTTGCGGAACCGTGGTTTCTATCTTTCAACGCCGACGTCCAATTTCACATTGCCATGACCCCGGAAGAATTAGGGCGGGCAGGCCTTGAAGACCTCGGAAAAAAGTGGTCTTAGGATCGGCCTAACCGCTCACCCTGCAGTAGTTCGCGTAAGTCGTCCTGTGTTAGACCAGCAAGTTGATACGTTTTGGGGTTTCTTCAGTTGAAGGAAAAATTTAGTGTCCATCTACAGAAAGGAGAAAGAAGATGAAAAACATTGAAGTGAAAAGTCTGAATACTCCGGAGGAGGTAAGGACGTTTGATAAAGGGAAAGTGGAGCTTATTAATATTGAAGGAAGAACGATAGGACGGGCTACTTTACAACCTGGATGGAAATGGTCTGAATCTGTAAAACCTTTAGCGAAAACGGAAAATTGCCAAGCTCCTCATTTCCAGTATCATGTGTCTGGAACATTAAGGATCAAGACAGATGATGGAACAGTGAAGGACTGTAAAGCAGGAGATATCGCTATGCTGGGGTCGGGACATGATGCCTGGGTTGTCGGAAATGAGCCTGTGGTTATGGTTGATTTTCAAGGTATGGTAGATTATGCAAAAGGGTCCGGGAAAAAATAAAAATCAATAGAAATCGTTGTTGAAATTAAGATTAAATGCAAGGAGCAAAGGCAGGGTCAGAAATGGTCCTGCTTTTTTGTTTATTTCAACGGATGTTCCCCTCTGTGATTTCATCGAAAGGTTTGTATTTCCAATCGGTTATTCCTGTTTTTTTTCAATTATCTGTAGCCACTAAGATTTTTCATTTATATCATTTTGTTCTTGACATTTC
>Ga0209777_10002553_pt1 | contig 23718 bp, 21 predicted proteins | sample FrelakmetHBP12HB_FD_187147 | JGI IMG/M metagenome (GOLD analysis project Ga0209777, IMG submission 187147) | Freshwater lake sediment microbial communities from the University of Notre Dame, USA, for methane emissions studies -HBP12 HB (SPAdes)... | ecosystem: Environmental > Aquatic >... | reverse complement strand
TCTGCCGCGCCACCGGATAAGCCGCCCGCCAAGGAGCCCGGTAAGGCCGCGACCGCCCCCGCCGCGCCCGCGCCGAAAACCCCCGCCAAGGACCCGCCACCGCGCGACGATCCGCCCTTCATCTCTCCCAAGACGCTCCAGGCGCTGACGCCCGAAGCGAGGAAAGTCCTCCACCCCAAGGGCCCCGCGGAACTGGAGCCCATGGCCAAGGCCGACCCGCTGGCCTTCCTCAAGATGAGCCTCAAGTGGTACGACGACCACGTGGCGAGCTACACCTGCACGTTCGTCAAGCAGGAGTATGTCGGCGGCGAACTCCTCAAGACCGAGACGATGGACATGAAGTTCCGCGAGAAGCCTTTCAGCGTCCACCTCCGCTGGAACAACCCCAACAAGGGTCAGGAGGGCATGTACGTCGAAGGCCAGTACAAGAACAAGTTGGTCGTCCATCCGGTGGGCTTCCTCGCGCTCCTCTTTCCGACCGCCCGGATCGAGCCGACCGACGACCGCGCCATGAAGCGCGCCCGCCGGCCGATCACCTGCGCCGGCCTCGGCAACATGCTCCGTCTCATCATCAGCCAATGCGAAGACGCCCTCGCCAAAGGGGACCTCACGCTGGAGTACATGGGCATCCGCGAGGAAGGCGGACGCCAGACCTACGTCTTCAAGCGGACCTTGCCGCGCGGCAAAGAGTACCCCTGCTACACGATGACCGTCTACATCGACCAGCAGTTCCTGATCCCGATCCGGTCGGACGCCTACGACTGGGACGGCGACCTCCTGGGCCACTATCGGTACATGGACTTAAACCTGAACACGCCGCTGACGGACGACGACTTCAATCCCGACAAACGTTTCTAGCCCCCCGGAGGCGCCGTGACGCTCGACCAGATCGAGGCGGTGCTCTTCGACATGGGCGGCACGCTGGTCGACTACCCGCTTCCGAGCCCGCCGGCCATCGTCGCGCGGTGCCTGCACGGGGCGATCTCGTTCCTGGTCCAATCCGAAGAGGACCTTCCCCCGCGGGCGGCCGCCGTCCCGGGCCCCGACACCGCCCACCGCCTCCGCCGGCCGGCGGCTCCGGATGCGCCCATCGCCCACCGGGCCATGACCGGCCTTCGGCGGATCATCCGGAGCGTGTCGGGCCAAACGCTTCCCCAGATGGCCGAGGCATGCGTCCGCCCCGTCCTCGCGAAGGGCCGGCTGTACGACGACGCCCTGCCGACGCTCAGAGCGTTGAAATCGCGCGGGTACCGGCTGGCCCTCGTCAGCAACACCCCGTGGGGAACGCCCGATTACCTGTGGCAGCAACAGGCTCAGCGGTTCGGCGTGGGGCCGCTCATGGAACGGCGGCTGTTCAGTTCCGACGTGGGGGTCCGCAAGCCCGACCCGCGTATCTTCCTGGAAGCCCTGAGCGGCCTCGGCACCAGGCCCGAGCACGCGCTTTTTGTCGGCGACACGCCCCACGAGGATGTCGCGGGCGCCAAAGCCGCCGGCATGACGGCCGCGCTGCTCGTCCGCGGCCCGGTTCCCCCGACCGCCGCCCAGCACCCCGGCGACTTCCGCATCGCTCGCCTCACGGAACTGCTCGACCGGTTGCCCGGCCGGTGACTTCCCGACTCCCAACCTCCCTTTTCCTGCAATACACCCCCTCCCGGATGCGTTCGGCTAGGTGTGGAGGTCGGTCGGGCCATTGATCCAGCGGTATCAGGAGGCTGCGGGATGAGATCCCTGCTCGGATGGACGGTGGTGGCTTTCGGCCTCTTCCTGGCGGCTCAGTTGGCGACAGCCCGCGGCGACGCCACGGACACGCAGACGCCGGGCGACACGGCCAACGAGAGGGCTGTCGCCCGGGAGAAACGGGCCGAACGCATCGAGAAGAGGAAAGAGGCCCTTGCCGAGAAACGCAAGGAGGCCGGCGAGAAACGCGAGACGCTCGCCGAGAGGCGCAAAGCCCGCGAGGCCGCCAGAGAGAGGACCGACGCCGCGTCGCACGATACCGTCGAGAAACGCCAGACCAACCAGGCTCGCCGCATCGACCAGGGCATCAAGAAGGGCTACCTGACCCCGGACGAGATCGCAAAGCTCGACGCCCAGCAGCAGTCGATCGAGAGCATGCAGCAGGGCTTCGAATCCGACGGAAAGCTCTCCCGCGACGAACGCAAGCAGCTCCACGACGCCCTTGACACCGCCAGCCGCTGCATCTGGGCCGAGAAACACGATACCGAAGGCCGAGAGATGCCCACCTACCGCCTCGGCAAGAACGTCTTCGCCAAGGACGACTTCACCGCGAAGATGGAAGACCCGAACCTCTCGAAGGCGGACGCCAAGGCCCTCTGCAAAGACTTCCATCGGGTCGTCACGCTCAAAAAGAAGCTGGCCACCGATGATCTTGGCGCCGACCAGCGTACGAAGCTCCAGGCCGAGTATAACGACCTGCTGAACAAGTACTTCGAAGTTCGCGACTCGGCCCCGGCGCCGGCCGCTTCGACCGCCACCAAGGTGTGATCCGTCCCTTTTTTCTGTGCGGAGGAGGACGCAGCCCCACGCAAGGCGTCCTCCTCCTCATTTTGCGCCCGGCCGTTGCCCTGGTTTTGCCCTGACTTCCTTTGCGCTCTTTGCGTTCTTTGCGGTTCAAGGGTCTTGGTCTGGGCCGGGACGGAAGGCAGGTTAGAGGTTAGAGGTTAGAGGTTAGAGGTTAGAGGTTAGAGGTTAGAGGTTAGAACGGCGCGTGCGACCGCTGCCGCGCCGTTCTCTCTCACCTCTAACCTCTCACCTCTAACCTCTGACTGCAAGCGAGGCACCGAACCGCAAAGGACTGAAACGGCCGGCATACAGCCACGGCGCGGCCGGTACCCCATGTTTCCCTTGTCGCCCCCGGCACCATCGCTTATACTGTCGCTCCGCGAGGGGGTCAGGAGCCTGAAACATAGGGCTCCTGACCCCTTGCCATGCAACACCCTTTGAGCGAGGTCTCGGATGGCACACGATGTAACGCTGATCATGGGCGATGGCACGGGGCCGGAGCTCGCGACGGTCGCGCGGCAAGTGATCGACGCGACCGGCGTGGCGATCCGTTGGGACGAGCAGGAGGCCGGCATCGATGCGATGGCCAAGTACGGCACGCCCCTGCCCGACTCGCTCATGGCGAGCATCCAGCGGACGAAGATGGCCCTCAAGGCCCCGATCACGACGCCCGTCGGCACGGGATTCCGCAGCGTCAACGTCGCCCTGCGCCAGGCCTTCAACCTCTACGCCTGCCTGCGGCCGTGCAAGTCGTATCCCGGCGTCCGCAGCCGCTACCAGGACATCGACCTCGTGGTGGTCCGCGAGAACTCCGAGGACCTGTACCTGGGCATCGAGTTCGAGCGCGGCACCGACAACCTGCGAAAGCTCCACGCCCTCCTCGACGAGATCAGCCCGAAGAAGATCAAGACGCCCCCCGAGAGCACCGGCATCAGCGTTAAGCCGATCAGCGTCGAGGCCACCGAGCGGATCCACCACTACGCCTTCCAGTACGCCCGCGCCAACGGCCGCCGCAAGGTCACCACGGTCCACAAGGCCAACATCATGAAGTTCTCCGACGGCCTCTGGCTGGAGGTGGCCCGCCACGTGGCCAAGGACTACCCGGACATCGCGTTCGAGGACCGCATCGTCGACAACATGTGCATGCAGCTCGTCCAGAAGCCCGAGCTCTACGACGTCCTCGTGCTGCCGAACCTGTACGGCGACATCCTGAGCGACCTGTGTGCGGGCCTCGTCGGCGGCCTCGGCGTGGCCCCCGGGGCAAACATCGGCGAGGACTGCGCCACCTTCGAGGCGACCCACGGCTCGGCCCCGAAGTACAAGGGCCTCAACAAGGTCAACCCGACCGCCCTGGTCCTCTCGGGCGTCCTCATGCTGCGGCATCTCGGCGAGGCCGACGCCGCCAACCGCCTCGAAAAAGCCGTGGCCTCCACGATCGCCGAAGGCCGGCGCGTCACCTACGACCTCAAGGCCGACCGCGACGATCCGACCGCCGTCGGCACGCGCGAGATGGGGCAGGCGATTATCGAGAAGATCTAGTACGCCATCACACTCGATCTTGTGGGTGCCATGCTTTCGCGCCGTTGCGAAAGCATGGTCTTCGGCATGCGGGACGACATGCTTTCGCAACAGCGCGAAAGCATGGCACCCGATCCGGGGACTGACAGGGCCGAACGTGAAAGACTTCCAGGGGCACCTGCATCATGGCCGAATCCCACGACGCCTGGCTGGCCATTCTTTCCGGCGAGCGGCGCGGCGTCGCGCCCTCGCTCGCCCGGGCCGGTCTCTTGCTCCTCGCGGGCCTCTACCGCGCGGGGCTGGCGCTCCATAACGGCTTCCTCCGTCTCCCCGGCAACGTCCGCCGCGTCCCCCGGCCCGTCGTGAGCATCGGCAACCTCACCGTGGGCGGGACGGGCAAGACGCCCATGGTCGCCTGGGTCGCGAAGCTGGCCCGGGACCTCGGCGCGCAGCCGATCATCGTCAGCCGAGGCTACGGCGCCGCGGCCGGTCAGCCCAACGACGAGGCCCTTGAGTTGGCGGACCTGTGCCCCGACATCCCGCATCTCCAGAACTCCGACCGCCGCCGCGCGATCCGCGACTGGGTCGCCCGGCAGCCGTGCCGCCTCGCGATCCTCGACGACGGCTTCCAACATCGGCGGCTCGCGCGGGACCTCGACATCGTCCTGGTCGACGCCCTCCACCCCTTCGGTTACCGCGCCGGGCGCGCGGCCCACGTGCTTCCGCGTGGCCTGTTGCGCGAGCCGCTCTCGGCCCTTGGCCGCGCGGACTTCCTGGTGCTCACGCGGACCGACCTGGCGGCCCCGGCCGCCCTCGCGAGCCTGCGGTCGGCGCTCGGCAAATTCCTCCGCCCAGGCACGCCCGTCCTCCTGGCCGCGCACAGGCCCGTCGCCCTCGTCCTTCTCGACGGCTCCCGACGCCCGGTCGCCGACCTTCGGGGCCAGGCGGTGGCGGCGGCCTGCGGCATCGGCAACCCCGAGGCCTTTCGCCGCACGCTGGAAGGGCTCGGCGCCCAAGTGATGCAATGGCACGAGTTTCCCGACCACCACGCCTACACCGCCGCCGATTTGGATCGCCTCGTGCAGGCCGCCGAGGCCGCCGGCCTCAAGAGGCTTGTGACAACGGGCAAAGATGCTGTAAAATGGCGACCCTTGCTCTCGGCGCGCGGCAGCCCGTCGGCCGTTGAGGTGGCCGCCCTCGAAGTCGAGATGCAGATTGTCGAGGGCGCCGAGGCGCTGCGAAGCCGGATCGCGAAGCTGGTGTCGGGGTAGCCGGGGCGCCGTGGCCTCGGGGTGCCATGCTTTCGCGCCGTTGCGAAAGCATGGCCGTCGCACACCGGTAAGCATGCTTTCGCAAAAGCGCGAAAGCATGGCACCCGGTGCGGTCGGCCCTTTTAGCCGCGAGCCAACGGCGAGCGTTGCCGTTACGACTGAGGCGAACTCACGCATGAACCAGCGAAAAGCCTATCAGCCGATCGACCTGTCGGCCCTGGAGACCTTCTCCATCGCCGACCGCAAGCACAAGGTCCATCTGGAAGACCTGGCCGAGCCGGCGGGCCCGAAGGCCTCGATGGCCGAGTTCTTCGAGTCGCTCCCGCACACGCCCGTCACAACCAGCCTCCGCCAACTGGCCTCGTCAATCGCGAAGGCCGCCAAGGCGGGCCATCCCGTCGGCGTGGCCTTCGGCGGCCACGTCATCAAGTGCGGCCTCGGGCCGGTGATTATCGACCTGATGGAGCGCGGCATCGTCAACGTCGTCGCCACCCACGGGGCCGGGGCCACACACGATCTGGAACTCGCCTTCCACGGCGAGACGAGCGAAGACCCCGCCCAGACGATGCGCCAGGGCCGGTTCGGCATGGTCCACGAGACGCCCGGCTATCTGAACGATGCCGCGCGGCTCGGCCGGCATCGCGGACTTGGCCGCGCGCTGGGCGATCTTATGAACGAGGACACCGAGGAGTTTCCGAACGCCAGCCAGAGCGTCCTGGCCGCGGCGAGCCGCCTCGATTGCACCGCCACCGTTCACGTCGCCATCGGTACCGACACGGCCCACATGCACCCGGAGGTGGACGGCGCGGCCCTCGGCGAAGCGACGCTGATGGACTTCCGCATCCTCTGCGCGGCCGTGGCCGACATGGGCCAGGGGGTATGGATCAACGCCGGCTCGGCCGTCATCATGCCCGAGGTCTTCATGAAGGCGTTCACGGTGGCCGCCAACCTCGGCGCCAAGCTCGAGGGCATGACCACCGCGAACCTCGACCAGATTCAGCACTATCGCCCGCAGACGAACGTTCTGGCGCGCCCGACCGAGCACGGCCACGCGCTGACCGGGCACCATGAACTGCTCCTGCCGCTCCTCAGGCACCTGGTGCTCCTGGAGTGGGAAGGCGTTTAGTCATGTAGGCCGCGGCGTGCCGCGGCTTCCTCATCAATGGAACGACCACGGCGCCGCGGCACGCCGCGGCCTACATTAGTGAATGTGGAAGGCTCATAAATGCAAAGCCATCTGATCCACCTGGTCGAGCAGCTCGGCCGCCCGCGCGTCCTCGTCGTCGGCGACCTGATGCGCGACCGCTACGTCTTCGGCGACGCCGAGCGGATCAGCCCGGAAGCCCCGGTCCAGATCCTCAAGGTGGCGTCCGTGGAATCGCGCCTCGGCGGCGCGGGCTCCGTCGTCAACAACCTTCTGGAACTCGGCGCCCGGGTCTCCGTGTTCGGCATCGTCGGCCGCGACCGCGTCGGAGACGAGATGCTCCGCGAACTCAGGGCCTCCGGCGCCAAGGCCGCCGGCGTCCTCCGCGTTGCCGGGCGGCCCACCACGATCAAGACCCGCTTCATTGGCCGCGCGCAGCATCGCCATCCGCAACAGGTCCTTCGCGTCGACAACGAAGACACCCGGCCCCTCTCCCGCGAGGTCGAGGACCGGCTCCTTGCGAAGATCACGCCCGCCATCAAGGCGGCCGACATCGTCGTCGTCAGCGACTACAACAAGGGCGTCATGACGCCGCGCCTCACCCAGGGGGTGATCCGCTGCGCCCACCACCTGAAGGTCCCCGTGCTGGTCGATCCGATCAAGGCGCCCGACTACTCGAAGTACCGCGGGGCGACGCTCCTGACGCCGAACCGCCTTGAGACCGAACTCGCCTCGGGCATCCGCGTCGACGGCGTTGAGGCCGCCGGCCGCGCGGCCCGCAAGCTCGTCGACCGCCTCAAGCTGGAAGCCATCGTCGTCACGCTCGACAAGGACGGGGCGTACCTCGGGCTTCGCGGCAAGGGGGGCGAGCCGATTCCGACGCGCCCGCGCCCGGTCTACGACAACGCCGGCGCCGGCGACATGGTCATCGCCGTCCTCGCGATGGCCTTGGCGGCCGGGGCCGCGCCCGCCGATGCCGTACGCCTCGCCAACGTCGCGGGCGGCCTGGAGGTCATGAAATTCGGCGTCCAGACCGTCTCACGCCAGGAGATCATCGCCGAGCTTCTCGAGGAAGCCCGCCACACGGGCAACAAGATCCGCACGCTCGACCATCTGCTCCTGGACCTCGGGCGGCACCGGGCGATGGGCCACTCGATCGTCTTCACGAACGGGTGCTTCGACCTGATCCATCCCGGCCACGTGACCTACATGGAATTCTCAGGCCGCCAGGGCGACGTCCTCGTCGTCGGCCTGAACTCCGACCGGAGCGTCCGCGCGAACAAGGGCCCCACCCGGCCCATCTGCAACGAGAACGAGCGGGCCCGCGTGCTGGCGGCCCTCGAAGCGGTCGACTACGTCATCCTCTTCGACGACGACACGCCCACGCGGCTCATCGAGGCCGTCCGCCCCGACGTGCTCGTCAAGGGCGAGGACTGGCGGTTCAAGGGCGTCGTCGGGCGCGAGTTCGTCGAGTCCTACGGCGGCAAGGTCGTCCTCGCGCCGCTCGTCAAGGGCGTGAGCACGACCGACATCGTCGGCCGCATCCGCGCCGCCGAGAACGCCGAGGGCAAGGGAGGCGCCCCGTGAGCGACGCCGTCCGCGACACGATCCTGAAGAGCGCCGCCGTCCTTGGCGAGATGGCCGGCCCCCTGGCCGCGCCGACCGCTCGGGCCGCCGACCTCGTCGTCGAGGCGCTCCGCGGCGGACATCGCATCTACGTATGTGGCAACGGCGGCAGCGCCTCCCAGGCCCAGCACATCGCCGGAGAACTCGTCGGCCGGTTCCTCTTCGACCGCCCCGGCCTGCCGTGCGTGGCCCTGGCGAGCGATGCGGCGGTCCTGACGGCCATCGCCAACGATTACTCCGTCGACCATCTCTTCGAGCGCCAGGTCGAGGCCCTCGTCCGCGAGGGCGACCTCTTCTGGGCCCTCTCGACGAGCGGCTCCAGCCCGAACGTGCTCAAGGCCGCCGCCAAGGCCCGCGCGCTCGGCGCGAAGGTCGTCGGCATGACCGGCCGGACCGGCGGCAAGATGAAGGACCTCTGCGACGTGATTCTCTGCGTCCCCGCCGACACCAGCCCCCTCATCCAGGAGGGCCACCTCGTGCTGCTGCACGTCATCTGCGCCATCGTCGAGCGATCGCTCTTCGGCGGCCCGCCGCGGGGGGCGTCCGAGTGACCGACACGCGCCATCCCGCCATATTCCTGGATCGCGACGGCACGATCATCGAGGACGCCGGCTTCTCCTCGAAGGCCGAGCAGATTCGCATCCTCGCGGGAACCGTGCTCGGCCTGCGGCGACTGGCCCACGCCGGCTTCAAGCTCGTCGTGGTCACGAACCAGTCGGGGATCGCGCGCGGCCTGTTCACCGAAGACGATCTCACGCGCTTCCACGAGGCGCTCGACCAGCAGCTCAACCTGCTCGGCGTCCGCGTCGACGCCTACTACGTGTGCCCGCACCATCCCGATCCGGCCGAGGCGACCCGGAAGGAACTCGGCGTCGACTGCGCCTGCCGCAAGCCGAAGCCCGGCATGCTCCTGCGGGCCGCCGAGGACATGAGGCTCGACCTGGGCGCGTCGTGGCTCGTCGGCGACTCCTGGCGCGACATCCTCGCCGGCCAGGCCGCCGGCGTCCGGACGGTCAAGATCCCTCACGTGCCGCCCGAGCGCGAGCGGCCGCGCCCGCCCGAGTGCCAGCCCCCGACCGCCGAGGCCGCCAACTTGGACGACGCCGCCGACGTGATCCTTCGCGCCAAGGATTCCGCGCCCGCGCCGGAGGCGCCGCCGGAACCCGAAACGCCCGCTACCGCCGAGCCCGAGCCCCCGGCGCCCGAAGCCGCCGCGCCGCCCCCGCCGCCTGTTGAGGAAGTCACGGCGCCCGAGGCGCCGCCGGCGGATCTTGCGCCGCCGGAGCCCGAAGCCCCTCCCGTGGAGCCGCTCGCCGAGGCCCTGCCGCCCGAGCCGCCGCCGGAACCCGAGCCCGCCCCCACGCCGCCCGTGGCGCCGGCGCCCGAGACGGAGCCGCCTCGGCCGCCCGCGCGGCCCGCGCCCGCGGTCGAAGGTACGTGCGCCCGATGCGCCGCCGACGTGCTGAAATTCGACGTCGAGCACGGCACGGCCGGCCGCCATGACGGCCTCCTCCTGTGCGGAGAATGCCTGAAGTTGCAGGCCAAGGTGGCGGCACCGCGCCCCACCGCCGGCGGTGAAGAATCCGCCGCCCTTATGCGCGAGCTGCTTTCGGAACTGCGACGCCTCACGCGGGCGCGCCAGGCGGCCGGCCTGTCGTTCCTCCGGATGCTGGCCTACATCCTCCAGATCGCCGCCCTCTTCTTCGCCGCCGTCATGCCGTTCATCGTGGAGTTCAAGATGCCGGGCCAGGACAAGATGGTCTTTCTCCAGATCGCCATCCTTCTACAACTGTTGGTGGTGACGCTCCTGGTCCTGGAAAGGAAATCATGACGCTGGCGGTGGCCATGCCGAACTGGGTCGGCGACGTCGTGATGGCCACGCCGACCCTCCGGGCCCTTCGCGCCCGGTTCCCGAAGGACCGCATCCTGGCGGTCATCCGGCCGGGCCTTCGCCGCATCCTCGAGCCGAACCCGTGGACGGACGGCTTCGTCGAGATCGACAAGTCGAGCGCCGGCCTGTGGAACGCGGCCGCACGCCTGCGCCGGGAGCGGATCGACACGGGCCTCCTCCTGCCGAACAGTTTTCGCAGCGCCGCCCTCTTCTGGCTCGGCGACGTCCGCCGCCGCATCGGCTACGCCCGGGGCGGACGCACGTTCCTCCTCACCGACGCGATTCCGCCCGAACGCGCGGGCGGGCAGATCGTTTCGTCTCCCCAGATCACGTCGTACCTGAAGCTCGCCGAAGCGCTCGACGCCCCGACCGACAACCGCCGCATGGAACTCTTCGTCACGGAGGCCGACGAGGCGAAGGCCGCCGAGGCCTGGCAGGCGATGGGCCTCGCGCCCGACCGTACCGTGCTCCTCTGCCCAGGCGCGAACTTCGGGCCGTCCAAGATGTGGCCGGCCGCGCACTGGGGCGCGTTCGTCCGCGCGGCCCGCGACAGGATCGGCCTCGAATCGGCCATCCTCTGCGGCCCTAACGAAGCGGCCGTGGCCGAGGCGATCCAGGCGGCCGCCAGCGGATGCGCCACGTTCCACGACAAGGGCGTCAGCCTCGCCGCCGCGCGGGCCGTCGTCAGGCGCGCCCGGGCGGTCGTCGCCATCGACAGCGGCCTGCGCCACTACGCTGCCGCCTTCGAGCGGCCCGTCGTGACGCTCTTCGGACCGACCGAGATCATCCGCACCGAAATCTGGTACGACAAGGAGGTCCGCCTCCAGGGCGTCGTGCCGTGCGGCCCGTGCCAGGAAAAAGAGTGCCCGCTCGCCACGGGCGAGTGCATGGCCAAGATCGCGCCCGACGAGGTCGTCGAGGCGCTGGGCGAGTTGCTCGCGCGGGAAGGCGCCTAGGGCTCTGTTACGCGACATGCGACGGGTGCCATGCTTTCGCGCCGTTGCGAAAGCATGAGCATGCGCTCGCGTGGCACATGCTTTCGCAAAAGCGCGAAAGCATGGCACCCCTTGTCGTAGCCGGGCCTGCTCACGAACACGAACTCAAAATGCTCGACCGCCAACAACTCCAGGACATCCGCGACGGGCGCTCGACGCCCGAGGGGTTGGCGTCCATCGTGATTCCACACTACCGCACCGAGGACCTCGCGCGGCTGTGCCTCCGGGCGATCCGGCGGCTCACCGACTCGCCCTACGAAGTCATCGTCGTCGACAACAACTCGGCCGACGCCTCGCTCGAATACCTGCGGCAGGTCCCGTGGATCCGCCTCATCGAGCGCGGCCCCCAGGCCGAGGCCAACGCCGTCCACGCCCACGCGAGCGCCATGGACATCGGCACCGCAGCCGCGCGCGGCCAATGGCTCGTGAGCTTTCACACCGACACGATCGCCCGGCGCGACGGATGGCTCGGCGCCCTCCTGTCGCGGCTGCGTGCGAGCCCCCGCGCCGCCGCCCTCGGCTCCGACAAGATCGATACCGACGCCGCCTGGTACCGCGCCATGAAACGCCTCTGGGACACGCACCGGATGAAGACCTTCTTCCGCCGCGCGGCCGGCCTTCCGCCCGATCCAAAGCTCGTCGACGCCCCGTGGTACCCGCGGTCGTTCTGCGCCCTCTACCGGCTTGACCTCGTGCGATCGCTCGGCCTCAACTGGCAGGTCGCGCCGCACCACCCGGCCGGCGAGCTTCTCTACCGCGGCCTCATCGGCGCCGGCTACGAGGGCATTCAGCTTCCCGGCGCCGAGATGCACCGGTACGTCGAGCACGTGTCCCACGCCACCGCCCTCGTGGGCCGCGGCGGCCTGAACCACTGGCGCGGCAACATGAAGGTCCGGCGGGCCCTGGCGCGCGTGATGGGCTCGGGCCTGGCCCAAGAGCTCATGAGCGACGATTCCCTGGACCGGTGAGGCGCATGCCTGACCTCGAAGGCAACCTGGCGCTGCTCGCGGCGAACGACCTCGCCAACTTCGGCGCCCTCTTTGCCGCCGCCGACCGCCACATTGTCGACGGCCATCGGTACCGTTCCGTCTCGCGCCTCGAACTCCGCGACGACGCCGGCCGGCCCGTCGTCGTCTACGTGAAGCGCCAGTGGGGCCGCGGTGCCGCGCGGCCGTGGCGCGACCTCTGGCGCCTGCGGTGGCCGGAGCTTCCCGCGCGGCAGGAGTGGCAGAACGCCCAGACGCTGCGGCGGGCGGGCATCCCCGTCGCCGAGCCGCTCGCCTTCGGCTGTGCCACCGGGCCGGAGGGGCCGAGGTCGCTCCTCGTATTCCGCGAAGTGCGCGGCCAGTCGCTGGCGGCCCTGCTCCTTGAGTTCCCCGACGGGGCCGACCGCGGCCCGGCCGCCCGGCAGCGCCACGCGATTGCACGGGTCGTCGGCGCGGCCGTGCGGCGGCTCCACGACGCGGGCTTCTCCATGCCCGACCTCTACGCGAAGCATGTCTATATCGAAGAGCCCGAGTCGCCCGAGCCGCGCGTCGTTTTCATCGATCCGCAGCGCCTGCGCCGTTGCACGCCCCGCCGCGCCGTCGCCGACCTGGCGGCCCTCCTCGCCACGACCATGTTGCCGCCGGCCTGCCGGGGCGACCACTACCGCGTCCTCGCCGCCTACATGGGCACGGACCGCCTGACCGCCAAAGCCCGGGCGCTGGTCCGCCCGGTTCTTGCGCGGGCGCTGCGGACCGCCGGCCGGGGCCTCGACCCGAACCTGCTCGAGTCCCGCCGCACGGCACCGCCGGGGATGGTCCCCCTGGCCCACGAGAAGATGACGCTTTGGGACGGCGGCCGCCTGCGCCTGAACGAGGCGTTCCGCCCGGCCTTCGAGGCCGCCGGCCTCATGACGCTCGACGCGATCATGGCGTACCGCGGGGGCGAGCCGTACCGCGACGTGCCCGGCCGCCTCACGGTCCGCGCGGAGCTCCCCGACCCGGCCGGTGGGCATGCCGTAGTATACATCAAGCGATATTCCAGCGTCCCGCCGAAGGAGCAGGTCCGGCGGCTCCTCCGGCCCGGCGAGCCCGTTTCGTTCGCGATGGCCGAAGGGCAGAACATCGTCCGCCTCCAGGACGCCGGCATCGCCACGATGCGCATCGTGGCCCTTGGCGAGGAGGTCTCCGCGCGGGGCCTGTCGGAACGAAGCTGCCTCGTCACCGAAGAGATCCCCCAGGGAACCCAGGCCGATATGTATTTTGAAGCCATCTACGCCAGAGGCACCTCTCCCGCCCACCGGACCGCCAAGCGCCGGATCATCCGCCGCATCGCCCAACTCGCGCGCCGGTTCCACGCGGCCCGGTTCACGCACCGCGACTTCTACCTGTGCCACATCCTCGTCCGCTCGATGTCTGGGGAAATGGGGGCCGACCCGGCCCTTCACCTCATCGACCTCCAGCGGGTACAGTATCACCGCCGGGGCGTCCCGGAGCGGTGGATCGTCAAGGACCTGGCGGCCCTCCTCTTCTCGTCGATGCCGTCGGCAGCCACGCACATCCGCTCGCCTATCTTCACGCGGACCGACCGGATGCGGTTCGCCTGCGAGTATTTCGCGACGCGGCACCTGTCCGACGACGACAAGCGGCTGATCCGCCGCGCGATGCAAAAAGCCGGCGCGATGGCCGCCCATGAGCGCCGGCGCCAGTCCCATAACGGAGCGGCCGGATGAAAATCGGCTTCCAGATCGAGAACCTCGACCCGGCCCGCGGCGGCGCGGAGACCTATGTCTATCACTTCGCGCGCGAGCTCCTGGCCGCCGGGCACGAAGTGCACCTCTTTGCCGCCGGCTTCGGTGCGGCCCCCGAGGGCGCGTACACGCACCGGATCATGCACCGCGGGCTGACCCGCTGGGGCCGCGACCTGCGGTTCGCCCGGGCCGCCGAGCGGGCCGCGCGACGCGCGAATCTCGACGTCGTCGTGGCCGTCGGACGCACGCACGGCGGCACCGTCCTGCATCCTCATGGCGGCACCCTGCGCGGCAGCCGGCGCCAGAACCTGCTGCTGATGCGAAATCGGCTCTTCCAGGCGATCAAGGCCGCGTTCGACAAGGTCAATCCGCGGATCACCACGCACCTGCGGATCGAGCGCCACCAGTACCGCGCCGCTCCGCCGCCGGAGGTCGTCGCCATCAGCCGCATGGTCCAGGCCGACATCCGGAAGTTCTACGGTGTCCCCGACGAGCGCCTGCACCTCGTGTACAACGGCGTGGACCTCGACCGGTTCTGCCCGGCCGCCTGCGAGGCGAAGCGGGCCGAGGCGCGCGAGGCCCTCCGCCTCGCCGACGATGAGACGTGCTTCCTCATCGTCGCCCACAACTTCAAGCTCAAGGGCGTCCGGGAACTGATCGAGGCCGCCAGCCGCCTCGCGAAGGAGCCGCACCGCTGGCGCGTCGTCGTGGCCGGCAAGGCCGACCCCGGGCCGTACAAGCGCCTGGCCGCGCGGCTCGCGTGCGCCGACCGCATCCAGTTCGTCGGCCCCCTGCCCGACGTCGTGCCCGGCTACGCCGCCGCCGACGTCTACCTCCAGCCGACGTGGTACGATCCGTGCAGCCTGGTCGTTCTGGAGGCGCTGGCGTGCGGGCTGCCGGTCATTACGACCCGTTTCAACGGGGCGGGCGAGTTGATGCACGATGGCCAGGACGGATACCTCGTGGATTCCCCCGCGGACTACGACGCCCTTGCGCAGGCGATGGAAAAGCTCCTCGACGCCGACCTTCGGCGCGCCATGGGCAAGGCCGCGCGGGCGGCCGCCGAGGCGTATCCGCTCCAGCGCAACTTCCGCGAGATGATGGCCGTCTTCCAGAAGGCTGCCGCACGCAAGGAGGCCCTCCAGGGATGATCACGGACGTCGTCATCGTCGCGGCGTGGATGCTAGCCGGATATCTCTGCGGCTCGATCCCCTTCGGCTGGCTGATCGGCAAGGCCAAGGGCGTCGACATCCGCCGGGAAGGCTCGAAGAACATCGGGGCCACCAACTGCGGCCGCGTCTGCGGCTGGCCGTACGGCGTGGCGGCGTTCCTGCTGGATACGGCCAAAGGATTCGGGCCGACGCTGGCCGCCTGCGCCTGGCTGCCCGCGATGGTGGCGTTCTCCAGCGAGCACCGGCACTGGCTGGCCGTCATCCTGGTGGGCGCGCAGGCCATCGTGGGCCACCTCTTCCCCGTGTGGCTCGGGTTCAAGGGCGGCAAGGCGGTGGCGACGAGCCTCGGCGTCCTCCTGGCGCTGCCGATGCTGCGGTGGGCGGCCCTGGCGGCGTTCGGCGTGTGGCTCGTCGTCACGGGCGTGACGCGCTACGTCTCGGTCGGCTCGACCGTGGCGGTCCTCGCATTCATGGGGCTCTACCTATGGCTGAATCGGGCCCAGGCGTGGGGCGATCACCTGGCCCCGACCATCCTCGTGTTTCACATCGTGGGCCTCCTGATCATCCGCCATCGGTCGAATTACGTGCGCCTGATGAAGGGGACGGAGAATAAGATCGGAAGGAAGAAGAACGCGGAAACGAAGCCGTAGCCGGCGGAGCCGACCTCCATTCGACGCTGGCATAGCCCGACGGGAGGCAGCCTATGACGACACCTGCAAGAAGCCTTGTTGTCGTATACCTGGGCGTGGCGGCACTGGCGGCCGGCTGTAACGGTGCGGCCGGTGCGTCGGCGAATCGGGGCGTCGATCCTCAATTCAAGGATCTGCTGCCGGTCCTGATGCCGCGGCACGTGCAGGCCGACACTCTGGTCGAGAGTTCGCCGCCGCGGCTTGTTGAATTGAGCAACAGGGTGAAGGCCGCCTGGGAGGCTGATCCGCAGGTCATGCAAGAGGCCTTTGACAAAGCCAGGCCGGGCCAGCCTCTTGATTACGACGAAAGGTTCGGTGTGACCAAAGCCGAGTACGAGGAGTTGCTCAGGCTGAGCCGCGAAAGGAAACTCGTCAAGGACGCGTCGATTCCCCTGGAGTTCCAGTCACTCGGCGACGAGCGGTATGCCCTGAGCATTGACAAGCAGGGCTTTGAGCCGGCGAGGATCGTGTTCGACGCCAAGTCCTGTTCCGTCGAGACCCCGCTCGGCGCCGGCACGGTCGCGGAACCCGTGAAGGTCACAGGGAATGTGCCGACCCTGGGCCCCTGGCACGGCCTTCGATGGCGGGTGCACAGGGGGAGCCTCGATGAACTGCCATTTACCAAGCTCGAGGTGACGCTGGCACGGCTGGAGACGAGCGGGCTCGGGTACATATCCATCGAAGTATGGCAGCTGGCGGATAAGTCACAGAAGGCGGCCACGAAAACCCTGCGGCTGCTGGTGCCCGCGGCCAAAGCCCCAGGCTGACGGCCCGGCTGTGGTCCTGCCTGAACGCGCGGCTACCCGCCAAGCTTCTTCGTCAAGAGGTCCTTGACGATCTGCGGATTGGCTTTGCCGCCGCTGGCCTTCATCGTCTCGCCCATGAGGCGGCCGAAGGCGGCCTTCTTGCCGCCGCGATAATCGGCGGCGATCTTCGCGTTGGCCGCGAGGACCTGGTCGACGATCGCCTCCAGGGCGCCCGTGTCGGCGACCTGGGCGAGGCCATCTTCCTTCACGATCTGGGCGGGGGACTTCCCCGTCTCGATCATCTTCGGGAAGACCGTCTCGGCGGCGGTGTTGCGGTTGATCGTGCCCTGCTTCGTGAGGGCGATCAGTTCCGCAAGGGCCGCGGGCTTCACGGGGAATTCCGCGAGGCCGATCTTCCGCTCGTTCAGGGCGCGCAAGAGGTCGCCCATCATCCAGTTCGACGCCGCCTTCGGATCGCCCGAGGCCCGAGCGGCTTCCTCATAGTAATCGGCCGTCGTGCGGTCGACCGTCAGCACGCCCGCGTCGTACTCCGGCAGGCCGTAGTCGGCGATGAACCGGCGGCGCCGCTTCTCCGGAAGCTCGGGGACGGTCGCCCGCATCTCCTCGACCCACTTCCGGTCCGGCACGAACGGCACGAGGTCCGGATCGGGCAGGTATCGATAATCGTGGGCCTCTTCCTTGGACCGCTGGAGGAACGTGGTGCCGGCGTCGTCGTCCCAGCCGCGCGTCTCCTTGCCGAGCTTCTCGAGCGTGTAGCCGCGCGGATCGGCCTGGACCTCCTGGCGATGGCGCGCGATCTCAAAGAGGACTGCCCTCTCGACGGAGCGGAAGCTGTTGAGGTTCTTGATCTCGGAGATGGGCGTGTAGCGCGGCTTGCCCTGGTCGTCCGTACCGAGGCACAGGCTGATATTGGGCTCGAAACGCATCTGCCCGAGCTGCATGTTGCAGCCGCTGACGCCCAGGTAGACCGCCAGTTGCCGCAGGGCCTCGCCGTAGGCGCGGGCCTCCTCGGCCGTGTGGACGTCGGGCTCGCTCACGACCTCCAGCAGCGGCGTCCCGGTGCGGTTGAGGTCGACGATGGAGTAGTTCCCGCCCTCGGCGTGCATGAGCTTTCCGGCGTCCTCTTCGAGATGGACGCGGATGATGCGGATGGTGCGAGTCCCCTGGGAGGTTTCGATATCGAGCTTCCCGCCCACGCCGAGGGGCTGGTCGTACTGAGAAATCTGATAGTTCTTCGGGAGGTCCGGGTAGTAGTAATGTTTACGATCCCATTTCGCGTAGTCGGAAATCTGCGAACCGAGCGCCAGGGCCATCCGCACCGCGAGCTCGACGGCCTTCTCGTTCATCACCGGCAGGACGCCCGGCATGCCGAGGCACACGGGGCACACGCGCGAATTCGGCCGCGCGTCGTACTCGACCTTGCATGCGCAGAACATCTTCGTGCGGGTCGCCAGGTGCATGTGGACTTCCAGGCCGATCGTGGGGACGAAGTCGGCGGGGCTCATGAGCGCCCTCCCGCCAGGGCCGGCGCCCGCATGGCCCAGTCGGTCTCGCGCTCGAACATCCGGGCGATCCTGAGGAGCTTGTCCTCGGTGAACACGTCGGTAAGGATCTGGAGGCCGACGGGCAGGCCCGCCTTCGTGAGGCCGCACGGGAGGCTCGCGCCCGCGATGCCCGCCAGGTTGCAACTCACGGTATAGATGTCCGAGAGGTACATGGCGAGCGGGTCGGCGGCCTTTTCGCCGATCTTGAAGGCGGGGGTCGGCGTGGTCGGGCCCATGAGGCAGTTGACGCGGGCGAAGGCTTGTTCGAAGTCGCCGCGGATCAGCCGCCGCACCTTCAGGGCCTTCTTGTAGTAGGCGTCGTAGTAGCCGGAGCTGAGGGCGTAGTTGCCGAGCATGATGCGGCGCTTGACCTCGTCGCCGAACCCTTCCGAGCGGGTCCGCATGTACATATCGATCATGTCCTCGTACCCGGCCGCGCGGAGGCCGTAGTGGACGCCGTCGTAGCGGGCGAGGTTCGAGGAGGCCTCGCTCGTGGCCACGATGTAGTAGGTCGCGATGGCGTAGTCGGTCGAGTGCGGGAGGTCGACTTCCAGGAGGGTGGCGCCGAGGCGCTCGTAGATCCGCAGGGCCTCGCGCACGGCGGCCTGGACCTCGGGATCGACGCCCGCGCCGAAGAACTCCTTCGGCAGCCCGATCCGGAGGCCCTTCAGCGGCTCTTCCAGGCCCGCGAGATAGTCGGGGACCGGCTGGTCCCTGGCGGAGACGCTCGTCGAGTCGCGCGGATCGTGGCCGGCGATCACCCGCATTAGCAGGGCCGCGTCGGGGATGTCGCGGGCGAACGGGCCGATCTGGTCGAGGCTGGAGGCGAACGCGACGAGGCCGTAGCGGCTCACGCGGCCATAGGTCGGCTTGACGCCGACGACGCCGCACAGGGCCGCGGGCTGGCGGATGGAGCCGCCCGTGTCGGACCCGAGGGCGATCGGGACCATCCGGGCCGCGACGGCCGCGGCGCTGCCGCCGCTGGAGCCGCCCGGCACACGCTCGAGGTCCCAGGGATTGTGCGTCGTGAAATAGGCCGAGTTCTCCGTCGACGAGCCCATGGCGAACTCGTCGAGGTTGGTCTTGCCGACGACAATCGCCCCTTCCGCGAGGACCCGCTCGACGACGTGGGCGTCGTACGGCGCTTTCCAGTTGCCGAGGATCTTGCTCGCGCAGGTGGTCGTCTGCCCGTCGGCGGTGCAGAGGACGTCCTTGACGGCGATGGGCACGCCGGCCAGCGCGCCGACGTTTTCGCCGGCGGCCAAACGCTTGTCGATCTCGGCCGCGCGACGGCGGGCGCCTTCGGGGTTCAGCGAGAGGAACGCCTTGACCTGCGGTTCCAGGCGTTCGATGGCGGCCAGGGACGCCGCGACGGCTTCCGAGGCGCTCAGCTCGCGCCGGGCGATGGCGTCTCGCAGCGCGCGGGCTGTCAGGTGGGTAGAGTGCATGTCAGGCGCCCGCGCCCTCGTCGAGGACGCGCGGGACGCGGAAATAGTCGCCGGCCGCCTCCGGGGCGCCCGCGAGCGCCTGTTCGGTGGTCAGGCCCTCGGCGGGCACGTCTTCGCGCAGGACGTTGTGGATCGGAAGGGCGTGGGCCAGGGGCTCGACGTCGGCCGTGTCGAGTTCGCGGAGCTTGTCCACGTATTCGAGAATGCCGGAGAGCTGGGTCGAGAACTTCTCCACCTCCGCCTCCGACAGGCGGATGCGGCTCAGGGCGCCGACCTTCAGCACGTCTTTCTTGGAGAGGGGCATCAGTTCCCTTCCCCGGTTCCCGGCTCGGGTGCCATGCTTTCGCGCCTTTGCGAAAGCATGCTTACCTGGATGTCGAAGACCATGCTTTCGCAACAGCGCGAAAGCATGGCACCCCTATGCGCGAGGCCAAGGGGGTCAGGAGCCTTACAGATAGGGCTCCTGACCCCTTCGCCCGCGCGAGCTTACTTCGCGGCCTTCGGCGGAATGGTCCGCTTGACGCGCTTCGTAACGCGTCCTCCCACGATGCACTTGACGCAGACGGTGATCCGCGCCGGCGTGCCGTCGGGGAGCGTGACGCGGATCTTCTGGAGGTTCGGGCGGAAATGGCGACGGGTGATGCCCGTGACTTTCCGGCCGACGCCGCCGAGGTACTTCGCCTTGCCGCGCCTCGCGATCGAGTTGCCGAATTTCGTTGACCTGCCGCACACTTCACATTTGCCTGGCACTGACGGTCCTCCCTGCGGTACGTGCTGCCCCATGCGAGACAGGATAGTATAACGTATGGAACGGGAGGTTCAAGACCTTTTGTCGGGTCATTTGTCGGCGTGTCGAGGCGCCTCGAAAAGTCTTGACTTTCCGCGCCGGTTCAATACGATTCCGGCTTCTGTCCCCGGGGTATCTGGAAGTCCCTCGCATGTGCGGGTCGTCCAGCGGATTGCGGAAACAGGACATCTTAGGCAGGGAGCCGTCGCATGGAAAGTATGCGTTGGTCCAGACTGGGAATCTTCACCTTCGTCGTGACCGCAAGCCTGCTGGGGCTGGCCGCCTCGCAAGCCCTGGCCAGCGAGGCCGACATCAACCTGCCCGACCTCTCGAAGGCCGAGTTCCAGGTCTTCGGCACCAGCGTCAGCGGCGTCTACATGATGTATGCCGGCTTGGCCGTCTGCCTCATCGGCCTCCTCTTCGGCCTGTTCCAGTACGCCCAGATCAAGGGCCAGCCCGTCCATAAGTCGATGGAGAGCGTTTCCGTCACGATCTGGGAAACCTGCAAGACGTACCTGCTCCAGCAGGGCAAGTTCCTCATCGTCCTGTGGGTCCTCATTGCCGCCTGCGTGGTCTACTACTTCGGTGTCCTGGAAGGGAAAAGCGCCCCGGCGGTCGCCCTGATCCTCGTCGCGTCGATCCTCGGCATCCTCGGCTCCTACGGCGTGGCCTGGTTCGGCATCCGGATCAACACCCGTGCCAACTCCCGTGCCGCCTTCGCCGCCCTCAAGGGCTACCCGATCAACGCCATGACGATCCCGATGAAGTCGGGGATGAGCGTGGGCCTCTTGCTCGTGAGCGTCGAGCTCTTCTTCATGATCTGCATCCTGGTGTTCCTGCCGCTGGACCTCGTGGGCGCGTGCTTTATCGGCTTCGCCATCGGCGAGTCGCTCGGCGCGTCGGCCCTGCGTATCTGCGGCGGCATCTTCACGAAGATCGCCGACATCGGCTCCGACCTGATGAAGATCATCTTCAAGCTCCCCGAGGACGATCCGAAGAACCCGGGCGTCATCGCCGACTGCACCGGCGACAACGCCGGCGACAGCGTGGGCCCGACGGCCGACGGCTTCGAGACCTACGGCGTGACGGGCGTCGCCCTGATCGCCTTCCTGGCCCTGGCGCTCTCGGGCCAACCGGAGAAGTGCGCCCACCTCATCATCTGGATCTTCGTCATGCGTATCCTGATGATCCTCACGTCGCTCGTCTCCTACTATATCAATGAGAAGTTCACGATCAGCCTGTACGGCACCTCCAAGACGTTCGACCCGGAGAAGCCCCTGACGCATCTGGTGTGGCTGACCTCGATCATCTCGATCGGCGTCACCTTCGGCGCCAGCTACCTTCTGCTGGGCCCGATCTACGGCGACCTGTGGTGGGTCCTCTCGATCATCATCTCGTGCGGCACGGCGGCCGGCGCGCTCATCCCGGAGTTCACCAAGATCTTCACCTCCACGAAGTCGAAGCACGTGGACGAGGTCGTCAAGTCCGCCAACCAGGGCGGCGCGTCGCTCGGGATCCTTTCGGGCTTCGTCGCCGGCAACTTCTCGGCCTTCTGGGAAGGCACGCTGATCCTCGGCCTCATGTTCATCGCGTACCTCGTGAGCGGCAACGATGCCGTCGTCAAGCTGATGCCCGCCAACTACGCCTTCGCGGCCTCGATCTTCGCGTTCGGCCTCGTGGCGTTCGGCTTCCTCGGCATGGGCCCGGTGACGATCGCGGTCGACTCGTTCGGCCCGGTCACCGACAACGCCCAGTCGGTCTATGAGCTGTCGCAGATCGAGACCCAGCCCGACATCAAGAACGATATCAAGAAGACCTTCGGCTTCGAGCCCGATTTCCAGGGCGCCAAGCACTTCCTCGAATCGAACGATGGCGCCGGCAACACGTTCAAGGCGACCGCCAAGCCCGTCCTCATCGGCACGGCCGTCGTCGGCGCCACGACGATGATCTTCGGCATCATCCTGATGCTCGACAAGAACCTCGCCACCCTCGTCTCCGGCGCCACGAGCAACGTGGGCGACGTCGTCAAGTACCTGAGCCTCGTGCAGCCGCAGATCGCCTTCGGCCTCCTGATGGGCGGCGCGACGATCTACTGGTTCACCGGCGCCTCCTGCCAGGCCGTCGTGACCGGCTCGTTCCGCGCGGTCGTCTACATCAAGGAACACATGGACCTTTCGAGCCGCACCGCCGACATCAACGACTCCAAGGAGGTCGTCAAGATCTGCACCCAGTACGCCCAGAAGGGCATGGTCAACATCTTCATCGTGATCTTCTGCCTGGCCCTCGCGCTGGCGTTCTTCAACCCGTTCTTCTTCATCGGGTACCTGATCGCCATCGCGTTCTTCGGCCTCTTCCAGGCGATCTTCATGGCCAACGCCGGCGGCGCCTGGGACAACGCCAAGAAGATCGTCGAGGTCGACCTGAAGATGAAGGGCACCGACCTCCATGCCGCCACGGTCGTCTGCGACACGGTCGGCGACCCCTTCAAGGACACCTCCTCGGTGGCCATGAACCCGGTGATCAAGTTCACGACGCTCTTCGGCCTCCTCGCGACCGAGATGGCCGTTACGATGCAGAACCAGGACCTCAAGGTCGGCTTCGGCGTCGCCCTGTTCGTCGTCGCCCTGGTCTTCGTCTACCGCTCCTTCTACGGCATGCGGATCCCGGCCCAGGAAGGCGTCGTCCTGAAGAAGGGCAAGCCGGCGTAAGCCGGGCCTCGAAGCAGTAACCCAAGGGGTCAGGAGCCCTATGTGTCAGGCTCCTGACCCCTTCGCATGTCGTCGCCACGCTGAACGGCAGAAGGGGTCAGGAGCTTAACGGATAGAGCTCCTGACCCCATCCCACGCCGAGCGCCAGTAGGGGTCAGGAGCCCTATGTGTAAGGCTCCTGACCCCTTGTGTCCTCGTGCCGCATGGCGTAGACTGAGCGGCAACCGGCCCCACAATGTGGCTCGGCGTACAACGAACGGAGAACCATGGCCAAGAGAACAGTCAGTCGCTCGCGGAAGCTGGCCGTCGCCCTGGCGCGGACCTGTGCGGAGACCCGGTGCCAGGACGTCGCCGTCCTCGACCTGCGGAAGCTCTCCCCCGTGACGGACTTCTTCGTCCTCGCCACCGGCACCTCGGCGCGCCAGATGCACGCCGTCGCCGACCACGTCGTGCAGGCCGGCCGCGACCTGGGCGACAAGCCCTTCGGCCGCGAGGGCTTCGAAAGCGGATGGGTCCTCGTCGACTACGTCGACGTGGTCGTCCACGTGTTCACGGCCGAGTCGCGGACCTACTACGACCTGGAGCTTCTCTGGGGCGATGCCCCGCGCGTCGACTGGAAGCGCGGCTGGAGGCCGCCCATGGACGACGCCGAGCCTGCCCCCGGAGAGGCATAGGCCTATGTAGCACCGCCGCCCTCGGCGGTGCAGAGCGCCGGCAGACATCCGCACCGCCGAGGGCGGCGGTGCCACAGGGCTCTTTCGGATAGGCTCCATGCCCAGCATCGAACGCCTCCTCGACCAGCGAGTTCAGCAGGCCATCCGCGCCGCCTTCCCCGACGCCGCCGACGCCCCGGCCATCGTCCAGCCGAGCCAGGACGCCCGGTTCGGCGACTAGATCGGAA
>Ga0209777_10002552_pt1 | contig 23719 bp, 19 predicted proteins | sample FrelakmetHBP12HB_FD_187147 | JGI IMG/M metagenome (GOLD analysis project Ga0209777, IMG submission 187147) | Freshwater lake sediment microbial communities from the University of Notre Dame, USA, for methane emissions studies -HBP12 HB (SPAdes)... | ecosystem: Environmental > Aquatic >... | reverse complement strand
CGGAATCTGCTCCGGCGGCTCGGCCCCCACCGCCATGGAGCCTGTGTGAAAAATATCGCCGCTTGGCAGCACCACTTCCATGGTGAGAATGGTTTCGTCCAGATGGTGCTTGTGCGTAAGCCGTGGCTCCCGCTCAAGCAGGCTTGTGACCACGGACTTATCACGGTGTGGCAGCAGCGGCAGCACCGGCTCCATGCCGTGGGGCGCCAGGGCCTTCTTGAGCTCTGCGTAGGTGACACCCGCCTCGAACAGGGCCCAGCGGTTCTGCGTATCGACGCGCCGCACCGCCTTCATCCTGCTCATATCGATCACGATACCGCCCTGCTCGGGAATGCCGGCGCCGTAGAAACCCACGCCGGAGCTGCGCGGGGTCACGGGCATCTTCCACTCGTTTGCGAGCCGCACGACAGCCTGCACCTCTGCCGTCGTCAGCACGGACACCACCACATCCGGCCTGCGCTCGGGACCATTATCCGTATCGGTTCCATAGCGCCGCAGCACCTCCTGATCGGTGCTCACCCGCTCAGCCCCGGCAATATCAGCCAGCCGTGCCGCCACATCCTTTATTGTTGCCACTGCCTGAGTCATAGTTTCTCCTTCATTCTGTAATGTATCAAACGCGATGCCATCCGGTGCATCATGCCGCATCTTCAATATGCCTCGGAGCCCCGACCGGGCAGACCTGCACGCATATCAAGCACTGAACACACTTTTCCTGAATGACATACACCCGATCATCAACCATCTGTATCGCCGTCTTCGGGCACAGGTCTATACACCCCCCGCAGACCAGACAAACGCCTGTATCAATCGTGACCATGACAGGTTCCTCCGTTTCAGTTATTTTTTTCCGACTATATACTCCCCTTCAAAACCCACAGCTTCGATATACAGTCCCTTGATGCCGCCATACCCTGGATAAACTTCTCCGAGAACTTCTATCTGCCTGCCCACCATGGGCACCAGCGTCGCCCAGGTAAATGTCTTGGTTTTTTTCTGTTCTTCGGTCAAAATCCGTTCAAACCGGTATGCGCCAAGGCTCTCGGAGACCGCTTCGCCCCTTTTCACCGTCGGATAATACAATGTGCCGTCCTGACCGAGCAGAAACACCTTGCTGTTGCGCTCAGCGCTTTTCCTTGCAGCCAAAAGCTCTTCGTCAGTATAGGGCTTACCGTATGGTTTTTTTTGAGGCTCGGTCGTGCTGTTGAAAAGCGAGTTGCCCTCGACAAGCACTCCCTTTATTGTTTTGCCCTCTTTTTGTGCCGCAAAAAAACGATTTTCAAGACTCTTCAGCCTTTCAGCGCGCGTCTCCTTCTGTATCTTCTCCTTTTCCTGCGCAGTAACCATCTGTGCAGAGACAAACAATGTCATGATGCAAAACAGAATTATTGCTTTATATCTCATGGCTTTCTCCTTTATCCTTTTACGTGTTGATCTGTTCTCATGTTATGTCTTTAGATTCAATCATGCCCTGGCTTCTTGCGCGCAGGTCCTTGACAATCAGATAGGTAGACACGGCAAATCCGCCGATGATCACCGACATGATCGGCCAGTTGATATGCACCCAAGGCTCCTTGAGCATGCCCCACTTTGAAAGTATCTCAACATCATTCCAGATGACGGTAACCGTGGGAATGGCATAGCGCAGGTTTGCCCCGAACCGGTCATAGCCAAGCAGCTTGTAGCACAGATAAAAGAAAACTGAGAATGAAGCAAAAAACAAACTATAGGTGTACCAGGAATATACCCCGAACAGCTCCTCGTCATAGCCGATCATCAGCAGCACGTAAAATGCCCAGGTAATCATGATATATTCAAAAAATGTGCGCGGCCCGTAATTGTCAATCTTGCCCGTGGCGATGGCGCCCCGCATAAGCCGAAGCTTTTTCCTGAGGTAAAAGATGAAATTGCACCGCACGCTCTCCTGAAACAGCAGGTAGGCAAAGACCAAAAGAAAAAACATATAGCTCCAGGTCATCATCCGGTATTCAGGGTAGCTGCCGTTCCAGGTATAGGTAACCCCAAGGCGGTGGCCGCCATACATGAGGCTGTACTCACAGGCAAACCAGCATGACAGCCCCGCAAGAATGCCTATGAAGCTCTGCCAGCCGTCTGATTTCACAAGCCGCGTCGCATACAAAAGAACAAATCCGGTTATGGCGCACCCCCAGGCAAAATCATATTTGATGCCAGGGTTGTTCTTTTCAATCAGCACCATAGTGATATGGCCAATGGCCGATAGCCCGAAAATCCAGACCAGCGACACTACCGTATAAAAAATTGATCTTAAAGTAATAGGTTTTTTTGTGGCCATTGCATATTCCTCCTTCCGCGAATCAGGGGTAAAATTTATAAAAAATCCAGCTTACAAAAAAACTATTTGAGCAGCATATTTCCCTTTGCCCGGGACATATGATGGGCAACATTTTCAATGGATTTCACAAACTCCCGAATTTCATCCTGGGTCAGCTCACAAAGAAACTTTTCAAGATTCTGTTTGCGTGCGCGCATCAGGTAGTCGACCATCTTTTTACCCTTAGCGCTCAGGCTCACGAGCACTATTCTCCGGTCTTTATCATCCCGCTGCCGTTCAAGCAACCCGTTCTGGAGCAGCCGGTCAACCATGCTCGTCATTGTTGAAAAAGAAACTCCGTGCGCTCTGCTCAGTTCAGCCATGGTAAAGGTTTTCTGATGAAAAAAACTGACGATCACTTTTATCTGAGAGCTGGTCAGATCAACCTTGATAAGCTGGCTCGGATTTATGGTTTTTGAAATTTCATTGTACGCCAGAAAAATGCGATTACCTAGTGCATCCCAGTCTTTCCCCCTCCGTTCCTTTTTCATACACACCTCCAGAATTGAAACAAAATTTTGAGCATATATTTATTTTTTAAGGGTCTGGCCCATAATATCAGATGGAAACATAAGCATGGTTCCTGCAAGCAGCTGAAGGATATCGGGCCGCTCCTGCATGATTTTTGGCATAAGCGATTGCAGCCGGCCGCCAAGCAAGCCCACGGCCGTGTAGGGATTAAATGTTGCAGGAAAAGACTCAGCGCCCATAAGCCCGAAGATATAATCAATCACCTCGGGTTTCGAAAACATATAGGCAATGCCGAAAATTGATAAATACTCCTGATAGTCATACTGCTTAATATAGGTGTTCAGCCACCAGTCCTCATACTGAACAAGTGCCCGCGGCATAATGCCAAGCTCCTGCTCCTTTAAAGCACTGGCAATGGCAAGGCCGCCCTTCCAGCCGGTAAGCATTGCGCCCAGACACTCAAGCTCCTGGCAAGCGCCGGCATCGCCCACAATAAGCACATTATTCCTGAACGGCCTCTGGATCGGAGAATAGATAGCCTCAATGGCGGCAAACTCTTTTGTCTTTTTTGTTCCCTTAAACCAGGCCGCATAGTGTGCATCTTTGGTGATCCTGTCATAGGCGGCAGTCAAATCGACGGTGCCTTCCAGCGTGAGAATAATAAAATTCCATTCATCACTTTCAGGCCGGGGCAAAAGGAACAGATACACGGGCTTGTCATCTATTAAGGTTACTGCCGTAATAATTGCATTGTCATGGGGCGGTTTAAAGCCCTTAATAAAGCAGGACTGAACATACAGGTTTGCAATATGCCGCCGGTTGTTGTTGTAGCCGAGCTTTTGCACAACCCGTGAATTTGTCCCGTCTGCGGCAATCACGTACGAGCTTTGAAAGGTTTTTTCGTCTGCCTGGACAACAATCGTTCCCGGTCCGAACTGCATATCCGTATATTCAGTCCCGGCACACACATCAACATGGTCGCACGCTACGTCCTGCAGGAGATCTTTGATTAAAATCTCCTTGTCATAGGACACGGCAATAGGAGCCGTCTTTTTCTCCTCACCAGAGCCGAACTGCATCTTTTTCATTCCCGGTGAAAACATGTGCCAGTTGTACAGATTCTTTACCGGGCCGGTATAGGGAAATGATAAGCCGCTGGCGGAAAAGCAGAACCGCTTATCCTTTGCATTATAATGAAAAATGTCGCCAAAAAAATATTCATTCGGCGGCAGCAAAGACTGGCCGCAGGCCCGCTTGATTGCAGAGGGATCAGTCTTTCTCTCAAGCACAGCAACGTCAAACCCATTCTGTGCAAGCGCCTTGGCAGCAAGCAGCCCTGCTGGCCCGGCGCCGATGATCGTGACATCATAGCGTTCTTTCATATGCATGCTCCTTTTTCATTCGTGTTGAATTTTTTCTCAATACTCAGTGCTTTATTTTAGTTCCATTCTCGGCTCGCACCCTTTGGTTGCCTCGGCAATCACCTGGCTCATCGGCTGAGACATTTTTGCAAGCTTCTGAAGCATGGCCGGCCGTTCTTTCTGTATCGTTGGCATAAGCCCCTGCATGAGCTGCCCGATATGTGCAATTGCAGCATAGGGGTTCCAGCACGGCGGCAGGGGCTCTTTAATCAGGCTGAAAAGATAATTTAAATCCTCCTCGGTATCCAGCACGTAGGGCAGCGCAAAATTCATAAGGTATGCTTCATGCGGGCACTTCTCAATGTAGGTTGCTTGCCACCACTGCACATAGTCTGCAATGCCCCGCGAGGCTATTCCGGTCCTGTCTTCACGCACGGCAGCAGCAATTGCACTGCCTGCCCTCCACCCGCTGATCATGGCGCCGGTATTTTCAAGCTCCTGACATGCACCTGTATCACCTGCAAGAAGAACCCTGCCCTTGCAGGGCTCCTTCACCGGAGAATAGATGTACTGAGCTGAGGCAAGCTGCCGCGCGCTTTCAGCATTTTTAAACCACGCCGAGAAAAACGGGCTTTCCTTTCTAAAAAAGCGCTCAATCTTCTCAAGGCCAGCCCGGGGGTCAAGCGCCAGAAAAGCAACCGAGTGCTCAGCCTCATACGGCCGGGGGAATATAAACATAAAGCCGGGCGCCGGGGTTCTGTAGGTGATGCCGGACAGCAGAATATCGGGGTCCGGCAGGTCAAGGTTTCGCATGTGAAACCCGCGGCACAGAAGGTAGCTGTAAAAGGTGCGGCCCTCATTAAACCCACAAACCTTTGCAATGCGGGAGTTTGTGCCATCTGCAGCAATGAGATATGACCCTTCAAATGCTTTACCGCTGCCGCTGACTTTCACACTGTCCTTCAATGGTTCAACGCCGTTCACATCGATGCCGGCATACACCTCAACACCTGCATCCTGAACTTCTTTCAAGAGGCAGCGGAAAAGTATCTCCTTGTCATATGCAAGACCCACAATACCCGAGTCACCCTTCTTTCGTGTCTCCTCTGGCAGACCAAACGGCATCCTGTTGCCGCAGGGGGAATAGATATGCCAGGCATTGCAGTTCTGCACCGGGCCGTCATAGGCAAAGGAAAATCCGTTCTTAATGAAGCCAATGCTTTTCCCCTGCCGGTTGTAATACACAAGATCATCAAAGTAATAGTCATTCATGGATACCAGGGTCTGCCCGCACATGCGGTCAAGCCGGGTGATATCGCTCTTGCGCTCAAGAAGTGCTACGCTCAAGCCCGCAAGCCCGGCAGCCTTAGCAGCAAGCAGCCCGGAAGGCCCTGCACCGACAATGACGAGATCATATTTTTTTGTCATACATTAACCGCCATTAATTATTTTGCGAATTACACATTCGGAAATCCCGTTGCAATAAAACCCTTCATTTGCTCTTTGATAGGCATGGAGCCAACCTGCTGCATCATCTTAATAATATCCGGCCGCTCTTTCTGAATCTGGCCGATTTTCCCCATAATAGACGCATTCACGCTCTTCAAAAGGTTGTAGGGGTTCAGCGAGCCGGGCAGCGTTTCCGTGACAAGCTTGTTGAGATAGGTAGAAACATCCTCACCGGCAAGGGCTGACGTGAGCAGCTGAAGAAACTCTGTGTGGTCCTGAGACTCGGGGAAATGCTCCTGCCACCACTGGATATAATTTTTTACGCCCTCGGCATTCGGCTTATTCTCCCGCAAAGCCTCGGTGATCGCATGGGCTGCCTTCACGCCGCACATCATTGAGCCGGTGCACTCCGCCTCAACTGTCCAGCCGGCATCCCCGGCAATGAGCACATTGTCTTTAAACGGTGTCGGCACCGGCGACCAGATGTTTGCCACATGGGCCTGCTGCTTTCTGATAACGGGTTTCGGGAACCATTTTGAAAACGGACTGTCGACGATAAAGCGGTCAAGCTCCTGCTTGTAATCAAGTTCAGGATGCGACGGCCCGCCGGTATATACCCAGAATTCATCTTCCGCAAACGGGCTCGGCTCAATCCAAATCATGATGGGATACTGCGTCTTCTTATGGAACAGCATGGGGTAGTTGATGGCCTCAGGATAGGGCAGATTAAGACCAGTCATATAATAGCTGATTCCCTGAAGGGTTCCGTAAAAAGTCCGGTCTTTGTTGAGGCCTAAAAGTTTTACAATCCGGGAATTTATGCCGTCAGCAGCTATAGTAAAAGTGCTTTCAAACACTTTGCCCTCGGCGGTTTTATGCAGGTTGGCATCCTTCTGTTTTCTGAAGTCAACAACATTGGTTCCGGTAAAAACCTGCACACCGGCATTCTGCGCATCGGCAAGAAGAGTTTTCAGAAGATGGGATTTGCTGTAGGTTACAGAAAGCCTGCCTTTGCTCCCTTTGGCAAAATTGGTCTCATAGCTTCCAAGCTTTATGATATGCTGCGCGTCCGAGGTATAGAGATGCCAGGCAAAGAAGTTTTTATACGGCCCGTCATAGGGCACGGTAAAACCCGTTACCGGAAAAACAAGGCGGTGCTTATCTTCATTAAAGTACATGCGCTCGCCGAAATAGTATTCATCCTCTATGGCAAACATGGTGGCGCAGCTGCGCTGAATATCGGAAATGTTTTCTTTTCGCTCAAGCAGCGCAACGCTTAATCCATTTTCACCTGCCGCCTTTGCAGCCATAAGCCCTGCTGGGCCGGCGCCGACAATTACAACATCAAAAACCTTTGACATAATCATTTCTCCTTTTAAAAAAAATTTCACGATACAGTAATTTTTATATATTTTTGAATCCCTGCTTGATCTGCTTTTCAATGTCATCATCCATGTTTTCGCGCACCTTCATCAGCCGCTCAAGCGTGTCGGGCCGCTCGTCATAGACACGCTCCATAAGTTCGGCATAGGTCGAGCCGATCAGGTTGACCACCTTGAAGATATCCATGGTCTGCGGGAAGCGCTTCCCGGGAAGCCCGACAAGATAGTCCATGTCATCCGGGGTCAGGTACTTGTTGAAATTTCTGCCCCTTGGCTTTCGTGCGCCGAACGGGCCGAAGTAATTCTCGGCATACCAGTCAAGGTACTCTTGTATACCCTCCTCGTTTGCCCTGCCTGTATTGAGCGCCTGAGAGATGCAGCGCGCCACCTTGAACCCCGTGCACATGGAGCCCACATTGCTCATTTCGCGGCGCCAGCTGGCGTCGCCGATAAAAAGCACATTGTTTTTAAACGGTTTTTCAATGGGGCTCCACAGGCTCACAACGCAGGCAGTACGGTGCTCAAGAATTCTCGAATGCTTGTACCACTTGGAAAACGTGGAGTCTTGCTGCATGAAATATTTCATCATCTCGGGCGGCTTGTCGTCGCGACCGGAAGTGGCGGCATAAAGATGGTAACAGTTCCTGTCCGCCACCGGGATCATGGACAGCACATACTGCGGCGTGAACATGAAAAGAAATCCGTCGGGGTCAGGGCAGTCGGTGCCTTCGATGGCAACGGACACGTCGCGTGTGGTGCCGTAAAAGCTCCGCTCCTTATTCATGCCCATCGTCCGGGCAATGCGCGAGTTGATGCCGTCGGCGGCAAGAATGAACCTTGCCTCAAAGCTTTGCCCGTCATCGCACGCAACAGCAGCGCCCGTCGCGGTTTTGCTCACCCCACACACATTGGTGTTAGGGAAAACCGCCACACCGCTCTTTTCAGATTCCTCCAGCAGGCCCCGCAGCAGCAGTTCTTTGCTGAGCGCTACGCCCATCCGGTTCTTCTTCGGGTCTTTGCGCAGCTCGGCAAAATCGCCGAACTCAAGGCGTTTGCCCCCCGGCGAATACAGATGCATCCCGAAGACATTCTGATGGGGGCCGCCGTAATAAATGGTATAGCCCAGGGTGGGGCAGGCTATCTCCCTCCTGTCTTCATCGAAAGTCACCATCTGGTTGAAGGTCAGCTCATTGACATTGAGCACCCCGCCGCAGGAGCGGTGGATTTTGGGGATATCTTTTTTTCGCTCAAGCAGCGCCACCTTCAACCCTGCCTGGCCCAGCGTCCGTGCCGCCATAAGCCCTGCCGGCCCTGCCCCCACTATTACGACATCATATGCATGCGCCATGTCCCTGCCCTTTTCTACAGTAGTTTGCCTTCATGTGCGGCATGTGCATCTTCAATATGCCGGGAAGCCGATGCGTGTTGCCGGCTTCATCATTGTCACTGCCCTCTGCGGCGTAAACGCTTCGAGCTTTCGCGCGAGCTCGGGCCGCTCCCGACGTATGCGGTCCATATGGGGTGCTACGCCGCGCACAATATGACCGTACAGGTTAAACGGATTGAGTGACCAAAACAGTTTCTGCGTGATGATGCGGTGGAGATAATTGAGCTCGTCTTCCGTGAAAATCCTGAAAAAAACGGCATAGCAGAGAAAATCCTTGTAATCATGTGTTTCAGGCCAGTTTTTCTTCCACCATGAAATGTAGTTCATAACGCCCTGCCTGTTCGGCTGCCCCCGATGCAGGGCTTCGCACACGGCATTGGCCGCTTTATGCCCCGAGAGAAGGGCGCCCGTATTTTCCGCTTCCGCAAACCAGCAGCTGTCGCCTACAAAAATAATATTGTCCAGGAAGGGTTCCGGAGCAGGGCTCCATCCATTGATCACCGCGCATCGCTTATGGGTGATCTCGGTTTTTTTAAACCATTTGCTGAAGGTGCTTTTGTTGGTGAAAAAGTCAAGCCGCTCATCACCGTTGACATACAGCCAGTACTCATCCTCACGGTAAACGCTCGGGAGCATGCAGAAATGCACCGGTCCCAGGCCGCCCTTATGATCATAGGCATTTCCCATGCAGATCATCTCAGAGCGCTCAAACTGAACGCCCGTGACATAATAGCTGACCGACCCTGCAGTAAAAAGAAATGTCCGCTGCCGGTTAAGTCCGCTTATCCGCGCAAGCCGCGAGTTGATGCCGTCTGCGGCAATGCAGAATGTAGCGGTAAGCCTGTCTCCTTCGGCGGTCTTTACCTGCACGCCGCCGGCGACTCTGCCGGCCGTTGTCACATTGCGCTCGAGGTAATAGTCGACTCCCGACTGCCTGCCTTCCTCAAACAGGCCTTCAAGCAAAGCGTTTTTGTCAAAAACGACCGCTGCCGTGCCCTGATCCGCTGCATTTGCTTCATAGTCACCGATCTCGATTCTGTCCTGAGCATTGGGCGCTATGAAGTGACAGCCGTAAAACTTCCGGTAGTTCCCTGCATAGTTCACAGAGAAATTATTTACCGGGAATACCCATTTCTTCGCGGTTTCAGAAAAATACATCCGCTCATTATAAAAAGAGTCCATGTTCATAAGAAACATCTGTGCGCAAGCACGCTGCACTTTTGCAGGATGGCTCTTGCGCTCAATAAGCGCCACCTTCAAACCATTTTCCGCCGCCGTTTTTGCCGCCTCAAGCCCTGAAGTCCCGCCACCGACAACGATCAGATCAAATCTGTTTGGCATTCAACACCCGTGTATATTTTTGATTTTGGAATGCGAATTTTGGATTTCCAAAACCAATGCAATTATTTTAGTAGGTTGGGTTAAGTCCGCCGCGGCGGATGAACCCAACATTCTTTTAATGTTCGATAATAGCCTTACCCTGAACCCCGACCCCTCATCCCTACACCCTTCACCTGTTCGGAAACCCCATCCGTGCTGCGGGTTTTATGAGTTGCAATACCTGCTCGGGCCGGAACATGGCAATCTTCTGCGCAAGCTGCGGTCGCTCTTGTTTTACACGCTCAAGATGAGGCTGCAGGCCGGTCATAAGCCTGCTGTACAGCTTGAACGGATTGAGCGTCCAGGGAAGCTTTTGTGTAACAAGATGGTGCAGGTAGTTGTACTCATCTTCAGTAAACATCCGGTTAAACAGCGGATAGCAGAGGAAATCGCGGTAATCATGTGTTGCAAGCCAGTTCTGCTGCCACCAGCTGATATAATTCATAACGCCATCCCTGTTCGGCATACCCCGGTGAAGCGCTTCGCACACGGCGTGAGCTGCCTTATGGCCTGAAAGCAGAGCGCCCGAGTTTTCCGCTTCGGAAAACCAGCAGCTGTCGCCGACAAAAAGAACATTGTCCTTAAACGGCTCGCGTGCCGGGCTCCAGTTGTTGACAACGTTTGCACGGGTGTGGGTTATCTCGAGCCGCGGGAACCAGCGTTTAAAATTGCTCCGTTTGGTGAGAAACTCAAACTGCTCATCCCCGCTCACAAAAAACCAGTACTCATCATCACGGTACACGCTCGGCAGCAGGCAGAACGGCACGGGCCCGAGCTTTTCGCTGTCCCAGCTTATGCCCAGAAATATCGCCTCGGAGCGCTCGAACTCAACGCCCGTAACATAATGGCTGATGGATTTTCTCGTATTGATAAAAAGCCGCTCTTTGTTCAGACCGGTTATTTTTGCCAGGCGCGAATTGATGCCGTCTGCGGCAATACAAAAAGTGCCTTCAAGCACATCGCCTTCTGCGGTCTTAATCTGCACCCCGCCCGATGTTCTGCTGACATAGGTGACATTTCTTTCAAGAAAATAGTGTGCGCCCGCCTTGTTGCCTTCTTCATAAAGGCCGTCCAGAAGCACTCCTTTGTCAAATACAACCGCCGGAGTGCCGCCGCCTGAGGAATTCAGCTCATAGTCTCCAAGCTCAATGCGGTCCTTGGCATTGGGGGAAATAAAGTGGCAGGCATAAAACTCGCGGTAGTTGCCGCTGTAGTTGACGGAAAAGTTATTGACCGGGAATACCCATTTTTTCTTTTCCTTTGAAAAATACATGTGCTCCTCATAGAAGGAGTCCATGTTCAGCAGAAACATCTGCGCGCATGAGCGCTGTATTTTTGCGGGATGGGTCTTGCGCTCAAGAAGCGCCACTTTCAAACCATTTTCAGCCGCTGTCTTTGCAGCCTCAAGACCGGAAGTGCCGCCGCCGACAACAACTAGATCAAATTTATGGGCCATATATTACTTTCATAAATATATAGTTTTTTGAATGCTGCCTTTGATGCCATGTATTCATTATCTAACAGGGTTAAGCGAAACGACCCCGGCTTTTTTTGCTGCGACCTGGGGCCGCATTTTTTCAGCAAGCTTTTTTGCTTCATCCCGCAGCCCCTGCTCATCCATGCCCTTTGCTATGAGCGTAAACAATCCACGGTAGACGCCGCCGCGGGGGGAAATTATTTCCGTGAGTTTCGCGTCGATATCATCCCGGGCCTTGCCGTTGTTGGTCAGAACAATATAGACCTCCTTGCCCTTGAAATCATGCTGCTGTATGAAAGTCCGCGCAGGAGAGGAAATCGTCTTGAGCCATGTTGGCGAGGCAATAATCACCGGGTTATGGGAGGCTACGTCAACAGTAATCGGCTCAGGGTCGTCGTCCCTGTCAAGCAGCTGGTCAAGCATGCACGTCAGGATCCCGCTGAATTCCTGCCGGTTGAGCTTTGACTTTATCTCAACGCTTTCAATGCCCAGGGATGCGGCAAGCTCGCGGGCGACGATTCTGGTGTTGCCGCCCCGTGAAAAATAGACAAGAAGCGGTTTTTGCCCCTGCATTGACGCATCGGCGATAACCGTCTCTGCGGCCGCGCTTGTCAGCAGGCACAGAAAAATGATAAATATGCTCGCCGCCAGCCCGTAAACTTTTACACAAATCGTACTTTTAAAAACTCTTCTCATACGTGTCTCCTTCTGAAAATCCGCCAACCATAGGGTGCACACCCCGGCCTGCATTAATCTCTGCAATCCCAAATCCGCATTCTAAAATCTAAAATCAAAAATCCGCCAGCCCGAACTCCGCCATATCATAGGTGAATCCGGAAATAATATTCCAGTGCCCGCCGCCATCTTCAGACAGGACGATGGTGCCACGGGCGCCGACAATAAGGCCATGCAGATCATCGCCGAAGGCTACTTTCCTGAGCCAGAACTTTGTTTTGATGGCGTCTTCCTGCTCATGCCAGGTAGCGCCGCCATCACTGCTCATTATATAAACACCCTTATTGCCGATCGCCCATCCCTTTGATCCTCTCACAACAAGCGAATACAGGGGCTTATCTGTTCCTGACACAACCTTGCTCCAGGTCTTGCCCCCATCAGCCGACTTCAGTATGACACCATCCATTCCAGCAATCCAACCCTGCTGCCTGCCCTCAAAATAGATCCCGTACAGCGCCGGCAGGGGCTTTTCCCAGTCTGTTTCGCTTGCAGCCGATGCCAGGTCCCTGCATTCCTGATGCTGCCAGGTTGCCCCTCCATCCTCGGTGTGGAGAATCGTCCCGAACTCTCCCACAATCCATCCCGTGCTGTTGTCAGTAAAAAAAACATTATTATAAATTTTATCCTCCGGCTCATGCTGCACAGACCAGGTCGTGCCGCCATTGTCAGTGTGAATAACCGTGCCGAACTCTCCGACAGCCCATCCGTTGCGGCTATCAAGGAAAAAAAGGTCAAGCAGGTCTTTCTCTGTGCCGCTGTGCTGCGGATTCCAGGTTTTGCCTCCATCGGTGGTATGAAGTATAGTACCTGCTACTCCCGCAGCCCATCCTTCCCGCTGATTGACAAACCGGATGCTGCCCAGCAGCAAATCCTTAATGCCGCTTTCCTGCTTTTCCCAGGTTTTGCCGCCGTCGGAGCTGAAACAGATTGTGCCGTAGTTGCCGCTTATCCAGGCATGCTGCGCATCAACGTATGCTATGCTGTGCACGTTTTCCGCAGTAACAAAGCTGAACTTCGGCATCTTGATTTTTGAGCGGTCAAACTTGTTGCAACAAGGCAGCAGAACAATCAGCACCAGTAAAAAGACAATTTCAACTCTTATTTTTTTGCCCATTATCGCTCACCATGGTCTCATCATGCTTCGTAATTGGTGCGTATCTATTCACCCTTCACTACTGATACAACGCTCTATTAATACGACTTTTCTTGAAGCGCTCTCGTCGTAAACTGCTTCAGAGGAATAGTGATGCCCACACCCTTGATCTCCCGGTTGCCGGGGCTGCCATGGCGGCGGATAAAATCAACAATGTGCTCAGCGCTGGGCATTGATGTTTTGCCCCCGCCATATGAGGGCTGTTCATTATACGTCATTTCATACATCTTCCAAAGCTCGCCCTGACGATTGTATACTACCTTGAAATTCATCTGCCATGTCTCAGGGTCCAGATACCATATCTGCTTACTGTAAATATAATCCTTGTCTTTATTGATCACCTCAACAACCCAGTTGTTCACCCGCTCGCGCTGGAAACCGTTCCAAAACCCCTGGCCGTGATCGCGCTGCACGTTTTTCGGATCCTGGTGCCTGCCCACCAGCAGATCGGCCCTGCCTTTGGCAGTGTAGGTGTTACGTGTTGGATGCGTGTACCATCCTTCCTGATCGTCATAGATCATGTCCGTGCCATCGATCGTGTCAGTTCGCTGGCTGGTGGCATAGCGCCGTACGCGCCTGAACATGGCCGTATACACCCACAGATCCTCTTCCCGATTGTCTTTATATCTGATCTCAAGCATGGTGGTATCAACAAAGTCGGCCGGCGCTGTATGGCGCTGGAAAAATGAACGGGCAATGTCGCGCGTATTTTCGCTGTTCGGTATTCTGGGAATCGGCGGCACGTCGTAGCGTCCCAACCAGGAAAGCTCCCACCGCAGATGCCCTGCTTCACGCTCATGTCCGGTTCTGCAGTCAACAACTGTCCCGCCATGAAACAGGTAACTGCTGTCACCCCGGGTGTTGGAATCAAAATTCCAGGCCATTTCAATACCGGTTTTCGGCTGCGGAAAAGGGTAGCCGGCAACATCACCGTAGCCGACAAGATTTTCTTTTTCGTCAAGCTTGCTTGCAGGGGCATATTTCTTTGTCGCCTCGATGAGCCCTTTGGACACATCATAGGGCCGGTACGGCACGATATCGAACCAGAGGAATTTCGCCCCGAAAATGGAGGGGTCTTTCATCGCCTTATACACAGCCTCATGGAGAAACTCTTTTACCTGATCAACATTTTCCGTTGTTACCTTCTTGCCAGCCCAGGTCTTTTCCCATTCCTTCACTTTGGCAAGCTCAGCGCCCTCATAGGCCGGGGTCGGGAATGTTACCTCTGCTGCGCGGCACGGCAGGCTGCAGCAGAGCGCCACAATGATAAGATACGGCAGTAAAGCTGCGTTTTTTTTCATGCTCTTCTCCTTTGTATTAGAATTCATAGCCTATACGGAAATAGGCGAAATCCTTGTTATGGGAGTATGCTTCCGGTGAATCCCAGATGTTCCTGGCGAAAAAGAATGTATAGCCCACTTCATAGCGCATGTGCTTGCCCGGCTGATAGCGCAGGGCTGCCACGGCGTAGCCCCAATTCTGGGCATTGTAGAGAAAGCGCACAACGGGGAAAAGCTCGCTGTGCCACATATTGGCCCGCATAGTAAGGGTCCAGTTTGACTGGCTGCGCTCATAATAGCCGAAGGTCCGGCGGATATGCGTGACATTGCCCTGCCGGCGCTGGGCATACCACCCGAGTGTGGTGTCTATAATACCGCTTGAGGCCAGCCAGGTCTGATTTTGCAGCCACTCCCACCTGAGGGGCCGGTCAAAGGTGATGCCCACATTTATCTGGTCGCGCTCGGTTGTGCCGGTTATCACCTTTGAGTAAGACGGGTTCTTATCGATTTCTTTTGTAAACGCCGTGTTTTCGGGAACGCCGAGTTCATAGGACAGCTCGCCGCGCAGCACGCCTTTCAGCCAGGGGATGAAGGATTGGCCGCTTACGCCGAGGGCGTCAAAATATTTATATGTCCAGAAACTATTATGGTTTAAGCCGGGTAAATTTTGCCCGCCGAACACGCGGCTGATGGCCACATTGTTCAGATAGCCGTTCAGAGTATCGGTGTTCAGATTCAGTGTGCTAGGATAGCCGACCTTGCCGTGGCGCGCAACCGGTGTTGTGTTCATGCCATGATACCAGGAGAGCGTCCAGTCCAAAAGATAGTTGCCCGGCAGTTCCGACGAGCCTTTTACCCTGAAGGCAAACGTCGTATTGTGCAGCGAAATACTCGGCGCATCTCTGCGGAACATTTCGTCGACAGCAGCATTCTGCCCGAAGGGAAGAATTTTTCCTGCTTGTTTGCCCATCACTACCGGAGGAGCCGGGTTGCTTCCCAGGAGGGTCCCCTCTAGCGGCGTTCTGACCCGCTGAAAATCAGGCGTCCAGATGCCTTCAAAGACAATCTGCCCCGGAAGATCCGTAGTGTAAAAACCCCGCACCATCCACAGCCCGAGCTTCATCTCGTCAAACGGATCGATGCCGGGTGTTGTGTACCGCAGATCAAGCGGGTTGATGCGGTCGATGGTGCGCACCATCTCGACCTCGCTCCAGAAAACGATCTGCTTGCCCACGCGGATGTTCCAGGGCCCCTTATACACATCGGCGTACATTTCATTGATCCAGTCATCGGCCCGCTCATAGGGTCCCTGGTAGTGATGGCGCGCCCTCGAAGTCATTGACCGGTGCGCCGCGGCGTCAAAATCGGGCACAGACTCATGCCACCACTGATAAAAGCCGAACAGGTTGATATTGGTATCTCCCTGCTCATAGGCATTATACAGAAGCTCTAGCGTGCCCTTTGTCCGCATCAGGCCCCAGTCATGGTTGGTGTACTGCTCGTCTGCTGTTGCGAGTTTAGTCATGTACGTACCGAATTCATACACCGACCCCTTGACCCGCAGCTTGTCGTCAAAAAGCATCAACGAGGCAAAGCAGTATCTGGGTATAATGAAATAAACGCCCATAAGCAGAAGCATGGAAAAATTAAATACATGTTTTGCTTTCATACCTCCATCCCCCGTATTGGTGTTACTGTTTTACTCATCCCTTTTTTTGTAACCCTTCATATTGCTTATACACAGGCGTGGTTCATGTTTCGATGACCGCACCACCGCCTCTGAAGTGCCGTGCCGGGGAGGTCAGCCCGCAGAGCGTCACGGGAAATACGCCAGCTATCTGTCAATGGCTTCATGCTGCGCGCCTTTCTGCGTGCACAGCAAACCTGGGCTTAAAAATGCAGAGCATCGCCGGAATGAGCAGCAGTGCCCCAAGCATGTTCAATATGAGCAATATAGCCAGCAGCAAGCCCATTTCCGCCTGAAATTTCAGTGGAGAAAAGATCCACATACCCAGCCCGATCGTGAGCGTCGTGGCGATCTGAATGATTGACCTGCCATTGGTGGTCAGGGCATTGCTTACAGCTGTTTTCAGATCACAGCCACTGTCCCGTTCCTCAATGAGCCTGCCGATATAGTAAATGCCGTAATCAACACCCAGACCGATGCCGATTGAAGAAATTGGAAAAGTATTGACTGTCAGGCCGATATGATAGGCCCCCATGAGGGCGAATGTGAGCACATTTGAAATAGCAAGCGGTATGGTGCAGAAAAGGCCGGCTGTGGCGGATTTGAAGGTTATGGCGCACAGCAGGAAAACGCCGCTAAGCGCAAGAACCAGGTTCAGGGTCTGTGAATCGGCTATGACGTCCCGCACGGCGGCCTGGACGCCCACAGCCCCTCCAGCCAGGAGATATTTTCCGCCCGGGGGGCCCGGCGTATCCTTCAAATATTTCTGTATGTGCGCTACGATGCTTTCAACCGTTGCAGGCATCTTGTCGCGGCAGTACACAACGATATTGCCGTACTTGTCCTGCATGTCCACGTACTTGTCCCAGGTGCCGGGCTCACCTGCATAGAGAAGCCTTCGGCAGATAAAGCTCAATGTCTTGTCATCCTTGGGGAGATGGCACCACTGGGGGTCATCTTCATTTGACGACATAAAAAATCCGGGAAGATTGTTGACAATCGAATAGGAAAACATCACCCGGTCGTGTTTGGCAATGTAGCGCTGAAATCTGTCAATCTCGCGAAGCGTAGACCCCTTGGAGATAAAGCCGCCTTCGGTTCCCTCAACGATGATATACAGGGGGTTGAGGAGCGGGATGCTTGTGGTGATCCTGAATGCGTCCTTGTTATAACGGTGAAAGGGCCACAGGATCGACGATCCGGGGAAAAAATCGCCCACCTGCATCTGGCCTGCGTAAAACAGCCCGATAGACGTCATCGTAACCGTACCTGCAACCACATACCATTTCCCCCGGACGGGGATCCACCGGCCGAGCATAGCGAGAAACCGTACGCGGTAATCGGACTGCTTGCTGTTTCTCAATCTTTGAGCAAGACGAATAAAACCTTCGGAAGCAGGAATACAGGAGAGTATAAGCGGCGTCATTATGAGCGACATGATGATTGTGGCGATGAACCAGAACGTGCAGACTATGGCCATATTGACAAGTATGGGGATAGCGGCAAGGGCAATCAGCCCGGTGCCGAGGGCATCGGTGAGTATGCCCGTGAACCCCGGCACAAACATGGTCTCGATAATATGTTCAGCCGCCTGGCGGATATCGCGTGTTTTATCAAATTCCTCCATGTAGCGCGCCACAAGCTGTATCGAGTGCCGCGCGGTCATGAGCGCTATAAGAAACGGTAGAATAATAATAAGCGGATCGAGGGAAAATTTGATAAGAGCCATAAAGCCGAGTCCCCAGACCGCACTTATTGCCGCAGACACCAGTGGCACGAATATCGCCCGTTTTGACCGGTAATAAATATAGAGCATGATGCAGATGGCCAGCACGGTGAAGCCGATCATACGCAGAACCTGGGCGGAATAGAAATTTATATACCCCAGGTGCATGGGCTCGCCGGCTATGCTGATAATATGGTTGTTGTCCTCGGTCTGCTCCCTGATGCGGCTCAACTCGGAGAATACCCTATCATAGTTGATATCCTCTTCGAAGAAATCAACCATGACCAGCGTTTTTTTACTGTCATAGGCCACGTACTGCCCATAGTACCGGGGATTGCTGAAAATTTTATCCTTGAGCTCCTGCATCTCCTGTTCATTTTTGGGCACATCGGGGAACATGAGCGTATTAATTGCCATTGACCCCGCGCTGAATTTAAAGTCTTTCAGCTTTGATGAAGCAAGGGACCGTATTTTATAAGGATCCACCCCGGGTATTTTTTCAACTTCGCGGGTAATCCACTGAACCTTTTCCAGAGTCTTCCGGTTGAAAATATCTCCGTTGCGCACCTGCACCATGATGAGCACCTGGTTGGCGCCGCCGAAAATATTGCGGATCATATTGTGAACTTTTATGAATGGGTGTTTTTGCGGGAGAAGGCCGTTAAAGTCCGTCTTCATGGTCAGACATGTGCACTCATATAGAAAAAAGACTGTCAGCAGACCAATGAGGATCAGGATACTCACCCTTTGACGCACGATAAGTTCGGAAAACTTTTTCAATGTCTTTCTCCCCTGTGTGTATGACGGGCGCAATTTGCTGCAAAAGGCAGGGCGTGAAATAGTAAGTTAAACTTCATAATATTTTGAAATTCAAACCTTTTAATTATCGTATTAATACAAGGCCGATTCCCTGTCAAGTTTTTTAAAGAAAATTTTTAGCAAATCCGGGGCCGGTGTCTGAAAGCAACACAAAGCTGCAAAGGAGCGCAAAATCGCTGAGGCGGGGCGGCTTATGAAAACTTTTCTATGAGTTCTTTGATACGCTTGATCGTGGGCAGGTTGTAGGGACAGCGCTCTTCACATTTGCCGCAGCCTTCGCAGGCCTGCATCCACATGAGCAGCCCCCTGCCCACCTCCAGCCTGTCAGAGGGCAGTTCCTCAACCGGTATGCCCTGTACGGCCTGGTAGAATATATGCACCATATCCGGCACCCGTATGTCGTTCGGGCACGGCATGCAATAGCCGCACCGGCGGCAAAATTGGGTGCCCAGGGGCGCCACCTCCTGCTCAAAGGCTGCAAGCTCTTGCGGGCTGAGCGCTTCTTCAATCTCAGCGCACGCGATATTCTCCTTAAACTGCGCAACGCTTGCCACGCCATTAAGAATGATATCGACAGGATAGGCATTAAAAAACCTGAAGGCCTTCTGCGTATTGTGTATGGCCCCTCCGGCAATGGGTTTCATGACGATTGAGCCGATGTCAAGCGACCGGACAAGGGCCAGCAGCTCACGCTCTGCCTCGCGCTCTATCACATTGAACGGATACATGATTGTGTCGAACTCGCCCGTTTTTGCAAGATCCACAAGCACGCTTATGTGGTGGCTGGTTAGGCCGATAAAATCTATCATGCCCTCCTGCCGGGCCTTCCTGAAAGCGTCCATGCCCCCGCCACAGGCCATAAAAGCAGCCACCTCATGGGGATAAAGCGCATGCACCTGGAGAATCTCAATATGGTCGGTCTGCAGCTGCGTCAGGCTTTCGTCAAGATCTGAGCGCACGTCATCATAGGTGCGGCTGTAGGATTTGCTGGCTATGATGCAGTCTTTGCGCCGGTCTTTGAGCACGGCCCCCAGATTCGTCTCCGAGTCCATGTACACGCGGGACGTGTCGATATAATTTATACCGTAATCAAGGGCTGCGGTGATGATCTCGGCGATTACCTCCTCGGTCGTTCCGCCCATGATGGTTGAAAGCGGTATGCCGCCAAGGCCCCAGCGCGTCACCTCGAGATTGGTTTTGCCCAGCCGTATTTTTTTCATATGTCCCCTGTTTTCGCAATACCGAGTTCCTGCATCCTGGCATCTGTCAGCATGCCGTCAGCATGCCAGCCCCGGGCGCTGTAATAGTCTTCAAGCATGGCCGCTACCGGCGGCAGATGTTCGCCTGCCGGGCCGCAGCCCCGCATGCGGCCGGTAAACCTTTCATGCAGCCTGTCTTCCGACGCAGCGCACCCCTGCCGCAGGTTTATGACATGCTTGACATTGTAGCTGCGCTCACCGGCAAGCATGAGCGAAGCAAAGTCATGCTCCATGCCCGTGGCAAGGTTTAGCCACTCCACCACCTGCCGCGCCGTAACTCCGGCAAACCCGTCTGCCGAGTAGTACTGCGCATAGCCTGCATGCGAAAACGCGCACAGTACCAGCGAGTTGAGCACCGTGGCATAGTTCTGGCCGCGAGCAACGGCACTGCCTGTGCCCTCAACAGCGAACCGCACGGCCTGCATATCCATCAGGTCAAAGCCCTCAATGCCCGGATCGGCAGCCCCCGTGTGATTTGCCCCGCGCGTGTCGGTAGCATAGGCCAGAGCCAGAAAGTTATGGGCCCGCGGGTCATGGGCAGGCGCCTCAAGCCCCTTCACCTCAATGGCAAAGCGCTCCGCGCCGCCGCCGATAATGCCGGCTGCCCTGCGCGTTCCTTCAGCAAGAACTGCGCCGAACCCCTCGCGCAGGCATATCTTCTCCAGCATGGCAAGGGCGGCAGGGCCGTTTCCGAAAGCAAGCTCGATGCCGTCGGTGTCCTGCAGCGATATCAGGCCCTCGGCAAAGCACTCCATGCCAAAGGAGATGGCGCCTCCTGCGGATATGCTGTCGACGCCCCAGCGGTTGCACAGGTCATAGGCCTTCTGCACAACGGCCATATCGGCTATGCCGCACTGGGACCCCAGCGGCGCGATGGACTCCCACACATTCAGGCGCCTGCCGCTGCCATCGACATTCGACTCAACGCATCCCGTGGGGCAGCCCGCGCATTGATAGGGGCGTTCATGGAGGGCATGCCCGCCCACCTCCTGAAGAACCGCCTCCTCGAACCCCGGCAGATCGCCGTCGCGCCAGTTATTGACACCGTGCCTGCCGTCACGGACGAACATGGTAAAGACCCTTGAGGCTTTTGCCGCACAATGTTCTGGGGTTTTCACCATTTGCGGCAGAAAAGCCCGTATGGACCGGGTAAGCTGTTCAGCATGAGCAACCTCGACTGGCCTGCCGCCAGTCACGGCGATTGCCTTGAGATTCTTTGAGCCCATGACCGCGCCGAGACCGCACCGGCCTGCGGCGCGCGCTGCCGGGCCGTCGCTCATGACAGAGGCAAACCGCACGCGGTTCTCACCAGCCGGCCCTATGGCAGACACGCTGCAGGCATGGCCGTACATTTTTTTGATCGCAGCTTCAGTGGCCCAGGTATCCATGCCCTGCAGCAGAGCCCCATCTTCGATACGTGCCCGGCCGTCGGCCACTTTAAGAATAACAGGCCCGTCTGCCCTGCCGGTTATGATAAGCCCGTCGATGCCAGCTCTTTTAAGTGCCGCGGCCCATGTGCCGCCTGCAAACGCCTCGCCCCAGATGCCGGTCAGGGGCGACAGGGCCGCAACGCAGTGCCTGCCGCTCCAGGGCACCATGGTGCCGGAGAGCGGGCCGGCCATAAAAAAAAGCGGCGCTTCCGGAACAAACGGGTCTGTTTTCACGGCCACCATTTCATTCATAAGGGCTGCGGCAAACCCCACCCCGCCGATATACTGCCGTGCCAGCGGCTCCGGGACCTCTTTCTCAGTAACGGATCGGGCCACTAGGTCGACAAGCAGCAGCCTGCCCGTGTATCCTTTATAGATCATTGTGCACGACTATAAAATTAATGATTGCTGCAGCGGTTTTACTGCATCTTGCCGCCAACCTCGGCGGCCCAGGCGTCGATAGTCTGCCAGTTGCGCCAGTCAGCCTTGTCCCAGTAGCCCAGTATAAAACCCAGGATGTGAAGAACGATCTTCTCAAACAGCGTGTAATCTTCTTTTGTGAAATCAACAGCGCCGCCGAACAGCCCAATGGAAAGGGGCTTGATATCAGGATACTTGTCAAGCACCGGCTGCACAAATGTTTTTTGGACGGAGACGCGGGTTTCCGGCGTATCCTTTGACATGCTTGCGCCGACAATGAAGACGGCAGTCGGCATTGAGGCAAGCGTGTCTTTATATTTTTCAAGAAACGCGAGCGCGTCGGGCAGCCAGGTGAACTCATAAAGAGCGCTTGCCACGATAAAACCGTCGTACTCATCCACTTCGGTCACATCCCCTGCCCACTTCACATCAACCTTGAAGCCCATGGCGCACAAATCCTGGCCGATCCTTGCGGCCACTTCAGCCGTTGAGCCATGCCTGGTGTCATAGGCGATGAGGATTGTTATGGCGGCATTTTCCGGGCCGCATGATTGTGTAATATTGTCATTAGCCGTGCGGGGCTTTGCCTGAACCGGAGCGGCAAACATGCTCGCGGCGGCCAACAGAGCCGCCGTCAGGCAGACAATATGAGCAGTTCTGATAAAAGCAGTCATAAATTCCTCCTGAAAAAATTTTATTTAGTTATCTTCAAAGTTAAAGAAACCCCCGACTCTGGATCCCCGCTTTCGCGGGGATGACAGCGTGAGGGAAAATGCGCTGAAAAAACTTGTCATTCCCGCGCAGGCGGGAATCCATGCGGCGCATGAAATTCGCTACTGCATACAATTTCAGCTTGGGAGATAAAAAATTTATTGCAGACAACAGGCGCAGACTTCAGACCTGCACCTGCTAAAATATAAAAAATCGCTTGATACTACAGCCCGAAGTGCATATCCATGGAGCGCTCAATGCCGCCCTTGTCCCCGAAGATCATTTTCCACACGCCAACGCCCGGGTCATGATCGATGAGACTCTTGAGGTAGTCGTCAAAGACCGCCATGGTGCGCTTGAGCTCATCGCCCGCAACAGGCTCAGCCCTTCGGACCATATCGCAGAACAGGCGCAGGTACTCCAGGAACAGGTCTGCCGCCTGCTCGTCAAGCTCCTCGGGTATTACAACCTGGCAGGCCGCTGCAGAAAAAACTTCCTGCACCTTGCCCCCCTGCTTTTTTGCATATTTTGCAAGGTCGGGATACCGGTCGCGGATTTTTATCATCTCGGCAAAAAGCGCCGAATCGTCATGGTGTGTCTTGCCCGGGCGGTGAATATCGACAATAACCATCTTTTTGCCGCCCGTGCGCATCACTTCGCCCGCAAACACCGGAAGGTCATACTCTACGCGCGGTCGCAGAAACATGGAGCGCACGGCGAAATAAACCGGCAGCCGGGGCCGGATGAACACCGCCCGCAGAAGCTTGTCGGATGAAAAAACCTCGCCGTCGATCTTCATGAGGCCAAGGACCCGCACAGGCCGCTCGGGCAGCGGGTGTTTGAGCTGCACCGGCAACAGGTCAAAATATTTCCGTATCTCTTCCTGCACGATGGGATGAATGTTCATGAGCTTGCTCATAGCCTGCGGCCTTTCCTGTTATGTCCATTATTTGTGTATAGCATTCCAATTAATGGTCCCGTGAAAAGTCCCGCCGCGACTGATTCACAATGACAGTTTTTTGACTTCCAATGGTATCATCAACACTCATTACTGTACCACAGGTTTGCTTCTGAAGGAAAAAGTTTGTATTGGTTTCTAAATTATTATATCCCGTAAACATGATGGATTTAAGGTTTTTAATTCCTTTTAAGTGCTGCTAGTGGGCCTTCACATTTGAAATTATCAATTGCAGACACTCTTCCCTGTATTTTCAATACCGGTGAATTAGCGGTATAATA
>Ga0209777_10002551_pt1 | contig 23720 bp, 13 predicted proteins | sample FrelakmetHBP12HB_FD_187147 | JGI IMG/M metagenome (GOLD analysis project Ga0209777, IMG submission 187147) | Freshwater lake sediment microbial communities from the University of Notre Dame, USA, for methane emissions studies -HBP12 HB (SPAdes)... | ecosystem: Environmental > Aquatic >... | reverse complement strand
AGGTACTTGAACTTGATCCAGACCCGATCCTCGCTGGTCCGGCCAAACCGCCCCTTGGCCTGGGCAGACGATCCATTGACCACGTGCATGGCCATCATGCCGTTGGGGTCGGGCATCTGACTGGTCACGCGTTCAACCTGCGCAGCCCCAGGGGTGTTGTTAGTGGAGACCCTGGAGTCGAACTGCTGAAGATCGTCCATGCCCAGCTCGCCGAGTGAGGATCCGAAGGCCAGCCCCTCGGTTCGCGTAACGAAGACCGCCCGGAGCGTATAATCCCCATCGACCAGAACCGTGGTCTTTGCGGCATTGGGGTCCTGGACCCTGCGGCTGTCTACCCCTGTGCCAGACCACATCTTGAACTCGTGGTTGGGGTCCGCGGGCACAGCCTCGATGGTCTGGATGGTACCGCTATTCACCTGGAACTGCCCTTCGCCAGGAGTGAGAACGGAACCACCGTCGCTGCACGAAACCGTCAGGGTCTGCCAGACAGGGTCGTCATAGAAGAGACTGACGTCCCTGACGAGGGTTGGATTGTTCTTCTGGATCTGAGGGATGTAGGTGGTGTAGGCCGCAGTGTTAAGTGGGTTCCTGGTCAGCGCCAGCGAGCTAAGGCTGGTCAGATTCGCCAGGGCAGAGATATCGCTGATTTGATTGTTGTCCAGACGCAGCGTGTCAAGGTTGGTCAGATTGGCCAGGGGAGAGATGTCTCTGATTTGATTGTAGTACAGCCACAGCGAGCTAAGGCTGGTCAGATTCGCCAGGGCAGAGACATCGCTGATGTGATTGCCGTACAGATACAGGTAGACAAGGCTGGTCAGATTTGCAAGGGGCGAGATATCGCTGATGCGATTGGAGTGCAGCTCCAGCTCGCTAAGGCTGGTTAGATTGGCCAGGGGCGAGATATCGCTGATTTGATTGACCTCCAGATACAGCGAGCGAAGGCTGGTCAGATTGGCCAGAGGAGAGATGTCGCTGATATGATTGTAGCCCAGATACAGCCAGCTTAGGCTGGTCAGATTGGCTAGGGGCGAGATATCGCTGATTTGATTGACCTCCAGATACAGCGAGCGAAGGCTGGTCAGATTGGCCAGGACAGAGATATCGCTGATTTGATTGACGCCCAGACTCAAACTGCTAAGGCTGGTCAGATTCGCCAGAGGAGAAAAGTCGCTGATTGGATTGCCGCCGACATCCAGCACGATAAGGCTGGTCAGATTTGTCAGGACAGAGATGTCGCTGATTTGATTGAAGCCCAGACCCAGAAGGTGAAGGCTGGTCAGATTCGCCAGGGCAGAGATATCACTGATTTGATTGTCCTTCAGTCCCAGCTGGCCAAGGCTGGTCAGATTCGCCAGGGCAGAGATACCGCTGATGTGATTGTCGCCCAGCTCCAGCACTTCAAGGCTGGTCAGATCTGCCAGGGGAGAAATATCGCTGATGTGATTGACGCGCAGATGCAGCAGCCAAAGGCTAGTCAGATTGGCCAAGGGAGAAATATCGCTGATCTGATTGTTGTACAGAAACAGCTCGCCGAGGTTGGTCAGATTCGCCAGGGGAGAGAGATCGTTGATTCGATTGCCGGACAGGTCAAGGTAGTTCACGTTCGTTGCATATTCAAGCCCGGCAAGACTGCCGATGCCGCTAGACTCTGCGGTGAGAGATCTCAAGCTCAGCATCTCACTCTGGTTCGGATCGTGCGTTATGCCAAGGGCCTGTTTGACGGCCTCTTTGAGATTGGGGTCCTCGAAGTCCACCGGGGCATCAGCGTTCGCCACAGAGACCAAGACAGATGACACCCCCACGACCATCCACAACACAAGACTGCGTCTCATCCCGTTCATATGATCTGTCCTACCCCTCTTCCCTTCATCCGCTTCCTGACTCCCCTTGACGGCATGCACCCTGAGCTTGCCGACCGGCTCGCGACAAGCCCGGATTCTCGTTCTTGCCTTCCTCCTGGGCATAGTTCCTCTGCTCACAAAGTCAACTCGCCACGGTGCCCCGTATTATACCCAGCCAGCCGGTCCCAGATCAAGGTCAGGGCCGAGACAAGATGCCACGTATTCCGCACCCGCTGGGCCGGCTCCTCCTGTCGAACATTGGCCGTATCCACCTCTACCTGGCACACCGGGCACAGGACCGTCTGGACCCCAGTCTGGAACCAGGCCCTCATACCGTGGCCACAGCAAGGACATTCTAGGGTACCGTTCCGTATCATGGGCGTCCTCCCTTCCAGGTGACGAAAAGCCAGGCTTCTCAAAGATCCGTCCAAGGCCGCACGGCTTTGGTCCTTCTACCTGTAGATACGGAATGGAACCTACGATCTTGCGCCGCCCTTCCCAAGGGCCTCCATGAGTTCGCAGAGTTCGTCCTTTGCCTCGGCAGGAGAATCCACATGCTCTTCCAGGGTCTCCAATAGCGCGGACCGAAACTTGCGCTTGACTGTGACGATCATGTTGGAGGCCGACGACGGGTCTGGAATCTCCATCCGCCGACAGATCTCGGCAAGCGAGTCGGGCTCGGCGTTCTCCAGGATGGGCATCAGGACCCTGGCCCGAAACACGTTCCAATGGACGGCCTGACCGCTTCGCCGACAGTCGGTCTCCACGTTGGCCAGCACCTCATCCAACAGTGCCGTGGCCCAGGCGTAATTGAAGGCCTCATCCGGACGGGCCTCCTTCCCATCTGCCGGCAGATCGGGCAGGTCCTCCAACGGGATGCTCGGCATTCCATGGGGTCTGCCGCCCTTCGCACTGGTCTGCCTACGATGGCAGTCGACCGCGTACCGGTCCAAGGCCGTGAGCAGGAGGGTCCTGAACCTGCCCTTGGCCTGATCTGCCTTGTCTACCAGTCCCCTGCCCAGCACGATCTGCTCGAAGAAACCCTGGGTCAGGTCCTTGGCCGACTCGTTGTCATGGCCTTTGCGCCGCAGGTAGCAGTAGACCGGCTTCCAGTACCGGCCTAGCAGTTGGTCCAACACCAGTCGCCTCTGGGCCTGATCCAACAGGTGGATCTCTCGCATCTGGGTCCACGACGTGGTGGGGAATCCGCCGTTGTCCCCTCCCATCGTTGTCCTGTCAGTGCGTTTCATGAAGCACCCAGGTCATCGCGTTATCCCTCACAGGTCGGTTGACGGGCCAACGAGGGCCTGCAACGTGAAGGCCATTGTAGCTCGTCGGGCTGGACGTTTCAACGGATCGCTGCCCCGCATCCTTGAAATTTAGTCGAATCGCGATACCATCATGGCGACGTTGACGATGCTGGCTTACGACCCATGACCTTGAGGAGCTTGCCCGATGGGACTCTTTTCAAAGACGACGCAGTACATCAAGGAGCGGCTGGACAAGACGCGACAGAAGATCGCTGCGTCCCTGTCCAGCGTGTTGGGGATCGGGCGCAAGATCGATGAGCAGCTCCTCGATGAACTGGAAGAGACGCTGATCCGGGACGACATCGGCGTGGAGACCACGGCCAAGCTCATCGCCGATCTCCGGGAGGCCTATCGTAATCGCGAAGTGGTCACCGGCGACGACATCGTCCCCTTCTTGAAGGGTCACATCAAGAACTACTGGCCCGCGGTTGACCGGCAGTTGCGCACGGCCCCTGCCGGCCCGACCGTCATCCTGGTTGCCGGCGTCAACGGCACGGGCAAGACCACAAGCATTGCCAAGCTGGCCTATACCCTCAGCCAGAACAAGAGGAAGGTCATTGTGGCTGCATGTGACACCTTCCGGGCTGCAGCGGTCGAGCAACTGAGCATCTGGGCCGATCGGATCGGGGTCCAGATCGTCAAGCAGGCGACGGGATCTGATCCGGCGGCCGTGGCCTACGACGCCTGTGAGGCGGCGGCGGCCAGAGATGCGGATTTCCTGATACTGGATACAGCGGGTCGGCTCCACACGCAGAAGGACCTGATGCGGGAGCTGACCAAGATCCGTGACGTGGTGGCCAGGAAGATCCCGGGTGCCCCCCATGAGGTCCTCCTGGTGCTCGACGCCACCACCGGCCAGAACGCCATCTCCCAGGCCCGGCTCTTCACCGAGGCCATCCAGGTGACAGGGATCTTCCTGGCCAAGCTGGATGGAACGGCCCGCGGTGGCATCGTGATCGCCATCAAGGACCAGCTCGATATCCCGGTCAAGTTCGTGGGCCTGGGCGAGAAGCCGGACGCTATTGCCGAGTTCAATCCAGACACCTTCGTCGAGGCCCTGTTTGGCTGATGGGGGGTTGACTTTTCGCCGGATGGCTCTATACTCTGGGCCGTACGCTCAGTGAGGAGCGGTCGAAAAGGACTGATCACGGTTGCGGACTGTTAGGGATGGCGGTGCCGATGAGGACCATTGCGGTGGCAAACCAGAAGGGAGGCTGTGGCAAGACGACCACCGCCGTGAACCTGGCCGCTGCCTTTGCCGCACGCGGGCGCAAGGTATTGCTGGTCGATCTGGATCCCCAGGGCAACGCCACGTTGGGACTGGGCTACAAACCCAGCCATCTGACGGCCACCATCTATCACGCCATGACCCAACCCCAGGTCGCCCTTGCAGACGTCCTGCTGCCCACCAAGGTCAAGCAACTGCATCTGGCCCCTGGCAATGTGCTGCTGGCCGGTGCCGACTTGGACCTCCGTGGGGTGCTGGGCAGAGAGCTGGTACTGGGAGAACTCCTGCGACGGGTGGAGAACGCGTACGACTTCTGTATCATCGATTGTTCACCCTCTCTGGGCATCCTCTCCATCAATGCCTTGGTGGCCAGTAGTGATGTACTCGTGCCCGTTCAAGTCCACTACTACGCCTTGGAGGGCCTGCAGAGGCTGCTGGATACGATCCGCCTGCTCCGCAATCGGTTTCAACCGTGCGTGGTACAGCCCCTTGGGTTGCTGCTGACGTTTGTGGATGACCGGACCCTGCTGAGTCGGCGATTGCAGCAGGGAATGAGACGGCTGTTCGGCTCTCTGGTCTTCAACACGGTGATCCACGCGGGGGTGGCCCTGGCCGAGGCACCCAGTCTCGGGCACACGATCCAGACCTACGCACCCGACAGCCGTGGCGCCCGGGAATACGAGGCACTGGCAGACGAGGCCCTGCAGCGGCTCCACGTCCGCCAGACGGCTCAGCGATCGCCTGCCGGCGCCCGCTCAGTGGCGGTCTAGCCGTTTAGCGGGTCGCCCGGCCGACGCAACCGGCCATCTGTTCACCAGGGTATTCTGTCCCCTCCACGATGCAAGCACTTTTCCGTGAAAGACCCATCTTCCTCGGCCCTGTTGGCACCCGCAGGATCCCTCCACTGAACGGCTCAGCGGAGGCAGAATCGAGAAGCGAAAGCGAGCCCAATCCAACGGCTGCGTTCTTGACAGAGGGACGGCGTCCGGTCAGACTGGGCGTGCAGCGTTGCACCTTGCCGGCCGAGGCGGCGTGGGCCCCGCCGGGCGCAGGACGGTTCGACGGCTGCAACAGGAGACACAGGATATGCATCACGGCACAAGGATGACTCGCCGGGGACTGCTCAGACGTGCGGCTGGGACCGCTGCCGCAGCGGTCGCTGCGCCGTACGTGTTGACCTCTCCGGCGATGGGCTCGTCGGACGTTGCGCCGGCCAGCGAGCGGATCACCATGGGCTTCATCGGCATCGGCAACATGGGCGGCGGCCACCTTGGCGAGGTGGCCAACGACGGCAGCGTGCAGATCGTCGCCATCAGCGACGTGAAGGCCCACGTCGCCCGGGAAGGCAAGAGACGCGTGGAAGACACGTACGCCAAGACGCGGGCCGCAGGCTCGTACAAGGGCGTCGACCTCTACAATGATTTCCGCGACCTGCTCGCACGGCCCGACATCGATTGTGTTCTGATCGCCGTGCCGGACCAGTGGCACGCCACCTGCGCGATCCTTGCCGCCCGTGCCGGCAAGGACATCTACTGTGAGAAGCCGCTTTCCCTTACCATCCGCGAGGCGGAGCAGATGGTCGAGGCGGTCCGCCGTTACGGCCGCGTCTTGCAGACCGGCAGCCAGCAGCGGAGCGAGGGCAACTTCCGCTTCGCGTGCGAGCTGGTCCGCAGCGGGTACATCGGTGAGCTCAAAAAGGTCAACGTGGGCATCGGCGAGCCCTCCGGCGACAAGTTCCTGCCTGAAGAACCCATCCCCAGCGGCGTGGACTGGGACCGCTGGCTCGGCCCGTCACCCTGGCATCCGTACAACTCCGAGCGGATCAGCGGCGACTACAGCGGGGGCTGGCGCCACATCCGCGACACCTCCGGCGGGATGACCACCGATTGGGGCGCGCACCACTACGACATTGCCCAGTGGGGTATGGGCATGGACGGGTTCGGCAAGGGCCCGGTGGAGATCTATCCTGCCGACGGCAAGGACTTCCTCCACGTCACCTTCAGATACCCCAACGGCATCGTCATGGAGAAGGACAATGCAAACGGGATCCTGTTCCAAGGCACGGAAGGAAAGGTCGAGGTCAACCGCGGCTACCTCCAGACCTGGCCCGAGTCCCTGATGAAGGTGCAACTGAAGCCCAGCGACGTGCATCTCTACGAGAGTCCCGGGCACAAGCAGGACTGGTACAACTGTATGCAGACCCGCCAGCGCCCGATCTGCGACGTCGAGATCGGCGCCAGCACCGTGACTACGTGCCACCTCAGCAATATTGCCTTCTGGCTCAACCGCCCGATCAAGTGGGACCCGGTCAAGCGGCAGATCCTCGGCGACGACGAGGCCGCCCGCTGGCTGGATCGGCCCAAGCGCGGGCCGTACTGCTGGATTTGACCCCCTTGGAGTTGAGTGCTGAACAAAACGCACGAAAAACCCCAGTTGGGCAAACCAGATAGGCCATGAGGCGGACACTATGAACGAGCCGCCTGCGGCTCAGCAAGAGGGAACGACACATGAACAGAATGATGATGCTTGCGATCGCAGTACTGGCGGCCTTTGGCCTGCCCGCAGGGGCGGCAGACGTGACGTCCGAACAACTGGACAAGGCCTTCCAGACACTGACCACCTTCAAGATTGGCAATGACACGGGTGACGTCGATGTGATCCGGTCGGCCGTGGTCCGGTACGCCAAGGACGAGCCCAGGCGGGCCGATCTCGAGAGGCGGCTGATCCAGGTGCTCAGGGGCCAGGCCACCTACGAGGCCAAGGACCTCGCCTGCCGCCAGCTCTTCATCCTGGGCACCGAGGCCGGCGTGCCGGCCCTGTCGGACCTGCTCCAGGACGAGAGACTGTCGCACGCGGCCCGCGCTGTGCTGGAGAAGATCCCCGGTGACGCAGCCACACAGGCCCTCCGTGACGCCCTGGCCCGGGCCAAGGACGACGCGATCAAGATCGGCTGTATCCATTCGCTGGCCCGGCGAGGCGACGGCCAGTCGATCGATGCCTTCGTCCAGTGCGCCAAGTCGGATCGGCCGGAGCTGGCCGGAGCGGCGATCCTGGCCCTGTCGAGACTCGACCACGAGAGGGCCGACGAGGCAGTGGCGGCGGCCTATGGCTCGGCCACAGACAAGACCCGATCCGCTGCTGCAGACGCCCTCCTTGCGGTTGCGGCCCGTCAACTGGCGAAGGGAAAGGCAGACAAGGCCCAGGCGATATACGAAAGGCTCTATGGTGACAAGGAGCCCGCGGCCGTGCGGGTCGCCGCGATGCAGGGACTCATCCGGCTCGATGCAGAGAAGGCCCCTGCCGTGCTGTTCAAGGCCATGACCGACAAGGACGCCAAGGTGCAGGCGGCCGCCCTGTCTGCCGTGCGGGAGTCTGGTTCGGTCTCCGTGGCCGCGATCGGCCAGGAGATGCCCAGACTGCCGGCCTCCGTCCAGGCCAAGCTGATCCTGGCGATGGCCGTGCGAGGCGCCGCCGCCCGCCCGATCGTGCTCCAGGCAGTCCAGAGCAAGGATGAGACGGTCCGCGTGGCGGCCGTGAAGGCCCTGGCAAGCGTTGGGGACGCGTCGTGCGTGGGGCTTTTGGGGGAGATTGCAGCCTCCAAGGACAAGGCCGCCGAAGCGGCCCGCGCCAGCCTGGTCCGCTTGGCTGGGGGCGGGATCAACCAGGCCATCGTGGACCGGCTCAAGGCCGCCAAGGCCGAGGTGCAGGTCGAGCTGGTCAACGCCCTGGCCGGGCGCGGTGCTGCGGAGACCACGGCCTCGCTGCTCGACCTGGCCGCCAGTGAGAATCCACGGGTGCGGCAAGCGAGTTTCGCGGCGCTGAAACGCCTGGCCGGCGGGCAGCAGGCCCCGGCCCTGGCCAGGCTCCTGCTGAAGGGGCCGGAGGGCAGCGAGGCCGAGGAGGCCGAGGCCGCCGCGGTCGCCGCCTGCCGCAGGATCAGCGACGCAGCCGGGCAGGCCGCCCCAGTGGTCCAGGTGTATGCGGAGGCTCGGTCCGCCAACGCCAAGGCCAGCCTGCTCCGCGTGATGGGCAAGCTGGGCGGCAAGGAGGCGGCGGCCGTCGTCCAGGCCGCTGTTGGCGAGGCTGACAAGGCGGTCAAGGATGCGGCCATCCGCGCACTGGTCGATTGGCCGGACGCCCAGCCTATCCAGGCAGTCCGGAGGCTCGCCGAGTCCGCAGATGACCCCACCCATCGAATCCTGGCCCTTCGCGGGTTCATCCGTATGATCGAGATGGCCGACCTGGCGGAGAACGACGTGCTCAACCTCTATGACGCCGCGATGAAGCTGGCGACCCGGCCCGACGAGAAGAGGCAGATCCTGGCCAGGATCGCCGATGTCCCCTGTGAGGCTGCGATGAAGATCGCCCAGGCCTGCGAGAACGACCCGGCCCTGGCCACTGACGCCAAGGCCGCTGCAGAGAGGATAGACCAGGCCATGAAACAGCCGCCCCGGTGTACGGCGTCCACGGAGGCCGACGTGGACAAGGCGGTAGACGGCAATCCCGCTACGCGATGGACCAGCGGCCGCCCCATGCAGGGCGGCGAGTGGTTCATGCTCGACATGGGCGGCCAGCGGACGATCAAGCAGGTCACCCTGGATTGCCAGCCGTCCGCTGGGGATTACCCGCGAGGCTATGAGGTGTATGTCTCCAACAGCAGGACCAAGCTGGGCCAGGCCGTGGCCAAGGGGGAGGGCAAGAACGCCGTAACGGAGATCATCTTCCCGCCCACTTCCGGGCGGTACGTGAAGATCGTCCAGACCGGCAAGGCCGAAGGGCTGTACTGGTCCATTCACGAACTGAGGGTGGAATAGCAACCAGGGGTGTCGGAATCCATGGAGGAGTTCACCACTTCTTGACCTCGCTCAGAAATTCCCGCTCGCGGCGGTATTCCACGACCTTGCTCGAGTAGCCCTTCGCTGCCTCGGCGTTTTTCTGTTGCAGCGCGATCCTGCCCAGGGCATCCGCGGCCATCCGTGCGGACTCCAGCCTGCCGGTGTACCCATCCTGCTGGGCGTACTTGCCTCGGTTGGCCTCGAAGTCCTGGTACAGGTCCTCACAGAAGGCCTTGATCTGGGGCCGCAGGTCCGGATAGCGGTCCGCGTAGTTGACGACCGCAAACATCGGCACAGCAGATGGAACGAGCCGATAGGCGGCAACCGCGTACTGGAGGCCCATGGATTTGGCCTCTGCCGTGGGGTCGTAGACCAGGTGATGATAGGCCAGATTGAGGTTCTTTGTGAACTCACCCGGATACACCGTCTGGCCGGTCTTGATCCCTTCAAAGAGCCGGCGGCCCTGCTCGTTCCGGAGGTCCACGTAGAGCTTCTGGTTGTTGTCGAGATAGACCATGGGCCACTCGCCATTGGTCTCCAGTCCTCGCACGAAGGTACCCTCGAATTGCTGAGCCGGCACCAAGACTACCCACACGCCGTGTGCACGCAGGCGCTGGCTGGCCCACTGTCCGATCTTGGGAAGATCTGCGGCGGTGATGGGCTTGTCCCTCATCTGAGCCTCCCTCGCGGGATCCCCTCCAGCCCAGATGTAAGACCACTCGTCGAAGGTACGGGTATCGTAGGCCGCTTGGGCACGGCCATCCATGAATAGTTGCAGCGGCGTCTTGCCGGTCTTGGGGTCCGGCTCCTCGCCCCAGGCGATGAACCCACCCTCGGTCCAGTAGTTCATCATGTTGCCCGAGAGGTGATTGTCACGGATGAACTGGCAGGCCTCAAAGGGCTTTAGGAACGAGGCCGTCATCCGCATGAAGACCGAGCTGTATCTCGCGTCCGGAGGCCAAGGGTCCAGATACACGTACTTGAATTCCATGGCCGCCCACGTGCCGAAACCCAGCACAACGGCCAGACAGACCACCACCAGCGAGACCTGGACCTGAGCCGGCATCACCGGCACGACCAGACGCTGGGTCCTGTGGAACTGGCGGGCGGCTGCGATGGACCGGATGATCTGGTCGGCCAGCATGGCCAGCACCGGGCAGGCCGCAAAGGCGGCAATCGGGATGAACCGGCGCGAGCGAACGGCCATGTAGATCGTCATGGCCGCAACGGCCCACATGGCCAGGTCGATCCTGGGCCGTAGGTACTGGCCCGCCTCGGGCTTCCTCTTGGTCTTGCCCCTGGCGGATTCCACGGAGCGGCTGGTTACGGTCTGTACGACGATCCAGGCTGCCATCGCCACCCAGGCGATGACATACATGACCAAGAACGGCACGGCCGTACCCACGGGGTTGCTCCAGTCAAAGGCCCGATGCCACTCGTGCACGTCCCTCCACCGCTCGGCGTTCTTGCTGATGCTGATGATGAAGGTGTGGGTCAGGTTCGTCAGATGGAAGGGATTGAACACGACCATGGCGACGAAGGCGGCAACGTAGGCCCCGGCCACATGCGCCAGGCCTTTCCACCCGATCGAGACCAGCCCTTTCCTGAAGGGGATGCTCAGCAGGTGCAGCACCATGAACGGCACCAGGATGAGGAACACGTAGATGTAGCCGCCGTGCAGGTTGGCCCATACGACCGTCACCGGCACGATCAACCAGACGTACAGGATGTGCCTGTAGGTGGCCAGGGCCAGGATCAGGACGAAGACCGGCACCAGCAGGTTCGAGAAACCGGCGGGCCGGATGTCCAGGAAGGACCTGCCCACAAACAAGGCCAGACACGCGAACGCCGCAGACAGCAGTGGATGCGCGCCCAGGACCCGGCCCACGAAGTAGATGCACGCCACGGCCAGCAGATACACGACAGCCTTCCAGATCACCAGGGCGTCGAAACAGGGCTCTTGCTCGGAACCGAGCGCGGTGGTCAGCCGATAGAAGATCACGTGCGTCAGCCAGTTCTGGTTGACCCACCCGGTCGGGTGCCACTTCTTGACGGTCTCAAGCCCAACCTTTTCGGTGATCCACTGCGCCCACGCAGGCCAGGTCTTGACCTCTTCCGTAGTCGGACCCGGTTTGTGGGAGTTGACACTGAACGGCTCAACCGTGTCCACGCCGTGGTTGACGAAGTGCCGGCCACAGGCCATGGCCACCCAGGTATCGCCTGCTGCGACCATGTGGGTGCAGGCGTGACAGGCGAAGACGAGCATGCCTAACCACGCCACGGCCAGCATCAATACGTTCAACCAACGACGCCCGGAGACGCGCTGTGCATCTTTCGCTATTTCTTCAGCCATTTCTCCAGCCTATCCAATCCCTTGGCGATCTGCTCCATGGAGCAGGCAAAGCTCAGGCGGACGTTCTTGTCGCAACCGAAGGGCAGGCCCGGCACCAGGGCGACGTTCGCCTGTTCCAACAAGGCCTGGGCGAAGGCCATGCTGCCCGTGATCTGGGTCCCATTGATAGTCCGGCCATAATGGGCCGATACATCGGGGAAGCAGTAGAACGCCCCGGTCGCTTCCAGGCATTCCACGCCCTGGATGCTGTTAAGACGGTCGGCCATGAACTTTGCACGCTTCTCGAATTCCTTGCGCATCTTCTCGATCGCCTCTTTGGCCTGGGGCCCCAGGGCGGCAATAGCCGCGTACTGGGCAAAGGTCACCGGGTTGCTGGTCATGTGGTCCTGCATCCGGGCCATGGCCTTCACGGCATCAAGCGGCCCTGCCGTGTATCCCAGTCGCCAGCCGGTCATGGAGAAGGCCTTGCTGAAGCCGTTGAGCGTCAAGGTCCGCTTGTAGGCGTCGTCACTGAGGGCGGCGAAGCTGACGAACCGGGTGTTGCCGTAGATCAGCTTCTCGTAGATCTCGTCGGACATCACGCAGACGTCGGTCCCTTCCAGGACCTTGGCCAGGGCCGCCAGTTCCTCCGGGGTATATGTAAACCCGCCCGGATTGCTGGGCGAGTTGAGCACGAACATCGCGGTCTTTGGGGTGATCGCCTTCTTGAGCTGACTGGGCGTGACCTTGTAGTCGGTCTTCTTGTCGGTGGGGAGAACCTTGACCGCAGCCCCAGCCAGCTTGATGGCCTCCGGATAGGTCACCCAGTACGGAGCAGGCAGCAGGACCTCATCCCCCGGGTCCAGCACCGACTGCATGGCCTCGTACACCGAGTGCTTTCCCCCGATATTGACCACAACCTGCTCGGGTGTGTACGTGAGGTTGTTCTCCCGTTTGAGCTTCTCGGCGATGGCCTTGCGGAGATCAAGGATACCGACGGCCGGCGTGTACTTGGTCTTTCCCTCTTTGAGGGCCTTGATCGCCGCCTCCTTGATGTACTCCGGAGTATCGAAATCGGGCTCCCCTGCCCCAAAACCCACCACATCGATGCCCTGGGCCTTCAACTCCGCTGCCTTGGCGGTCACGGCCAGGGTCGGTGACGCCGGCACGCTCTTTGCTCGCTGACTGATTTTCATGACGATTTACCTCTTCAAGTCTACGTTCTTTGCCAACAACGGTTTGCTATTAGACGTGAAATGCCGCTGATGGTCAAGAGGGCGGTACGCCGGTTTGGAGGGCACGGCCCCCTGCACCCGGCCTGCAACGCGGCCGCCACACCCGCTTGCCGTCGATCAGATCCTTTCTCGTCACCGGCCTTCGCCAGGTCGAGGCCGGACGTGCATCACCTGGCCGCCGCCGCTGGCCAGGTGGGCGGTGATCCTGTCCTTGGCCGTAACGGTCCGCGTCTCTTTGACGAGGTTCTCAGGATGGTCGTTGGCATCCGGGGCATCGGACCAGATCGTCGCCTCAAACGTCCCCTGGCCGAGGAAGTCCAGCGGGATCTCCAGGGACCGGCTGGTCCAATCGGTCATGGTACCGATGAACCAATCGGTACTGGAGCGTCTGGCCGTCGCAATGAACCGGCCCACCTGGCCATCCAGGACCTTGGTCTGGTCCCACGTGGTGGGCACGACCTTCAGGAAGTCCAGGCCGGCAGGGCTGGCACGATAGGCGTAGGGGCTGTCACAGAGGACCTGCAGGGGGCTGTCGTAGACGACCATCATGGCCAGTTGAAAGCACCGGGTCCCCATCACCATGGGCGCAGGGGCGTCCCCCCCTACCACCTTGAAGCCGGCCGCGGTCCCCTGACGGAACCCCCCGGGCGTGAAGTCCATGGGCCCTGTCAGCATCCGCGTAAACGGCAGGGTCAGGCAGTGCTCGGGCGTTACGCGGGCCGACCACTTGTTGTACTCATTGCCCATGACGCCCTCCCGCGTGATGTGATTGGGCCAGGTGCGACCGGTGCCGGTCGGCTTGTAGGCACCGTGGAAGTCCACCAGGAGCCTGTGCTCGGCTGCCTTCTTCACCACCCGGTGATAGAAGTTGACCATCTCCTGGTCGTCGCGATTCATGAAGTCGATCTTGACCCCGGCCAGCCCCCACTTCTCGTAGAGGGCCAGGGCCTCGTCCAACTGCCTGTCGGCCTTCTCCCAGAACAGCCACACCAGCAGGCGGACCTGCCTGTCACGGGCGTACGCCACCAGTTCCGGGATATTGATGTCCGGATTCTGGTGGGTGATGTCGCTCTTGGGATCAAAGGGCTCCCCGTACCATTGCCAGTCCACCAGTTGGTATTCCCAGCCCATCTGGGCCGCGAAATCGATGAAGTACTTCATGGTCGCCGTATTGGAGCCCAGCGGGGAGTTCACGTCCGGGGCATATCGGCCGCACCACCACCAGTCCCAGGCGCACCGGCCCGGCTTGATCCATGAGGTGTCTTCGATCTCGCACGGGGGATTGAGATTGTCGATCAGGTCCGACTCGATCAGATCGCCCGGACGCCGGCCGATGAGGATCACCCGCCAGGGAGAAGACCGGGGGGTCTGGGACTTCACACAGACCGTGGGGTCGTCGTGCCTCGGCGACAGGGCCGTGACCAGGGTGTTGGGACAATGGGGGACCCGCGTCAGGTACATCCCCGCCCAATCGACTAGGTCCGCCTCTGCAATCGCCGCCCACAGGTCGTTGTCCACCCGGACCAAAAGGGGCAGGCCGTAGACCTCATCGCCGTTGAGCTCCGAGAGCCTGGTCTGTTTGAACTCGGATTCCTGGGCCGAGACGAATCCCTCGTAGTTGGCCGCCCATACGGTGTGGTTGCGGGCGAATCGAAACCACGTCCGCTCCGCGATCAGGCCGAACTGGCCGATCGACTTCTGTTTGGGCAGGACGTATCGAAAGGCCACGCCGTCGTCATAGGCCCGGACGACTAGGTCGAGCCTCCGCAGGGGGGCGGTCGTCTCCTGCAGGGTGATCTGCAACTGGTTGCACCGGTTGCGAACCTGTCTGCCCTTGCCGCAGACCCGCTGCCACGTCTCGTCGATGGCGTGTTGGGTCTTCTCCTTGACGACCAGATCTACCGCCAAGGGAGGGCCGTCACGGAACTCCAGGCCCAGTGGTGAATCGAGGATCACGGGCGTGCCCGCGACGGTGACCGAATAGTACAGACGGGTGCCGGCCGGGTAGGGCTCCAGCCTCTCGTCCAGCGCGACAGTCACCTTGACCAGGCCGTTCGGCGAGGCGACCTCCATCGGTTGTCGACCATAGGCACAGACGCACAGAGCACATAACCCAGTAATGACGCCCCGGCTCAAACGCAACGGATTTGACACGAGAGGTTCCCTTTCCTATCTACCAATGGTCTCCTTGGCTTGGTCGCCCCAGACCACCAGCGAGTTGGCCCCGTTCGGATCGGTCAGCGTGGTCTGAGCCAGGGTAATCGACCCAGTCGCCAGACTCGCCAGGACCAGGGATACTCATGATGGACCTCCTTGTGTACCTGCCTTGAAGCCTGAGGCCCTGCCCACGGCCCTGTGGGCAGGGCCCTCTTCGGACCTTCCTGGCGGACATGATCGGTCGCCGGATGCGGGTTGTCAACGACCAATCCCGAAGGGTTGGGGGGTTGGACGGTTTTTGGGATTGACAGCCCCGGCGAGGTCCCTTAAGATTCCCGGTTCGATGTACCCACGTCCGTGGATGCGTGTACCGTTTCAATACCCGCGCATTCACACCAGAGGACCAATACGTCATCTGATTCGTGGGCCGTATGCACAACGGGCTTGAAGCCGAGGGGCTGGCCGTGACATGGCCGGTTCCTCACCAGACAAAAAGGAGATTGAGGTATGCCAGAAACGAAGGTGATCACTTCATTGATGAGCGAAACCAGGAAGTTCCCCCCTCCCAAGTCCCTCCAGTCCAATGCCTACGTCAACAGTCCGGCGCAGTACCAGAAGATGTGGGACCAGTCCATCAACGATCCGGATGGCTTCTGGCTGGAACAGGCCAAGATGCTGACCTGGTTCAAGCAGCCGACCCGGGGTCTGGACTACACCTGGGACACCAAGGCCCACAAGATCGAACACACCTGGTTCGCCGACGGGCAACTGAACGTCTCAGTCAACTGCCTGGACCGGCACCTGGGTACGCCCATCGCCAAGAAGACCGCCCTCATCTGGCAAGGCGACGACGACAAGAACGTCAAGAAGTTTACCTACGAGCAGCTCCACAAGGAGGTCTGCAAGTTCGCCAACGTGCTCAGGTCCAAGGGCATCAAGAAGGGCGACCGCGTGGCCATCTACATGCCCATGGTCCCCGAGCTGCCGGTGGCGATGCTGGCGTGCACCCGCATCGGCGCGATCCATTCGGTGATCTTCGGCGGCTTCAGCGCCGAGGCGATCAGTGACCGCGTCAACGACTCGGACTGCAAGATGCTGATTACCTCCAACGTCTCGCTCCGCGGCGGCAAGCACATCAGCCTCAAGGACATTGCGGACACGGCCGTCAAGAAGACCCCCACCATCGAGACCGTGATCGTGGCCAAGGTCAGCGACGACCCGTGCCCCATGCAGAAGGGTCGTGACGTCTGGTACCACGAGGAGATGGCCAAGGCCCCGGACAAATGCGAACCGGAGAAGATGAACGCCGAGGACCCGCTGTTTATCCTGTACACCTCCGGCTCGACGGGAAAGCCCAAGGGGGTGGTCCACACCACGGCGGGCTATCTCCTGCACGTGGCCCTGACGCACAAGATCGTGTTCGACATCCACGAGAAGGACATCTTCTGGTGCACGGCCGACATCGGCTGGGTCACCGGTCACAGTTACATCGTCTACGCCCCGCTGGCCAACGGCGGGACCAGCCTGATGTTCGAAGGCATCCCCACCTATCCGGATGCCGGTCGGTTCTGGCAGGTCTGCGACAAGTTCGGCGTGACCGTGTTCTACACGGCCCCCACGGCCATCCGCGCCCTGATGCGCCTGGGCGAGGAGTGGCCGGCCAAGTACAAGCTCGACAAGCTCCGGATCCTGGGCAGCGTGGGCGAGCCGATCAACCCCGAGGCCTGGATTTGGTACTACGAGAAGATCGGGCGCAAGCGCTGCCCAATCACGGACACCTGGTGGCAGACCGAGACCGGCGGCTTCATGATCACGCCGCTGCCGGGTGCCCACACCCTCAAGCCCGGCAGTGCCAGCCGTGCCTTCTTTGGCGTCGACCCCGTGGTCCTGCGCGACGACGGCACGCCTTGTGCCCCCAACGAAGGCGGCAAGCTCTGCATCCGCAGGCCGTGGCCTGGCATGATGCGGACCATGTGGGGAGACCACGACCGATTCATCGATACGTACTTCACCATGTACGACAACATGTACTTCACCGGCGACGGCTGCCGTGTGGACGAGGACGGGGATTACTGGTTGATGGGCCGCATCGACGACGTGGTCAACGTCTCGGGCCACCGCATCGGCACCGCCGAGGTCGAGAGCGCCCTGGTCTGCCATCCCAAGGTGGCCGAGGCGGCCGTGTGCCCCATGCCCCACGACATCAAGGGCCAGGCCCTGTACGCCTTTGTCACGGTCAAGGAGGGCGTGGCCGAGACCGAGGACCTCAAGAAGGAGCTGGTCGCACACGTCCGCAAGGAGATCGGACCGATCGCCGTGCCGGACGTGATCCAGTTCGCCGAGGGGCTTCCCAAGACCCGCTCCGGCAAGATCATGCGACGGATCCTGCGAAAGATCGCCGAGAACAGCACGGACAACCTCGGTGACATCACGACGCTGGCCGATCCGAGCGTCGTGGAGAAACTGGTCAAAGGTCGAGGCAAGTAACCTCTTGTCATCGACAGGAACTGACGCCGGACGCATGTGACCCATGCGTCCGGCATCGTATTTGAAAGGACCGGTCATGGCTCAGCAAACAGACCTCGCCCAGAACTCCACAGGCAATCGCGGTTGGACCGTCACCTTCGCCGGCACGGGCATCAACCTGGCCCTCGGAATCCTCTACGCCTGGAGCCTCATCAAGGGTGCCATCGAGAAGGAGTTCGGCTGGCAAGGCTCCCAGCTCAACGATCCCTACGCGCTGTGCTGCCTGGTCTTCGCCTTTACGATGATCCTCGCCGGGCGATGCCAGGACCGATTCGGCCCGCGGATCACCGCGTCCATCGGCGGCCTGCTCGTCGGCACGGGGTTTGTACTGGTCTCGACCACGAACAGCTACGGCGTGTGGCTGCTCGGTTTTGGCGTGCTGGCGGGCGTGGGCATCGGCTTCGGTTACTCGTCCGCCACGCCGCCGGCGCTCAAGTGGTTTCCGCCCGCGAAGACCGGCCTCATCGCCGGCCTGGTTGTGGCGGGGTTCGGCCTGGCTCCGGTGTATCTGGCTCCGACTTCGCAATACCTGTTGGGCCATTATCAGGTTAAGACCACGATGCTGATACTCGGCATCGCGTTCACGGCGATCGTGTGCGGCCTGGCGCAACTGCTGCGAAACCCTCCGGCAGGCTACGTCGCGGGCGCAAAGCCCTCCGGACCCGGTTCTGCTGCGAAACCCGCGGCGGCCAACAGCACCCCGGGCGAGATCCTGCGGACCCCGGGCTTCTATCTGCTGTGGGTGATTTACTTCATCGGCGCGGGCGCCGGTCTGATGGTCATCGGCAGCGTCAGCGGCATGGCGAAGAAGAGCATGGGCGAGGCCGCGTTCATCGCGGTTGCCGTCATGGCCATCGGCAACGCCGCCGGGCGGATCTGCGCCGGGTTGTTGTCGGACCGAATCGGCCGGCGCTGGACGTTGATGATCGTGTTGCTGCTTCAGGCGGTCTTGATGTTCGTCGCCATCCCGGTCACGGGCACCAAGGGGCTGGCGCCGGTGGTCATCGTGCTGGTGGCGTCGCTGATCGGCTTCAACTACGGAGCGAACCTGTCTCTGTTCCCCTCGTTCGCGAAAGACCTGTGGGGCCTGAAGACGTTCGGGATCAACTACGGCGTCCTGTTTACGGCGTGGGGCGTGGGCGGACTGGTCCTACCCCGCCTGCAACAGATGCTCACGGCCAAGAGCGGAGGCAGCTATACCTCGTCGTTCATCACCGCCGGGGTGTTGCTCCTGGTGGGTGCGAGTCTGACGTTCCTGATCAAGCCGCCCCAGCCGAAGGCGGCGTGATGCGCAAAGCGGTAAGCGTAGTGCGCAAAGCGTAATGCGCAGAGCGTCAGGCGGCGATCGCCGGACTACAATCGGGGATCTACGTCCTACGCTTGCCGCTTGGCGCACTACGCTTACCGTGATCTCGCTTGGCGTTGACGCTCTCGTCATTTCCCTACTTCACTGCGGAGAGCGACCGTTGCCTCTTTGAGTCCGTCGGATTCGGCCTTCAATGTGATCGCTCCAGTCTGACCCGGCTTCGCGCGGACAATCCCCAGGCACAGGCCATTGAAGGCGTTCCGCTCCTTGGACTGGAAGGACTCAAGGCTTGTCGGATCGCCGTTGTCGGTGGCGACGATCTCGCCCGGACCGTCGATAGAGAGACGCACGCGGTTCTTCGAGCGAGGCACGAGCACGTCGTCCTTGTCCGCGATCCTGATCGTGACGAAAGAGAGGTCCTGGCCGTCGGCGGCAATCGTGCTCCGGTCCGCCCGCGCCAGGAGCCTGGCAGCGGAGCCGGCGGTCTTCATCACATCCGTCGCCCACGGCTGGCCCTTCCTGTAGGCGACAACCTTCAGCTCGCCCGGTTCGTATGTCACGTCGTCCCAGCGGAGGCGGTATTCGTACTGGCCCTTGGTCTTCTTGCCGAGGGACTTGCCGTTGAGGAACAGCTCGGCCTCATCGCCGGAGGTGAAGACGTGAACCGGCGTGAGCTGCCCGTTGCGCTGCGGCCAAGTCCAATGCGGTAAGATATGGGCCATCGGAAGATCGGGACGCCAATGTGCTTGATACAGGTAGAAGCGGTCCTTTTTGAAGCCGGCCAGGTCAATGATGCCGGAATAGGAACTCCGTGACGAATCGAAGGGCGTCGGCTCACCGAGGTAGTCCCAGCCGGTCCACACGAATTCGCCGCCGACATACGGATGCTGCTCCTGGGAGGCGAACACCTTGTCCGGCGAAGCACCAAAAGCTGCGTAATACAGTTCATACGCGCTCACTTGATGGTTCGACCGGTCTTCTCCGGAATCTGGCCCGACGGCCGCGCCAAACCCGCCGGCGACAGGGAACAGGTATTCACCGCGGCTGCTGAGTGCGGAGGCCGTCTCGCTGCTCACGATGAGTCTGTCCGGCAGATTCTGATGGAAGGCCGGATACTGGCCCGGCGAACCGCGTATTCCTGCGCCCTGGTAGTTCAGGCCGATGACGTCGACGGCTGCTGCAAAGGGGCTCGTGGCCCGCGCGACGTTCATGGCCGTGGTAGTGGGGCGGGTGGGATCCTCGTCGTGTACAATGTCGCCAAGTTCCTTTGCCAAGGCCGCGCCGTTGGCGTCGGTGAATTGCTCGCCGACCTCGTTGCCGATGCTCCAGAGGATCACCGAGGGGGAATTCCGATCTCGCCGCGATAGGGCACGCAAATCCTGCTCATGCCAATCGGGAAAGATGAGGTGAAAATCCAGCCGCGTCTTCTGCCGGACCCACACATCAAAGGCCTCGTCCATGACGAGGAAACCCATCTTGTCGGCAAGCTCAAGGAGTTCCGGAGCCGGCGGATTGTGGCTGGTGCGGAGCGCGTTGCAGCCCATGTCCATCAACATCTCCAGTTGCCGCTGCAACGCACGATAGTTCAACGCCACCCCTAGCGATCCCAAGTCATGATGATTGCACACGCCGTTCAACAGGATGTGCTCGCCGTTGATAAAGAAGCCTGCGTTGGGATCGAACTTCAGCGTCCGGATTCCAAAGGGAGTCTCGTATGTATCGATCAGTTCGTCCCCCTGCAATAGAGTCGTCACCGCGACGTAGCGATTGGGCCGCTGTTGGGGCGGCGGTCCCCAGAGCCTGGGATTGGCAACGGTTCCAGTGCCTTCGGCGACCGCCCTACCGTCCGGAGGGATTTGCAGACTCAGCGGTGCGATACCGCCTACGGCGGACGCGGTCACGGTACCGTTCAAATCCAAGGCGAATATCTGTGTTGATACGTCGACCCTCTCGCTTCGCTTTAGGTGGTTGTCAACCGTGACCTTCAGATGGACCGTAGCTGCCGCCGGTGAGACGTCCGGCGTAGTCAGGTAGGTTCCCCAGTGCCCCACATGCACCGCCGCCGTCTTCACAAGCCATAGATTGCGATAGATCCCTCCGCCCGGATACCACCGGGACGAATTGGGCGGATTCTCCAGCCGAATGGCGACCACGTTGTCCCCGCCAAACCTGACATGAGGCGTCAGATCGACTCGCCACGAGGCATAGCCGTATGGCCAGCCGCCGACGTATTGGCCATTGAGCCAGACGTTGGCGTAGGACATAGCGCCATCGACGTCGAGGTAGAGCTGTCGGCCCTGATCGCCGACCGGTACGGCGAAGTGCTTGCGATACCAGCCGACGCCCCAGAATGGCAGCTTGCCCGTGCCGCCTGGAGCCTTTGGATTGAACGGACCCTCGATCCCCCAGTCGTGCGGAAGCGTCAAGGATCGCCAGCCCTTGTCATCGAATCCCGGTTGCACATACGCAACGTCGGCACCGGGATTGCCGGCGGGCCGCGTCCTGTTCGCGAGATTCGGGTCCTTCGCAAACGAGGCGCCGGTCACCAGGACCCAATCCCGGATAGCGCTGTAGCCGAGTCTGTCCGAGACGCCGTTGGGATCGTCTTTGGCAAACCGCCAATCCGCGTTGAAGGACACCCGTTCCCTGACGGGTGCCTGCGTCGCCCACGATGCCGACGCCAGCATCAGGACCAGGGCCGCGCACAGTGACGTGTGCCACCCAATCGGGTCCCAATTCCTCAACGCCATGAACCTCCTTGTCTCCATCATGATCGGCCGCCCTGTATCCCAGGTACATAATCGAGGGGCCTGCACCATGCGGTTGCAGGCCCCGGTTAGTATAGACTCGACGAGACTCCCCTGGCAATGACTACCGATCGCCGGCCAGGTAACGGACCTCCCCTGCGGTCAAGGCGCGGTTGTAGATCCGCACCTCGTCCAGCAGACCCCCGAAGTACCCATCCGCAGTGAACTGCGAACGGCCCAGCCAGTTCTGAGTCGTCTTGCCCAGGTCCTTGGGCAAGGCCGTCGTGGCGTTCGTCGCCATCACCGTGCCGTCCTGGTAGAGCGTCAAGGTCATGGTCGAGCTGTCTATCACGATCGCAAGATGGTGCCAACCCGTACCCAGCGACCTTGGTGGGAGTGCATCGCACCTCAGTACCTCCTGTCTTGAGGATACCAAAGACCTCCGGAGTGGTTCCGGTCTGACGAGCCGACAGGAACATGTAGTCCGTTGTGCCCGTGCCGAAGTCGAAGATCCGTTCCCAAGAGCCGACGTTGGTCGTGTTGAAGTTCACCCAGGTCGCAACGCTGCAACTGGTCATCGTGCTGATCAGCGTGCCGATGGGCAGCACTACGTCGTCATCCAGCCCGTCAGACTGCTGGGCCTTGCCATATCCTGCAGGGCCATCCACGTAGATCGGGTTGCCCTCGGCCGTGCCGTTGTTGCCCTTGCCGGAACCGTCCGTCACGTCGGCCTCCATCCTGTAGAGGGCCGCCAGACCCTTGGTGCCAGGTCGGCCGGAACTACAACTGCGGGGCCGTTTTGTACAACCGGATGTCATCAATCCGCAGCATCCCCTTGCCAGAGCCGGATACGCCAATGCTCAGGGTCTTGACCGCCTTGAGGTTGGTGCCTACAGAGGCCAGATCGATGTTCCACTGCTTCCAAAGGCCCGTGGTCAGGGCCGCAGAACCACCGCTGTACGTCACCTTGGCGTCGTTGATCTTCAGGTAGAGGTCGCCTGCGGTATTGCCCGAGTCACCACAGAAGTAGACCACCAAGGTCTTGGCACCACACAGGGTCCAATCCTGACTCGACTCGAAGGTCAGCGTGGCCTCTGAAAGGCTCTTGCCAGCCGTGTTGTCATAGGCCAGGGGCATGGCCTGCTTGCCGCCGTGAACAACCGTCCTCTCCGCAAACGGCGGGTTAGTGTTGCCTACAGTAGAGCCGCTGCCATTGCCGCTGGAAGGCGCTACGCCGCAGTCGGTCGAGCCGCTGTGGCCGTAGCCGTCGATCCAACTGAAAAAGACCCGCTTGCACTCGTCATTGTACGACTCAAAGTCATCCACGACGGCGTATCCCTGCGTGGAGAAGCTCCAGACGTCCCCGGCCCAGGTCTCGGTCCCGTTGACCTCGTCGACCTTCCAGTAGTACATCCGGTCGTATTCCATGGCCTTGGCGTTCAGGCCATAGCGGTGTTCGGTCATAGTGCCCACCTTGGACAGGGCGTTCGGATCTGCTCCAAAGTACACCTCGTGCCTGGCCGCCTCACGGCCCGGCCGCCAATTAAGGAGACTGTCCACGGCCACGCCCGCGGTTCCGGATGCGGGGGTCGGCCCGAAGGCCTTCAGGGGCACGTAGTAGAACCGCACCTCAGCCAGGCCGCTCTGCCTCGCATCGCCCCAGTTGCTCAGGATGTTCAGCCGGACGAACTTGGCCCTTACGCCGCCGAAGTCCACGGTCGTGTTGTGGACGTAGGCTTCCTCGGCTGTTGCCTGGGCGAACTGCGGGACATCGGCCAGCGCCGTCCACGTGGTCCCGTCGGTCGAGGTCTCGATGCTCACGTCCATGGCCCCGTTGCCGTCGTCCAGCTCGCTTATCTGGTTCTGGTTCCACACCCACATCTGGTCCAGGGTGTACACCTGATCGAACTCATACTCGATCCAGACCGGGGTCTGCTTGGACTTGCTCAGCCACATCTGTGAGACGTCGGTCGAATGCTGGTCCAGGCTGTCGAGCCCGGAGCCGTCGATCGTCTTTTCGGGTCCGGTCAGGGCGCTGCTCTGGCTGGAGGCCGTGGCCTTGATGGGGGTGGTGATGGCAATGCTGTAGGTCTCTGCCGTGAAGCTCCAGGTAGCGCCCTTGAAGAGGCCAGGCCTATCCGGGCCATTGACCTCATCAACCCTCCAATAGTAGGTCTGGCCAAAGGTGAGCAGGCCGACCGGG
>Ga0209777_10002550_pt1 | contig 23724 bp, 13 predicted proteins | sample FrelakmetHBP12HB_FD_187147 | JGI IMG/M metagenome (GOLD analysis project Ga0209777, IMG submission 187147) | Freshwater lake sediment microbial communities from the University of Notre Dame, USA, for methane emissions studies -HBP12 HB (SPAdes)... | ecosystem: Environmental > Aquatic >... | reverse complement strand
TCACATGAGAGCACTAATTCGAGATTCTTTTCTTAAAAACGCTTCAAAGCTAAGCTTTGCAGGATATTGGATAGAACGCTTTCTCGGAGGAGACAATTGGTATAAAAAGTTTGGTTTTTAACTATAATACATTTTTTCCCAATTTTAACGCCGAAAGATCGATTTTATCATCCCAATAAGCTCCACATCCTTCCTTTTCCTTGGAGAAAATACGTTTATTATTTAAATAAATAACTATATCGTTATCGTAAGCAAGATAAAGCTTACTACTTACTGGCAATCGATCAAGCTCAAATTCTTGTCTGGCATATAATGTTTCATATAATGGGAATCGTGTAAATTCTGTGGTAATGCTTGGACAAATCCCTGCATCCGAAAATGGTGCTTGCCCCAGGTTCCATGCAGATGTATCGATGTCCAAATCAGGAAAATTGTTTGCCGGGGTAAAGGTATATTTCCAATTTGCTCCTTTATCAATAATAACCTGCGAATCATCCTTTCCATATAACAGCTGTCCGGTAGCTGGAAAGGTAAGTAATATGCTTACCATTAGCAAAGCAAAAATGAATTTGTTCCTCACCCTCAACCCTCTAAAATTTGAATTGATATTCATTCATTATAAATGTTATGATTTTCTTGCTGCAAAATTGCCTGATCTTCAAGTCTTATCTCAGTTAAGGAAATTCGATAAACTTGACCGGCCCGGAGCCTCACAGGAAGTCCTACATACATTTATCGCTATGGTCGTGGATGTAGCGCCTTTGAAAGCCAGGGAGGAGAATGATCCAGCGCATTAGTATTTTTTTATCTATCTTTTAATATTCTATTTCTTATGGAGATCGGGATCAGATGGCTCAAATTAGTTGCCATGAAAATACTTGAAAATTTCATAGTTTTAGGTGCGAATTGTAAATTTCATCGATGCTTTTCATGGCATTATGAAACGTCTTAAGTAAGATGCCATAGAATTATATTGCATGCACTGTACACCGCCGGCGATCGCAGGAAGGCCCTATAGAGGACCGCCAAGAGAGGTGGCCAGGGATGCCCGAGCCCTGCAGGAGGCCGCCGCCATGCACCCATTGCCCGCCAGGAGGCAGAGAGGCTGCAAGGAGAGGCAGATCCAGCCTAGCACAGGCCCAGGCCCTCAAGCACCAGGTCAGGCTGGAGGATCTGACTGTGTTTGGGAGATAGAGAAGGAGATGGGCAAGCAGGGCCGGAAGGGCTCAAAGACCTACACCTGCTGGATGCCCTCCTGGCGCGATGGCGATACGATGCGCAATGTGCTGCAGGGAGAGCCAGTAATATGGATGCCAAGGCTGCCGGGCAGATGGCTAGGGGGAGAAGTTCATGCAAATCTTCCAACAGATGTATTTATGAGAACGATTCATTAGTAACATTCATGGGCAATGATATCATCGATCGTTTGCAGACTGAGGACGAGTTGCTCAAAGCCTTGCAAGCCGCGCAAGCTCGTATTGCCCAGTACGAGCAGGCAGTCTCGATGATATCCGATATCGTCTGGCGCTATGATGTCAATACCAAAGGAGATCATGTAGGCTCCTACATCTCGCCGGTTGCAGACAGGATGCTGGGGCTGCCTACCGGCACCATCGGAGATAGCTTCGAAAAATACTTTTCCTATGTCCATCCCGATGACTTGCCAGTTATGCAGAAGATGCTCGCTGAATGGAAACGAACGTTTGGCAAGGACAAAACCGCAGAATACCGCATGCGAAAGGCCGACGGCACCACGCTTTGGGTTCTTTCCAAGGGTTCGGCTTATGGCCGATTCAGCGTCTATGGCACCACAAGCGACATCACCGAGCGCAAACGGGCCGAGGAGGTGCTGCTCAAGTCTGAGGCTGGTCTTTTCAAGGCCCAATCGGCAGCGCACATGGGGAGTTGGATCTGGCACATCAAGACCAACCAGCTGGAATGGTCGGATGAGATGTACCACATCTTCGGCATAGACAAAGCTTCTTTCTCGGGCGATCTCGCCGAGATCATCTCACAGGCAATACATCCCGAGGACCAGCGCATCGTCGAGCAAGCGAACCTGTCTGTCATCCGAGATCAGAGGCCGATGCCTGCGGAATACCGCGTCGTCTGGCCTGACAAGTCAGAACACGTCATCTGGGCGGAGGCAGGGGAAAGCATCCTGGACGACGCAGGGAACTTGATCACTCTATCCGGGTATGCCCAGGACATCACCGAGCGCAAGGAGGCGGAGGCAGCGCTGCAAAAGTCCATGAAATTGCTCGAAAAGGTCTACTTCAGTCTTCATGATGCACTTTTTATTATTGAAGCTGAATCAACGAAGATTATTGACTGCAATCTGGCAGCTTCTGAAACATTCGGTTATAGCCGAGAAGAGATGCTAAATCGTTCGACTAGTTTTCTCCACGTCAACAATGCCTCACTCTATGATTTTAGAGTTCGTCTGCAATCCGCGATAGCGGAGAAGGGATTCCTGTTTTTACCAGAATTCAAGATGAAACGTAAAGATGGAACCATCTTTTTCTCAGAACATAGTGTAGTTCCCTTAACTGATGATGAAGGCAAGAATATGGGTTGGGTGAGCGTAGTACGTGACATCACCGAACGCAAGAAGGCGGGGGATGAGCTACGAATGCACAAGAATCGTCTTCAGAGTCTGTTCGAGACGATGGCAGAAGGGGTAGTTTTGACCTCTCTCGATGGTCAGATTGTCCAGGCCAATTCTGCTGCCGAGCGTATCCTGGGGATTAGTCTTACTGAAATCGAAAGTCGCAATTACGTCACTCCTGAATGGGAGACACTCCGCCCTGACGGGACGTTGATGCCCCCGGAAGAGATGGCGGGTTCCCGCGCCATGAAGGAAAAGCTGCCAGTGACAGATACAGTCATGGGCGTCAAGCGGCTGGACGGCTCCGTCTCCTGGATCAACGTCTCTGCTGCACCGCTTATTAACAGGGCAGGTGAATTTGAAGGTATCGTCGGTACTTTTACCGACATTACCGAGCGCTTGCGGGCAGAAAAAGAGGCACAAGCCCTCAAAACACAGATGGAATTTATCCTCGGCGCAACCAAGACAGGGCTCGATATAATCGATGCAAAATTCAATATCCACTACATCGACCCGGAGTGGAAAAAGGTCTACGGTGATTATGCCGGGCACAAGTGCTATCAGTATTTCATGGATCGCAATACTCCATGCCCAGACTGTGGGGTGTTGAAAGCACTCCAGACCAAGTCCATCATCGTAACCGAAGAAGTGCTGCTAAAAGAAAATTCTCGTCCTATACAGGTTACTACTATACCATTCCAAAATGATGCGGGTGAATGGCTTGTGGCCGAGGTCAATGTGGACATTACCGAGCGCAAGCGTGCTGAGCAAGAGCTGCAACAAACCAATCTGGATCTGACAATTGCTATTGAGCAGTCCAATAAATTGGCCGAGCTGGCTAGAGAGGCCAACAAAGCCAAGAGCGAATTCCTGGCCAACATGAGCCACGAGATTCGTACCCCCTTGAACGGTGTAATTGGTATGACTGGATTGCTGCTGGATATGGATTTGAATGCAGAACAGCATGAATATGCCCAAATTGCCCATATCAGCGGCGAGATACTTCTATCTCTCATCAACGACATCTTGGATCTCTCCAAGATTGAAGCCCACAAACTGGAGCTGGAAATGCTGGACTTCGATCTGCGCTCGACGCTGAGAGAATTTGCGGATCTCCTGGCCATCGATTCCCATGAAAAAAGGCTGGAGTTGGTTTGTCTGGTGGAGCCTGAAGTTCCTTCGTTCCTGCGCGGAGATCCAGGAAGGCTGCGCCAGATTCTAGTCAACCTGGGAAACAATGCCGTGAAGTTTACCAAGAAGGGCAAGATAGTTATCCGCGTCAGCCTGGATTGCGAGGATAAAAGAAATGCCACACTTCGCTTCTCTATCAGAGATACGGGCATCGGCATTCCGGCAAGTCGGCAACATATTCTCTTTTCACCTTTTGCTCAGGTGGACGGCTCGACAACGCGCCAATACGGCGGATCCGGTCTGGGGCTGGTTATCTCCAAACAGCTGGCAGAATTGATGGGTGGCAGGATCGGTTTGGAAAGCAAAGAGGGCATTGGCTCCACCTTCTGGTTCACAGCGGTGTTTGAGAAGCAGCCGACTAGGTCTGGATCGGCAGATGAGAAATCTGCCAAAATTGGGGGCGAAGAAGCTATAGAACGCTGTGTGGCTATACCTACCAGTTCAGAAAACAACAAATGCAATATACGCATCCTGGTGGCGGAAGATAACCCCGTAAACCAGAAAGTTGCCCAGGTCATGCTGAAAAAGATGGGACTCCGGGCTGATGTGGTGGCCAATGGTCAGGAAGCCGTCAATGCGCTGCAGACCATTCCCTACGACCTGGTATTGATGGACTGCCAAATGCCTGAGATTGACGGTTTCGAGGCCACTCGCTGCATCCGCCTGGAAGGATCGAAGGCGCTCAATCCAGGCATTCCCATCATTGCCATGACTGCTCTCGCCATGCAAGGTGATCGGGAGAAGTGTATTCAGGCCGGAATGAACGATTACGTTGCCAAACCGGTCAAGCCGGAGGAACTGGCGGAAGTGATCTCCAGGTGGTTGGCAAAAACGACAAATGATAACCTGCAGATTCCCGCAAAAACCAGCATCGAACTCCAAGGACGTCCTGGACCCGATTAACCCCTATCCAGACATATTACAATTTATAGTAGAAGTACATATAGTCATTTTAGGGTGTTTCTGTGATGAGATCGGCTTTATGGGTGTGTTTGCTTTTCGTTCTGCTATCTACTGCTTCATCTGCGATCCAAGAAAATCCGTTAAGTAGCCGACCCGCACAAAATATGAATTTTAGCCAGACTTTCAAAGATCATGCCCTGCTCATGGGCATGAACCTGAGTGGCATGAACTTGTCTGGGGCCAACTTGAACCATTCTGATCTGCACGGATCAGATCTTCGCGGGACGAACCTTAGCCGATCTCATTTGAACCAATCCAGTCTTTTCGATGCCAAGCTTGCAGGAACAAATCTTAGCAGAGTAACCATGGTAGAAGCAGACCTTCATGGCGCCGATCTCTCTCGAGCTTATCTCGGGGGTGCCAATATGCCCGTATGCAATTTGTTGGGCTCAAATCTGACCAACGCGAATCTAACCGGTGCCTTCTTGGCGGGCTGCTACTTAACGCACTCAAATCTGAATGGCGCAGACCTATCTAGTTCCTATATCGATCAATCTTTTGCGGATCGTTCAACTCTGGTTCGTGCTAACCTGAATGCTGCCAGCTTAAGGGGCGTGAAAATGAGCTATTCGAATTTGACCAGAGCAAGCTTCATAAGAGCATTCATGGATCGTTCTACCTTCCAGAATTCTCAATTAAATGGTGCTAATCTGACCGGAGCAAGCCTGGTCGGTGCGAACCTGATCAATGCCACCATATCCAATGCAGACCTCTCCGGTGCGGATATCTCTGAGTCGCGCTGTTCGAGAGCGAACTTCTTTGGCTCCAGGCTTGTCAATTCAAAATTGGGTTTTGCCAATCTGACAGGTACAAACCTCAGCATGGCGAACCTCTCTGGATCATATCTTATGGATTCGTGTCTGGATGGTTCCGATCTTTTCAAAGCGAATCTAACAGGCGCGAACCTCGAAAATGCCTTAATTCATCGAGTTAGACTTGTTGAAGCCAAGCTAATAGGCGCAATTTTAGCCAGAGCGCATTTGGAAGATTCTGATCTATCAAACTGCGATCTTGAACAGGCCGATCTTACCGGTGCCTTGCTCAGTGGAGCCAATCTGACCGGTGCCAATCTTGATGGAGCCAGGCTCTTGAGTTCGGATCTTAGCCTTGCTATCTTGAAAGGTGCGGATCTGAGCGGTGCAAACCTGGTAGGTGCCAGACTAAACTGGGCGAATCTTGTTGGCAGCGTTCTCAAGCGTTGCCAATTCTCCAGAGCAGAGCTATTTGGATCCGACCTGAGCCACTGTGATCTCAGCGACTCTGACTTTACCAGGGCGTATCTACCAAGGGCCAACCTGCAGTGGTCAAATCTGAGAAACGCAAAATTGGATAATGCAGATCTTACTGGTACAAATCTGTCTGGGGCTGATCTTAGTGGTATCCAGATCGTTAAGGCAGATCTTGATGAGGCTAACTTATCTGGAGCGGACCTATCCGGGTGCAACCTGGAATCCATGAACTTAAAGGGAACTGTTATACATAGAGCTATAATGAGAACGGCAACTTTGAATTGGATGATACTTAAAGATGTTGATCTCAGCGATTCTGACCTACGAAATGCTAAACTTAAATCATCTTTCTTGCAAAATGTAAACCTTTCGGGGGCAGATCTGAGAAATGTGGAATTTAATCAGACCGCACTAGTGAATGTTGATCTGAGTGGAGCTAATCTCGTAGGGATTAAGTATGACAACCAAATACTTCCGATGATTGCGAGTTCAAAACTCGATAATGCTAAAATGAGTACAAATATGCGAAAGGATCTTGAAAAATTGAGGTCAGGAAAAACCTGACCCCAACTTGCAGGTCATTTCAACGGCATGTCGGGATTTAAACATCCGTATTATATGCGCGTAATTCGAGCCATTTACTGGTAAAAATTGTGGGCAATGAGAATAGAGATTGGGGATAATAGTTACCGGGTGAATAAACGATGATGAGAAAAAAATGCGTTTATGATTTTGCGAATCCGCTCATTCTGGCTATAACTATCATCCTTCTCACAACGCAGTCCTTTACAGCGTTGTCCTCCACGGTGGCTGATAATTCGCCCCTCATGAAGTTGATCTCTTCGATGGATGATCCACAAATGAGCGCGAAAGATCTTGCATTCTTTTTAGTCACCCATGATTTTGATGCCACTCCCAAAAAAGACTACGTCGAAGTCCATATTGATGATATCGTCTACAAGTTGGTACCCAATGGTCGATATCCAGGACTGGCCAATGTGACCATGATATCTTAATAAATGAAATCTCAAGTATAGCTCAAAAAATGAAAAGAAGTAATAAGTATTGTGGAGCAACTTACGTATAACCAATTTATGAGGAGATTGAAATTATGTGCTTGCGTGCCTATGAAATAAAATTCATTATCGGATTTCTTCTGATAGCTTTTCTGGTTACGGGTTCTTTAGCAGCTGAAGAAAAGACATCGAAGGCGGCACAGAATGCCGAAATAATCGTCTCTGGGTCAACCGTACTTCAGCCTCTAGCTGAAATATGGGCCTCTGAATTCAATAGGCTGCAGCAGGATTATCATGTATCAGTTCACGGTGGCGGCCCAAAAACCGGTATAACTGATATTGTTGGAAATAGATCCGATATAGGCATGGTCTCAAGGAAGATCAATTCGGAAGATAGAAAATATGAGACGGACCTAAAAAAGTTTCAGATATTTCCAGTCGGACATGATGCTGTCTGCATAGTTGTGAGCAAGAACGTCTACGATGCAGGGGTCAGAAGCCTGACAAAAGAGCAGGTAAAGCTGATCTATGAAGGCAAGATCCGAAACTGGCAAGAAGTAGGCGGCCCAGATCATGAGATATTCCTCATGGGTAGAGAACCCGGCTCAGGAACCAAGGATGTTTTCGATAATTTCATATTCGGAACTAACCTGTCTATCCCAAAAAATGTAAGTATTTCTTACGCCTATACGACCGAAGCCATCATTGCTAATCTGGATCTGAAAGGATCGGGAATAGGCTATGTCGGCTATATCTACTCAAATAGAGGCAATGTGATAGCGCTTAATGGCATACTTCCCACTCTCGATACGATAAGAGATGAGACTTATCCTATGGTTCGGGATCTATACTTCTGGACATTTGGCAAGCCTGGCTCCGGTGCGAGTGCCTTTATCAAATTTGTGATCGGCCAAAAAGGTCAGAACGTGGCTGCAGAAAATGGGTACGTTACCCTGGAGAACAAAACTAGCTCCGGAGTTCAGATGATAAAAAATGGTGCAGACCTCAGTAACATGAACCTGAGCCATCTTAATATGGCGGGAGCCAGCCTAACCCGGTCTGATCTTCAGAATTCAACCCTGGAATTTGCCAATCTGAGCAGATCTTCTCTGGACGGTGCTATCGTAAATAATGCCCGGCTGCGAGGAGCCAACCTCAGCCAGGCAAGTATGGAGGATGCTGATTTAATGGGCTGTGATCTATCCCATGCCGATCTCAGATATGCCGATCTGGTAGGATCTGACCTGACCGGCTCGAACCTGACCGGCGCGGACCTCACTGGAGCAGACCTGCAGCAAGCAAGGCTAGCCGAAACTGACTTTGCGGGCGCAAAATTGGATTATGCAAACTTGACCGCCACGAATCTTTCCCATTCCGATCTCCGTGGAGCAAGTCTTGTGGGTGCATATCTGAGACGTACCTAGCTTCGCAATTCGGTCCTGACTAAGGCCAACTTAACAAGAGCAAGCCTTGTTGGAGCAAATCTAATAGATGCAGATTTATCTCAAGCAGATCTGACAAAAGCAGACATCTCAGAGAGCCGCTGTTATGGTGCAAAGTTCGTTGGCTCTCGGTTAATCAATTCCTATTTGGCTTTTGCCAATCTGACAGGTACAAACCTCAGCATGGCGAACCTCTCCAGCTCATATCTTGCGGCTGCAGGTCTGGATGGTTCCGATCTCTCCAGGGCAAATCTTTCCGGTGCGGACCTCGAGATCGCCTATATGCACAAAACTAAACTTGTTAAAGCCAATCTAACTGGCGCCAGTTTGCCCGGAGTGCATCTCGAAGATTCCGATCTATCGAATTGTGATCTCGAAAACGCCGACCTAACCGGTGCCCTGCTCAGTGGAGCCAATCTGACTGGTGCCAATCTAAATGGAGCCAGGCTTTTGGGATCGGATCTCGGCCTCGCTATCCTGGAAGATGCGTACATGACCCGAGCCAACATGGTAGGTGCCAAAATGAGTTGGATAGATCTGAGCGACAGCAGTCTCACAAATTGCCAGTTCACCAGAGCAGAATTCTTTGGAGCCAACCTGAGTCAGAGCGACCTGACCGGTTCAGACTTCACCCGAGCATATTTGGTGAGAACTAATCTATCAGGTTGCACTCTTAAGGGCGTCACCTTGGATTACGCTGATCTTAGCAGTGCAAACCTGAGAAATGCCCATATGAGCCAGGCCAGGTTATCCAACGTCTTTATGAATGATGCCGACCTATCAGGCGCGGACCTCGCCGAGTCTTACATGTATGGCATGACCGTTGAGGGGACTATTTGGCGCAAGGCGAAATTGAGATCTTCTAACATAATTTTGCTTAACTTCCTAAATGCAGACTTCAGCGGTGCCGATTTGAGGAATACCCGGTTTGCCCAGACATATATGAATAGCACCAACTTCACCGGTGCGGATCTGAGTGGAGTCGTCTTTGATACGTGTGCTTTCGAAAACGCTGATTTCAGGGGCGCAAATTTGCAGGGAGTCAAATACGATTCAATAGCACTTGGTTTCTTCGCAGTATCCAAACTCGATGGGGCAAAGATAAGCGCTGATCTGGAAAAAGATCTCGAAAAATTGCGGTCAGGAAAATAACCTGACCTGCTTCTTTTTCGGGGAGTGATTATTGCAGCCAAACTCCAATATTAAGCCCGAAGATCAATGATACGGCGCAATTCGGCAATGTCCTGATAGAAACATTTATCATTTTCTTAGGACAAGTAATTACTCGAACGCATTAAGTTGAGCGGAGATGGTCTGATTGAAATACTTATCAATGATGTGGACTATAGTTTTTTGTGCTCTTTTTTTGGTCGCCTTAGCCGGAGCTGAAAATACTACTGCCGTTAAAGACTTGTCGGGAAAATCCGAGTTAAATGTGACTTTGATCGCTATTGGTCCTGTTGGAGGCTACGGCTGGACTTACGAGGGCCATGTGGGCGCATCCAAAATAGCCCAGAAGTTTCCTTACGTGAAACTTTCCGAGATAGCGAATGTAGACGCTCCTAATGCACCCCGAATATTGAGAGAATGCGCCAAAAATGGATCCGAACTTATATTCTGTCACAGCTACGCCTTCATGAATGCAATCAAGGAAGTAGCTCCTGAATATCCGGATGTCATCTTCATGTGGGGCGGGGGGACAGAAAAACTGGCCAACAACTCAGGATCTTATTACGGAAAGATGTATGAGGGTATGTATCTTACGGGAATAGTGGCGGGCAATATGACCAAGACAGATAAGATCGGTTTTGCGGCAGCCCTTCCCTCATTACAGGTAATAACTACCATCAACGCCTTTGCCAAGGGAGTGGCATCTTCCAACCCCAAAGCCAAGGTGTATGTGGAGTGGATCGGAGACTGGTATGACCCGGAAAAAGAACGGGCTGTAGCCTTGTCGCTTATCCATAAGGGGTGCGATGTCATAACCCATGCGTCCGCTTCCGATGCTACTGGCCAGACCGCTGATGAGACGGGCACTTACTTCATATCTGCTGGCACAGAATCTGGCAGGTTCTCTCCTCGTGTATACCTAACTGGCGTAACCTGGGATCTAGAACCCATTATGACCGGTATTGTAGAATCTGTGCATAATGGGACATGGAATTCTCGTCCTGGGCAGGATTGGGGGTACGGACTGGCGGAAGGTGGAGTGAAGCTGGCACCTTTCGGCAATATGGTTCCCGGCAATGTCAGATCTCTTGTGGACAAGAAGCAAAAAGAGATTGTGCAGAAAAAACTGGCAATATTCCCGGGCATGAGCGATGAGGAGCTGAATAAGATGCATTATCTCGAACCTAATGTTGTGGGTGAGCTGCCAAAACCATGAGTCTCACGCAATTCTCAACTCCTGCCTATGCTTGAGGTACATAGGCGTTTTCTTATTTCGAATACCCCGCAGCTCTGCTGCGGGGATGAACATGAAACCGACTTAAGGTAGATATGTGCAATAAGTATTGATGCTAGAATTACGACATGCAAACCATTGTGTTTATAAAATTCGATATCAAATGGTGCTACGCATTAAATACAGAAGAAAAATGCTATTGAAATCGAGCAGAATTGCTCAGCTAAAGGGAATTTTTTCCGAGATTGAGAAAAGGTAGTGTTTCGAATTTGATGCAATTGGCACTGACGGCGACCATGTTCATATATTTGTAGGAGCCGCGGCTAGATATGCTCCGTCGAGAGTCATGCAGATTCTAAAGAGTATCGCAGCCAAACAGATGTTCAAAGCATTTCCAGAAATTAAGAAAGAACTCTGGAGCGGTGAATTTTGGAGCGATGATGGATATATTGGTACAGTTGGTGAAGTTGTAACTGCTGAGATAATTCGGGACTACATTTAACGGCAGGGAACTTCGGAAGAGAAAGAAGGATATAAGCAAATGAATTTGCTGGATTTCGATTAAGGTGGATGCGGCGCTTTTTCATGCCACGCAGCTCTGCTGCGGGGTACGCCGCCGAAGTTTGACTTTGCCATTATTGAGGAATTTGAGATAGCCATTGACAGGGCCAACGACTGCCTTATGATCAAGAATACTGGCCTCGGTGTGGCCTTTAATGCAAAAGAGGTCCTGAAGAAGGTATCGGATGGGACTCTGTCCCGGGAGAACCTGCTAGGGCTCCTCAATGTTCTTGGCCTGGCAGAGGAAAAGATGTTTTAGTAGAGCACACCGAGAAAGCAGTCTGTCAATCTTCATTCATGAAAATTGATCGAATGGCAATCATCTCTTACGGCACATCGTAATTACATGCACATGGGTCCGCAGCCATACTTTTCTCTAGCTCATCGTAGTAAGAGTCTATCTCCTGGGAGCATTCTGTCATGTTTGAAGTCATATTGAAACTTGTTGATGGATTCCAATCTCCCCAATCTCTCTCCGTAGGTGTGATGGAGGAAAGCCCTGGTGGATTGATCTCAAGATTTGCTTTTGGGATCCAGGGCAGGGGGAGATAGTAAGCCTCGAAAGAGGTACTGTTGTTGGCCTCAACGACGCGATCTTTGCTGACGCCCTTGACTCTTACGATATTTGTATAATATCTCCGGCCGCCATCCACCTTGGCCCTCATCTTTATGGTGAGAATTCTGCCGAGGTCGAGCGTGGGAATGGTCCAATTGATGATCTGGCCGTTCACCTTTGCCCTGATACTGGAATTGATGAAGCTCAATCCTTTCGGCAGGCGGTCTGTAACATTCAGGGTTTTGATCGGTTTATTGCCGTCATTGCTGACATTTATCAGAAATAGGACCGTTTTCTCGTCCAACATGATGGCCTCTTTGCTTATGTTCACATGAGGATAGAGATGCTTGGGCGCGGAAGCGACACTGATGGCGGTGTCCATCTGGTAGCTGCCTGCAAGGGTCTGTTCCAGGTTGACGTTGAAGCTGCCCTTTTTGACCATTTGGAGGTTCATGGTTCCGTTGAACTTTCCCAAGGTGGAAAGTGATGATTTCTCCAACAAAGTCTCTTTATCCATGGAATGGGCATGAAGTATCTCCTCGCTTATGAGGAGATCCTTCTCTGGATCTTTGGTCCACATCTTATCATCCCACAAATTCGCATAGCTGAGGTTCTGAGATCCTGCCATAAGGTTCACCGGTTCATAAAGCGCTTTCATGTTCTTATCGATTGAACCAAGCTGGATTGTCTCCTCAGAGGAATAGTATCCGCTTCCGTGCTCGGATGACATCTGCTGGCCCGGGACACTCTTATCGGAGGATACAAATCCTTTGCCTTTTGCGGATTTAGTGAATTTGACGCTTTCTCCATAAGAGTCTACAGACTCCAGCACTCTGAAGCTGCCATGGTAGTTCTCATCGATCTCTTGGACGAGCCTTTTGCTGCCTGGCAGATACTTTTTATAACTTATCTGGGCCATGCCTGAGCTGAAATCGCCTTTGGAATTGTAAACTGTCTGGTTCATGTCCTCCTGCAAAGATAGGCTCTTGTTCAGAGTGTCTACATATTGATATTTTTCACTGAATTTGTCGCTCAAGATCCTGTTTTAAGCGCTCGTCAAATCCGACCATAAAGAATTGTATTTAATGGTCCTGTTTCCCGGCAGAGAAAATGTCGTCCCCCGGTATTTGGCAAATATGTCCTTGTCCAGGCTTATGCTTTTATTTTCTTGAACAACATGACTTCTGGCAGTCTCTGTATAGTGACCGCTTCCATGCTCACTTGAAGTTATCTTGGTGCTATCAGCTCCAATAATTGTGACAATTGAAGTGCTTGATGCCTTATAGGGAAGGGTGTCATAGTAACCCGATATTGTGACTCTATTTATGAGCGACTCTTTTTTTTCCGCAGTAGAAAATCCGTTCCAAGCATTAACATAGCCATCGCCCGTGACGTAAGAGGTTTCAGAAAAAATTGCCTTCGGTTTCTTCGGTATCTGTACTACTACGGTGATAGTACCTTTTTCATGTGCTCCCAGATTAGTTTTGGTCCAGGTAAGATTATTGCCGTTTATTAAATTGGGCGCTGGAGACGCGCTGATCAGATCAACCTCTGGAAGAAGGTCGGTGATCGCTACATCATGAGCCGATATGGGCTCCATGTTTCCGTAATTAATTGTGTAGGTTATATTATCTTCCCTATTGAAGGCAACCTTATCTGCACTCTTCTTGATCCAGAGAGAATGAACCACAAGAGTCTCCAAGGTAGCATTGGTTCCACTCTCGCGTGAAGAACCTATTTTGTAGGCGTTGAAGATGGAGTAGACATTGCCTGGGAAGAAACTCTTATCCTTTAATTTCACCAGGATCTCTATCGTGCCTCTCCCTCCAGGGGCCAGGTCACCTGGATAATGCCACATGAAGTGTCCGCCTGAGCGGCTTAAGTTTAAAGGCGGATCAGACTGAATATTCTCTAGATCAACATTAGGGTCCAGATAGTCATGAATTACCACGTCGGTCTGGTTCATTGAGCCATCATTCCGGTAGTTGATTGTATATGTCAGCTCAGATCCTGGCTCAACAATGTATGCAGAAGCGGTCTTTGTGATGTTCAGATCAGTGCCAGCAACGGTCGTATAATTTGTCGCCCGGGCAGCTGCCCGCTCCCTGCAGGATAGATCCGCAACGTTCTTTATCAACTGGCCGGCTTTTGCGGAGGATCTAACGATCGTCCCTATTCGTATCGATCCAGATTGCCCGGCCTTGAGATCCCCCAGGGTCCACCTATCAGAGGTTCCGCTGTCAGGAAGTGGGTCCGACGACGTGAACTCCAGGTTTTTGTCGTAAGTCTCCCTGACCACAACCTCGTGAGCATCTTCATTTCCTCTATTCTCATAAACGATAATGTAGTCCAGAGGATCACCCGGCTTGACAGAATTGAGTGATGCCATTTTAGTTATATTTAGCTTAATGGCTGACACTGTCGTATTGACTTTAGCCTCAGCGCTAGTGTTTTCCGAACTCGTCAAATCCACCTGGTTTGCTATCGTTGATCCAGGAATTGCAGAAGCGCTTACCTTTGTCTCAATCCTTATCTTGCCGGATTCCCCTATCTTGAGGTCTCCCAAACTCCATCTATTTGTGGTCCCGGAATCAGCGGTGCGATCCGACCAAATAAAAGCCAGACCTCTATCGTATGTCTCCTGTAGCACCACATCGTGGGCATCTGAGCCTCCCGTATTTTTATAAACGATGGAATAGTTTAAGGTGCTGCCTGGACTCACAGGTTCAGGTTCTGCGTACTTGGTCACACTGAGTATGGGCAGAGGCCGGAAGACCTCCAGCGTGAATAAATCCGAATCTGATACCTCTTTCCCATCCCTGGTCTTGGCTGTCACAGTGACCGTATTCTTGTGGAAGTATCTCTCTTCATAGGGCCTATATCCAGGAGTTACTTTATACTCCTCACTCAGTATATTTTCGAGACTATCTATGATCAGGACGAGGGTATCACCAGATTTATAATCAATAACTGTAAATCTTCTGTTGCCTTCTGTCGGCATATCATACTCTATTTTGAGGTACTCTCTCGGTCCTGGTGATGGAGAGTAGAGCTCCTCCGAGAGGATCTTGCCGGAGGGAGCATATTGCACAGTTAACACGGCGTCATCGAGTGTATCAATATAAATGGTTTCATTCAGATTACCGTGGGAGTCAACTAGCTTACTGAAGCTCTCGGACGTCACTGTATTGCTGTAATTGTAATATGTGTAGACAACACCGTCTACTATTTTGCTGCCTGATGACTGGTTGGCAGCTCCGCTATTAAATTGGGTTGCTGATAGACGCAAGTCTGCCATTATAATCTCCAGCCGAGACTTCATCTCCATTAGCTTCCGGATCGTCTTTACCATCTTGTTGGAGCGGTCCATGCTCGCCATGATATGAAGTTGCAGATAGTCGGAAGGATCGGGTACGGCATATCTGCCTTCATACCACCAGGATTCTCCAGGATCGAGAACGCCATTGCCGTCGTCCCCTTTCTGGTAAATCGGCAGGCAATTCGGCCCCCAGTTCGGCTGGTCGGTGAGGTTCAAATCTGCCAGAGGCCAACCTCCCAAGTTTGTCACATTATAAGTATAAGTCACATAGTTGCCTATCATGACGGGAGCCGTAAATATGCAGTCCTTCTGTATGCTGATCTTGGGCTCTGCCCGACTCAGTATGACCACAGCCTCAGCCGTGCAGGAGACAGGGTTTCCCATTTGGTCAACAGCCCAAGCTGTGACGGTTCCGCTTATAGGTTTCGATAGATCACGATCCGTTACTATGTGCGATACATCTGCGGTTATGCTCTCACCAGGAGCGAGATTGGTCTCGCTCGGTGTGATTGTCCCAACGCCGGTATCACTCAGGATCAAGCCATGGACAGTAACATTGCCGATATTCTTTACGATATAGACATAGATTATCGTATCACCGACTCTCGCTGTTGCGACGGACGGCGTCTTTGTAACGCTCAGAGCTGCGATGTAGGGAAGAACCCGAAGCTTAAGCTCTTTTGTCGCTTTGCACCCTCCAGGCGACATCGACATCAGAGTTATTGTCGCCTCACTCGGAGAACTGGCTACCGGGGCCGTCCATCGAAAGGTTCTCTCGGAGGATGTCATGGGACTCCCGCCTGTTGCCGTCCACTGGTAGATGAGATCCTCTCCCTGTGCGGCTTGGGCTGTTAAGTTATCTTGGGCAGTAAAGTTATATACGACTCCGGAGCGCACAACCCTCTCGTCTGCAGCCAATGCATGAGCGATATTAGCTGATACGATTAATGCCAAGACTACCGCTATGGTTCGCCAATTCATATTGAAGAGACACGACGAGGCAAAATGCCTGGCAGAGGCCATGTAAATTGGCAATTTAACCCAATTCCTCAGTAGTCTTTTCAACATAATGATCAATCTATATTGATATAATATGATCTTATTCGTATTATCTTAGACTCATGTATATTGCATATTATTCTATTTTTAATATTATTTATTATCTTTTATAATACAATAGGTTAAGATCTCATTTAATACGGCAATCCGATCATACTGATAACGGCCGGGACTTCGGGAAGGACAGTGATCGCCATATCGCACTCGCTCAATTCCTTTAGGCTTTCCAGGTCGAATATGAGAACCTGCAGATCGTGCTGACTTGATCCGATATATTGCCAATTGATATCAATGCTTTCTCCCCCCTTTGATGCCGTGCCATTGGCGTCAATCCCGTCCAGTTTCCATCGATAGATGCGCGAAGAATTGCTTGCCAGAGCTGCCTTATATGTCTCTGTCTTGCCGATGCAGGTACGATCCTGGCCGATAATTGTGCATGGACAGGGCAATACCCCCAGCTCCTTGCTGACAGAAGCTATCTTTTTGGATTGATCGATGGCTTGCAATCTCACCGTATAGTTTCCCGGGACTTTTTAAATGTGTACAGGATTCGTTTCCTTACTATGAGACCCATCTCCAAAGTCCCAGTCAATGACATAAGGACCCAATCCTCCTGCTATCCGGGCAAAGAAGCTGGCCATTTCCGGTGTGCCCCCCTGCAAATCAAAGGTAAAGCCGACCGAGAGAGGTGTCTCCACAAAATATCCGATTTCCTTACTCCCGTAGCATTTAGTATTGCGACTGCTACATTTCCGATTGTCCTGGGTGCAGCTAGTGCCCTTGGCCGTCTCCCAGGAGAGAACGAGCCTGTTGAGCATTACATCCTCTCCCCCCGTCCACATCAGGTGGTAGATGGGACGGGATATGGTGGACTTGGGATCGATTATGTCCAGGGCGCATAGACCCTGGTCATAAAATGATTGGCTAAGAGTGCCATTGAGGTATAGATCTGCCAGCAGAATAGCGGCGTATCGAGGCGAATTGGCGTTGTTCTTGAATTGTGCCCAGAGATTGCAGGATCGTTCTTCTCCTATCTCTCCAGGAGCAATATCATTTCCTTTGTCGTCGCCCAGCCATAGACGTGATACGGTTACATCATTGGCCTGACATTGGAACTTGCAGTTGGGCCAGTCTTCCGACAGGGCAGGCTGCATGAGCATGGCTAAGAGGATGAGGCCAAAGACACTGGCCCAAATTATATTCATGGTGCATCTCCAGGAAATGAGTCTCAAGATCATCCTTTAATTTCATCAGTAATTTTTGATCTTTCTATATATATCTGTTGAGTAAATCAATAAAATTCAACTTCTCGTTGGGTCATATATAATATATAAAAATTATTTGATTAAAAATTTGGTAAGAAATTTGCGCCTGAGATCAGGCTCAGGCGCTGAAATCCAACTGATTTTAGTTATGTTGTCTAACTCCCCTCCTGCACAGTTATTTCAGCGGACGGTTCCGGTATGACCTTTACATCCATGCTGCATTCACTGTTAGACCAGGTCATCTCTTTATAGAGCCTGATTATCTTCGCTGTGAGCTTATGGCCTCCCAGTTCGAACTTGCTTCCGGAGATGTCTATGCTCTTGCCGTTGCCCAATGATTTGCCATCCATAGCCCATTCATAGGTCTGCTTGAACGTGGCATCTTCTTTTGGAGTGTAGGTGTAGGTCTCAACCTTGTTCCTGCAAAGAGCTGCAGGTCCATCCATGCCGCAACCCGCCTGAGAGCATCCGCCGGATTTCGGGGTGGCTTCTCCAGTCTTGTCGTCGAGATTCCATACCAATGAGCCGCCTTTGAATACAGCTCCAAAGACTGCCTTCTGTTCTCCTGGCTCAAAGGTCGTGGGTTGTCCCTGGCCGTCTGGGGATGGAGTGAACCGGTTCTTCTTTCCGATGGAGAGGGTTACGGCCCCGTTGTTGGTGTTGCTGTACCCGAAGAAGGCAGTGTAAGTGCCGTCTCCATTGTCAGATACGCAACTTATAACGGGTGTTATTGCATCCCTGTACACGCCAGCAGTAACCGTTGCGGGATCTGATTTTATCTGCTTGCCTATAGAGGTGCCTGTCGCAGCAACAGTATTTACGATTGTTGCCTTCAATTCCTCTCCCAGGTCATCCTGAACCACTTTATGGGTCAAGCTGCCTGTAGCTCTTTCGCTGGGTGCCAGAGTATTCCTGTCAAAAGTCACCGCACCTAACTTGTCGTCGGCTGCGGCAACTAAGCTGACTGTGGTAGTACCTGTGTTGGACACTACATAGGTGTAGACAATATCATCACCCAACTTCGCACCCATGCCGGCGATCCAGAGCGGTGATTTTGAGGATGCCGTTTTGGTTATGCTGATTGAGGATGTATAGGTCAGGGTAACCGTGGCCGTTGCCGTGACGGGCGCGACCGGGTTTCTCAAGATATCATTGCCTGATGCGGTTACGATGTTGGTTAGAGGACCGGGCAGATCTGATTCCTTGATAGCGTATCTGACGCTTCCTGTTGTGCTCTCACCAGTCGCCAGTGTCGTCTTGGCAGGAGTGACCGGCCCGAGCTTATTGTCGCTCAGTGCGATCGCATTTATGGTTACAGTTCCGGTGTTCTTGACAGTATAGTTATATGTCACCGTCTGTCCCACACCAGCAGATCTGACCGATGATACTTTGGTTACGCTGAGAGTTGCGGTATAGGTCAATTTGACCATTGCCTGAGCTGTCACGGGCGTGACCGGCTTGTTCTGGCTATCCGTGCCTGAGGCTGTGGCGATATTGGTCAATGGCCCAGGCAGATCCGTCTCCTTTAAGACGTAGGTAGCAGTTCCCGTTGTGGTCTCCCCTGGAGCCAGAGTTGTCTTGGCAGGTGTTATGGCGCCAAGCTTGTTATCAACAACAGTAACTGCATTGATGGTCACATCTCCTGTGTTCTTGATGCTGAAGCTGTAGGTCACCGAAGTTCCCACACCAGCACTGTCCGTCGATGCCGTCTTTGTCAAATTGAGCGTCGCGGCATAATTCAGGGTGACGGTAGCCGTAGCCGTTGCTGGTGTAACTGGCTTATTCAGAACGTCATTGCCTGAGGCGGTTACTATATTGGTCAACGGTCCAGGCAAATCGCCTTCTACGACTTTATGTGTCGATGAGCCGGTTACAGTCTCGTTCGCTGCAAGACTGTTCTTGCTTATTGTGATGTCTCCTAATTTGTCGTCTTTAAGGGTCAGTTCCTTGATGGATACAGTTCCCGTGTTCCTGATTGTGTAGGCATAAGCTATCGTCTCTCCCACTTTGGCAGTTGTGGAAGATGGAGTCTTTGTCACTACCATGCTTGCAGCATAGGTCAAATCTACGGTCGCCCTGGCCTCGGCGGTCATTGCTTTGCCAATGCTATCCGTGGCCGTAGCTGTGACGATATTGGTCAGGGGTCCAGGCAGGTCTGTCTCGACAACCTTGTGAGTCGCTGTTCCATTCGCAGCTTCGCCTGGAGCCAGTGTGTTCTTATCCATCACGATTTCTTTCAACTTGTCATCACTGAGTTTTAGACCCTTGATGGTCACAGTTCCCGTGTTCCTCACGGTATAGGTGTAGGTAACGGTGTCTCCTACCTTGGCAGACGGTGTCGATGGGGTCTTGGTCACGCTCATGGTTGCGGTGTAGGTAAGTTCAACCGCGGCCTTGGCTTGGTTTGTGACCGCTTTGCCCTGGCTATCTGTGGCTTTAGCTGTGGCGATGTTGGTCAGGGGTCCAGGCAGATCCGTCTCGACCACGGTATGGGTTAATGATCCCGCTGCGGTCGCGCCTGAGGCCAGTGTGGCCGTATCCAGTTTGACCTCACCTAACTTATCATCCGTCAGGGTCAGAGCATTGAGGGTTACATTTCCTGTGTTCTTCACTATGAACTGGTAGGTAATGGTATCCCCAATCTTGGCCGTGGTGGAGGATGGTGTTTTGGTCACCTGCATGGCTGCGGTATAAGTAAGCTTAATCGAAGCCGTAGCTTGAGATGTGACCGCTTTATTCTGGCTATCTGTAGCCGTAGCTGTGGCGACATTGGTCAAGGGTCCCGGCAGATCCGTTTCAACAACGGTATGAGTCGCTGTTCCATTAGCAGTCTCACCTGCTGCCAGAGAACTCTTGTCTAGGGTGATGGAACCCAGTTTGTCGTCCATCATTGCCAGGCCATTGAGGGTTACCGTTCCCGTGTTCTTCACCACGAATTGGTAGGTTACGGTCTCGCCCACGTTTGCCGTACTGGCCGACGGTGTCTTGGTAACCTGCAAAGTGGCGGTATAGGTAAGAGGCACTGATGCGGTTGCCGTAGCGGTAACTGTCTTGCTCTGGCTATCGGTGGCCGTGGCTGTGGCGATGTTGGTCAGGGGACCGGGCAGATCCGTCTCGACGACCTTATGTGTAGCCGACCCGGATGCAGTCTCACCTGCTGCCAGAGTATTCTTATCCATGGTGATGGCGCCGAGCTTGTCGTCGACCAGAGCCAACCCATTTACAGTAACTGAACCGTTGTTCTTTACGGTGAATCTGTAGGTTAGAGTATCTCCCACCTTGGCGGTATCAGATGATGGCGTCTTGGTTACGATAAGAGATGAGGTATAGGTTAGAGTAACCGTTGCCGTTGCGGTGGTGGTAACTGCTTTATTCAGAATATCCGTGCCTTGGACGGTGGCAATATTGGTCAGGGGTCCGGGCAGATCCGTCTCGACGACCTTATGTGTGGCCGACCCGGTTGCCGTCTCACCTGCTGCTAGAACATTCTTGTCCGTTTTAACCGATCCAAGTTTATAGTCCGTCAGGTTCAGGCCCTTTATTGTGACGTTACCGGTGTTCTTTACCGTGTATTGGTAGGTCACAGTCTCTCCCACTTTTGCAGTGGTGGACGAGGGCACTTTGGTCAGACTCAAGGCCGCGTTATAGGTCAGAGCCACAGTCGCAGTGGCTTTGGCGCTTACCGGCTTCTTGGTTCTATCTTCAGCGCCTGATGCGGTTACGGTATTGTTGATGGGTCCTGGCAGGTCAGTCTCTTTTACGGCGTACGTCTTGGTAGCAGTAGCAGAGATTCCCGGCAGGAGCGTCGTGGCATTGAGAGTAACCGCGCCCAGCTTGTCATCCAGCAGAGCCAGGGAAACCAAGCCAATCGTTCCAGTATTTCGGATGGTGTAGGTGTAGGTAATTGTCTCGCCCACGACAGCTGTGGTCTTGGAAGGAACCTTGGTTACCTCAAGGCCGGATGTGTAGGTGATGTTTGTTTGTTGGGCGCAAGTTATGGTTCTGAAGGGATTGGTTGAGCCAGGAGCTACATCGGAGTAATCCTTGGTTAAAGTCATTCCTACAGTGTGATTGGCGGGGCTGTATTGAGTCCAGTCTATATTGACATTTGAACTGGTACCATCTATCTTCTTCCCGTCAACGTTCCACTCAAATGTGAGCTTGCCGCCGGTTCCACCTGTATAGGTGTAGGCCGCTGTATCATAGGGTCCCACCTTAGCAGGTCCATTTATGCCGCATACCGGCAGGGAATAGACCTGGATACTTGTGCTCGTTTGGTTGACACAACCTCCCTCTATGGATCTTATGAAGAGCGAAATTGTGACTGTCTTCGAGCCCTCATCCTGGGAGACTTTAGGCGCGCGGAATGAGAAACTCTGCGCCGTCCCGGCACCTATAGTTGAACCGCCAGAATCGGCAGTCCACTGGTAGAGGTAGTCTCCTGAAGGAGCTTGAAGGCTTACAGTCTGTTCAGAGGTGACTAGCTGGTTTATGGTAAGAGCAGATGGTGCTGCAACTGCACCAAGCGATGGTCCTACCAGGCAAACCAGCGTCAATAACAATAATATAGCTATAGCTTTGTAACGATTTGACATGATTTTCCCTCCAATAGTAAATTTAATCTCGATCCACTTTTTGGTTTTCAGAACCCTGCATCAGTTTCATGCACTTGTCAGAAGCCCCGGTCCTTTCCAGGATAAGACCACGAATTCCGTAACTTTTGCTTCAATCTAGTTATAATTCTACAGGATTTCTTGAGATCTTGGGTCTTTCATCGACTCTTGCCCTATGACATGCATTTGGCTTTCGATACATACTTCTGAAGTCAGATTCTGATTGCCACATCCTTAATCATCAACTGAATGTATTTGAATTTTTCTAAAAAGTAAACTCAAAAAACGTGTCTAACCTACTAAGTATGTGTATATCAAAATTATTTTTTTTTAAATAGTAGTTGAAATCATATAGGTCGCTCTAAGATAATCAGTTAGTGCATCTACAAATATTTATTACATATTTGCATTGGAAAAAGTTTAGAGATATTCCTTTTTGAAAATATGTATTTTATTTTTAATAAGGATCGCGACAATGGTTTTTCTTGTCAACCACAAGTTTTATTTGTTCAAAGAGTAAGACTGTCGTAAATAGTTTGTATTATGTCGTAATTGATGGAATTGTCCATAAAAATAAAACTATGAGGTGGCTTAAAAGATGAGATTGAAGAAGATGTTGCTGTTTGCGGGATTGGCTTTCTTGATGGTACAGCTTCTTTTTGCAGGTGCCACTGCAAAAGATAGTTCTGGCGTTCTGAATATGATCATAAAAATGGATGAGTCCCCCGTGGCAGGAGGAAAGGATCAGGATATGAACTCCACCATAAATCTGCTCAATGAGGCGGATTCCAGGAAGCTGAATATCACAGTATCCGTTACGGGGGATGTTGCGCACAGTTCATATCCTCTCTATGTTACCATGCTGGGCACCAAAGCTAATCATGAGCTGGCCATGGGTGGAATGAGCAATGGAGAGAAGTTAGTCTCCTTTGAGGATGCTGATGCCAGGCTGATAAAGGCAAAGAGCTATGTTGAGAGTGACTACGTCTGTGGAGGAAAGCAGCAAAAAGTGGCTGGCTACATGCCTCAAGTTGACTCCTTAAACCAGAGCGAATACAAGATCCTGGACGATTTGGGAATGTTATACATGCTGGATGATACAGGTCTTCCAGAAAGCCAGGGCAAAGCAATGCCCTATCTCATGAATGGGTCTTCCTTCTACGTAGTTCCTGTGAGCTCAAGCACGAATTTACCGATGTGGGATATGAAGGCCAAAGAAGCAGCCATGAACGACACAGATTGGTACAATCTCCTTGTCAGCAGATTCGATGAAAGCGCGGCCAAGGGAGAGCCATTTGTGGTGGTCTTCACCAATACGGTCTCTGGGTCGAGTCCATATCTGGATGCCTACAAAAAGTTCGTAGAATATGCCGTCTCGAAAGGTGCGAGCTTTGTCACCACGAAGGAATTGGTGGAAAGGTCGAAAACTTAGCTTGGTAAATAGGCCCCTAAGCCGCCAGGACGAGCGGAGTTTCAAGGTGAATCTCCGCTCGTCCTG
>Ga0209777_10002549_pt1 | contig 23733 bp, 14 predicted proteins | sample FrelakmetHBP12HB_FD_187147 | JGI IMG/M metagenome (GOLD analysis project Ga0209777, IMG submission 187147) | Freshwater lake sediment microbial communities from the University of Notre Dame, USA, for methane emissions studies -HBP12 HB (SPAdes)... | ecosystem: Environmental > Aquatic >... | reverse complement strand
CTTCCGATCTGCCGCCTCGCCTGTGGCAGGGGTTATTGGTACAGGTGCGTTCTCTCGGTCTTCATGACCGGCGTCTGCAACGGGTCCCCGGTGGAACAGATAAGCGCCTGGGGCCTCGGGAATCGGCTTGTCGAAGTTGCCAGACGAGGTAGAATCGCGGACGGTGCGTAAGGCCGGCTCAATCCCCTTTCCCGTGCGGCCCGGCAAGGAGAATCACGTGCGCGAGGAGGCATCCCGCATGATCTGCTGCGCGGCCATCGTTCTGGCGGCGCTCGCCGGCGCCTCCGCCGGCCTGGCCTCGCCGGCGCCGCTCGCCGACGACGATTTCGTCACGCTCTCCGGCCCGGCGTCGCCGCGCGTAGCACTGGCCCTGCGGCAGGAGGCCGATAAGCTCACGCTCGTTCTCGACGTCGCCGCCTTCAGCGCCGACGGCAGCGGCACGTCGGCCGCCCTCGGCCTCGCGGCCGCCAGGAGCGTCGTCCTCGGCGACAAGGACGCCCAGGTTGCCCGGCGCAATGGCGTCGCTCGGTACACGTTCACCGTTCCCGCAAGCGCGCTCGTGGCCGCCGATGCCGACTGGCCGCGGCTGCGCCTGGGCGTGGCGGTGGCGTGGAAGGGCGGAGCGCTCGGCCAGGACCGCCAGCGCGAGCGGTTCCGCCATCTCGACGCCGCCCCGCCGCACGCGGGCCTCGGGGCGCGGCCCGAGGCGTGGGCGCCGTTCGACCTGAAGGAGTACGCCGCCCTCGTCGCCGACCGCAAGCGGCGGATCCTGACCGATTTCTCCCAACCGATGGACGGCAAGGCGACGGTCGTCATCGAAGACGCGGACGGCCGCCGCATCCGCAACCTCATCTCGGGCGTGCCGATGGCCAAGGGCCGCACGCGGCTCGAGTGGGACGGCCTCGACGAGGAAGGCCGTGTCGTGAAGCCCGGCCGTTACACGTGGCGCGCGATCAGCCATCCGGGCATCGTCCCGGAGTACCTCTTCTCGTTCTGCAACGACGGCAAGCCGCCGTGGCGCACGGGCTCGGGCACGGACATGTGGGGTCCGGACCATAGCTGCCTCGTTGCCGCGGCGGCGGGGCCGGAGTGGACCTTCTTCGGCGGCCCGTGCGCCGAGTCGGGCTACGCCATCGTCGCCGTCGACGCCGAGGGGACCAAGCGGATGCAGTACAACCCGCCCATGGGGACGGGCATCGAGAAGGTCGCCCTGGCCATGGACGGCGAGCTGCTCTTTGCCGCCCACGACGGGTTCGCCTGGGGCCAGAACGTGGACCGGAAGAAGCCGGACTGGAAGGCCGTCCGGAAACTGACCCTCACGCGGTTCGATGTGAAGTCCGGAAAGGTCGTCGATTTCCCCGGCGGCCAGCGGTTTGCGGTCGTGGCCACGCAGGAGGTCGGCCCCGGCTCGGCCAACCCGAAGTTCGAGGGCCAGAACCTCGCCGGCCTCGCGGCCCTGGGCGGCAAGCTCTACGTGAGCTCGCGCGCCGCCGGCGCGATCCTCGTGGTCGACGCGAAGACCGGGAAGGCCGAGGGCGAGATGAAGCTCGACGCGCCCGGGGCGCTGGTGGCTACAAAGGACGCGATCCTTGCGGTGTCCGGCTCGAAGATCGTTCGCATGGTGCCGCAGGGCGCAGGGGGCCAGAGCGGAGGGGGTCAGGAGCCTATAAACATAGGGCTCCAGACCCCTTCTTCGCCGCAGGGCCTCGCCGTCGACGCATCGGGCAACATTTATGTGAGCGACGGTGCCGCGCACGTCGTCCACGTCTTCGACGCCGCCGGCAAGCCGGTTCGGAAGATCGGGAAGGCCGGCGGCCCCTACGCGGGCAAGTACGATCCGGAGGTCCTCGTCAATCCGCGCGGCATCGCGCTGGCGGCCAACGGCTGGCTCTGGGTGACCGAGGACCGGTGGAACCCGAAGCGGACCGTGGCGTGGGACCCCAAGACGGGGAAGGTCGTCCGGGAGAAGTTCGGCCCGACGAGCTACGGGGCGAGCGGCGGCGGGTTCGACTCGGCCGACGCGTCCCGATGGATCGGCCAGGGAGCGCTCTGGTCGCTCGACTTCGCGAAGCGGTCGGCCGCCTGCACGAGCATCCTCGAACGCGAGACTGGGCACATGGGCGGCTACCTGCGGTCGCAGCTCCACTACAAGTTCGTGCACCAGGGCGGACGCACGTTCGTCATCGGCCTGGGCGGCGCGACGATGATCTCCGAGCTCAAGGCCGACGGGTCGCTCCGGGACCTCGCCTTCGTCGGCTCGACGCACCGGTTCTCGTTCGCGTGCGACTGGAACCCGCCGGCCGCGTTCGTCGAGGCGTTCGACAAGGCCTACCCGCAGAAGAAGGGGAAGCACGCCGACAAGGGGCCGGGCGTCCTGTGGGTCGACCGGAACGGCGACGGCCTCTGTCAGCCGGACGAGTTCGACTTCTCGACCGAGTGCGAGAACTTCGCGGGCGCTTACTGGGGCCAGGACTTCGCCGACCTCACGCTCCGCGTTCCCGCAACCGTCAAGGGGCGGCGCGTCCTCGTGGCGCTGAAGCCTGACGGCTTCCTCCCGAGCGGCGCGCCGAAGTACCCGCCCCTCGCCGAGGCGTGCGCGAAGGGCGTCGCGGTCGACCTCGCCACGAACGAGGTCGAGTCCTCCGTCGACCGGTTCGGCAACGTCATCGTCAACTCCGATCCCGAGATGAAGGCGCTGGCGCCCGACGGCCACACGCTCTGGACCTATCCGAACCGCTGGACGAACGTCCACGGGTCGCATGACGCGCCGCTGCCGGAGCCGGGCGTTATGCAGGGCGTGCTCTTCTTCCTCGGCATGGCGCCCTTGGACGCGAAGGCCGACGTCTTCGTCGTGAACGGGAATCACGGGCGGTTCTTCGCCCTGACGTCGGACGGCTTCTACCTGGACGAGATGTTCAAGGACGTCCGGATGGGCGCGGCCGTCGATGCCACCCTGATCGGCGGCGAGTGTTTCGGCGGCTTCTTCGCGAAGTCCGAGAAGGACGGGGCCTGGTACCTCCAGAGCGGCCACACGGACTACCGTATCTTCCGCGTCAACGGCCTCGGGCAAGTCCAGCGCCAGCAGGGGACGATCGAGGTCACGCCCGAGCAGGCCCTGGCTGCCGACAGCGGCCTGCGGCGAAAGGCCGCCGAGACTGTCGTGGCAAAGGAGGCGACCCTTCCGTACCGCGCGAAGCCGGCCGCCGGCGGCAAGGACGATCCCTGGGCGGGCGTTCCCGAGATCCGGTGGGAGAGGAACGGCCGCTTCCCCGCCAGCGTCCGCGCGGCCTGGGACGAGGCGAGCCTGTACCTGTGTTATACCATCCGCGACGACTCGCCCTGGGTGAACGGCGGCAAAGACTGGACGCTGCTCTTCAAGACCGGCGACTCGGTCGACCTCCAGCTCGGCACGGACCCGGCCGCCGACCCCGCCCGCAAAGGTGCCGCGCCGGGCGACGTGCGGCTCCTCATCGCGCCCTTTGAGAACGGCAGCATCGCCGTACTCTACCGCTATCGCGTGCCGGGAGCGAAGAGCCCCGTCGCCTTCACGTCGCCCTGGCGGAGCGAGACGGTCGACGAGGTACGGCGGCTCGACGACGCCAAGGTCACGGTCCAGAAGCGCGAGGGCGAGTACCGCGTCGAGGCGGTCGTGCCCCTCGCATCGCTCGGCCTCCGGGACGTGCGCGGCAAGACGTTCAAGGCCGATTTCGGCGTTATCTACGGCGACCCCGGCGGCGCGATCGACATGCTGCGGTCCTACTGGTCCAATCCGGCGACGGGCCTCGTCAACGACGTGCCGGGCGAGATCATACTCGCGCCGAACCTGTGGGGCCGCGTGACGTTCGGGGGTGAGAAATGAGCGCCCTGAAGGCAATGCCGTCATGGATGCTCCGGCGCGGGTGCCACGGCTGCGCCGTTCGCAGCCGTGCCGATGTACGCATGCCCACGGCTGCACACAGCGCAGCCGTGGCACCCACACGGGTGGCTCTTCTGCCAACAACGATGGCCCTACCCTTGAAGCCAGTGCTGGCGGCCATGGCCCTCGCGGCGCTGGCCTTGACGGCGCCTGGGGCCCCCACCGCCGAGATCGTCTGCGACGGCGTCCTCGCCAACTCCGGGGCCGCGGGCGACGCGGTCGTCCGCTTCGGCGACGTCCAGTCGGCGCGCGGCATGGGAGTCGTCGCGGACCGGGTCGGGTCGCTCTGGGACCGCGCGGGCGACGCGACGCTCAACCGCTACGCACCGGACGGCCGGCTTCTCGGCCAGTACCCTCTTCCGAAGGGGGCCGGGCAGCGCGACCTCCTGACGCACATCGGCGACCTCCTCGTGATGCAGGTCGGCGCGAAGCTCTACACGCTGCCGATCGACGCCCCCGCGGGCTCGCAGGCAAAGCCGCTCGGCCGTGACTCGGAATGCCTCTCGTTCGGCTCGTTCGACGGCCAGGTTGCCTCGGCCACCAAGGAGGCCGTCTTCTTCGTGAACCCCGCGACGGGGGCCGCCAAGGAAGTGGTGCCGCTCAAGGGCGTCGACCAGCTCGAAGTGGGGCCCGACGGCGTGGTCTACGCCATGGTCGATTGGACGATCCACAAGTTCGTTGGCGGCAAGGAAGTGACGGGCGAGTGGCCGCGCCAGGGGCCCGGCGAACGGATGCAACTCCTCGACGGCTGGTGGTACGGGCACGGGTGGCACGGGACGATCCGGCGGTTCTCCGCCGCGATGGAGCCGGCGCCGGGCGTCGTCCTGGGCGGCGCGTCGGGGTCGTTCATCGGCCACCTCGACCAGAACCCGGAGCTCTCGAACGGGCGCGGCATGGCGAAGATTGGGCCGAACCTCTACGCCGTCTCGGGCATGGGCGGCGTCCTCCACCTCATCGAGTGGAACGAGCCGAAGCAGCAGATGCGGATCGTTCGCCGCATCGGGGCCGCGCCCTTGGCGGGCGGCATCGGCCTCGACCGCGACGGCCGCATCTGGTGGTACGCGGGCGCGTGGCCGTGGAACGACCCGCCCGACGCCCCGATGCTCCAAGGCGTCAACGGGCCCGACTATCCCGGCGTCGGCCAGGCGGTGATGCTCGATGGCGACCGGATGGTCGCGCCCGGGTACCTGTGGGGCAAGCCGGGCTTCTACCACGGCAAGCTCTCGACCGAGGTGGCCATCGACCGCATCGAGACGCCGTGCGCCCTCAAGAAAGGGACGACCGGGTCGGCCGTCTACGAGGATCAGGGGAAACTCGTGCTCCTCGTGGTGGAGCGCGGCGGGGCGGCGCAGGGCTTCGAGATCGACGTCGAGGGACGGTACCGCGGCGAACTCGGGCCGGTGGCGCTCAAGGCGGCCGGGCCCGTGAAGGAGTGGACCTCGCTCGCGATGAAGGACAAGGCGACGCTCCTGGCAGCCGCCGATGGCCATGTCGTCGAGATGGTCCGCGACGGCAAGGACTGGAAGGAGTCGCGGCGCTGGAACTCCTGGGGCGCGGGCGAGGCCGAGAGGTTCGGCCCGCGGGTCTGGCTGGCGGCCGACGCCGGGCGGCTCTGGGTGGCTGACCGCGAGCGGCACCGCGTCCTCTGCTTCGAGCTGGCCTCCGGGAAGCTCCTGGCCACGTTCGGGACGGTGGACAAGAAGGGCGCGGACCTTGCGTCCCTCAACTGGCCCGAGACGGTGGCCGCGCGCGGCCAGCGGGCCGTCGTTTTCGACAGCGGGAACCAGCGGCTCGTGAAGCTGCGGTTGCCGTAGATAGTCGAAGACCTCAAACTTGTGTCCAATACGAAGAGAGCTTCTGCGTCCGTACCGCGCGGTTCGCCGAGTACCACATGTATACCTTGGGCCGCACGATGACCGTCAATGAGAAGCAGACCCGGACTGACGGCATGTCGCTAACAGTGCCGATTCTGAGGTCCCGCAGCCCCCTTGTCAGAAGTAGGTTTTCCCCCACCCGGAAAACAGGGTTTCCCCTATACTGTAGTTGTGCTCATGAGGCGTTTATTGGGGGATAATTGCTTAGTTGTGAAGCTCCGGTGTAGCCCTGCTGCGGGGAGCTCGAAGCGGCTCCAGGCGACCGCGGTGAAATCAGGACGGGGGAGAGGGTCTATCCGGTGGCCCGCCGCGGCGGGCCCAACCCAATGAGCGATATCCAGGCTACCGATCTCGGGCAGGCGTGGTTCGACCTTCTGCATGCGGTCTATCGGACGGGCGAACCCGTCGGCGACGGGACACGCGAACTGCGGAACGTCCGCGTGGCCTTCGAGGAATGCGGATGCCGCGACCCCCGCCTGGCCCGTTTTGCCGCCCGGCAACCGGTCGAGGAAATGCGGAAGGTCTTCTTCTCGTCGCAGGCCAATCGGTTCGGCCACAGCTACGCCGACAAGGTCCGGGGGCCCGAGGGGCGCCGCGACTTAGCCGACGCCGTTGACCTGCTCGCGCGGGAGCCCTGGTCCAAGCGGGCCGCGGTCACGCTCGTGGGCAACGGCGACGGCAAGGTGCCCTGCATCAATACCGTCCACTTTCTGCGCCGCGAGGCGGGCCTCTTTGTCAGCTACTTTTCCCGCGGCCAGGACGTCTTCAAGAAGTTCTACGCCGACGGTGTCTGCATCCACGAAATGGGACGGCGGGTGGGCGAACCGCTCGGCATCCCCGTGGCGCTCGTGACGGGGATGATCAGCTCGGCCCACGTCTATCTGGCGGACCTCCCTGCTATCCAGGGGCTCCTGGACGAAGTGGAAGGGACGCGCCGGGCCATGGCCAACCTGCCAAGGGGAGGGCCATGAGAGTCTTTTTCATTGTCCCGCGCTGCCACAACTTAAAGCAGACCTACCGCGAGTATCCCCTGGGCGTCGGCCTGATCGCCACGGCCCTGCGCCGTGAAGGTCACGACGTGGCCATCTACGACGAGAACGCCGAGGGACCCGACGAGGAGGCGCTCTTCGGCCGGCTCCGGGAGTTCCATCCGGAGGTGGCGGGCTTCTCGGTGATGACGCCCAGCTATCCGGCGGCGCGCCGCCAGGTCGCCCGCCTGAAGGCCGAGTCGCCGGGCGTGCGGGTGGTGGCGGGCGGGATTCACGCCAACCTCTTCCCCGAGGATCTGCTGGCCGACGGGGCGGACGTTGTTGTGCTGGGCCGCGGAGAGCGCGTGATGCCGGCGCTTCTGGGCTGCCTGGACGACCGGCCCTCGTGGCAGAAGCTGCCGGGCATTGTCTTTCGGGACCGCCGAGGCCGGATCGTTCGGACGCCTCGGGCGACCGAGGGCGCCTCGCCACCCGGCGTCGACGTGGTCGACCGGGAGGTCTACAACCTTCCGCTCTATACGCATCACTCGATGATGGCGTCGCTGGGCTGCCCCTTCCGCTGCGCGTTCTGCTGCAACTATTCCGGCGCGATGCTGAACGAGGCAGGCCCCGATGGGCAGGGCCGGGTCCTCGTGCGTCCGACGGAACAGGTCGTCGAGGAGATGCGGTACCTCGCCGATCGCTACGAAGCCCGCCAGATCTTCTTTGCGGACGATGTCTTCCTGCTGACGCGCGGCAACATCCTGGCCTTCTGCGAGCGGTGGCGCCGCGAAGGCCGACCGCTCGACTGGATCGCCCAGATGCGAGTGGATGCCCTCGACGGCGCCGTGGCGGACGCCATGGCCGGCGCGGGATGCCGGCGTGTCTATTTCGGCGTCGAGTCGGGCTCCGATGCGATTCTCCGGAGAGTTCAGAAGGGGTTCGACCGGGAAGCCATCCGGCTCGGAATTCGGGCCGCCAAGCAGGCCGGCCTGAGAGTGAAGACGGGCTGGGTCTTCGGCCTGCCGGGCAGCGTCGAGGAGCAGTACGAGACGATCCCCTTCTTGCGCGAGTTGCGCCCGCATGAGGTCTCGATCCACCAGCTCGTTCCGTTTCCCGGCACGGACTACTACCGCCGGCCGGAGGTCTATGGCGTGCGGATCCGCGACCCGAAGGACTTCGCGAGTTTCTCGTACGGCGGACTGGGCGACAATGTCTCGTTCGATTACCTTTCGCGCGGCCAGTTGGTGGAGCTCCTGGAACGCACGACGGCCATGCTGGAATCGGAAGGTTACGTGAGCAGCGACCGGGCGACGGCCGAGGACGAGTACGTCTACTCCACGCCGCTCAGCGCCGTCTCGATGCGGGTGTTTCAGAGGAACGATTGACAGGGGGCTCACGCGAACGCTCGTGGAAGGGGATAGCGCGTATGTGGGACGTGCCGCAGATCATGGCGACGATCGGGCCGACGCTCGAAAAGCCCGAGGACCTCGTGCGGGCGATTGAGGCGGGGGCCTCGTGGTTCCGGTTGCCCTGCGGCTACCGGCAGCGCCCGCACCTGGAGAACGCCCGGAGCGTGCGTGCGGCCGCCGCCCAGCGGGGCGCTACCGTGCAGCTCCTGCTGGACCTGCCTTCGTCGCGCCCGCGAACCGGGGCGATGCCGGACCTCCGGATGGAAGTCGGCGCGCGCGTCCTCTTCTGGGATCCCGAGGCGTCCGCGGCGGCGCCCGCGGAAACCGGCGCCGCTCCCGTGCCGCTGCCGGGCCTGGCCTATCTGTGCGGCAAGTTGGCGAAGGGCCAGCGGATGTGGTTCTGCGACGGACGGCTGGAATTCGTCGTGGACGAGGTCCGCTGTCCGTCCGTGGCCGCCCACCTGGAACGAGGCACGATCCCGCTGAAGTCCTCGAACTCCATCTTCCTGCCCGACAGCGACAGCCCGTACGTGACGATCACCGCCAAGGACCGTGCGATGTTCCAGTCGTTTGCCGCCGAAAAGCTGGTGCCCGACTGGGTGGCCCTTTCGCTCATTTCCTCGCCGGACGACGTGAAGTCCGCTCGCCGCGAGGTGCGGTCGCTGCTCGGTCCGGACGTCCGCGTCATGGCCAAGTTCGAGACGGCGGCCGCCCTGGAGCAGGCCGACGCCATCCTCGCCGAGGCGGACGGACTCATGGTGGCGCGGGGCGACCTCGGCCCGGCCGTGGAGTTCGTCCGGCTCCCGGAGGCACAGGAGCGGCTCGTCGAGGCGGCTCGCCGCGCGGGCAAAGTGGCGGTCGTCGCGACACAAATCCTGGAGGTCTTCGCCGACACCGGGCTTCCCCAGCGGCCTGAGCTTTCGGACCTGTCGCTGATTGCGCGGCAACGGCCGACGGCGATCATGCTCGGGAAAGAGACGGTGTACAGTCAGCGGCCGATTGAGTCGATCCGGCTGGCGCGGCAAGTCCTGGCGTACGAGACCCGGCGCCTGGAGAACGCCCTCACGCAGGTTCCGCGGTCGCTGGCCGCGCCGCTGGGGCATCCGCGCGTCGTGGCCATCGAGGGGCCGAACGGAGCGGGCAAGTCGCACCTGTGCCGCATGCTCTGCGAGCGGCTGGGGCTTCCGGCCTTGCGCGGCGTGCCGGCGGCCTGGGAAGAGCCGGCCACCAAGCTGCGAATGATCCGGGACGCCGATTGGCTGGCCTCGGCGATGTATTTCCTGTCCGGGGTGATCGAATCGTCGCGGGAAGCCGCCTGCGGGAGCGAGGACCTCAAGATCATGGACCGGTCGCTCTGGTCGACGCTGGCCATCCACTACGCCGCCGATCCGGACCGCCTGGAGGTGCTGATGCCGCTGCTGGGCCTGGCGGCCGGCCGGGTCAAGGTCCCCGATCTGACGATCGTCTTGGAAGCGAGCCCTGCCACGTGCGCGCAGCGGATCGCGCGGAAGAGCGCCACGGAACAAGGCTACGACACGGCCGTCCTTGCGCCCAGCGCGTTCCACGAGCGAGAGCGGGAGTTCTACCGCCGACTGGCCGGGCAATGGCCCCGCGTGGAGTTCATCGACACGGAGAACGCCGACATCGAGGCCGTCTACCGGACGGCGGCCGACCTCGTGCGAAAGGTCGGATCATGCTGACGCTCCTGACCGGCAACCCGGAGAAGTACGCGCCGCTGGCCGGCCTGCTGGCCGGGCTTGGCATTCGCGTCGAAGCGCCTGCGTTCAAGTGGCAGGAGTTGCAGCATACCGATTTCCTCGCGGTCCTCGAACACAAGGCCAGGGCGGCCGCCGAGGCGTTTGGCGGCCCATGCCTGGTGGACGACAGCGGCCTGCTGCTCGAGGCGTACCCGGGGTTTCCGGGGCCCATGACGCGAGACGTCTGCCGGCTTCTTGGGGCCGCCGGCCTCGCGCGTCTCCTCGCCGGCACGTCGGCTCGCGGACGGATGGTCTGCCACCTGGGCTGCATGATCGACGGGAAGCTGTGGCACTGGCAAGGCGAGAGCGTCGGAAAGCTGGACCTCGGCCGGCCTGCCTCGGGCGGCCCCGGTCCGCTCACGCAGTGGTTCGTGCCCGACGAGCCAGACCCGGCGGGCGTTTTCGCGCAGCGCCGCCGCGCGCTGGAAGCACTGGGCTTGGACATGCCGAAGGTGCGGCAAGCCCTCTCCGGGTGCCCGGCCGAGGAAGCATGCGGCCAAGGCCGCGGCCACCCCGAGTGCGTCTTCTGCGCCGAATTGGACGGGAGCCCGACGTCCGTCTTCCGCGATGCCGTGGGTCACGAGGTCCCCTCGCGGATCGTCCATCGCACCGAACATTTCGCCGTCTTCCCGCCCTTGGGCGAGTTCGTCGAAGGGGGCCTGCTCCTGGTCACGCGGGAACACCTGTTCTCGATGGCCGATCTGCCGGCCCCGTATTACGACGAACTGGAAGGCCTCATGGCCGAGACGGCCGACCTCCTTGAGGAGCGGTATGGGTGCCGGCCCGTCTTCTTCGAGCATGCCCCCGTGGCGCCGGGCGAGAAGGGGACTTGCTGCGTTGACCATGCCCACTTGAACGTGTTCCCCGTTGGCGTGAACGTACACGAGCACCTCCGCGAGTTCCCGCACGCGTCGATTGGCCGCATGGCTGAATTGGCCGCGCTGAAGGACGGACGTCAGGGCTACCTCTTCCTCCAGGGCAATGACGGCCGCCGCTTCGCCTACCAGGCGGGAATTGTGCCGTCTCAATACGTCCGGCGCATCATCACCGCCCAGTTGGGCATGCCGGAGCGGTGGCATTGGCGGGAGTATCTCGGGATCGACGAACTCAAACGCACGATCCGCACGCTGGCCGGCTGGAGGCGACGCAATGCCCAAGCCGGCTAGAGACGTTTACGGACTGGCGCCGAGCCTGGCCCGGGACTACGAGTCGATGTCCCTGGACTTGATTCGCGCGCGATGGGACGAGAAGGCGGAGCGGTGGGACTCGGACCTCGCCGAGGCCGACTTCCACCTGAACGAAGACGGTGCCTATGCGAGGTTCCTGGAGGCGGCTGCCGAAGCCGTGGCCGCGCGGGCCGAGTTCTGCCGCCGCCACACTCTGGTAGACCTGGGCTGCGGCACGGGCCTGGTGCTCGCGCGATTCGCCGGTCAGTTCGCCGAAGGCCTGGGCCTCGACCTCAGCCCGCGGATGCTCGAGGTGGCCGCCCGAAGGCAGGTGGCCGGAGTGCGGTTCCAGGAGGGGAACGCCTTCGAGTTGGGCCGGCTCGTGTCCGGGGCCGGAGCGGTCCTCGCGCGCGGGATTCTGCTGTCGCATTACGGATGGCGCTGGGCGCCGACCTTGTTCGACCATCTGCACCAGGCGCTTGCCCCGGGCGGCTTCGCACTGCTGGACTTCCTGAATGCCGAGGCGCGCGGCGCGTTCGCCTGCAACCCGTATAATAAGACGTACTTCGCGCCCGAGCACATGGAGCGACTGGCCGGGGAGGCTGGATTCAGCCGTTGCTGCGTCCTGGGCGAACCCGCGCATCGCGTGCGGATGATCTTGCTGGAGCGGTGAACGTGAACGCTGCTATCTACCTGGACCATAACGCCACGAGCCCTCTCGACGAGGGGGTCCTCGAAGCCATGCTGCCATTCATGCGGGAGCATTTCGGGAACCCCGCCAGCCCGCACGCCGCGGGCCGGGCTGCCCAGGAGGCCGTGGAGCGCGCCCGACAGTCGGTGGCGGCCCTCCTCGGAGCGCGAGGCGGCCGCATCGTGCTCACCGCCTCGGCGACGGAGGCCAATAACCTCGCCATCTTCGGGACGGTGGCCGCCGCCGGCGGTCCCTGTCACGCGGTCACCACGATGATCGAGCACAAGTCCGTGCTGGAGCCTTTCCGCCACCTGGAACAGAAGGGCCGCGCGCGAGTGACCTGGCTGCGGCCCGATGGCTTCGGCCGGGTGCATCCGGACCAGTTGGCGGAAGCGCTCTCGGGCGAGACGCGGCTGGTCTCGATCATGGCGGCCAGCAACGTGATCCACACGCTCAACCCGATCGCGGCCCTCGCCCGCGTGTGCGCGGCCCGCGGCGTCCTGATGCACACGGATGCCACCCAGTGGATCGGGCGCCTGCCGATGGACGTGGACGGCTTGGACCTGGTGAGCCTTTCCGCCCACAAGTTCTACGGGCCGAAGGGCGCGGGCTCGCTCTATCTGAGCGACCGTGCCCTGCGGGCGGGGATCGCGCCCCGGATGCTCGGCGGCGGCCAGGAAGCCGGTCTGCGATCCGGAACGCTGAATGTGCCGGCCATCGTGGGCCTCGGCGCCGCGTGCGACCTGGCGGCCCGATGTCAAGAAGCCGATGCCGCCCGAGCCCGGGAACTGGCCCGGCTGTTGATCCAGCGGCTCACGGAACGCGTCGGGGGGATCACCCTCAACGGGCATCCCCAGGAGCGGATTCCCGGCGGCGTGCACGTCACCCTCGAGGGGGCGGACAGCAAGGGGCTGATCGCGTCCGTGCCGGGGGTGGCGTTCAGCGACGGCTCCGCCTGCGAGACCGACCGCGACCCGGACTACGTGCTGAAGGCGATCGGCAGGCCGGAGGCGGCCCACCGGTCCCTGCGTTTTCAGATCGGGCGGACGAACACCGCGGCCGAAGTGGAGGAGGCGGCCGAGCGGTTGGCGGCCGGCGTCGAGCGGATGAGGGCCTTTAAGTACTGCTAAGGACGGCCATGGGACGCAGCGGGCGATACGAACTGAAGTATGTCGTCACCGAGCATGAAGCCCGCGCCGTGTCACACTTCGTAAGCCGCTATCTCCATCCATCGAAGTTCAACGGGTCGGGGCCGATTCCCGGGCATCCCGTGATCAGCCTGTACCTCGATTCGCCGGACCTGTTCCTCTTCCGCCAGGGGTTCGAGGGCCACAAGAACCGCGTCAAGCTCCGCATTCGCGTTTACGACGACGAGTGGGAGCGCCCGGCGTTCCTCGAAATCAAGCGCCGCGTCTCCGACGTGATCATCAAGGGCCGGGCGATGATCTCGCGCGAGAGCGTCCGGGAGATGCTCACACAGGGCTGGTCGGGCCACACGTATTGGCCCGATTCCGGCTGGCTGATCCACGGCCGGCGGCGGATCGACGTATTGGATGAGTTCCTGGGCTACTGCAACCGGATCCGCGCCCGCGGGATGATCTACGTCTCCTACTCGCGCGAGATCTTCGAGTCCCACGAAGACGAAGAGCTTCGCGTCACGATCGACCACAAGATCCGCGGCAGCCTCTACGACGGCTCCGGCAAGCTGCACGTCCCGAAACGGGGCTGGCGGCCGGCGTTGCGGTACTTTCCGCCGGACGGCGTCGTCCTGGAACTGAAGTTCGAGGACCATCCCCCGGGATGGATGCACAAGCTCGTGCAGGTGTTCAACCTGGAGCGGCGCGCCGTGTGCAAATACTGCGCGTGCGTCGACGCGATCGGCCTCCAGTACGGCCGCCCCACCGACCCGACGGTCGAGCACGACTGGGTCTTCTGATTCATCCCGACCGTGTCGCGGCAACGGCCAGCCTTGCCACGACCGCGCCCGCCGCGCAACGGCCTCCGGCCCAAGCCCCAGGGCGGAACCCCAAGCTACCAAGACGGCGGGCGGCGAGGCTTGGCCGCCGATCATTCGCCGCAGGCGCATGAGGCGAAGGCCAATCAGCGCCCAGGGGCCGAACCAACGACCAGCCCCCGAAATCCGTAGTATTCGAATCGCGAGTCGGGACCGGCGTAGTAGTCTCTCCGACCTGCGGAGCGGCAACCATCACCATTGTTGCCGAACGAACCGCCGCGCAGAAGGCGACCCGTACCGGAAGCCGGGCCTTGCGGGTCCACCGCGGCGCCTGAGGCGTAAAGCACGAACCAGTCCGCGCACCATTCCCATACGTTCCCGTGCATGTCGTACAGTCCCCAGGCATTCGGCTTCTTCTGGGCCACAGGATGGGTCATCTCGCCGCTATTGGCTTTGCACCAAGCGTATTCTCCGAGGCCCGCGTCAGCGTCCCCGAAACAGAACCGGGTCTTCGAACCCGCGCGGCAGGCGTATTCCCACTCGGCCTCCGTCGGCAACCGGGCCTTTGTGCGCGTCTTCTCCGAGAGTTTCAGGCAAAAGTTCGTGGCGTCGTTCCAGGAGACATTGTCCACAGGGAAGGTCGGCCCTTTGCGCATGCTTGGGTTCTTTCCCATGACGGCCTCATACTGGGCCTGGGTCACTTCTGTCGCGCCCAGGTAGAACGGCTTGGAGATCGTGACCTCGTGCTGCGGGCCTTCCTGGCCTGAACGTCCCTGCTCGGAATTCGGCGACCCCATCATGAGCTTGCCGGGGCGGATGAGGACCAGTTTCATCGTGACGCCGTTGCCGAGGTCCAGGACCAGGCTTGCGGGGCCGGACTTGCCCTTTGCTGCCGGTCCCAGCTTCGCCAGGGCATCCTCGATCTTCTTGAGCGTCAGCGTTGCCGCGCCGCGCGCCAAGTCTTCGGTCTTGTGGAGGTCCAGGAACCGCTCGTAGTAGCCCTGTGCCCGCCGCAGCATCGCCCCCTTGCCGGCCGGCGTCGATGCCTGGTCCGCGAGGCCCTTGTACCATTCGCCCAGTTCCTTGCAGGCGAGCTCCGGCGCTTCCTCCAGCGGCTTGGTGGCCGCGGGGACGTACTTGCGCGTGGTCTCGTCCACGCTCTCATCGAGGAACTTCGCGGCCTCGGCGGGGTTGTCCATCTCCACAAGGCACAGCCGCACAAGCTCTTTCCTTGAGACATCGTCCTTGGGATCGGCGTCGAGCTTGGCCTTGAGCGCGGCAATCTGCTTCTCGACCTTCTGCTGCGGCGCGAGGTTGTCGAGTTGTTTCTGGAGGAGAGCTTTGTTCTCGGACTTGATGGCCGTGGCAATGGTGATCGCCTGTCGCAGTGACGTGGCGGCGGCGTCGACTTCCCCGGCGGCGGCTTCGGCCTCAGCCAGCGTGCTCAGGGCCGTGATGACGTTCTCGCCCGCTTTCGTCTTTGCGTCGCCGCGGGCCGCGGCATACTGCTTCTGGTAGAGCGCCGCCCCCTTCTGGAGGCACTCGGTCTTCCTCTCGGGGACCCTCTCGGCCAGGAGGTCCAGCGCGGCCGTGGCGGTCGGGTAGCCTGAAGCATCTCTCGCGGCCAGCTCATAGGCCTTTTCATACAGGACGGCCAGAAGTTCCGGCTGCTTCCCGATCCTCTTGGCATCCTCGAGGAGTTGCTTGGCCAAGGCAATGTCGTCCGCGGGAGAGGGCGTGGCCGCGACGCGCTTGAGTTCCTCGGCATAAAGCTTGTTGAACTCGTCCGCGGCCTCATCGGACCGGATGGGTGCGGCAGAGAGAAGGAGAATGGCCACTGCAACAAGACGGGTCGTGCTCATGATGGTTCCCCCGACCTTAGAGCGCCGAAATGGCATGTCCGTATTCTCCCCGCCTGAGAAGGGGCTGTCAACGGCCTTTGCCGGCTCTTGAGCATGCCCAGGCTTCTGAGCGTCTGAAGGTCCCTTGCCGCTCTTAGAACGTGTATGAGAACCATGTGGCTCCGCCGCCCCCGGCGGAGAATCCTCTTCGGGCAAAGGGCATTTCTGCGGGAACTGCACCGCCGAGGGCGGCGGTGCCACATGGCCCAAGAGGTTCTCATACACGTTCTTACCTGCTCACCTGTTCGAATGCTCGCCGACTCTGCCATTTTTCGCCGCCGCCAGCGGCGAAAAATGGCTGGCGTGACTGCCCAAGCTTCGAACCAGACGCCTCGCCGGTGGCGTCTTTCCTGAACGCCTTCGGTGGATTTGTGGAACCGCAACTCTTTACGGCGGCGAGGCTTGGGCGCAAACCCGTTGCGATAGCCGTGTAGGCCGATTCCGGATGAGCCCCAAGCTTACCGGGGGCCCAATGCAAGGCTCCTAAGCAGAGCCCTACTCCGCGCAGCAAGGCGGGCGGCTTGCGAAGGCCGCCCGTCCCAGCTCCGTCAATCGCCTGCCGCGCGGTTCAGTTCTTCTTGTGCCGCAGGAGAGCCACCAGCCCGCCGAGGGCTAGGAGCGATAGGGTTGCCGGCTCGGGGGTAATCGCGTCCGCAGCAGGAACCTGACCCGGCCCCGCCAAGTACACGATCGAGTTCGCGTTTCCCTGTGAGAAAGCCGAGAGATCAAAGTCGGGCAGGAGCGAGTGCAGGTCTCCAAGGTACACCGCTTGCACCGGCGCGGGGTATTCCGTTCCAGACAGCCCGATGAACCTCTCGCTGCTGAGTGGTATGAGTTCCGGGGCCGTCGCGTTGAACCCGGTCAACAGGGTGCCGGGATTCTCAGGGTCCATGTCCTGGGCATAGATGTCGAAGAACGACAGCGGGTCCTCGATTTGGGGGTCGCCGAATATCTTGATCCTGACGTATGACGGCACGAAGACCGGCACCCGCACCGTTGTTCGGACGGTGATTGCGTCCCTGATGGTGATGGTGCCATCCCAAGGAATGGGGATGTTGACCACGGTGTTCAGGGTAGTGGATGACGTCTGGTCTACCCAGCCCGCGAAGTCCGGATAGGGTCCAAGCGTCACCGTGCCCGCCGTGCCAGGCAGCGCGAACACCAAGGTCATGAAAATCGCGGGAAACAGGAATCGGATGCGCATAGGATACCTCCTTACAGTAGCTGGGACCGGGAAAAGGGCTTGTTCGCGACGTGTGACCTGACTTTTCTGGCAGGAAGATGCGGCAGGCAGAGATTGGCCGGTTGCAGCGAAGTCTACGGATCGGCGCATAGTCTTGGTCCCCTGGTTCGACCAGACGCGCTACTGCTGTGATATTAGCAGATGGTGCAAATGTCGTGCCAGGAGGGGGATCCCATTGCGACCGAACACTGGTCTTTTTGCATCTTGTTTCAACACAAGGAATTACAACGAAGAAGGGGCGTAGGACGGTCGACAGACATTCCTGTCGATGTCGCCAAAACGTTTACCGGTTTCAACGTCGCGTTGATTTTGGGGAACGCCACGTATGACGCACGTGCGTGAGTTCGAACGGCGTATTGAGCGACGTAAGGCTTTGCGTTACCAAGAGAAAGCCCTTCGACGCGCTCGCCGAAGGGCTTGAAACGAACAATGGCTGGGGATCCTGGATTCGAACCAGGACAGACAGATCCAGAGTCTGTCGTGCTACCGTTACACTAATCCCCAGCCCAAGTGCAGATCGACCCTGGACCGATGTCTACTATAAGCCCGCGGCGGCGGAAATCAAGTCCCAGTCTGGAAACGCGGCGCCTGGCCGCACGCCTGTTCTTTTCGGCCGGCGCGCCTATAATCACTGAATGGACAACACGTGACGGCGGGCGAGGCAGGTGCGGCCCGGCAAGGGAGGATGCACCGTGGACGCGCTGAACGGCTTGGGTGGCGTGGCCTGGGACGCGGTAAGGGCCTCGTGGAACCTCTTGTGCGAGTCGGGTCCGTTCGTCCTCGCGGGCCTGCTGGCCGCAGGGCTGGTTCACATATTCATATCGCGTGAATTCCTGTCGCGGCACCTGGGCGGCCGCGGCTTCGGCTCGGTCGTCAAGGCGGCCCTGGTCGGGGCGCCGCTTCCGCTGTGCAGTTGCGCCGTCCTGCCGACGGCCCTGGCTTTGAGGGGCCGCGGGGCAGGGCGGGGGCCGATCGTCTCATTCCTCATCTCGACGCCCGAGACGGGCGTCGACAGCCTGGCGATCACCTGGGCCCTCCTGGGTCCGGTCATGGCGATCGTGCGGCCGGTGGCCGCCGTCGCCACCGCCATCGTCGCCGGCATGGGCGAGGTCTGGTACAGCCGCCACAGGCCCGAGCCCGAACTGCCGGCCTTCGCCTGCCCGGTCTGCCGCTCCGACGACTGCGAGCACGTCCAGACGGGGGGCCGCTGGCGCCGGTTCTGGCGGTTCGTCACCTATGGCATGGGCGACGACCTGGGGCCCACGCTGGCGGCCGGCATCCTCCTCGGGGGTATCCTGACGGCCATCGTGCCCGACGATTTCTTCACCAACCATCTCAGCAACCACTGGATCGCCATGCTGATGATGCTGGCGGCGGGGATGCTGGTCTACGTGTGCGCGAGCGCCTCGACGCCGATGGTGGCGGCCCTGGTGCTTTTCAAGGGGCTCAGCCCGGGCGCGGCCCTGGTGTTCCTGCTGGTCGGCCCGGCGACGAACCTGGCGACGATCCTGATGGTCTCCCGGATGCTCGGGCGCGGCTCGGCGGCGATCTACGTCGGCACGATCGTCGTGATGAGCTTTCTATGCGGGGCCGCGCTGGACCTTTCGCTCGGGGCCTTGAACGTCAACCTGGCCAACGCCGCCTCGGGCGGCGAACTGCCCGCCTGGCTCCAGACGGGCGGCGCGGTCGTCCTCGCCGCCTACCTGGCGTGGATGCTGGCCCGGTGGGTGGCGCGGAAACTGAAGTCGCCCCGCGGAGCCGACCGCTGCTGCCCGGCCGTCGAACCCTCGGAAGACGCGTGCTGTGTGGCTGGCGAGTGTGGCGGCGAAGACCACGATGCGTCGCATGAAGACGCACCGTCTCACGCCCACGCGGCCCATGCGCACAAGCCGTGACGTCCATCATCCCGGACCGGGAATCTTGTACCCGAATTCAAAGCCTTGCCTCGCGGTGATCTCTATCGTATAACTACGGGCGTCTTCAGCGAAAAGGGTCCTCGAATGAAATACGGTCTTCTCGGCGGAGTGCTCGCGGCAATCGTCCTGGCGGGCGCCGGCGGCTGCGGCCCCACGTATGACCCCACGGGCACCTCTATCAGCATGGAAATGGCCACCAAGGCGGCGCGCGACCGGGTGTACCCGGCGACCGTCCGGGTCGACGTGCGGCAAACGGAGTTTCTCTCCGGCGAGAAGCGGCGCCTGGGTGGCAACGGGTCCGGCGTCATCTTCGACAGCGACGGCCACATCCTGACGAATTTCCACGTCGCCGGGCGGGCCCAGGAAATCACCTGCCTCCTGTTCAACAAGGAGCGCGTGAAGGCCAAGCTCGTCGGCGGCGATCCGTGGACCGACCTGGCCGTCATCCAACTCGACCCGGCCGAAGTGAAGGAGAAGGGGATCGTCTTCAAGCCGGCCCTCTTCGGCGACTCCGACACGATGGAGGAGGGGGACGTCGTCATGGCGATCGGCAGTCCGTTCGGCCTGTCGCGGTCGATCTCGCGCGGCATCATCTCGTGCCACGACCGCATCCTGGGCGAGGCGATGGAACTGCCCGGCGGACTGGAGACGGGCCTTTTCAGCACGTGGCTCCAGACCGACGCGGCGATCAATCCCGGCAACTCCGGCGGCCCGCTCGTCAACTCCAGCGGCCACGTGATCGGGATCAACACGCGGGGCGGCGGCAATGAACTGGGGTTCGCCGTGCCCATCAACGTGGCGAAAGAGGTCATCCGCCAGATCCTCGACAAAGGCAAGGTCACCCGGAGCACGATCGGCGTCCAGTTCCAGCCGCTCCAGGACCTCGAGACGTTCTTCACGGTCGGAAAGGCCGAAGGGGCCATCATCGCGAGCGTCGAGCCGGAAGGCCCGGCCGCCCGCGCCGGCGTCCAGGCCCAGGACGTGCTCCTGGAGTACAGCGGCACCAAGGTCAGCGGCCGCTATGCCGAGGAGCTTTTCGAGCTTCGCCGCAAGATCTCCCAGACGCCCGTCGGCGCCAAGGTGCCCCTCAAGGTCAAGCGCGGCGCGGCCGTCCAGAGCATCGAGGTCACGACCGAGGAACTGACGACCGTCCGCAGCGAGGAGCAGAACTTCACGAAGTGGGGCGTCGTCGGCGAAGACATCACCGACCGGTTGGCCAAGCGCGAGAATCTGCCCGGCACCAAGGGCGTCTACGTGACGGGCGTCCGCCAGGGCGAGTCCGCCGAGAAGGCCAAGATGATCAAGGGCGACGTGATCATCCGCATGGACGACCAGGACATCAACGATTCGAAGGACCTCAAGAAGTGGTACGACGCGTCCATCAAGGACAAGAAGCCGCTGATCCTCCTGAAGGTCCGCCGCGGCATGGCCGTCGTGCCGATCCTCTTGAAAGTCGACTATTAGTGCAAAGTGAAAAGTGCAAAGTGAAAAACGGCGCTTGGGGCCGGGCCTCGTTAGCCGCCCCGCTTGCGGGGCGCGTGTTGTGCGAATGACAAACCACGATCGGAGAGTTGTATGCATATGAGAATTCTCGCCGTTCTCACCGCTGCCCTGGCCTCCGCCCCCGCCTTCGCCGATCCGATGGCCGACCAGTTGCGCCAGGTCCAGGCGGTGGCCACGCCGTCGACGGTCATCGTCGCGTTCTACATCGAGCGGGACGACGGCGGCCGCGCGGACATCCGCGCCCTCGGCACGGTCGTCGGCGACAAGGGCCTCGTCATGTTCTCGAGCCTGGCGGTTCCGTCGCAGATTCCGGTCGAGCAGTTCAAGGATTTCCAGATCCTCGTGCCGAAGGGGACGGAGGTCCAGACCTATGCCGCCGACTATCTCGGCAAGGACGACCAGGCCCAGGTGGCGTTCCTCCGCCCGACGGAGGCCGCCAAGGCGCCGGCCCTGCCGATCCTCAAGTTCGACGAGGGGGCGACGGTCCAGGTGGGCGACCCGGTGGTCTCGTTCGGCAGCCTCGGCGAGCCCGACTCGTACTCGCTCGTCGTCCAGAACGGGCGCGTGGCGGTGCGGATCGAGAAGCCCTACCCGTTGTTCCTCGTCTCCAGCTCGCTGGGCACCATCGGGATGCCCGTCTTCACGCTCGACGGCAAGGCCGTCGGCATCGTCAGCATCACGCGCCTGAACCGCGGGACCAACGCGAAGCCCAACTGGCAGAACGTCGAGATGATCTGGCCCGTGGCCCGTTTCGCCGAGCGGTTGAAGAATCCGCCGCAGGGCGGCAAGGCCGTCCGCCGGCCCTGGCTCGGCGTTCAGGCCATGACGCCGGTGACGAAAGACCTGGCCGAGTACCTGAAGCTCGGCGACCGGCGCGGCATCGCCATCGGCCAGGTCATCGAGAAGGGCCCGGGCGACAAGGCCGGCCTGAAGTCCGAAGACATCATCCTCTCGATGAACGGCAAGGCCATCGCCGGCGCCGAAGGCCAGTTGGTCGAGACGTTCGCCAACGACCTCAAGGAGATGGCGATCGGCCAGGAGGTCACGCTGGAGGTCTGGCGCGGCGGCAAGACCGTCACGATCAAGGCCAAGCTGGAAGACATGCCCAAGGGGGCGGGCGAGGCCGAGCGGTACGTCATCCGCAAGTTCGGCCTGGGCGTGCGCGAGATGGTCCTGGAGGACCGCCTGAGCCGCGAGCTTCCGACCGATACCAGCGGCGTCGTCGTCTCGTTCCTCGAGCCGGCCGGCTGGGCCCAGGACGGCGGTCTCCAACCCGGCGACATCGTCAAGAAGGTCCAGGACCAGGAAGTGAAGACCCTCGCCGATTTCAAGAAGGTCTTCGATGCCGAGGTGGCCAAGAAGCCCAAGGAGATCGTCCTCTTCGTGCTGCGCGGCAAGACCGAAACGCAGATCATCCGGATCGAGCCGCGCTGGGAAGCCGAGAAGCCGAAGACCGAGACCGAGCCCGCCAAGACGCCCGAGAAGCCGGCGGAGGAAAAGAAGCCGTAGGGGTTGCGACATATTTAGCCGCCCGTGAATACACGGGGGGGCGCCGTTGAAGTTGGCTTTGGGGTTGACGTCAGGTGTTGGCTGTTCGAACGGGTGACCTGCGGTCGCCGCGCCAAGCGCGGCGGCAGGGGCCGTGCCGGGGCCGGCAGCGGTTCCACGCTCATCGCGGGCGAGAAGGCGGGCCGGCGGAGTTCGTCTCCTCGTCGGCCGACTCGCGCCCCAAGGTGCGTCGGGCAAGATCCATCAGATCATTCAACCGCAGGTGCCACAGCCGGGCCGTCGTGTCATCACTGCCCGTGACCAGCCATCGGCCGTCCGGGCTGATGGCCGTACACGTAATCCACCCCTCATGTCCGCGCAGGACGATCGGCGCCGCGGCCGGGTTCTTGGCCATCAGGTCCCACAGCCGCGACGTCTTGTCCTCCGGCCCGCCCCCCGTGACCAGCCGCCGGCTGTCCGGACTGATGGCCACACACAAAACCGGCCCATCATGTTTGGGCAGGACGATCGGCGCCGCGGCCGGGTCCTTGGCCGTCAGGTCCCACAGGCGGGCCGTCTTGTCAAAACTCCCCGTGACCAGCCACCGGCCGTCCGGGCTGATGGCCACACACCAAATCGCGTCCTCATGGCCGCGCAGGACGGTCGGCGCTGCGGCCGGGTTCTTGGCCGTCAGGTCCCACAGGCGGGCCGTCCAGTCCCAACTCCCCGTGACCAGCCGCCGGCCGTCCGGGCTGATCGCCACACAACGAATCACGTTCTTATGTCCGTGCAGGACGATCGGCGCCGCGGCCGGATCCTTGGCCGTCAGGTCCCACAGCCGGGCCGTCTTGTCGTGACTCCCCGTGACCAGCCACCGGCCGTCCGGGCTGATGGCCACACAACGAATGTCGCCTTCATGTCCACGCAGAACGACCGGCGCCGCGGCCGGATCCTTGGCCTTCAGGTCCCACAGGCGAGCCATCTTGTCCACACTGCCCGTGACCAGCCACCGGCCTTCCGGACTGATGGCCATAGACCAGATCGGCCCCTCATGCCCGCGCAAAACGATCGGCGCTGCGGCCGGGCCCTTGGCCGTCAGGTCCCACAGCCGGGCCATATTGTCATTGCTGCCCGTGGCCAGCCGCCGGCCGTCCGGGCTGATGGCCACACACCAGACCTCCCCTTCATGTCCGCGCAGGGCAATCGGCGCCGCGGCCGGATCCTTGGCCGTCAGGTCCCACAGTCGGGACGTCTGGTCGCAACTCCCAGTGACCAGCCACCGGCCGTCCGGGCTGAGGGCCACACACGAAACCTCCTTTTCATGTCCGCGCAGAACGATCGATGGTGTGGCCGGGTTCTTGGCCGCCAGGTCCCACAGCCGGGCCGTCTTGTCCCAACTGCCCGTCACCAGGCACCGGCCGTCGGGGCTGATAGCCACACACCCAATCGGCGCCTCATGTCCGCGCAGGATGGTCGGCGCCGCGGCCGGGTTCTTGGCCGTCAGGTCCCACAGCCGGGCCGTCTTGTCCAGACTCCCCGTGACCACCCACCGGCCGTCCGGGCTGATGGCCACACACAAAACCTCGCTCTCATGTCCGCGCAGGACGATAGGCGAAGCGGCCGGATCCTTGGCCGTCAGGTCCCATAGCCGGGCCGTCTTGTCCAGACTCCCCGTGACCAGCCACCGGCCGTCCGGGCTGATGGCCACACAGGAAATCAACTCCTCATGTCCGCGCAGGATGGTCGGTGCCGCGGCCGGGTCCTTGGCCGTCAGGTCCCACAGCCGGGCCGTCTTGTCCTGACTCCCCGTCACCAGGCACCGGCCGTCCGGGCTGATGGCCACACAAGAAACATAGTGTTCATGTCCGCGCAGGACGATCGGCGCCGCGGCCGGGTCCTTGGCCATCAGGTCCCACAGCCGGGCCGTATTGTCCCCACTCCCCG
>Ga0209777_10002548_pt1 | contig 23735 bp, 39 predicted proteins | sample FrelakmetHBP12HB_FD_187147 | JGI IMG/M metagenome (GOLD analysis project Ga0209777, IMG submission 187147) | Freshwater lake sediment microbial communities from the University of Notre Dame, USA, for methane emissions studies -HBP12 HB (SPAdes)... | ecosystem: Environmental > Aquatic >... | reverse complement strand
TCGAGCCATCACATAACACAGTTGATGGGATAATGAGAAAAGGAACAGGTTGGGCGTTTCCATCAGATATCGAGTATGGAGGTGCGCCGTCTCGTGATACAGCACTAAAGGCGACATTTGAAGTGTCGGAAACAACATCAGAAAGGGAGGATGGCTACTGGGAATATTTAGAGTATGATGTCGACTCGTTTTTACATTCGATGGACGAAGTTAAGTCGAAGGAGATTACATTAGAGCAAATGCAGGAGCAAGCGATGTATAAGTATTCGGAGTTTGGCACACTCGACGTTGAACGTATTATTGAAACACTGCGGCGTAGGTATCATGTTCCATCGGAAGAATCCGAGCAATTGAGGTGATTACGTGGTCAGTGAAATTTATCTAGACTACGATGGAAAGTCTATGGACACGATGATGAGTGAAATAAGCGTGATAAAGTTCTATATTCCGGATGCTCATTTCAGAGTGTATAAAACCAGTCCTGATGAAGAGAACTATCACTTAGTAGTGACAAGCGTTAATAAGATGGATTTCGATGAAATAATGTTTATGATAGCGGATAAGCTAAGTGTCGACCCGGATTATATAGCGCTGGTATATATGAAACAGAACTTCTTTAGACGGGTTTCATCTAGGATTGAAAGTGGCGGCATAATAACTCCAGCACCGGTTCTAGTTTATGAGGGGTGATTATATGCAGCCTAGGATAACACATTTAGATTATAGGTGTAAACGGTTTCGTTCGGACGTCGAATTGTGTTTTGAAATAAGAGGCACACACAGAACTAGGGTTAAACGATTATTTATAGGCTGTGATAAGAAATGTGGAGAAAATAGATGTCCGTTTAGAGAAAAATACTACAGGGAAATAACGGATGATTATCTGGGGAAGAAAGATGAGCGGAAAACAGTTCACACTTGAGTTCGCTGAGGCACCGGCTGTACGCGGCGGCGACGTTATTAAGGGTAAAGAATTAAAGAATGTCATCGCCGGTATATATAGGTTCTGTATTCACTTCAGAAGTGACGTTGGAAAGTGTTACTTCCTCGGCAGCGACATACAGCCGTGCGTGTATGAAAAATCACAAACAGTTTGTCCCAATTTCAAAACGAGAAATAAAGAAGTATGTACTAAGTTTAAGAAGAAATTAGTTACGTGGTTTGACTTAGTGGATTGGGAGATATTTGACACTCAGTTTGGACGTAGCCTACAGGAGACCGTGGATAGATATGACGAACCAGTGGATAGAAACAGAGGAAATGATGAGGTTTCACTATAATGAGTATATAGCGTTTCTTACGTCTTGGTGCGATGGAAAGGAGCGTTTTATACGGGACTTCGGTCATCCTGCACGTATTATGTGCCTAGACGTTTCTCAGCTATATAAACAGATAATGTTCTATTGTCTAAATAAGAAGGACAGCGTATATATCACTGTATATGGATATAGAAAAATATTCGAAGACCCGGACCGAAAAAGATACTCACGTAAGAAGTTACCAGATTTTGATACTGCTATAGTGAACAAGTTATACTTCGAGTTTGATAACGACCATATGATTAACGGGACAATCCAGCGTACGTATGAAGATGTCATGAGGTTGAGAGATTCTATAGGTCATCCGATTCGTATGTATTATACAGGAAATAGAGGATTTCATTTATACTTAGATTTATTAGTGTGTATTACTAAGGAATCATTATACAGTTTAACTGGGGATATTATTCAATCGCTGTGTTTACGAACTTCGGATGTAGGACATATGGGTGATACTGCGAGAATATATCGTATCCCGGGTTTTCCGCATCATAAGACTGGACGATTTTGCATAGAGGTTAATGGACAGATGTCGCTTAGTGAAATAATAGATAAATCAACGGTGTGTTCAATTCCCAAGCCTATTATCAGACGACCGTTATCGTTGGAGTGGTTAGATGGCTAATGAAGGTTTGCAACGGCGTTTAGAAATGCGTAGGAAATATAGGGGCACGCTTAGTGGTAAAATTACAGTTAGTGATTTACTATTGATAAAAGAGAAAGATATAATCGATGATAAATCGGAGTTTTGTGCTATTTGTCAGGATGAAATAGATATATCACTGGATGACCATTTACGTGCTATTCACAACTGTACTATTATCGGTTTACTCGAAAATAGATGTGAAATTGAGAATAACTATTTACTTGTCCGTATGTTAGATATGGATGGAGGGAGTTAGATGAAACTAAGTGAAGTAACAGCAACAAGAGAGCTAGTGGGACGTAAAGTGAAAGCGAACGTGAAATTTCCTGGTGTGCCAGTTGGAACGACTGGAGAAATAAAGTCGTATTTCGAGAACGACCGTGGAAGAGAGGAAATCAGGGTTGAATGGGAGCCGACGTCTCCTAATCGAGCTCCTTTAGTGGACTGGTTTTCCCGGGATGATATACACAACGAGTTCGAGTTACTGGAGTTGGTCGTATGAATGAATACGAGCTAATGAACATAGCAGACCTAGTTGTATGTTCTAAATGCGGAGGAAAGCATTTTAGACTGTATAAGCACTTTGAAGGCGATAAAGATAATGGAATTATGGTGCTATTTACAGTGTGCGTTTCGTGTAATGAGGTCACTCAGAAGTGCGAGCACGTTCTAATTAAACACGAGGGATGATTATGGTAGGAAAAAGATTGTATGTAGTGTTCTGGCGATATAAAAGTCCGCTTCGCGGAGGAAGATATAGGCTAGCATACGAAGTAAAAACTAGTCTACGTGCAGCAAAAGAATTGAAACGAGATTTATGTGATAGCGAACTGTCGTATAAACACGTGTGGATTATAGCGTATGAACGTATGGGGTGATGACAGTGGTTCAAAAGTTATTTAGTATGTCCTATGTGCTACCGGACTTCCATATAAATGCCGATAGACAGAAGATACCCGATTGGGCTTATAATACGATGGTTGAAGAGATAACCAACGTGTATAAGGAAATGGCAGCGGGAACAAAGGACTACGCTACAGCGGAGCAACAACTGTATAAGAAACTCCTAGAGCTACGTAATGAGATAAAAGGTCCAGGACAGTTTCCAGATTCCGTCTTTATCGCATTGTGTCATCGTATTCACGGTGAACTGTTCAAGAAGGAGGAATAGTCGTGGAAGTAATACAAGAACTAAGAAGACGCAACGATGGAAATATAATATACATTGAGCGTGTTAAGAAGGGCGAGGAAAAGTATGTGAACGTGGTGTGGGTTAACTTTCCATATCAAGAGCTGTATAACAACAAAGTGACTTATCGCGGATATAGAGATTATGAGGACTTTGCGATGGGCGCCGAGTTACTGTGGACAGAAACCATACAGAAGGAAGATTATAAAGGGTTCGGTGATTGTGATGCCAATAGAAGCGGAAAAGTACAATAATGATGGCGGACAAATGCGTAGTGGACGGAAATATATAACCTTCTCAGAGAAACGTGAGTATGGCTATACGGACGTTATTGAGAAGGTAATGAGGATAAAGAAGCCGTGGAAGTTACACACGATACGCACTACAGACATGACCGGTATTCGTGTTATACGTGATGGAACTATCGGAAAGGTCACTGACTATATGATTAGGATTACTCACGTTGAACGGATAATGTTAGTTCGTATATCTGATGAATTTGCAAAGGCGGATTTAGCTACTGATAATCCACCTATAACCGGCTCATACAAGAGCGACCTATTAAAGTTGATAAGCGATTTGCACGGACACTATCCAACGGCGTTTATGTATATCAACTACTTAGAGCCAGTTATGCAAAATAAACAGGTTGGATTAGACGGAGAAATGGTAGGATACGCAAGATATGAAAAGAATAGATAGTTATTCCGGGCACGCCGGGCAACTGCGCAAGAGGATTTCGATAAGTTCGTCCTCTGTTTTACCGGTTAATTCAACGAGCGCTTTTAATAAGGCATCAGTGTTATTATCAACCAGTTGTAAAAATATGGAACGACACTCTTTTCGCTTATCTTCGTCTTTTAAAGACAAGCGACAAAATTTTTCACTAACAACGTCTTTATTTTCCATAAAATCAGTCTTCCTAAAATAGATAATATGACGGTGAGACCGTAGTCTCACCGTGTGTACGTCTAACGTGCGTACTACGTTCTTACTTTGTGCGCCTTCCGCGGACGGAAGTACCGGCGCGGCACCGCCAATACTCAGCCATCCGCTGAATCGGGTCTTCGATGGACTGAACGCTTTCCGCGCACTGCATCGTCTTGTCCAGTGCCCTCGTCCATCTCGACATCCGTTCTGCGTCGGTCAGTTGAGACATATCTTTTACCTCCAAAATGGAGATGATGTTAAGGTATATAAATAAGCGTACGACAGTCGTACAAATGGTGCGACAAAAATATAGCATCCTCTGATGGGAACATTTATATAGTACCCATGTATTACGTAATCATACAATAAATAGTAAAAAGAGGTTGTAGTATGAAACCCGATAAAAATCAGGCAACCGATTTAGATGTCATTAGAGGAAAGATAAAATTTAATGATATAGATTTTAAGTTGAAGGAGAATAACAGAATGGTTTTCCGTATAGATTCACAGCAACAAGATTTCATTAAAAATTTCTCAGTTAAATACGGTTTCACAGAGTCCAAGACTGGACGCTTTGCAATAGATGTCCTTCGTGTCATGGAAAGTAGCGGACTACTCAAGATATTCGTAGATGAATATAACACTCACAAAGAGCAAAGGTGATTTATATAATTAAATTTGATGTTGTTGATGATAAAATACCAGCAGTCAATAATGACTTCTTTAAGACGTGGTCTCCTGAAATGGCTTGGTGCTTAGGTTTAATATACACAGATGGATACTTAAACGAAGAACGTATTAGAATTGAGTTGAATAATACAGACAAAGAAATGGTTGAAAAGTTTATTAAATTTATAGATTCTAAATATAAACTGTGCGTTTATCATTTTAAAAACGTGAGTGGTTCGTACGGTAATTGCAAAGATAAGTTCTATACATATATTCATAGTGATATAATGTATAACGATTTAAAGAGTCTGGGTATATTCCAGAAAAAGTCTATTACTATAGAGTTTCCTGCTATTTATCCTCAGGAGTTTATGGCTGATTATATTAGAGGACTATGGGACGGAGACGGACATATAGGCGTAATAAAACGCGATGATATTATAGTTTGCAGTTTCACTTCGGGTTCTCACAATTTTATTTACGGATTATCAGTTTATCTAGATAATACATTATGTCTTTCAAAACACAGTGTTTCTAAGAATACTAATGGTACGTATATAATGCAGTTGTATGGAAACAACGCTTATAAGTTATGTAACTATATATATCACAGTAAAATGTCCGACGCTTATTTAACGAGAAAGTATAACGTATGGAACACCTTTAAGGAGCGTAAGAACATATGAAGATAATAGCCATCATGTCGTGCAAGGGCGGCGTCGGTAAGAGCACAGTTACTGTTAATATCGCTAGGGCGTTATATGCTAAAAAGTATAAAGTTGGAATATTAGATGGGGATGTTACATCACCGAGCATAGCTAAGGTTCTTAATATAGAATGTTCTAAAGTTAAAGTAGGAAAGACTTTAGTTGAACCATTAACGACTAAAGAAGGAATAAAATTGTTTTCTACTAGTTTATTATCAGGGGATGAATCTATACCGATAATGTTCACCGGTAATAAAAAGCGGGCAGTCATCGAACAGTTTGTAAGGAAGATAAACTGGGGAGACATAGATTATCTTCTAATAGACCTAGCGCCCGGAGTGGCAGAGGAAACTATAGAAATTATAGACGTGTTCAAGAAAGAAATTAGCGGTGTTGTTATGGTTACTACACCTTCACGCTTGAGTATAAACTCAGTGCGAAAGTTACTAAGATTGTGTGAAAAGAAAGATATGAAGGTGTACGGGGTAGTATCAAATATGACGGGTATAGTTTGTCCTCACTGTAATAATATGATAAATGTGCTCGGTAGTTATGGCGCTGTTAGTGATATGTGTAAGGAATTTAAGTTGAATATTCTAGCAGTAGTCCCCTTAGTCCCCGAAGTCGAAATAAGACCATTTAAGGTTATTAATTATTTTAATTGGGTAGAAAAGGTGCTGAGGTGATAATGTGGCTGGAGGCAAATTGTGGACAGATAAAGAAATTAAATTCTTACAAAAGAACTATGCGTCCAGCGACTGGGATTATCTACTCGATAATATACATAGGAGTAAAGCGTGCATCACAGTTAAAGCTAATTCACTTGGAATGAAAAAAGATGATAAATATCACATAAACGAAGGATTTTTTGATGAGTGGAATAGAAACTCGGCTTATGTATACGGTTTGATTTTAACTGATGGATGCGTATATTCAAACGATTACTGCGAGTTTAATGTTGACGGTTCTAGGAGAAATATAAACTATCGTATATGTATTTCGTCTAAAGATTTCTCAATATTAGACAAAATAAAAGACGCTATGAAGTACAATGGAAATATAACCACAGATATTATATCCGGAAAAGAGTATTATAGATTATTCATATATAATCATATTATAGTTAGTAAGATTATGTTCTTCGGTCTGTCACGAGCAAAGTCTAAAATTGTTAGGTTTCCGGATTTTATTCCGTCAGAGTTTATGTCGGATTTCATAAGAGGTGTATTTGATGGCGATGGTTCTATATTTAATAGAAAAGAACGTCCGGAGTTATTCGGTTCGTCGTTTTGTTCGGGTTCGATAGGTTTCATAGCTAGTCTATCCGTATTTTTACATAAAAATATCAACACTAATAGAGTTGAAATTTCTACTGTTAATAATAGTGTTCACTATTTGCATTTTTCGACGTACGACAGTAAAAAGTTATTTAAATATATATATAAAGATATAAATTCGAACGTATTATTTTTAGATAGAAAGTTTGAAAAGTTTAAAGAATGTATAATGTTGTTTCAAGATAATAGAGAGGTGCTATAATGGACATAGGAAAAGAAATGAAAACAAAGTTAATCAATTATATGCTATCTAAGGGGATAGATATGATAAATGAGAAGGGTGACGTTCGCTCCGTGATTAAAGAGGAAATGCACGGTGAAGATAGAACCGTGTTACTCAAGATAAAAGAGTTTGATACGCTCGGTTTCGGGATAAAAGGAGAGGAACTGGTTAAACTCAAAGAAGCGGATATCCCTAATCCCACAGTTACAGTTCTCGTTTCAGAGGATTGTTTCATCCAGATTGTTCGGGGTAAACTTACTTTCCGTGACGCGTTTTTTTATGCCGATATGGATATATCAGGGGATAACTGGATGCGCGATTATGTCGTGTTCAATAAAATATTCGAGCAATTCAATATATTAGCTAAGGAGCTGGGTATATGAGACCGCGAGTGGTTCAAGTTTGTGAAAAAAATCCGATTACAGGTGAAGTTCGTTGCTACGATAAAGAAATTGATGACGGGGAACCGGATGGTAACTTAGAAGAGGAAAACGAGTATGACAACTAAAAAGATAATATTTTACACGGCTTCGTGGTGTAGTCCTTGCGCTATGATAAAGGACTTATTAGATAAATTCAACGCGGATAAGTCGGTTGAAGTGATAGAGGTCGACGTTGATAAATGTCCTCAATTAGGACTGAGCTCAGTTCCTAAAGTGTGTCTCATAGATGATGATAATAAAGTACTAAAGTGTTTAGACGGCGGAAGTACGGAAAACAATGATGAAATAGTGAAGTTCATAAGAGGTAAATAACATGACATATAAACGTTCATACTGGCGCGATTTTTACGTTACACTTCATGTTCAGCGCGCAGCGTGTTTCTATTTTATAGTGGTGATAGGAGCATTTTTATCTCCAGTAGTCCACTATGATAGATTAGCGTTATCATTATTAGCATCGTTCTTTTTCTTACAATTATCAGCGTATGCGCTCGATGAGCTAAAAGGACGCCACTGTGGTACTCAAATACCAGATGACCACTATAAAATCAGAGCAATCATTGGTCTAGTGGGTGCGTTCTTAATAGCGGTGTATTTGGGATTTACCCTTAATATATATATATTCATACTAGCAATAATAGGTGCAGTTGTTGTAGTTGGATATAATTTCGAAGTTCTCGGTCTTCATAGCCGTTTAATATTCATGTTCAGCTGGGCGTTCTATCCATTAATTACTAATTACTACTTACAATCGTTATCGATTCCAACGATACCAGTTATAATGTTTGGAATAGCCGTATCAGTGTTTGCATACTTACATATCATCAGCTATGGTAATTTTAGTTGCCGTCTTGAAACGTGCGTAGATATGCCTCGTCACGATTGTCACGGTCAGTCGTGTTTTACAAGACGAACATTACCACGAGGTGTTCATAAGTTACAGAAACAAATAGCGTATCTAGAAGTAGTGTTTCTATTTGTTATTACGCTATCAGTTATTGCGCTTCATTTCGGGTGAACATATGAAAGAAAATAAAGCAGTCAAAGTGTTCATTGGTGGCGATAACACTACGCCAGAATACAAGGAAAAGGTCAACGCCGCTATTGAACAGTTAAGAAAGGATGGTTATTACGTTTACGTTATTGCATCTCCGGGAACGTTACCAGTCGGGACCGAAGTACCAGTAGCACAGTGTGAAGGCTGCAAATCACTATTTAGAAAGGAAAAACTCGAGAACGGTTACTGTGATAAATGTTTCGAAGAACTCGCGGATACTACGGTAAAAGTAATGAAAGGGGTGAAATAGATGGACAACGATATGAGAGTAAAACTGACGAAGTATATGGACGATATAAGGGTAAAGATTGAAGAACGAATCGATGAAATCGTTGAAAAATACGAGTTCGGCGAAATGATGGCTCCGATTCGTTATGCAGTCACTGGAGCAGCGGGTGGAAAGAAACTCCGACCTACGGTAGCTACATTGTTATCACAGGCTCTTGGTGGCAAGAACGATTCAAATACCCTCGAAGTCGCAGTCATCGTTGAGATGATACATCAGGGTTCTATCGTCATCGATGATATGCTCGATGGCGACACTGAGCGCCGGGGGAAGCCATCTTTATTTATGGCGGAGACACTCGGTAACACGATGATGGGTTCGTTCGTTATGTTTCTCATAGCGAACAAGATAGGTGCTCATCGCGTTCCGAAGGCAAAGGACCTCGTAATGGACGTTGTGGACAAGCTCGCTAAGGGCAACGTCGTTGAAATGCTTAGCAAGAGCTGGAAGGAGGAAGACTACAACAAGATGATTTACTATAAGACAGCCTATCTCTACGAGGCAGCCGCCCGTTTCGGAGCAATAATGGCGGATGCTCACGACGACGTTATTCAGGTCGCCGCGGACTACGGGAAAAACATAGGTATGTTGTATCAGGTCACTGACGACTTAGTCGATGTGCTCAAATCTAGAAATGCAGGCACTCCTCTTGGCGATATGAGACGGGGAAAGATAACGCTGACAATGATACGTATGTATGATTGTGCCGGAGATAAAAACCCGGGAATCAAACAGTTCCTCGAACGTTATTCGAAAAAGCAAATGCTTCCTGAGGAACTCACGGCTTTCTTCCAGGACTGTTCTCGGTTCAAAGCTATAGACTACGTGCAGGAAATCATAGCTAAATATCGCTCAAATGCTATTGCATCAGCGGGTTGTCTTCCAGATAATGAATACACTCAGATGTTAACGTGTCTCCCAGATTATATGATTGACGCGTTGATGGCAGAGGTGAAATAGATGCCGCCAAAGATACCAAAAGAAGCAGGTAATCTCATAAACGAGATAAACAAGCTGGTCATAAGCGAACGCAATCTTGAGGCGTTTAATAAACTCTTAGCGTCTCCCATAAAGGATATTGCAGACATTCACGCTAAATCAGCCGAAGAACTATTCGAGGCTATTGTTAGCAATATCAACGACAAGGACGAGATGCGAAAGGCGATACAGGCGTTCATGTTAAATAACGTTACAACGCCTATCCTCGTTATGAAAACGCTACTCAAATTCAAGTAGGTCGTATTATGGCGATGGGTGATATATACGAGTGCTACGAATGCCACAACATATATCGTGCGTTGTGCGCTCTCGATACTAAACAGTGTAAGCGGGGCACTTGTCTATCGGCAGATGTTCATTTATACAAGGGCACAGATGTAGTTCCCGGTAAAAACGTTAACGAACAACTAAAAGTCAAGGAAGAAAAAGAGCATCACGAGGCTATGATTGCGTTTAAAGAGGCTACTAAGGAAGATGAGGAACCATCAGGACTAATATTTTCAGAGGTGAGTGAAGTGTCAAACGACGAAGAAAAACAACAGAAAACATTTAGCGGCGGAGCAGTGTTCGACCCGGAAGACGAGTTCATGGCTATACTCAAAGACCTAGGGCTCAAGAACAAGATAAAGAGTATTACTGCTATGTTCTATGGCGGAGATATTGACAGTCCGGCGTGGATGAACCGATGTCTCAAATTGGCAGGAGTAGACAAAGCTAAGCGCCGTCTTGCTATCGCCACAAAGTTCGGTAAAGTTCCACCTTCACTCGGTCTAGCGGATGACGAAGACGACGAGGATGATGAAATGGCAGAAAAACCAAAGAAAGATAAGGATGCCAGCCCAATCAAGTTGGCTCTGAATCAGGTGAAACAACAGAAGGCGGACGAGTTATTAAACGTCGCCGCCGAAGCTGAAATTGCTAAGTATCAGGCACAGATAGATGCTGCAAAGAACGTTAAGCAAGGCGTGGCTTCCGGCTCGGACGTTCTACCTATTCCAGTTACAGACGATAAAGGCGCTCCAATGATTGATGCGAAAACTGGAAAAGTAGTTACAATGGAAGTACCAAGGGGTGAGGCTATGTTCTACTTTATGAACCAGAAACGTGGCGGTAACCCAGGTGAGGGCTCGTTTATGGAGAAGTTCATGCTCATGCAGCAAGACCAAATGAACAAGATGCAGCTTTTGCTAGCAGATAGTGCTAAAAAGGGCAACGACGACCCTAAGCGTGATGCCGAAATGAAGTACTGGCAACAAAAGTCCGATGATGAGCGTAAGCGCAACGATGAATATATCAAGAATCTCCAGGCAGAACGTGAGAAGACAATGGCTACGCTTTATGACGTGAGAGAAAAGCATCTCACAGAGAAATTGGAAGAGAACACCAAAACAATCCAGTACTATGCTAGCCGCGGTCCTGAACAGTTTCTCGAGGAACTCATGTCCAAAATAAAGCTTGGCGAGAGGATGGGACTTACGTCAACGGATGCTGTCAAGACGCGCGGTAAAATCCAAGCCGACGTCGCGGGCACAATAACCGATGAAGGCAAGGAAGCAGCCAAAGAAGTTCGCGGTATTGCTAAGGGATTGGCAACAGAAATATTGGACGCTATAAGAGAAGAACGCAAGAAGAATGGCAAGAAGGGCGTTGAAATCGAACCCACGGAAGAGGAAAAACAGCTATTATATCATAAGCTCGTTGACAAAATAGAGGCTGAAAAGGACAATCTCATCAAACAAAAGAACGCTCTAGATGCACAACGTGCTGAGCTAGACGCCGAGATAAAGAAACGTTCGAACGTTGTTTCTCAACAAGCAGCTAAACCCGAGCAAATACCTCCCACGCCGGAACCGCCTAAGTCTAACCCGGCTGAGGGCATAGGTATGGTTCCGGACGAGCCGAAAAAGGAAGAGCCTAAGCCTGAACCGAAACCGGAGCCTAAGAAAGAGCCTAAGATGGAATCGCCAAAGGTCGAAACAACGGCTACGTTAGATGGTAAGCCGATAGAAGGTGAAGGGAATGTCGGAGAGCACTAAACTATCAGACGTTAAAGTAGTTGATGATGGGGATTTTTGGAAAGTTCCCATATCAGAGCTGAGTGAGGGAAAGAAAATCATTGCGCACAAGGTTGCGACGGAAAAGAACCCAGACGTTCGCGTCGACGTCGGTCTTGAGCTTAAAAAAGATGGTGAACGAAAACTAGATGTATTTGTGTCTAACGTTTACTATCCCAAGAGCCGGTATAACAAGGTCGACGTGGAGAGTCAACTAAATCATATCCTAGAAAAGGCGCTAGACCCGAAGTGTCCCCTATGTGAACGTTATCGTGCAGCCCTTTCAGTCAAACCAAAGGAAGACTTATTCGACCAGATGGGACTTCTAAAACTCGATTTTCCAACGCCGAACGATATTTTTGGCGATACAGTAAAGGGAGTGGAAGAAGCGATAGAGGATACAATAGAAGGCTTCAAACTGCTAATGCCGCCTCTTCCCTTCTTGCAGTCTATCGATAAAAGGAAGTCGTAGCAGCTAAAATGTCGTACAAAACCTTTATATATATATACTGTATCTCCAAACTATCAATTGTCCGATTAATTCGATAACCGATAAACATCGGGCACAGGTTTTGAGAGGTGAAAAAGAAATGCCTTTGGTACTAGACCAGAAAAAAGCAGAGGCTTCAGACCCGATAAGGGGCATTATAAACGATGCCCTCGATTGCTGGGGATTTCCGAGACCGGAAGAGATAATCCCGGTTCCGGCGGACTTCCTGCGGTCAGTAGGGTTGCCGACTCTGCACGATGCAGTGCCTACCCCCAAAGAGGTTGGGGACAAACTGGTATCAGGTGGACGCGTGCCTAAGCCACCGATGCCGCCGATGCCGAGAGAAATGGCAGACAGGATGACGTGATTTTATGGCGGACGACAACACAGACCCGATGAAGGAAATCGAGAACCTGTTCTCACAGTTCCGAAGCGATGCCGCGGGTATAGCTTCAGGCGCTGTGTCGAACATTGCCGAGGCGTTGGTTCTACCGCTGAAGCTCCCCATGATGGGAGTGAAGGCGATAGCCGATGCACAGCCGGCGGGCTTGCCTTTGCCCATACCGGCAGAGATGAAGAAAGCACTGGGGATAAGTGCGGACGACAACGGACTTAAGTTTCCGTTGAAGCTACCGTCGAAGGAAGACTTCGGGTGGACTGGTGCGAGACCGAAAATCCGTGCTCCTCAGCAGGACATGACGTTCCTGGCAGGCGAGATAGGGGTGCATTAAGATGGTCGGAGGAACACAGACGATGGATATCGCTCCCGGCGTGCAGCTCGAAGTGACCGAGTTCACGGATGCGGAGAACAAGATATTCGATGCGGACTACGAAAAGCTCATCGCGATGTATACGCGATACAGCGTCAACAGCAAGGACAGCCATATCATTGCGGACGCTTTCAACGACACCAAGGAAGTCTTCAGGGTGATAGCCGAGGCGTCGAAGCAGGCAATTCAGCCCAGCGCTGGCGTATTCCAGGGCATGAGGGCAATGACCGGCTTCGGAATGACCAAGATTCGCCCGGGATTTATGCTTCCGGCGGCTCAGGGATATTCGTTCGATGTCGCGCTCGCAGCGTTGACAAAGGACAACTGGTACGGTCTGTATCACAACGGCGCAATCGGCGCAGCCTACAACGCCACACCGCTGTACTTGAGGAAGGAGCTTTCCATAGCTATCCTCGGGATGATGGAGCTCGGACCAAACGTGATGGCTGATGAACTCCAGTTCGAAATCAATGGGAAACCGCTCCCGGTATATAACATGCTGGAAGCGATGAGGGGAACTGACATGCAGTTCTTCAGGTTCCCGTCGGTCGAATACATCAAGCCCGCGGTCCAGTTCCGGTCTCAGTTCAAGACCAACGCCATATCCGGCAATATGTGCCTCGTCCCGGTCGGCATTGCGTTCGTGACCTCGGACTTCATGAGACAGACCGCTCCAACGCAGCCAAGCACCACAGCCCCGTAAGGAGTTCTTCTCCTTACTTTATTTATTTAGAGGTGGTTCTAATGGCGATAACAAAGAACACGCAGCTGAAGACGGTGTCAGTCGCAATCGTGAACACATCAATGGACACGGACGCGAGCGGAGACGTAAGCGTCGTGTTTGGTGACCTAAAGTCTATAGTTGACGCTAGGATTGCCATACAAGCGGGATATATCGGACAGCTGCAAAGCATGTCCGGTAACATAGCCAAGTTCCGCGTGTATCAAGACCCGGGTGTCGGCACAGGCGCAACTGTGTTCATAGTGAAAGCGAACGGCACCGACCTCGCGGCAGGAACAGCAACAGCGCATGGATATCAGAGGTGATACTGATGGAAAAGATATTCGAAATTCCAGAGGGAACGTTGTCAGGGAAGGACAAGAAAAAGTTCTTCGACGATAACGGCGTCATCGAGATAAAGAACGTGCTTGTTGTCCCGGGCTCAAGGAACATATACACGTGTGAAGTCGAGGACGACGAAACCGTTAAAACTTCTTCCAAGCGGAAGAAGTAATCTTTTTTTTTATTTTTATATTTTATTTTCCGTAGATATTCGATAAGGAGGAAAAGATTATGGCGATAGAAAAGAGAGTTCCAACATATCTCGAGTGCTTTTTACAGCGAAGACAGAACTTCGGTATCCGAACGTCGCAAGGAATGGTTTTCGGTAAAACCCGAGACCTCGAGGATATCCCGAACATAATTTTCCGGCGATACGACCCTATTGCCGCTGCTTCGCTTGCTACTTCGATGGATGCGGGCGTGACCACTTTCACAGATTATCACAAGTGGGACTGGCAAAACGAAGCCGGCGATGACCTGTTTTACGAGTGGGATTCGGACAAGATAATACAGGCTTTCATTGGCATCACTCCTGCACCAGCGAGGCTTTTCAGAAGGATACCACAGCCTATACCCAGAGGCAACTTGTCTCGGATAAAGATATCCTCATATACAGTGGACACCATCGGTTTCATCGATGGTCACGAGGCGGGCTCGCCTTACGATATGCCAACGGTTCACTCAGAGATGCTCATACCCAAGGAGTTCTTCGTGGACTTCGCGGTATTCAACCCGCTTGCAGTGCCAATAACGCCAACGTTCAAAATCGTTGCCCGGCGCTTCCAGGTGAAGTGGTATAACCCAGCCAATAAGATCGATAGACAGGTAATCGATGGCATGTGGCTCGGCAAGATACCGTGGAAACCGTGGTCGCCCGGCATAGAGTCTATGGACTATGATATCCAGGGCAAGCTGAGCATCACTCCGATGCCGGTTGAAGACCTAGATGTCGAGACTGGTCTCGCCGAAAAGAAAGGAGCGTGAACGCGATGGCGGACTACACAGAAGGCGAACTCCGGGACAGAAATGAGCAAAAAACAGCGTTAGCAATGATAGCCGGCGCTGCTCTCGGGGGCAACATCGCCAAAAACAAGAAAAGATGCGTGTGGCAGCTCACAGCTAGCAACAGACTAGGCACAACCGAGCTTCTTACCATCAAGTATAACGGCGTAGAAGTTGCCAATATACTCATAACTCCGGGCGGAGTTCCGGGTGCGGCTACAGGAGCAGGTCAAAACCAGCCTCTCGTACTCGGTGGAAAGATAAAGGAGCCACTGTTCACTTTCGATGGTCTGATCGGCGGGACCGAGGGAATCAAAGCGTTCAGCTCAGCCGATAGCAGCATAGATGTGTGCGCTTCATACTACGACATTCCGTAAGGTGATGTGAGGTGATAGTTTTTGTTCGAAGTCATCTCTCGTCCCGACATGAAGCAGACACTAACTTATAACCTAGATGACGCCAACAAGTGGCAAAAGGTCTACTCTAGGACTAGCGAGTATGTCGATTCTATCGATATACATAATATAAGTGGTGCTGTAGTTTTCAAATCGCCCACTCAGTCCCCTACCGGTGAAAACTACGAGTCCCTCGATGCAGGGGCTGTAGACCACATAGAGGAAGACCCTTTTGAGATATGGATGAAGAAATCGGGTGCTGCTTCCCAGAAAGTCAAAATCACAGTGAGATGGTTCTCAGACGATGCTGTCAAACGCGTTAAAGCCAAGAAAGATAAGTGGGGATAATCATGTCGGACTACAAATTAAGTGAAATACTAGAACGGATAATACCATCGTACAATCGACTGAGTAACGCTTATTCTAATATAATAGGTCACGTCGATATTCCCAAAAACGTAAAACGTCATGTAGTTTTCATGATGTTGTCTAACATATGTAATGATGTAGCTAGTAATCCGACTACCACAAGGGTCAGTTTTCGCTATAACGGAACGGTAATAAAAGAATTGGACATACCGCCGTCGGGTATTCAAGGTACTCCTCCGGTTAGTGGATGCGCTCAGCCGACTGCTTTCGGTCCCGATTATAAAAACGATATTATATGTGTAGATGGCGTTATAGCCGGAGACAAATCTATTCAGGCTAAATGTATCTTTGGCGGCGGCGTGAACGAGGGAGTGTTCCTATACCTATTATACTGGGATGAAGTAATGGTATAGATAACCGAGCAAATACTAAACGAGGTGTTCAACTATGGGAGCAATACGAAGTGGCGGCGCGATGATAACGGTAAGTAAGGTCACTGGTGCACTCGAGTATTTACTTTCAACATCGGGTGAACTCGATATCAGCGTGACCGTTGGCGATATAGTCAATACCATCAAAAAGCAGTTCACGTGGAACACTCCGATAGATGCAGGCAAGTCTAAGTTCTCTGGTTGGATTGATACTCAAGGACTAATCGCGGGTGAATACGAATACGCGTGGCTCCTTGCAGTGGTCAAAACAGACAAGAAGGGTGACCTATACATAGTCCAGAGTGATGTTAATACCGGCGCGGTTCAATTCCAAGACAAACAGTCACTCATATTAGCAGACGTAATAGTAGACCCTTCTACAGACCCGCCCATCACAGCGTCTATGTATAAGGGAGCATTTAGAGTTGCAATATCAAAGCGGTATGTTGGCGCGGTCCTCGTTAACACGGATGCAGCCATTCAAACCGTTGTTGATTTCAGTGTAGCAACAGAGGCGATATAAATGGGAAAAGATAACAAGGAAAAAGAACAAAAGCAGCCGGCTACGAGACCACCCGTTCAACCACAACTGCCCAGAAACGCAGTTCCTAATGGAATACAGATTGAGATGGATGAAGGAGATACAGCGTATATGGACTCGCTCACAAACGATATCATCCAGCAAAATCAACGGGCGCAGCAAGCGCAAGAGATGGTGACTCGAGCCACCAACGAGTATAATCAATCCATCGGCGCGCTTCAGCTCCTAGACAAGATGTCCAAGAAAGCGTTTGAAGCGTACAAAAGGAAATATACAGTTCCGGACGGAAAGAACTTCACATACGAGCCCCGGCTCAAAAAGCTAATCGAAATACGGTAACAAGCTAACACCCGGCTTTACTCCGGGCAACGGAGTGTGGATATATGTCATACGATAGCGGTTCAATGGTCAACGACCCGATGTATAACGACCCGCCGCTAGACGATATTTTTGCCTTAGGTCCAAAGCGTCGCTGGCATGAAATTTGGCTCGGCACAAACGGTGCATTTTTCGATGCTTTAAAACAAGTTCAAGTAGTTTGGGACGGCACATATCTCAACACTATAATACCGTCGGGAGATTACACAAGAACGGAAACAGCGTTAGGAACGGTATATGAATCTTTGTGTTTAGTGGACGGTCTTTATCTTCCTCCCGGTTCAGAATCAATTAGAAAAACGATGAATACTCCATTAAATCAAGTAATTTTTAATATGAGTGATTCGAATTATTCAAATGCTTTCTTAATGACCGGCGCTAATCCGATAGCGTTTACATCGTTTGATGTTAGTCTTGACGGAACACCCGGTTCGGAATCAATAAGAAGTTATTGGTATTCAAATGGATTAGATTATGGGTTTAGTATGAGTAACATATTAAAAACTGGTTTTTCTTTGTTTAGTAGTAGCACGGGCGTATCCGAGCACACGGACTATAATTGGAACGCCGGGTTAGAAAGCATTATAAAAGTATTGCAGACACCTAAAACATATTGGACGGTTGACATAGACGATGGAATTAATTTAGTTAATGAGTACTGTTATTCTGGAAGTGTCGGATACAATGACACTTATCTTAATAATTCGCATCTCGTTCCTTCCGTTAATGTAGAATACGCGATAACAACGCCGGGTGGACATCCCCGGTCTATCTCGGTTCATCCGTCCACGGGCGAAATATGGTTTGCAGAACCGGATACAAATAAAATCGGTAGGATGGATGCGACGGGCGTTATGATAGGCGAGTATGTAGCCACGACTCCTAATTCGGCCCCATACGGAATAGCAATCCATCCGTCCACAGGCGAAATATGGTTCACAGAAATAAATTCAGGCAAAATTGGCAGAATGTCAGCCCTCGGCGTAATGATAGGCGAGTATTCAATCACAACGCCCGGTTCGAGTCCTTATGCGATAGCGATACATCCCGTTACCGGCGAGATATGGTTTGTAGAATGGTTAAATAAAATCGGTAGGATGGACGCGACAGGCGTAATGATAGGCGAATATGCGACCACAACCCCGGTTTCTCATCCTATGGATATTGCGATTCATCCCGTTACCGGCGATATATGGTTTGTAGAAACCGCAGTTCCTAATAAAATTGGCAGAATGTCAGCCCTCGGCGTAATGATAGGCGAGTATTCAATCACAACACCGTGGTCAGGCACTTGCGCTATTGCAATCCATCCGTCCACAGGCGAAATATGGTTCACAGAACAAGCCGCTAACCGAATCGGTAGGATGGATGCGACAGGAACCATGATAGGCGAGTATTCAATCACAACGCCGGGCAATCCTTCCCATATCACAGTTCACCCCGTCACAGGTGAAATATGGTTCACAGAGGATTCAATGGGTTTAATAGGCAGAATGTCAGCCCTCGGCGTAATGATAGGCGAGTATTCAACCGTATCGTCAGGTTCTAATCCATCTGGTATCACAGTTCACCCCGTCACAGGTGAAATATGGTTCACAGAATCAGCCGCTAATAACATCGGTAAAATGTCACAGACGACATCTGTTGTATCCGACAACAACATCACCAAAACCCTTCAGACAACAGACCAATTGTTCTCAACGGTCTTGGACGACTATACGCAGCATTTTTCAATGGTTCAGACCGCGGCGTGGGGCAGCAATTACACGCAATCCATAGAGAACACGCCGGGCGCGGAACGGATAGTATCAACCCTGTTCGCGGCGGGAGTAGATGCCTTGACCTATGAAATGGACTACAGTAACACGACCAAGACCGGGCATAAGACAGACATAGCCACAGCAGCAGCGGGCGTATCCGAGCGCACAGATTACAATTGGAACGCCGGGTTAGAGAACATAACGAAGAACATAGTGACACCGAATCAGCAATACTCACTAATTATTGATAATACATTATTATCAGAAATAGTGCAGTTGCAATTAAATGATAATATATCATCCGAAACTTTTTGCATCGGTATAGGAGTGGGTTCGGCGATTCACGGTTTCCAAGCATGCAGCTTAGGGGCAGCGGGCGGGTTTCCGTCGTGTTCCGTAGAAATGGATTCACCTGCGCCCGGTATAGTGCAGAATCAAGTATCAACAGCATTAGGACAAATTGCATATCTACAAGCAGGACAACCGGCGGGCGTAGGTAGTGAATACGCATCAGGATTTCTTCAAGACCCTATTAGCACAGAAACAATATGGTTCGGGGTAGGGCCGGGTACTCTCATTCACGGTTTCCATTATCGCGGCGCAAGCGGTGAGATTGCATCATTGGAACAAAACGGCTCGGTACTACAAAATTTGATAGCGTTCACAAATCAAGATGTAGTTTTCTTGGTGGATAATACGCCGGGAGTGGAATTAGCATACGGTGAATTGATAGATGTAGTATCGGGAGAGGCAATACATTTCGGAGTTGGCGCAGGTATTCACGGTTTCCAAGCAACCGGCTTAGGTGCAGCCGGAGGTATGCCCGCGTGTTCCGTAGAGATGGATTCCCCATCACCCGGAACCGCGCAAACTTATCTTTCAACTGCAACAGGTCAAATAGCATATTTACGCGTCGGGCAACCGGGCGGCGCGGGAACGGAATATGCAGCCCAATCATTATACGACACTATAAGTAACGAAAGCGTATCAATGGGTGTGGGCGCGGGCGCGTCCTTTCACGGTTTCCATTATATTTCCAATGGCATCGCTGGAACCGGAGAGATAAATTTAGACCAACCATTCCCTTATTTTATGCGATTTCAATTAGCAGCCCCCGGAGCGTATGGATGTATATTAGGATTTAACGACAGCACACCGGCGGCAGAATATGTTGTTTTCCAAATAGCGGAAGGAATATCGGGAGAAGCGGTACTTTTAGGCGCAGGGGTGGCTTCAGGCGAACATGGTATTCGTGTTATAGGCAATGGCACATACATTGAACTACCGAACATGACGACAGCCAACCGCCCGGCGACACCGGTAGCGGGCATGATGGTATTCGATACTACACTCAATCAGTTTATCGGGTTTAACGGCACAATCTGGGTAGTCTTGGGGTGAAGTAAATGACGAACGTGAAATACACGTACAGTGAAAATGACGCGGTAAGGAACAAAGTTAACGTGGCTACTGGTCTTACGCCTACTACTGAAGTGGCTGCTAATTATAAAACCCAAGAGATGAACTTTGCCGCTCAACTTTCACCATCGGACAAGGCTAACTTAGACAAATTTATGAACACAGAAGGTTTTATATTTTCGTCTCAAGTCCCACGCATAGACAGTATCACTCCGGCGTGGGGTGATAGCGATGATGTAGTAAACATAACTAATCTCGCGGGAGAAGGATTCACTGGCGCTACAGCCGTCAAACTCAAGAAAGCGGGCAAACCAGACATTGTTGCTTCAGCCGTTGTTGTTGTAACGGACGTAAAGATAACTTGCACATTCGATTTAACCGGTGCCGACAGCGGAGCGTGGGACGTCGAAGTAACGTGCTTAGGTGGAACAAAGGTAACTCTTCTCGGTGGCTTTGTAATTTCCGGTTGTATAACAGCCATAACTCCGAACTCCGGGCACGACCTAGTAAGCATAACTAACCTAGCAGGTGTCGGTTTAACGGGTGCAACTGATGTAAGACTTATTCACGCAGGTCAACCGGACATTGTAGCAACTAACCTAGTTGTCGTGAGCGACACTAAGATAACTTGCGACCTAGACTTAACGGGTGCACTACTCGACGCGTGGGACGTTCAGGTCACACTAGCAGATTCTACCACAGATACTCTAGTCGGTGGCTTCACTATTATAGGCATTGATAGCATAACCCCGAACACAGGACATAACGACAACCCAGCGCTTAGCATAACCAACCTTCACGGTCTAGGTCTAACGGGTGCAACGGACGCCCGTCTAAAGTTATCAGGACAGCCCGATATCGTAGGTTCAACATTCACAGTTGCCAGTGACACTAAGATAACCTGCGATTTCGACCTCACCGGAGCACTTACGGGTGTATGGGACGTCGAGGTAACCCTAGCAGACACTACGAAAGTAACCCTCCCGGCAGCTTTCACAGTAATAGGCATAGATGATATAGCTCCAGTATATGGCGTCGGTGAAGGAACTCAAGACGTAACTATTGGCGGAAAAGGTTTCACAGGCGCTACTACAGCCAAACTCAAAAAACTGGGAGAAACGCCCATCGTTGCTTCGGTCTTCGTGGTTACAGACGATAATGAAATAGCTTGCAACTTCAATTTAGAAGAGGTTGCCCTCGGTAACTGGGATGTCGAAGTAACCCTAGTCGACGCGTCCACAGTAACATTACCAGCGGCTTTCGGTGTTCTTGGTCAGGTAACAAGTATAGCACCGAATACAGGTCATAACGACACTTCAGTAAATATAACAGACCTAGAAGGTTGTGAATTCACAGGTGCTACAAATGTCCAGCTGACCAGAGCCGGACATACAACCATAGATTGTTCGGCGCTTGTTGTAGTCGATGATGACAAGATAACTTGCACATTCGACTTAACCGGAGCAGCCACAGGCGCGTGGAATGTCGTAGTAACCCTACGTGATTCCTCGGCAGTAGCGTTACCGGTCGGCTTTGTAATTAAAGGCATAGACAGTATAACTCCTAATACTGGTAACAATACCGGTCCTGTTGACATAACAGACCTATTAGGTAAAGGTTTCACCGGTGCCACAGCCGTTAAGCTAAAGAAGGGTGGCGAATCGGACATTGTTGGTTCGTCCTTAGACGTAGTCGATGACAATAATATAACTTGCACATTCGACATAACTGGTGCTACAACGGGTGCGTGGGACGTTGAGGTAACCCTAGCAGACACTACAAAAGTGACACTAGCGGGCGGATTCACAGTGTATCATTCAGCGTAAAATATAAAGGAGGTAAAAGAAATGGGAATATTAAGTCAACCTGACAAAGTTCAGGTAAATATGCCAGCATACGAATGTGACCAGTGTGGAAAACACGGTCTGGTAAAGGACGCCATCGTAACCACGGTTACGGTAAGAGCACCACCGGCAACTCCAACGTTGCCTACCCCGGGAAAACCGCATCAGCCAAACCTACCACCGCGACCAGAGACATACTACCATTGCAGCCAGCCGTGCAAAAGCGCGTGGTGGAATGGCGCTCCGAAACCAGTGCAATCGGTCCCGATACCAGCCAAACAGACCATCGTTGAACCGTCAACTAAGAAAAAGGGTAAGTAACATCTCCGATACAGCGAACTAATCACGGAGGCGTGTTATGGCAGTAAACATCTGGGGGAATGGCTTGTTAGACGAAGCGGCGGTGTTCATCATTGGCATAGGCTCGATAATCCTATGTGCGTGCGGGAAAATTTCCAACGAACAGGTTATATACATATGGGGCGTTCTCCTAGCATACATATTCGGTCGCGGTCGCGAGATTCAAAAAACGAAGAACGGTAACTGCAAGAATGGAAATACTAAGCAGTGGGTAGACAGTGATGGTAATGACAAATGAGACTCACATCAGTCCGTATCCTATGAAGAAGAAGATACTTCACATAGGTCTAGACTATGGTGACGTCCTTCAGCGTTGTTTCATCAAACATCGCGTATTTGTTCCAACAGTGTGGCTATCCCTAACAGCAGCTCATTACATAAAACCGACAGTGAAAATGTTCACATCGTTTGACAACCCGACCTCAGGTTTCTCCTACACAGTAACGGACGAAAGCACAATATTCAGCAATTACGAGCTATCAAAAGGTCTATACAACTCGGGAATACCCGAGTTTAGAACTCAAGGCTTCCAGCAAGGTATGCAACGCTTCCGTAATGAATTCGGCGCGAACAACGACGAACGTATTGTAGAACCAATTTCAGTTCTACCAAATATTCCCACAACAGATATCGTTTCGCTAATGTATAATCTCGATGCGAGGTGGTTTGACTCTAACCGTTTAGCTATGGCTAAGTATATGCCCCTAGTTGTAGTATCGTATCCGATATGGGATATGTTCTACGCTAATGTCTTTGACGCATATAGGGCGTATTGCTTATATCGTGGCGAATCGTTTGAAATACAAAAACGCACAACCGCAGCCATCCTCGAGGCAGATGCTCTCATATACGAAGGTGTATTTGCTTCTTTACGTGGAGTTCGACCCGAATACGACAATCCAGATTTCATTCGTGGCGTTAACAAACTCGTTTCAATGTTACAAGACGCATCAGCCGAGTGTATGAAAGGAATAGAGGACTAAATATGCCAGAACGACCAAAAGAGGCATTTAGCAACTATTTATATCCGACAGCCAAAACAACTCTCCTAGCG
>Ga0209777_10002547_pt1 | contig 23736 bp, 26 predicted proteins | sample FrelakmetHBP12HB_FD_187147 | JGI IMG/M metagenome (GOLD analysis project Ga0209777, IMG submission 187147) | Freshwater lake sediment microbial communities from the University of Notre Dame, USA, for methane emissions studies -HBP12 HB (SPAdes)... | ecosystem: Environmental > Aquatic >... | reverse complement strand
GCTTCATCGTACTTGCCCTGCTCACATAAAGCATTGCCTTTGTTGTTCCAGATTGCGACATAGGTGGGATCTAACCTAATGGCTCCGCCATAAGCCTTAATGGCCTCGTCGAGCTTGCCCTGCTTACCTAAAGCATTGCCTTTGCTGTTCCAGATTACGACAAGGTGGGGATCGTTGGGATCGAGCCTGATGATAGCTTCATCATAAGCCTTGATGGCTTCATCGTACTTTCCCTGGTCACTGAGAGCAACGCCTTTGTTGAACCAATCTTCTGCGGTCTGTTGACATTGTGCAGACATCATCAACACCAGTAAAAGGACGAATGCGGGATAGATTAATCTCATAAGATCTAGTAAGTGCTTAGAAAATATATGTTTGTTTGCCTTTGCGGTCTACTTTCAATTTTTGATAATAAAAAATTAGTTATTTTATAAAATAAAAATATTATACACACTTTAGGAGCCGGGATTAGCCATTATACCCCAACTCCTTGGCCTTGGCGAAGGAGGCATTGGCTTCTGTTGTCTTGCCTAATGCTTCAAGAGCAAGACCTTTGTTGTTCCAGGCCATTGCATCGTTTGGATCAAACCTGATGGCCTCATCAAAAGCCTTGACGGCTTCGTCGTATTTTCCCTGGTTACCGAGAGCATTGCCTTTGTTGTTCCAGGGCCAGGCAAATTTAGGATCAAGCCTGATAGCCTCGTTACAGGCTTTGATAGCTTCGTCGAAATTACCTTGGCTATTGAGAGCATTGCCTTTGTTGTTCCAGACCATTGCATCGTTTGGATCAAGCCTGATGCCCTCGTCAAAGGCTTTGATGGCTTCATCGTACTTGCCTTGGCTATTGAGAGCATTGCCTTTGTTGATCCAGGCTATTGCATCGTTTGGATCAAGCCCGATGCCCTCGTCATAGGCCGTGATGGCCTCTTCATATTTGCCCTGGCTATAGAGCGCATAGCCTTTGTTGTTCCAGGCCATTGCATCGTTTGGATCAAGCCTGATGGCCTCGTCAAAAGCCTTGATAGCGTCGTCGTATTTTCCCTGGCTACCGAGAGCAACGCCTCTGTTGAGCCAATCTTCTGCGGTCTGTTGACATTGTACTGACGTCATAGATGCCAAAAGAAGAATGAAAATGGCACAGATCAATCTCATAAAACCAAGAAAGGCTTAAAGAAGATATGATTGTTGGTCTCTTTCATTCTACGCTCATTCCTACTCTAAATTTCTGATTGTAACTGTAATCAGAAGTCATAATCGATAGCAATAAGCTATATGGATCCTGAGTTCGTTCTGTACATCGTTGGTAAGGAATTTGTGTTCCTGCCCGGACGCGATGCGTCCGATCTTGATGTAACCAAAAGGCACGCGTCTGTGAACCTCGCAGTCCGTATGCGTATACCGTCCCGAACTCGCAAGGAGTCGGAGACATCGATCTCGATAGCGGCAAATGTGCGGTTCTTCAGTTGCTGCCGCATGTATGCATCCTTTCTCGCAGAGGTCTCCGGGACTGGTAATCCAAATGCGGCAAAAGTCGGCCCCGAAAATATCCACCACATCGTCAGCGATCTTCTTGAGTTTCCGCTCCAATTTGCCAGGACTTAGTAGAGACTGTTGAAGCCGGTTCAACTGTTCCAGGCGTATCAGAGAATGCTCGCGGCTTGATTCGGCCTGCTTGCGCTCGGTTATGTCCAGCATTACCTACGCATGATTATCATTAATGAATAGTTCTGACATATACACCTGCTGGAAAATTTGCAAGTTATACGCACATACCCTCGAATCGAGACGCTTTTAGATCCATGCACTCCCCGGCCCGAATCCACGCAGATCATACGCCTCTTTCACAAGCGCCGGCGCCACGATGGCGTAGACCTATAGCCTCTCGTGCCCTACCTGCTTCTGAATCATGGGCACCGGCACGCCAGCCATCAGCGCATTCACCACATGGCTATGCCTGAGGATATGGGGCGTGACCTTCCTCCGGGAGAGCTTCTGCCTGCGCGAATACTCCTGGATCCCGGCCTCTTCTGCCAGGCGGTCTATGGTCCAGAGCAATGGTCTTGGTGCACAGGTGCCCGGAGCTCCGGCCAGGGAAGAGCCACGCCTGGCCTGGCTGGATGCTCTCATGGATGGCCTGCAAAGTTCCTTGGCTCACCCGAGCGGCCCGGGAGTGACAGGTCTTCGAGATGTGACTTTTCAATCAGCAGCCCCTCCTCCCGTTTCTGTGCCCCTTCCAGCTCCTCGCTATCTCACCTTCTTTCAGCTCCCTGCCACAAGTTGCGGTTCGTGCCCTCGACCATGCAGGCAACACGGCAAAGCTTGATGAAATGGGCAGGATCGTGCTCCCCGCCGATTTGATAGCCAGGCTTAAAATGAGCCCAGGCGAAGAGTTTGTCATAGGCGAAGCCACAAGCGACTCGATACTTCTGAAGAAGATGGACCTGCGAACCATATTGGAAGGCGTTATAAAAGAGGCCGAGAAAGTGGATCTCGATAAGCTTGAGAAGGATGTCGAGGAAGAGGGCAACAGAATTGCACGAGAGAAGTATAGAAAGCGCTCTTTAGCCGTGGACCTCTACCGGGAAGGCAGACTCTCCCTGGGCAAGGCGGCGGAACTGGCCGGGACCAAGAGCAAGTGGGAGATGCTGATGCTGCTCAGCGAGATGGGAGTTCCTCTGGACTACACAGCCAATGATGCTGAAAAGGATTTCCACACGCTGAAATCTGTTCTGGGAAGATAATTGCCATTTCCAACTCACATTAGTGATGTAGATATACAAGATCGACCATGAGATGGATTAATGATGGCCCTGAAATACCGTGTAATTATAAAAAAAGATCCTGAAGAAGGAGTTTATATCGCTTCGGTACCGACCCTTCCTGGATGCAATACCTTTGGAAAAAGTGTGGAAGAAGCAGTCGAGATGGCAAAAGAGGCCATCGAGGTGTATATCGAAACCTTGCAGGACCTGGGAAAAGAAATACCAACTGAAGAAGGAACATTCGAGTACACAGTAGTAGTTGAAGCTCATGCCTAAGTTACCATCCATCTCCCCTCAAGAACTTGCAAAGGCTTTGGAGAAGGATGGGTTTGCCTTAATGAGAATTAGAGGAAGCCATCACACATATTATAATGATAAGAAAGAATTAGTGACGGTCGTTCCATTCCACGGCTATGATGTACCTAAAAAACTATTATGCAAAATTCTTAAAGAAGCGGATATAAGTCGAGATGAACTACAAGATCTTCTCTAATCCGAAATGATTTGGTGTCATGCGCGGAAAAATTGCCTCAGGTCTCGGTCAGGCCCAGTACTTCATCTCCCGGGAAGGCTACAGCCGCCAGTTCTTGGAGAAACTCGGTTTCGTCCCCTTCCCCGGCACCCTGAACGTGCGGCTGGAGGGGCCCTTCCCGGCGGAGAAGCAGGCGATCCGGATCGAGGGCTTTGCTGAAGAGGGCAAGAGCTTTGGCGAGTGCAAGTGCTACCGCATCAAGCTGAACGGCATCGAGGCCGCTGTGGTCCGGCCCGAGAGGAGCCGCTATCCGCCGGAGTTGATCGAGATTATTGCGCCCGTAAAGTTGCGGGCTTTGGGGCTGGAAGACGGCGATCCTGTTGAGGTAATATTATTATGATAATATGCAGTCAAACAAAACCAAGCTAGCTTTTCGCTATTTCTAGTGGCTAAACTCAGGTTACTATGGTTTTCCAATTGTTAGTTAGTCGCTCTGTGCGTACTCTGTGAGCTCTGTGAGCTCTGTGGTTGAAACGTCGTCAGCTACTTATTTTCTATTACCCACTCGATACAGCGAGGAACCAAAGCTGAGATATCGGGCCCCCTGACGGGCCTGCTCCCGCGTCTCGCGGTCCCGCGCGCGTGTGCCCGGATTCTCGATGCACATGGGTTAGGGAGAGAAACGGCGGCTGCGCACCCGCTGCGGAAAATGCGGCATGCAAGGCGCCGCCGCAATTTGACTCCCAATTCGCTTCAGTTACCGGTCTTTCTTACCTTACTCAGGTCGTGCCCTTCATCACTCCATACTTCTCGCCCATGAGAATATGAACACCAGGCGTCGCCGTCATTTCAAATCCGGCCTGTTTCTGGAAGAGCATAACGAAATCGGACCCTCCGAACAGGAAATTGCCGAGCATGTCGCCCTTCTCATGAGCGGATCCAACAACAACACCTTTCTCGAAGTTGACGGAAGAGACCTGGGCCATGCCCATGGGAATAAGTGCCACCAGACCGTATTCTCCCGTATCCATTATTACGTAACCACGAGTCTGAGAGAACTGCCAGCCAGTCGAATCGATTGGGTCATACTTCTTTCCTGTTGAATTCCATGTAACCTCCAAAGCCACATTTTGCGTTATGGACCTATTGTCTACAATCTTTCCTCCAACCGCGAAATGATAGCGGTGGTAGTCGTTTACATTCAGGAAAGTGTGGGTGAGCACGCCATTGGCAAAGGCATCCTTGTACTCACTGTCATTGCCAAGCAGATCCTCAACACTGAAATAACGCACAAGCTTGACCTGCAATCCACCATCCACCTGGATGGTTGAGTTGTTATCAATTGCCCAAGTTCCCTCGGGAACGGAATCAGCCGGCGAAACAATGACACTCGTGTCGTTTGACGAAGCGATAGGCCGCTCACCAGGCGATGCTAGGTATCTGGAGAAGAAACGGTTAAAAGTGCTCCAATTGGATGAAGACTCATACCACGGTCCCTGTAAACCGTAGCGCGGGTCGTTATAAAACTGCTGATATGTTTCATTATTCCATGACGCTTCGGTATCAAGGAACATTCCCCAGGTATCAGCAAAACTGCGTAGCCATGTGGAGAAAGGTTCATAATACTGAATGGTATTGTTGAACAGACCCTTGTTTTCTAATTCAGGCAGGGGCTGGTCAACCAGGAAATAGAAGTAACAGATGCTTTGCAGTATTTGGTCGCGTGTGAGATTGGCCGGATCATCAAGTACATCTTGCGGGATGAGTTCAGACGTACTGTCTATGAAATAATAGTAGTCCGATAAGTTTTGAACGGGATTCGTTTTCGGATCGGGATTTATCACTTTAGCTTTGGCGATGGTGGCTTCCAGCATGTTCCCGATTTCTGGATTTTTCTCTATTAAATTTATGAGATCTTGAGTTATTGCCTTATGACTATCCTCACCCATAGCAACTGTGCTTATGGTAAGGATCGATGCTGCCAATACTATTATTGCTAAATAAAGTTTCGTCTGAGAAATCATTCTTTTCATTTGTCTCATCTCCAAAATACCCTAACCCTCATATTTATTGGTTAGCTTTACAATCTTATTTAGTTTCCCCCTGAGATGAGACGACATGCCCTTTGGTGTTTGAGGAGAACCTCAAGAGCACCGCTAAAGGCGCTGGTAATATATCCCATATGCGATTCTCTCTAGAACTGTGATTGCTTTGCAAAAGTCCTCTTCCCGCCCGTCCCTGGTACGTTCTTCTGCTATGCTGGCCTGTATGCTGCTGCTCTTCCTTCCCGCATCCGCCGAAACTCAAGATAGTGCTGCCTACTGGCTGGAAAATGGCCAGGCATCTCTTTCAAACGGCAGCTTTCCGCTAGCCATCGAAAGCTTTGACCGGGTCATAAAGATCGATCCGAAGAATGCATCGGCCTGGGGCGGCAAAGGCATTGCCCTTTCCCGGCTGGGCCGTTACAAGATGGCCGAGTTGTGCTTCAATTATGCCCTGGGAAAGGATGCCCGGAATGCCGGCCTATGGCTGGAGGACGGCAGGGCCAAAGAGCTGGCCGGTAAGTGGAGCGAAGCCCGGCAGAGCTACGAGCGGGCCCTGGCTTTGCAGGCAAACCTTGTCGAGGCATGGCTGGGCAAGGCCAATGCATCTCTTGCCCTGGAGAGCTATGATGAGGCACTGCAAAGCTACAAGAACGCCTCTCTTTACGGTAGGACAGATGCCAGCAAGGCGGGCCAGGTTAGAGTGCTGCTGGCTCACAGTTCGGCTCTTTTGAAGGAAGGCAAATTTGAGGCGGCTTATAATAGTAGCAATGCGGCTATTGCTATTGATCCGCAAAATATCCGGGCGCTGATGCTTAAGGGAGACGCTTTGAACAGGCGGGGTAGATTTGAGTTGGCACTGGCCTGCTATGACGAGATCCTGGCCGGCAATTCATCCGATAATATGGGAAAGGAGGGAACGGAGGGCAAGTCCCTGGCTCTGATAGGCCTGGGCGAAAAAGCGCTAGCATCTGGAAACGTCTCTCAGGCACTTGAATATTTCAGGGAAGCCTCCCGCCTTGCACCGCATAGTGATGTGGCAGTGTCCGGTTTGGTCAGGGCTCTCACGGTCAAAGGTGATCAGCTTTTGCGCGACGGTCTCTTCTCAGAGGCTCTTAAGAGTTACGAAACCGCCCTTGTCCTTTTACCTTTGGACCCGGGCGCACTGGCCGGAAAAGAGAAGGCATCGACGAAACGTACCGTCAGGATGAAGGAGGCCGAATCTGGGAATGCTTCCCGGCAAAAAGTCAGGGCGATCTCAGAATATGCCCATTATTTTGAGCTGGCGAAAAACCAGAACAGGAACGGCTCGTATTCTCTGGCTTTAGAGAGCCTCAACAAATCCCTTGAGCTTGATGCCAGCCAGTCAGAAGCATGGCTGCTCAAAGGACAGATGCTCTCCCGCCTGGGAAGGCAGTCCGAGGCCCTCGATTCACTGGATCGGGCAATAGAAATCAATCAGTCCAGCCTCCCCGCCCTGGCATCAAAGGGGCAGATCCTGGCCATGACAGGTAAATATAGAATGGCCGGGCTATTTTTCGACTCTGCCCTGCGTCTGGACCCGGAGAATATCGCCTTGTGGAATGATATGGCACAGGTTCAGGAGAAGCTGCAAAACTATAAAGGCGCCCTGCAAAGCTACAACAAGGCATTAAAGCTGGATCATAATAATACAGAGACTCTGCTTGGCAAAGGCAGTCTCTCGTTGGAAAACGCAAAGTACCAGGAGGCTGTGCAATGTTTTTCCCTGGTATTAGAGAGGGAAAAAGGAAATGTAGCCGCCTTGCGAGGCATGGGCGATGCAAAGCTTGCACTCCAGGAATACGATACCGCGTTAGAGTCCTACGAGGCGGCACTTTTGCACAACTCCAGCGATCTGGCATCAATGCTGGGAAAGGCTGAGGCCCTTTATGCCCGGCAGGACTACAACTCCTCTCGGCTGGCATTTTCTCAGGCTCTGAAAATTGATCCCCATGATCTTCGGGCATTACTGGGCAATGGATACAGCTTCCTTCTGCTGCATGATTATCCCTTTGCCCTGCAAAGCTTTACCAGTGCTCTGTCCCAGGATTCGAAAAGCGTCCCTGCCCTGCTGGGAAAAGGAGAGGCACTCCATCAGCTGGGTGAGAAAGTGCAGGCCCTGCAGTGCTATGATCAGGCTCTTTTACTGGAGCCTGATAATACGGTAGCATTGCTGGGTAAGGGAGATGTGCTCTTGGAGCAAAACGATCTGACTGGCGCAATGCTGGCCTATGGCCGCGTACTCGCTCTGCAGCCCGGCAACGTGCAGGCAATGCTGGGCAGGGGAGATGCTTTCCTGCAAAATGGCCTCCCTGATAAGGCATTGCCACTGTATGAAAAAGTTATTGAAATTGACCGGCAAAATATTCGGGCATTATTGGGAGAAGCCGGGATTCAATATTCAATGGCGGACTGCAAATCAGCTCTGCATTTGTATGACCAGATCCTCTCACTGGATGAAAATAACGCCGCCGCCTGGGCAGGGCGCGGCAATGCACAGCTCTGTGACAAGGATGTTGATCTCGCCCGACAAAGCTACCAGCGGGCTCTTGCCATCCAGCCGAAAAGCGTGGCTGCTCTCCTGGGCATGGGTGACGTGCTTTACGAAAGGGGCAACTACAGTGGTGCCCTTCACTATTACGAGCAGGCTACACGATTTGATCCCAGCGCCCGCGGCTACCGGGGACAGGGCAATGCTCTTGCTGCCAATGGAGAGTACAACAGATCTCTTACTCTCTTTGATAGATCCCTGAGCCTGAACCCATCTGATGTCGATGCATGGCTAGGCAAGGGCCTGGCGCTGGCAGCTCTGGGCAACAGCTCTCTTGCCCTAAAATGTTTCCAAGAGATCGTATCCGCAAATCCAGGAAACTATGCCGCCTGGTCCAATCTGGGAAGCATGCAGGCCTCTATTGGCCGGTACGATGAGGCTGCCAGGAGCCTGGAAAAGGCATGCAAGGCCGATTCATCTCATGAGGACGTCTGGTATAATCTGGGCCAGGTGTACTACTCTTTGGGCCGCTACAGCCAATCGGCAGATGCTTTCCAAAATGCCACCCGGTTAAACTCGTCGGATGCTGCCGCCTGGATGGAACTGGGACTGGCGCAAAATCAGAGTGGAAAGCTTGATCTGGCTTTGCAGAGTTTTGAGAACGCGGCCTTGTTGCAGCCGCAAAATATTGATGCCCGATATTACAAGGGCCTGACATTGGCGGCCCAAAATAGATACCAAGAAGCTCTTCGTGCCTTTGAAAGAGTTTTAGTGATGGATCCAGAGAATTCAAACGCCTGGTATGCCATCAATCTAACCGAGGCACGTCTCAACGAAACCAGCCTAAATAGGAGTATATAAAAAAATCTGCATAAAATGCTGCAAAAGATTGCTGCTCTGGAGCAGAGGAGCCGGACCGGAAATCTATGGCAAAGAATGTCTATGGTGGTGGGAAAGATCCATTCGATATTTTCCGATCTGGCTATTCTTCATCTGCTTTCTACTCTCTTTTTCTCATAGTTTTGATAATTATGCTGCGATACCGTCTCCTGCTCGATGATCTCCATCAATCTGTACTGCCGGTTATTTCTATTCCCTCTCTTATCCAGCAGGCCGTCGTGATTCATGCGGGATAGATAGGTTGAGACTGTGGAGAGCTTTATATCATCGGCTACGGTCTCATATTGCTCTCTTAATTCCTGGGTTGTGAACCAGGCATTGGTAAACTCATGTCGGATGAAGCTTTCCAGTCGGTCCATGAGCGTTCCGCTGCTATAATCACGAGCAGTTGTGGCTGATGCAATGCTCTCCCCTCTGCCCTCAAAGACACCGGAAGCTGACAGAAAGCCAATGATCCTGTCTCTTAAAGCCTCTCCATCCATGTTTTGCGACTCAAACTCATGGGAGGATTTAAGGCTCTTGTCTTCTATCTCTATCCGGATCCTCATTTAAATCCCCTTCAATCATCTACCGGATATTATCTTTAAAGAAGGAAGGAATATGCGTTGCATAGAGGATGCTGCATCCCGGCAGGTGCCAAAGCAGACATTTTCTGTCATTGCAGCATTTTTAGGCAGCCTGGACCTCTCTAGGTTCATCTGCAGCATAAACAATTTGATGTGCCCTCTCATAATTTTCCCCTCTTCCTAAGCCAACTAATTTTATTCTCGTGCCATCCCCAATTTTCGATAGGACTGTGAAAGACATTGCTTTCACAGCCTATTCAACAATTCACATCAGATCCGGTCTCAGCCGTTCCCTTTTGATCCTCACGGTCGTCCCTTTCCGACAACGAGGATTTCACCGGCCAAGTAATTCATCGTCTGCATCAGGCCTGAGCTATGTTGTCGTCCCTTTCCGACAGTGAACAGTCTGTAGACAGATGCATTATATCCAGATCCGATACTATACTCCCTTTCGCTACCCCTTGTGCCATCTATGCGAGAAAGTGTATTGCTGTGAAGCATTTCGCTGGACATCGAAAATGCCTTTTAAGGCTTCGATTTCCCCCTTCATTGCTACCCCTCGTGCCATCCCTTATAGTGACGTTATGCTTTCACAAAGGCGAACATTTTCCAGACGATGCAGCTCTTCCACAATTTTGTGGAACAAATAGAGCCGATACATCAGATTTATCCACCCGATACGCTCCCCTTACTGCGCCGATATATTGCCAAGGTCCATCCATCCCCTCAGATGAATAAGCCCTCTTTAGCCATCCTATCTTGATGTATTCAGACAGGTTGTCTGGCCATTTTGGCACACTATTAACCTGTGTTTTGAGATATATAAACCTTTCCAATAGTTGGTAGTTGTGGTTGATAGCTTAAAACTCATATTTAAAGTTATTTTTTGAAATAATGCCCTAATAGTATTCAGAATAGTATTTCACAAGGTATGCTTAAGACAGGTAAAATGCATTATAATGTGTTGTGAAAAGAATTTTCGGGCGAATACTATCATAATAATAGCTATCATTAGGCCCTATGCTTATGCGCGGAGGACCTAATACCCTTGTGAAACCATTTCACAACGACCAACCGATACGGAAATTATGGGAAAATTACCCGGAAATCTGCCCTATTCTCAAAAAACATTGTGAATTAATGCGCGCGAAGTTGCCGCACCACATGCCTAGAAATTTAAATAAAGGAAAATCAAATGATTCAAGACGCTTGACGAAGTTCGAAATATTCTTCTACAAGCCAGTCGCCGACCTCCTTAAGATACCTGCGCTTGCGTTCATCTTCGGCAATTAATTGAAAAACCTCAGAAAGATCTTCATCCATTGAACACGTGTTATCCACTTACGGCATTTAAACTTATCGAAAGCCCGTTAGAACCTCATTTTTGCGCTTTTCCTCTTGCCAGGATCATCGCCACGTAGTAAGGCTCTCTGGTTCTTTTTAGAGGGCCGGCGTGTATAGGATGGTCTCCACAGATGATGAATAATGTCTCGTCATTTGCCGTTCTTACAGTCTCACCTATACAGCGATCAATAAGCAAAGCCGCCTCTCTTATACCTTCCTGACCCAGTCCCAGATGAATGCTCTTATCAATTCCTATGAAGTAGGAGACAAGAAGCCTAGGCCTCTCTAAAAGTGCCTGGCAGGTCATGCGGCAAGCCTCCCTGTCGAAGTCCCGCGGAGGGATGCTGTCCGGTATGCCGTGCACTATCTCAATCAGCCCCTGGTAAACGTCGGCACCATTTTGCTCCATTATCACCGCGCATCTTTGGCCTGACGCGGCTGCTATCTCCGGCAAGCTCTTGATGCGGGACTCTTTAGCGCCAGCCTTATCGAAAATTCCGTGGTGCTCCGGCAACAGTCCGCATAGGATGCTGGCGATGGCCGGAGTGGTATGATTGGAGACGGCGGTTATGGGCAAGAGCTGCCCCGCAATGCTCAAAGCTCTCATGTTCTCAAGAGTTGGCAAGAGCCACATCAATAGATCATAGCCCAGGCTGTCGATAATGATGAGCGCGACATTTTTGCAGCCCCAGGCCACTGCAAAATCAATTGGACGGCCGTCTTGTTTAGGAAGCTGCAGCCCCAGGATGAGAGCTGCCGTGGGTGCGATGTCGATCTGGCTGATTGGCGGCATGGTCTCTTGAGCTGTCATTATGATCAATGCGGTCTTTCTCAGCCATATAATAATGCCCTTTGTTTTGGCCGCAATATCAGAGATGAAACCAAAACATGAAACTGAAACCCTGAGGCTGCCCGAAGGAGGACAACAGCATTCCGCAGACTTAAATAAGGATTAAGATAAATGAGATCCAGGCAATGAAAACATGAAAAAAAGAGACTCTCTTCCGCTTCAGCTCAATTCCGCTCCGCTCCCTCTAGCCCTGCTGATTTTAGCTCTGACGATGGTGATGGCCGGGGCATATGCCGCATCTACAAATATGGATATTGATTACAGCCATAACGTTGTAGGTACTGGGACGGTAATGACCGATTTTAAGATTGGTTCCGACGAGAGTACGCTGGCCACCGGAAGGGTGCGAGGAAGCGGCGAGGTTATGAACAAATATGTCTTTGTCAGCAACAACTCCGAGAACGTCTCCATCCTAGATCAGTTCCTTTTTACAAAGGTACCGATCACCCACGATATTACTATTCGCGACTATCCTCAGATGACCAAAAGAAAAGGAAGCTTCCGTCTGCTGGGAACTGCCTGGGCCGGCAAAATTAACCTTACCACGCAAAATAATAGCGTGAATAATGATTAGTTTCGCTGTGCACGCCAAAGACCTATCAGACACTCCATAAAAGATACGATAGATATGCAAGACACCCCAGAGATCGCCGGGAAATTTCGCGAGCTATGCGAGCTATGCAAGAGCCCTGCTGATGTGATCAAGACGAAAAAGAATCTTCTCGTCGTCTCTCATGTGGATGCCGATGGGCTCACGGCAGCGGCAATTGTCTGCACCGCCCTGGAGAGGCGCGGCCTGGACTTCCAGCCCAAATTTTTCCGCCAGCTTGATGAGGCTGCTTTAGACGAGGTTGCAGATCATGGCGCCGATCTGGTCATTTTTACGGATCTTGGCAGCGCCATGATTCAGCAGATATGCGACCATCGCCTTCTGGCCGTTGTTGCCGATCATCACAGGCCCGTTGTCTGTGAGGCCCGTCCCATAGCCCACATCAATCCCCATCTGGTAGGCGCGGATGGGGCAACACAGCTCTCCGGCAGCGGAACCGCTTTCCTATTGGCAAGGGCGCTGGCGTCCACCCCCGGAGGCAATGATGATCTGGCAGCTCTGGCGGTGGTGGGAGCAGTGGGGGATTTGCAGGACATGGCACACGGCCAGATGGTAGGCATCAATCGTCATATCCTGGAGATCGGATCCAATGCTGGGGCCTTATCCTTCTCTCGCGACATCAAATTCTTCGGCAGACAGACCCGTCCCGTCTACAAGATGCTGGAGTACTCCCAGGACCCCTACCTGCCCGGCCTTTCTGGCAATGAGGACGCTTGCATCGCTTTTCTCAAAGAGATCGGCATTCGCCTGGGTGGTGAGAAGTGGCGGCGCTGGATCGATTTATCTCAAGAGGAGAAGGCCGGCTTTGTCACCGCGGTTCTTAAGAAGGGCCTTAGAAGCGGCATCTCCAATGTCAAGCTGGAGCGCTTGATCGGCGAGGTCTACATCCTTTTAGGCGAGCAGGAGGGCACGGAGCTTCGGGACGCCAGCGAATACTCGACTCTCCTCAATGCTACCGCTCGTTACGGTCATGCCGGCGTGGGCCTCTCGGTGTGCATGGGTGACAGGGACAAAGCCTTTAGCGAGGCGCAGAGGTTGCTGGGCCAACACCGCCAGAACCTGGTAAACGGCCTGAAGCTCGTACGCAAGAACGGCATCACTACCCTCAAAAGCATCCAGTACTTTGATGCCGGAGATGCCATTTTGGACACCATCGTAGGCATCGTGGCCGGCATGAGCTTTCAGATGGCAGATCGCTCTAGGCCCATCCTGGCCTTTGCCCTGACCGCAAAAGGGGAGCTAAAAGTCTCGGCGCGAGGCACACAGGACCTGGTCCGGTCGGGCCTGGATCTGGCCGATGCCCTGTCGCGCTGCGCCCATGCTGTGGGCGGAGTGGGCGGGGGGCACAACGTCGCCGCCGGGGCGACCATTCCGCCCCAGGCTAAAGAGGAATTCCTGACGCTCATGGATGCAACAGTAGGCCAGCAACTTATCAGTGAATAATAAAAATTGATTGAAGGATCACGCACAAGGCAAATACCCGTCCTCGCACATGTGATCCTTGGCCACAATGATCTTCTCATCAATGGAAAAGTTGCCCACGAACATGTGATTGATGCGCGACACCTCGTCTTTTATGTCGCCTGTCTCCGGGTCCAGCACCAGATAGCCGATACGGCCAATGCCGATGAAGTCTGCATCTATGGTCATCTGCGTGAGATTGGGCAGCGCCAACAATTCCATCTTAGTAGAGAGACGGGTGGCATCGGTAAACTCCTTGGATGCGCTCATCTTCATGGGATAGTTATGCAGATTGGTGCTCTCCCGAAACTTCTGGTCGTAAGAGAAAAGATGAGCATTGGGATTGCTCTTGCTGCCTATCTCCATCACATAATGCTCGGCATAGGCCGGGCTCATGACAATGCATTGGACAAAAATGAGCGAAATGATGAGTTTTATCAGTCCCGAAAATGCCGCTTTTGTCTTCATTTTTGCCTCAATAATTCTCTTACGGTTCCATGGAGAGATTCCACAGGTATTCTTGAGAAAGCTCGCCCGAGCAGACAGTTACTGCCGGCCCTTCCATGAAGGCTTTGCCCTCTTCAAAGGTTATCACTAAGGGTCCGCCTCTGGTCTGCACCTGGACTTCATCATCTACCAGTCCCAGGCGGCGGGCCACACAGGCGGCAGCCACGGACCCTGTGCCGCAGGAAAGGGTCTCCCCTTCCACACCCCGCTCGAAGGTCCTGATCTCTAAAGGCGGACCGATCTTGACAAAATTCACATTGGCCCCTTCCGGAAAGAGGCTATTGTGCCTTATGAGCAATGCTGCTTCGCGGATGTCAAAATCCATGTCCTCGACGAAAACAACGGCATGAGGTACACCAGTGTTGACCGCCGATACCTTGCAGCCTTCCATCTCTTCCGAGATAAGTTCGCCCTGGCCATAGGCCGGTATGGAAGGCCGGTCGAACCTGGGCACCCCCATATCGACCTTGGCCCAAAAAGCACCATCCATCTCTCGAACCTGCACGGGAATTATGCCGGCCAGGGTTTCCACATCGAAGAACTCGCCCACATATCCCGTGTCCCAGGCATACTTGGCCAGGCAGCGTATGCCGTTGCCGCACATCTCTGCCTCTGAGCCGTCCGGCTGAATGAGCCTCATGCTCGTGGCCGCTCGCGAGCTGTTGGTCAGGAACAAAACCCCATCTGCACCGATGCCATAGTGGCGATGGCAGAGGGCAATGGCAAACCTTCTCTTCTCGTTCTCAGCTACCTGGCTTTGCCCCATCTCATCTACCAGGATGAAGTCGTTGCCGTTTCCGTGCAGCTTGGTGAAGGTCAGGCTGTGAGGCCGAAAAGGATCGTCATCAAGCTCTATCTCAGAAATATCTGCCAGCTTCATTTTATATACCATGCATCTTTTTACTTAGCTTGTGCTGATGTATACTAATGTGTGCTGATGTGTGGTGATGTCATATTAAACCCATTCTACAGGTGGCACTGGATCTTCTGGAGCTGGACAGATCAATTCAGATAGCAAAAGAGGCAGTCTCGGGCGGCGCAGACTGGATTGAGGCAGGAACACCTCTCATCAAGAGCGAGGGCATGGATGCTGTGCGCGAGATGAAGAAGGCCCTGCCCGGCACTAAAATCGTAGCCGATATGAAGACCGTGGACACCGGGGCCATGGAGGTGGAGATGGCAGCCAAAGCCGGAGCCGATATTGTGGCATTGCTTGCCGCGTCCGACAACTCCACCATCGAGGATGCCCTGCGAGCGGCACGAAAATACGGCGTGCAGATCATGATGGATCTTCTCACTGTTCCTGATCCGGTTAAGCGCTCCCGCGAGCTGGATGCCCTCGGTGTGGACTACATCTGCGTTCACGTAGGCATCGACCAGCAGATGACCGGTCGCGACACAGTCGATTTCCTGAAAGAGATCGTAAGAGAGGTCAAGACACCCGTGGCGGCAGCGGGCGGCATAGATGCCCTCACAGGTGCCGAGGCTATCGCCAGTGGTGCTGCTATCGTCATTGTGGGCGGAAGCATTGTGAGAAGCGCCGATGTGACCGCATCCGCCCGCAAGATTCGCGAAGCAATAGACCATGCCAAGATCAGCGCCGCTCCAAGAATAAGCCTGGAGGAAGAGATGGTCACCATTTTGCGAAAGGTATCGGCTCCCAACATCTCCGATGCCATGCATCGCAAAGGAGCCATGCGCGGCATACTTCCCATTAATCAAGGCAGCAAGATCGTAGGCAGGGCTATAACCGTGCAGACCTTTGCCGGGGACTGGGCCAAGCCCGTGGAGGCCATCGACCTGGGCGGTCCGGGGGATGTGCTGGTGATCTACAACGGCAGCAACTTTATCGCGCCCTGGGGTGGTCTCGCCACATTGAGCAGCAAGAATAAGGGAATTGAAGGCGTGGTAATAGATGGAGCCGTGCGGGATGTGGATGAGATCAGAGCTCTTAACTACCCCATATTCTCCTCTGGGATCACGCCCAACGCCGGCGATCCCAAGGGCATGGGCGAGATCAACTCCGAGATCACCTGTGGCGGCCAGACGGTGCGCCCCGGAGACTACATTGTGGGAGACGATAGCGGAGTTGTGGTCATACCCAAAGAGAGGGCCTACGAGATCGCCAGGAGAGCCAACGAAGTGGAGAAGATGGAAAGCAGGCTCTATGAGGAGATCCGGCGCGGCAAGACCCTTTCCCAGGTGGCGAACCTTAAGAAATGGGAGAAGGTTTGATGACTGTCGGGCTTGGACGGAAAGCTTCGAAAGGCAACTTTGACGACAAGCCGTAAATAGATTGAAATATTCATATTCGCAAAGCAATATTATGTGGTGGGTTTAAATATAGAGGAAGTTCGAGGAGAATAACATGGAATTGGAGGACATAGTTTCTAAGTACCCACCCAAGCTGATAATGCTGGTTCCTATCGCCATCATAATATTAGCACTTATCAGCTTGGGCGCGACCTATCTGGCCACAGGCTCGCCTGTGAAGCTGGGAATAGAGTTTACGGGAGGCACTCTTGTCACAGTGCCCTCAACGGAATCGGAAGAAAACGTGACGGCAGAGTTTGCTTCTTATCCTCTGGTGGACATAAGAAACGTCGGCAGCAGATATATGCTTCAGTTCGGCCCCATGAGCGAATCGCAGTATACACAGCTGGCAAAGCTGGCCAATGCCAATTTCGATAGTCCTGAAATCAGGCACAGCGGACCGATTTACAGCAAGGAGCTTCAAGTCCAGGTCATCAGGTACCTTCCTCTTTCGTTCCTATTGATGGCCATAGTGGTCTTCCTGGTGTTCAGGGAACCCATGATCTCGCTGCTGGTTGTGATATGTGCTATTGCTGATATCCTGATCGCGGCAGCTTCCATGAACTTGACGGGCGTACAGCTCTCGCTGGGAACGGTGGCTGCTCTTCTCATGCTCATCGGTTATTCTGTTGATACCGATATCTTGCTATCCATGAGGGTGTTGAAGCGCAAGGGCAGCGTGGATGAGAAGATCAAAGGAGCGATGGGAACAGGCCTCATGATGACGGGGACTACCATTGCTGCAGTATTCTCGCTCATAATAATGTCAAACTTCCTTTATCTCATAGTGCCGTCATTCACCAGAATGGACATCATTGCAGATATGAGCACGGTTCTCATCTTCGGCCTGGCGGCGGATATCTTCAACACCTGGGTCACCAACGCCCAGGGGCTGAGATGGTACCTGAATAGGCCAAAGAAGGCGGCGGTAAGGGGGCAGAAAAGATGAGCCTTTTTGAGGAGTTATCCAAGGATCGAAGGGTCGTCTTGTATGCGGTGGTCGTAGCTTTGGCCATCATCTCCATCGGCTTTTTCGGTCTGAAATTCGGACTGGATCTGGAGGGCGGCTCGTATCTTCAATTGCAGTTGCAGGGAGCTGAGGCCCAAATCGATGTCACCCCGGAAAAAATTCTGGAAGTGCAGTTTAATGCCTCCTCCGTAGAGAAGCACGGACAGAGCTATGTGGTGACGGTGCCGGGCATTGTCGATCCTACGCTTGCAGATGATCTCGGCTACTCAGGAGCGAAAATCGCAAAAGGAGATAACAGCTCCAAGATCACGATAATCGCAAATCCTGAGACGATTATCACCAATTTCCTCAAGAAGAATCTGGATGCAGATGTCCAGCTCAATGTTGCAGTTGCACCCGTCCGCTATGAGATTAGGACCAATGTTACCAGGGAATCGCTCAATGCTCTCTTGGCTCCCGTGGGCGGCAAAGTGCCACCCGGCGAAGACGCATTTACATTGGGTGTATCGCAGGAGACTGTAGACGAGACCAAAAAAGTCTTGGACTCCAAGCTCAACCGCCTGGGACTGCAGGACATAAGGGTCAGAGTTGTAGACAATAAGTACATACTCATTGATCTGGCGGGAATGGATGTGGCCGCTGCCCAGGAGGTAGTGGGCAAGCCCGGCAAGTTCGAGATAAGAATCCAGACCGAGAACAATGAGAGCATGCATGTGCTCTACGGAGATGCCGTGGAGTCAGTGGAGATTCCTGACCCAAGAAATGGTGGATGGGGAGTTCCCTTTGTGCTATCAGAAGAGGCAGCGACGGCTTTCCAGAAGGCTGCCATCGATTCGGGTGCTACCAAGAGACCCGAGGACCATTACATATCCATGTACCTGGATAAGGATGAGATCTTTTCCGCACCTCTTGCCCCTGAGCTGGCAAGCAGTCTACAGAAGGCTCCCTCCCGAAGCATGCAGGCGACGGTAGGTGGAGGAGATGCAGGCTCTGTTAAGGCCAAAGAGCTCTACATTCATCTGCGAGAAGGCGCTCTGCCTGTTAATGTCGAGGTTGTCGGCTCCGGTCAGGTCTCGGCAGCTTTGGGCAGGCAGTTCAAGCTGCAGATGGTAATAGCCGGGCTGATTGCTCTCATGGCCGTAGCCGGTATGGTTTACTACCGCTACCGGGAGAGAAGGATCGTCCTGCCTATGGTGACTACCTCCTTCTTCGAGGTCGTGATGATGCTGGGCATTTGGGCTCTGGCGGGCTGGCAGCTTGATCTGGCAAGCCTGGCCGGCATCATCATGGTGATAGGCACGGGCGTGGATCAGCTGGTCATCATCACCGATGAACTGATGAAAGGCGGTGATCCGGCGGCATCAGCTGCTGAGCGCAGCATCAAAGAGAGAGCGGCGGAAGCGGCGGAGAAAGCGGGCGTGGGCAAAGTAGCAGTAGCCACGAGCAGCAAGGTCTATTTGGCCAGGGTTTCCAGGGCTTTCATGATCATCCTGGGTGCTGCGGCGACCACGGCTGTGGCCATGCTGCCTTTGCTTGGCATGGGCTTTGGTGCGCTTACCGGTTTCGCACTCATCATCATCATCGGTGTGATCCTGGGCACAGTGATAGCCAGGCCGGCTTACGGCAGGATCATCGGGCACATACTGGCCACCGATTAGAAGAGAGAAGAGATCCTGCCGGGTCGAAAGCCCGGCAGGATCAAATTATTAATTATATTTTTACTTATATAGAATATATTAAATAAAACCTTTTTCTTTCAGTACAGTTTTCAATTATTTCAGTTCGACCGGATCTGTTTCGATGAGCTCAAATCTCATATCCATGTTGGTCTTCAAAAGTCGTTCCTCAGTCCACTGATTTCTCCGATAGTAGTCTCTTGCTTATCGAGCATCTGATCCATTTTATTATCGAGTCTATTCAGGATGAATGCCATCTCTTTCAGGATCTCGATTGCGTCGTCGAGGCATTCCCCTACCTCATCCGGACCGGTAATCTTGCGAAAGTTTGAGAATCCTCCCCATCCCGGGGAAAACTCAAGGCTGATATCCTGGACATGGATGCAAGTATTTTCGATGCGAAGTGCAGCGGCAAACCTCTCCAGGTCATCTCTCTCTCCCTCAGCGATCACCAAAACTCGGCCGTCGGGACGGTACTGAACCAAGCCCACCAGACCCATCTTTGTGGCCAGAGCCACAGCCTTTGCCCTGTAGCCTACTCTTTGGATTCTGCCCGAGATGTAGGCGGTAAGTCTCATCATCGGCATGAATTGTAGCTCTATCGGATTATAATCCTTCCGAAACGTTTTTCGTCTCACATTGTCTAAGGCCTGTACAGAGAGGGAGACCCGAACCGAAATGACCAGCGCCCATAAGCCGGACAAAAAGCCCATTGAGACCTACGAGCACAAAGACAAGCAGCGGCTCAACAACCCGCCCGTGGGCCTGGTCACGGTCGAGTCGGGCGGCACTGAGAATATCGCCATGTGGATGCTGGACACCGACTACGACGGCAGAAGCCTCTACCCTCGCCAGGTCTTCTTCCCGCTTTCCGGAGCCAAGGACGGCTGGTCACGCCTGACCAAGAACCTCAAGGCAGAGGTGGACGAGGTGCTGATGGAAGCCTACCGGGGCACGCTCTCCCTGCCCTTCCAGCCCGGGCCCCATGAGCGGGTGGCAGTGAAGATCATCGACGACCGGGGCATCGAGAGCCTGAGAATTATGGAAGTGAAATGAGATGATTGTCTCTCGCCTGATTTTGAAGAACTGGAAGAACTTCTCCTCGGTGGACGTCACCCTGGGGCCGCGCGTCTTTCTGGTGGGCGCCAACGCCTCGGGAAAGTCCAACTTAATGGATGCTCTTCTCTTCTTGCAGGGCATCGCCGGGATGCGGGGCGGGCTGCAAGAGGCCATACAGGACAGGGGAGGCCTTTCCCATATTCGCAGCCTCTCCGCCAAGAAAAATGCCCTCGTCGAGATCCAGATATTCCTATCTGATGAGCAAGCTCAAAGGCCAAGATGGATCTACTCTCTGGGAATCGAGGAAAATGAAAACTCCCGTCCGCCCCGTCTGATTTATGAGAGAGTCTGGGAGGGAGAAAAGCAGATATTAAGCAGACCGGACGAAGAAGATGCAAAATACCCGGAACGCCTGGAGCAGACCTATCTGGAAAGCAAGACATCTCATCAGCAGTTCAGAGAGGTCGCCGCATTTGTGCAGGCTTTGCAGTATCATAGTTTCGTCCCTCAGCTCCTGCAAAAGCCGACTACTTTCGCAGGACCCGAAACTCAAGACGATGACGCCACCACTCTTTTGCTTCTGGAAGAGCCGGAGATCTCCCTGCCGGGATCTGTGGTGCGCCGGCTGGCCGCCGAGATTCACAGCGTGCAAAGCCGCAGAAAACAGATGCGACAGGTGATCATCAGCACGCATAGCTTTGATCTGCTGAGTGATTTGGGAATAGGTGGCGAAGAAGTTCTGGTCCTTGAGCCCGGCCCGGAAGGAACAACGGTTCGTACCGCCTCATCGATCCCGGAGACAAGAGACCTCCTCGAAGCGGGATTTAGCGCAGGGGAAGCGGTGCTTCCCTGTGTGGAGAGAACGCTTGCCCAATGGAAGCTTGATTGGTGATCTTTAATGCCTACCGGACCTAATATCGAACGCCTCATCATCACCTCTCCTTACGAAGAGCCCAGGCAGCACTACTCCTACGTCCGGGAGACTCGCACTTTTGTACTCAAAGAAGGCCGCCGCTCCGCCGGTTACATCGTGGCCTCCGAAGCCTCCCGCACCTTTGACGATCCGGGCATCTTCATCGAGCTTCCCCTTGAGAAGACAAGCAGAAAGATGTAAATATAGAGAAAATATAGTTATTAAAGGTGATATAGATGCCCGGCGTTGATGCCATAAATGCCACTCTTGATGAACTATTCGAGGCTCTCTCGTCCCAGTTAATATGCGAGCCGATTGAGTTGGAGGACAAGATCATCATACCGATCACAAAGATGGGCATGGATTTATGCACCGATATCGCTCGAACCGGCCCGCATGTGAGCCAGGAAGGCCAGGAGAGGTGCAAAGCTGGTGGGGGAGTGGGGACCTTTCCCATTGCCGTGGTGATCGTCTTCAAAGGAATCTTGGGGCCAGAGGGCGTGAAGGTTGTCCCCTTGTCGCCACCGGGGGAATCGTTATCCGACATTGCTCATGTCTTAATGGAGAAAATAATGGTCCATAGAGAAAAAAGAACTGATAAGAGGCTTCAAGGATGCAGTTTTCTTATCTAGCCGTATTTTTCTTGATTATTATCATTCTTTTAGCTTTTCTCCTCCTCGCCCCCTTTCATCTCTCCCTGAATATCGGCAAGAAGGGACCACTAATTGAGGGTAGTATTAGGCTAACCTGGCTTGGGCTTACTTTAATGAACGCGGAGAATCCCCCCCAATCCGCCGGTGATTTGCTGGCGTCCATCTGGAAAGAGGCATCCGGAAGGAAAGATGGAACCATTGAGGCGAGAAAGTCCGACGAGGAGGAGAATGGAAGAGAGGAAAGAAGCGAAATCGATAATCAAAAAACAGGCGCCGTTCGGCCTCCCAGTATCCAATCTCTGATTAATGCCGCTCCAGCCCTGGCGAGAATTCTCAGGAATCTGCTCAAGTCAATCCACTTTAAAAATATCTCCTGCAGATTATGCTTTGGCCTGGACGATCCCGCCCAAACTGCTATTATCAGTGGCTACCTCTGGTTTTTGGCATCAGCGCTCGGCCTTTTTTCGGCCAGGATCTTCATTGAGCCCTGGTTTGAGGGAGAGCGGCTGGAGGGTGAACTCGTAGCCGAGATGGAAGCCAGACTGCTGTGGGCCGTCTTTGCCGTGGTCCAGGCCCTGCGAGTCAGGGAGATCAGATTGCTATTAAGAGAAACGTTGGGGTGGGCATAACTTTGGATAATATGGATATGCGGGTTATGGTGGGCAAGGAGATAAAAGCGGGCGACAGAACCATCTGGCCCGTGATGAGAATCTCTGTTCTAAAGACCCAGGAGGACAGGGTCCAGGCAATCCAGATCACGCCTCTGGCTATGCTCATCATCGAGCCGGCAGGACAATACGCGGTATCCTTTGCAGGAGAGCCGATGACTATCGAAGCCATCCTAGAGCTGGCCGCCCCCCTGAAAGATGTCCTGGAAAAAGCCAGGAGAAGCTCGCAGGATCAAGATAATAGCTACTGCTGATTGGTTACTATCTTGATGTAGTTAGCAGCAGAAGCACTCCTTTCTAATCCAAAAGGCTTCTATACAATTGAGCAATTGTAGTGACTGCATGATCTTTTCCATCGAAGAAATCCTCCGCACATTCGGCTATTTCGCACTATTCGGCTTCGTGTTCGCTGAGTCCGGTCTGTTCTTCGGCTTTTTTTTGCCGGGAGACTCGCTTCTTTTCACGGCAGGAATAGTTGCGGCTAACGGGCATTTCGATATTTACACAATTATATTAGGATCGATCATCAGCGCATTTCTGGGTGATCAGGTCGGCTATTGGACTGGAAAAAGGTTTGGTGCTGCATTCTTTTCTAAGCCGGACACTTTCTTTAGAAATCCGGTTTATATGGAGAAGGCGGAGAGGTTCTATATGAAGCACGGCAAGAAAGCAATCGTGCTGGCCAGGTTTGTACCAGTAGTGCGCACCTTCGCTCCGATACTTGCCGGAACAGGGCGCATGGACTATCCCACATTCGTTACCTACAATGCATTGGGTGGTATTTTCTGGTGCCTACTTATCATTGGAGCCGGCTATATTCTCGGCAATATCCTTCCTAATTCAGGCGAGGTTTTAACCCTTGTAATCTTTGCGATAATTATAGTATCCATGATCCCCGTTGCGAATGAAGCTTATGGCGAATGGAAGAAAAGGAAAATCGAATGAAATTAATTTAAGTTCTCACCTACAGTTCCTTTGATCTCCACCTTGAAGACCATCTCCGAGGCAGGAGAAGAAACGGAGATAGTCAAATCCACGGGGATCTTTCCCAGGGAAATGGTCAGGGGTGCACCAGAATTAGCGACCTCCACCTTGATCCCCTGAGATAATTTTGTGAATGCACCGATAAGGGCGCCTAAATCAATGGTCTTTGCTAACGATTCTAAATTCGGAATTATGGTGATGGGTGCAATCTCTATGGGCCCGACAGCGATGGGACTCCTGGAATCGCCGGATATCCGCGCCGATATGGGACTGGCTTCTTCCCCGGAGACCTGCACGCTCAAAGCCCCATCTTTTCCCGTTCCTTTTACCTTGGCCACTATTGGGTGCTTCTCCTGGTCCTCCGATCCCTGGATTGTTGCCCGCGCATCTGCATCTACTTTAAAGGTCACCATGATATCATCGTAAAGCCTTAGGATTTTCTTGGATATAAAGAATGGCAGAGGATCGGCTTTT